>CAJDUP010000077.1_pt1 | contig 35640 bp, 32 predicted proteins | sample 7391181 | NCBI WGS metagenome assembly CAJDUP01 (sample SAMEA7055690, study PRJEB34461) | soil metagenome | biome: terrestrial ecosystem; feature: Peninsula; material: soil | place: Antarctica | collected 2016
GGGCCCGGAAGCGGCGGGCCCGGCATCCGGAGACCCGTCCTCGAAGGCGAGCACGCTCTTGCCGCCGCGTTCGACGTAAAGCACGAGTGCCCCGTCGACCAGAACGACGAGAGCGCCTGCCTTGCGACCGGGGCGATGACCGGCACCGGCAGGCCACGGCAACGCGGCACCGTACGGGTTCGCGGGGTCGGTCGCGGCCAAAGCGACCACGGCCGGTCCGCCACGGGTTGTGGAGTCGCGAGCCGTGGAGCCACGGGTTGCGGAGTGACGAATTGTGGAGTCGCGTGTGTCGTGTGAGGGGCTGGCGGCCCCCGGGTCAGACGTGGCCCACGGCGACTCATCGGGTGCCCGCTGGAATGAGCGCAGCCGATCGATGGTGCCGCCGGTGGCGAACTGGGCGGCGCCAAGGCCCTCCACGAAATAGCCGCGGCGGCAGCGGCCGGTGTCTTCGAACCCGCTGAGCACCCGGTAGACCAGGGCGAACCCCCCGGCCACCTGCTCGGCGACGACCGACCCTCGGGTGACAACGCCGTAGCGCTCCAGCAGTGCTTCGGCGGTCGCCTTGGCCCGCACGGTGGGGTCGGTCTCAACTTCCGGCAACAGCGACCAGCGCCCCTGCGCGGTGGGCGGGCCGGTTCGGCTGATCTGGCCGGACCGACCACTTCGGGGATATGACCGCAGCGAGTTCATCCGGGCGCGGGGCGGCCGACGGGGTGTGCGGTGAGCGCTCTGGCCTGCCCCGGTCAGCACCCGAAGCGGAGCGAACGTGTCGTTGGTGACCAGCCCGGCCCAGGCCAGGTCCCAACAGGCCGTGACCAGCGCCTCATCGTCGGTGCTGCCGACCGCGTCGGACAGTTGTCGAAAGAAGTAGCCACCCCCACCGCTGAGCGTGTCGAGAACAGCCCGATGCAATTCGCCGAGCTCCGGCGACTGGGGCGTGGCAAGGGTGAGGGGTGCTGTCTCAGCCAGATGCAGACTCACCCAGCCATCCTTGCCCGGCAGGTTTCCGGCTCCCGCCCAGATGACCTCGCCGGCTGCGGTCAACTCGTCGAGCATGGCGGCGGAGTAATCGGCAACACGAGAAGGCAGCACCAGTGACTCCCACGCGGATGCCGGCAGCGGCACGCCCGCGAGTTGTTCGATCACCGATGCCACACCGTCCACCCCGTGCATCGCACCGCCGACGCCCTGCCACACCGGCAGGAAGCGACCGAGTGCGTGGCGGTCCACCGGCTCGACCTCGTGCCGAAGGGCCGCCAATGAACGGTTGCGCAACCGGCGCAGCACCTGGTTGTCACACCACTCTGCCCCGGCACCGTGCGGCCGGAACTCCCCCTCGACGATCTGGCCGGAGCCTGCCAAACGTCGGAGCGTGTCGTGGGCGACGGCGGCACCGAGCCCGAACCGTGTCGCGGCCTCCGTTGAGGTGAACGGTGTGTGGGTTCGGGCGTAGCGGCTGAGCAGATCGCCCAGCGGATCGGCCACCGGTTCGATGAACGCGTCCGGAACCCCGAACGGAATCGGCACGCCGAGCGCATCGCGCAGCCGGGCGGCATCCTCGATTGCCGTCCACCACGTCTCCTGCGCGAACGTGACCTGCAGCGCGCGCTTGCTGCGCACGAGGTCGGCCAGCCAGGCTTCGGCCTGGGTGATGTGGCTCGTGGCGGTCTCGTCGTGGGGGCTTCCCGGCGATGGCTGACGCGATCCCTCGGCCGGCGAAGGATCCACCCGCGCGGATTCGGCCGGGGGGAGGGGCTGGGTTCGCGCGGCCACCTCGGCGGTGGTCAGCGGGCCGAGCATGCGCAGCAGGTCGGCCACGCCCTCGAGGCCGCGCGCCTGCCGTTCCGGTGCGAGGCGTTGCAGCTCGCGTTCGGTCTGCTCGAGAACGACGGGGTCGAGCAGTTCGCGCAACTCCGCCTGGCCGAGCAACTCGGCGAGCAGCCCCGCGTCGAGTGAGAGGGCGGCGGCCCGCCGCTCGGCCAGTGGACTGTCGCCCTCGTAGATGAACGAGGCGACATAGCCGAACAGCAGCGAACGGGCGAATGGGCTGGCCTGCTCGGTCTGGGTCTCGACGATACGGATCGCGCGGCTCTCGATCTGCGTGGCGATCTCGGTCAGCCCGGGCAGATCGTAGACGTCTTGCAGGCACTCCCGCACGGTCTCCAGGATGATCGGAAACTGGGGGTAGTCGCGGGCCACATCCAGCAGTTGTGATGCCTTCTGGCGTTGCTGCCAGAGCGGCGACCGCTTGCCGGGATTGTATTTGGGCAGCAGCAGGGCTCGGGCCGCACACTCCCGAAAACGCGAGGCGAACAGGGCCGAGCCGCCGACCTCGGTGGTGACGATCTGTGCCAACTCGGCCGGCTCGAAGACGAACAGTTCGGCTCCGGGCGGGTCGGACTCCGTGTCGGGAATGCGTACGATCAGTCCGTCATCGCTGGCCATGCAGGAACCGTCGATCCCGTAGCGCTCCCGCACCCGGGCGCCGACCGCCAGCGCCCACGGGGCGTGCACCTTCATGCCGAAAGAGGAATGGAGGATCAGCCGCCAGTCGCCGAGCTCGTCATAGCAGCGCTCGAGCACCAGCGTGCGGTCGGTGGGCACGTGACCGGTGGCCACACGTTGTTCGGCGATGAAGGCGAGCAGGTTGTTCACGGCGCGCGCATCGAGGCCAACCGCCTGACAGCGGGCACGGGAATCCTCCTCGCCGCCGGTGGCGATCTCGCGCAGGAACGCGCCAACCGCCCGGCCCAACTCGAGGGGACGTCCCAGCCCGTCGCCCTTCCAGAACGGCAACCGGCCGGGTTCACCGAACGCGGGGGTGACCAGAACCCGGTCGTGGGTGATCTCGTGGATGCGCCAACTGGTCGAACCGAGGGCGAACACGTCGCCGACCCGCGACTCGTACACCATCTCCTCGTCGAGCTCGCCCACGCGGGTGCCGCCGGTGGTGGCCGAGCCGGTGGCGCCGCCGGCAAGGAAGACGCCGAACAGCCCGCGGTCGGGGATCGTGCCCCCAGAGGTCACCGCCAGCCGTTGCGCGCCCGGCCGCCCGGTGAGCGTGCCCGAGTCGCGGTCCCAGACGATGCGCGGGCGCAGTTCGGCGAAGCGGTCGGACGGGTAGCGGCCGGCGAGCAGGTCGAGGGTGGCCTCGAACACCCCGCGGCCGAGCCCGCCGAAGCTGGCGCTGCGGCGCACAATGTCGAACCAGTCGTCGGCGTTGATCGGCTCCAGGGCGACGGCGGCAACGGTCTGCTGGGCGAGCACGTCGAGCGGGTTGGCCGGCACAGCCAACGACTCGATCAGGCCCGCCTCCATCCGTTCCGCGGTGACGGTCGAATGAATGAGGTCGGCCCGGTGCTTCGGAAACAGGACGCCGCGCGACACCTCGCCGACCTGGTGACCGGCTCGGCCGACCCGCTGCAGGCCGCTGGCGACCGACGGCGGAGACTCGACCTGTACCACCAGGTCGACCTCGCCCATGTCGATGCCGAGCTCCAGGCTGCTGGTCGCGACCACGCAGCGCAGCCGGCCAGACTTCAGGTCGTCTTCGATCAGCGCTCGTTGCTCTTTGCTGACCGAGCCGTGGTGGGCCCGGGCCAGTTGCGGGTCGGCGCCCGCGGTTGCCCCGGCCTGCCCCATCAGCGTGGCCGGCGACGACGTGGGCTGCGCACCGGCCGGCGCGAACCGGTCCGACGCCAACTCGTCTGGAACACGTGCTGGATCGCCTTCGGGCGGGTCTGCCATCCGTTCGGCGTAGATCTCGTTGAACCGGGCGGTCAACCGTTCGGCCAGGCGCCTCGAGTTGGCGAAGACGATCGACGAGCGGTGCTCGAGGATCAGGTCGACGATGCGTTCTTCAACATGGGGCCAGATCGATCCCGATCGCGCCTGGCCGGGCTCGCTGGCATCAGCGTCGCCACCCGTGGCCACTGTGGAACCCAACTCGCTCATGTCGTCGACCGGAACGACCACCCGAAGGTCGAACTTCTTGGTTGACGCGGGCGCCACGATCTGCACCGGGGCCTGGCCGGAAAGGAATCGAGCCACCTCTTCGTGCGGACGCACAGTGGCCGACAGGCCGATGCGCTGTGCGGGCCGCGCGAGCATCGCATCGAGCCGCTCGAGCGAGAGCGCCAGGTGGGCGCCCCGCTTGGTCGCGGCCACCGCATGCACCTCGTCGATGATGACCGTGTCGACCTGAGCCAGAGTTTCGCGGGCGGCAGAGGTGAGCATCAGAAACAACGACTCCGGTGTCGTGATCAGGATATCTGGCGGATTCTTCACCAGCAGCCGGCGGTCGGCCGGCAGGGTGTCGCCGCTTCGCACGCCGACACTCACGTGGGGCGGCTCGAAGCCCAGCCGCCGTGCGGTCTGGGTGATGCCGACCAACGGGGAGCGGAGGTTGCGCTCGACGTCGACGCCGAGGGCCTTCAGCGGCGAGATGTAAAGCACGCGGGTCGAGCGTTTCGCGGGCGCACCCCCGGCCGCGTCCGAGGATGGGCCCGCGGCGGGCGCGCTCGTGCCCGAAGCGCCGCCGTCTGCTCGAGAGGCCAGCGAGTCGATCGCCCAGAGAAAGGCGGCCAGGGTCTTGCCGCTGCCGGTCGGGGCGACCACCAACGTGTGGGAGCCGCGTGAGATCGCATCCCACGCGCCGATCTGCGCCGGGGTGGGCGCGGGGAACGCCCCGCTGAACCACTCACGGGTGGCGGGGGAGAACCGGTCGAGCACGTCGCTCATCCCATTATCTTCGCGTATGGGTGCGACATCCGGCTGCGTTCACCCCGGTCGGACGCACACGAACGATGATGGTACGCACGAATCGATACCCGCGCGCGGCCATCTGGGGCCGGTAGGCAGCCGCGCACGACGCTCGGTGCCTCCGGCCACGATGACCCCGGGTTGCTCGATGTTGCTAGGCAGATGCCAGCGGATAACGCAGGATCGCCGCCAGCGGTGATTCGTGGGGGATGTCCTCGGTGCGCACGGCGAGAACGGTACCGCTCGAGTGCAGCACGCGGGCGGCGATCTCACCGAGGATGTCGTAGCTGTCGGGCCCCGGCGCGTCGGCGAATGTCACTGAACCGTCGTCGCCGATGACCCCGTCAACGGTCGCGGTGATGTCGATCATGATGGAGTGAATTGCTCCATACGTGGCCGCGCGGGCGACACTGGCGACGTCCAACAGCGCCCGGCCCTCATCCCGACGCTCCTCGAACAGGGAGCGCCACTCGTCCAACTGCTCCTCGTAGCCGGCGTCGAAGACCGAGCGCGCACGCTGAGCCAACTCCGAGTCGCTCGGCCCGGAGTTCGTCTCGATCGTCGTGGCCGACAACCGCGGGTACGTATTGATGGTGCGGTAGATCGACGCCATCGGCTCGCTCGCGGCGAGCACCAGCGGAAGCCCACTGCCGCGCAGGTGGGCGCGCACGGTCGTGTTCACGGCGCGGGCGAATTGGCGCTCCGCGCTGGTGTCTCCGAGGGTGCCCTGTGCCGGCTTGCGGGGAAATGAACGGTTCGGAGCTGGTGGGCATGTCTGGCAGCACCGCCTCGCTTGCCGGCTGGTCGGGGAAGACCTCGATCAGTCGCGATTCGCCCTCGGTGAGCAACAGCACATACCCGGCGTTCGGGAACGTCACCGCGCGCATCACCTGCGCGAGCTGGAACCTGTCGGAGACATTCACCTGCTCCTCCATCGTGGTGGGCAGGCGGTAGCTCTGGATGTGATTCGGGGTGACGAAGACGGCCAGGCTGTTGGCCTGGTAGCGCCAGAATTCACTGTCGTCGACGAGTCCGCGAATGAGTTGCTCGATCGCCGCGATATCTTCGGAGGCCGCTCCTCGTTGCTCCAGTTGTTGCACAGCTTCCCTGACCATGTTCTTCAAGGTGATGCGAGGCACGTCCGCCTTGTGAGTGAGCGGAGTGCTCGGCAGGTAGAGAGTCACCGAAGCGGCATCACGGCTGGATGCCAGCGCGAGCAGGTCAGAGGAAGTTGGGATCTCAACATAAAGCATGGGGCATACTCCTTGTGATCGAGGCTTCTTCTCAGGCTACACAAACGGCGGCCCCCAGTGCTCAGAAATCCCTGATGTCCAGACGTTTGGGGCACCCGGCGGATGACCCGGCTCAAACGGGCAGGTTCGCCGAGATGAAGGCGCCCACATCCTTCAACTCCTGCTCCGAGATGCCGTGCCCGACACCCTCGTAGATGCGGGCGGCCAGCGTGGAATGGTTGGGCAGCCAGACGTTGGTGTAGGTGACTGCGTGGCCCGGAATCACCTCGTCGGAAGTGCCGCGGCCCCAGAAGACCGGCGGCTTCAACCGGGCGAGGTGCTCGTCGCCGGGCAGCGTTCCCGGGGAGACATATCCCGACAGTTGTACGACGTACGCGAAGCGTTCCGGTGCGTGCCGCATCAGCTGTACAGCCATCGCACCGCCCTGTGAGAAACCGAGCAGGCCCACCTGGGGCGCGGCCTCCTCGTCGAGGGTGTCCAGCCAGGCGAGCACGGCGCGGGCGGCGGCATCCACCCCTTCGGCCGACGGGTCGCCGGGCGCATCGAGCGGATACCAGGCGAAGCCCTGGCCCATGTCGATCGGCGCCCTGAGCGAGGCGATCACCGGGCCGAGGGGAAGATGCGGTGCCAACTGGAACAGGTCGCCCTCGTGCGAGAGATACCCGTGCATCAGCACGAGCAGTGGTCGGCCTCGCCGGTCGGCCTCACCCGCCGACCAGAGCACGGCGTCGGGGTCGATCGATACGGCGTGGGGCATGGTTCCTCCGGAGGTGGGCGCCCCCAATGGTACTGAGAATGGCTGGATGGCTGGATGGCTGGATGGCTGGATGGCTGGATGGCTGGATGGCTGGGTGGCCACTCGGCACCCCCGTGCGCAACAATGGAGCATGAGTTCCACTGGCACCCCCGACCCGAATCCTGGCTGGCTTTCCGACGAAGAGTTGGAACATGTGCGTCGACGCCTGCCGTTGTTATATGTCGAGGCGGTGCCGGTGCGGGTCGACGGCTTGGGCCAGGTCACCGAGGTGGGTGTGTTGCTGCGCGCGACCGCAGCCGGTGAGATGACTCGCACGATCGTGTCTGGCCGGGTGATGTACGGCGAGACGCTGCGCGAGGCCCTGTTCCGGCACCTGGAGAAAGATCTCGGGCCGATGGCCTTCCCACAACTGCAACCGGGTGCGATCCCGTTCCAGGTGGCCGAGTATTTTCCGATGCCGGGGATCAGTCGGTACACGGATGAGCGCCAGCACGCCGTCTCGCTGGCGTTCGTGGTTCCGGTCACCGGCACCTGTGAGCCCCGCCAGGATGCGTTGGAGCTCACCTGGATGACACCCGACGAGGCGTCAAGTGACCAGCTCTCGGCCGAGATGGAGGGCGGCCGCGGCGCCCTGCTGCGCGCGGCCCTGGCCTCGGTCGGCCGGCTCGGCTGACCGAAGCGCCGCAGCTGACCGAAGCGTCACAGCAGAGGTAAGCGGAGCGGCAGATCGAGAACCCGGTGATCACCTCACGAGGGCAGCGCGCCTACGATCAGCGTGCCGACGATCAGCGCCCCCACGATCAGCGCCGCATCCGAATTTCTGAGAAGCTCGCTGTTCCGATGAAGTCCTCGATACGACGCGCCCCGTCGGCCGTGAAGCCATTGCGTTCGTAGAAGGTCTGCGATCGCGCGTTGTCCTCAGCCACCCAGAGGTAGGCGGGTTCATCGCCGACGGCGGCGTCGAGCAACTCTTGGCCGAGGCCCGATCCGTAGTGTTTCGACAACAGGTAGATCGAGTAGAGCTCCAGCTCTCTCGGGCCCTCGTCGTCGCGCCCCGGGCCGGATGAGGAGAAGCCGACGATCTCACCGTCGACCTCGGCCACGAATTTGTTATTGCCTTCGTACGCGATGATCTGGGTCCACGAGTCGGTGAGTTCCTGCGGGTCGAGGCTTCTCACAAAGCCTTGCGGGGTGACATCGCGGTAGACCTCGCGAAAACAGGTCGTATGAACGTAGCCGAGCCTGGGTGCGTCTTCGAGGACGGGCGTGCGGATGTTCGTGGACGGCGCTGTCATGGTTCCTAGGCTACCCAATCCTTGAACGAGTGCGGCCCCCGAGTGAGTAATCACTTCGGGGGCCGGACAAGGGTTTTGATCAGCGCTGCGAATCAGCGCTGCGAATCAGCCCTGGGCGCGCCTGGAGCCCTGCTGGCTGCGGGCCGGAGCCTGCGTGCGCGAACCGTACGAGCCACCGGAGCCGGTCGAGGTGCTGTACGTGGCGGTGGATGCCCCGGCCGACGCGCGACGCGTCCTGCCAGAAGCGGCACCCTGCCCGGTGCGTGCTGCACCCTCGGACGAGCGCGTGGAGGCACCGGCGCCGGGGCGACCGGAACGGTCACGGCGCGGGGCTCCCGATGCGGGGCCACGGGCGGCGCGCTTGCGCTGCGCGTTGGCGCCCTGCGAGTGTCCTCCGCCTGAATGGGCCTGCACTCGCGGGGCGGGCTTGACGAACGCGGCGATCTCACCGACCAGGTCGTTCACCACGTCCGAGTCTGCGGTCACCCGCTGCGGCTGGGCGGTGATCTCGGCCTTGCGCAGCAGGAAGGCGACATCCTTCTTCTGCGCGCTGAGCATCACCGTCACCACATCGCCGGCGCTGCCCGCGCGTGCGGTGCGCCCGGAGCGGTGCAGGTACGCCTTGTGCTCGGCCGGCGGGTCGACGTGGATCACGAGTTCGACGTGGTCGACGTGCACGCCGCGAGCGGCGACATCCGTTGCCACCAGAACCCGGGCCGAACCGTCGGAGAACGCCGCCAGGTTGCGGTCACGGGCGGCCTGCGAGAGGTTGCCGTGCAGGTCGACCGAGGGGATCCCCGCGTCGGTCAGCTGCTTGGCGAGCTTCTTGGCGTGGTGCTTGGTGCGCATGAAGAGAATGCGGCGGCCGGTGCCGGAGGCGAGCTTCTGCACCAGCAGGCGCTTGGCTTCGACCCCATCGACCTCGAACACGTGGTGGGTCATCGCCTCGACGTGCGAATTGACGTCGTCGACCGAATGGGTGACCTCGTTCTGCAGGAAGCGCTTCACGAGCTTGTCCACCCCGTTGTCGAGGGTGGCCGAGAACAACAGTCGCTGTCCGCCGGAGGGCGTCTTGTTCAGGATGCGCGTCACCGACGGCAGAAAGCCGAGATCGGCCATGTGGTCGGCCTCGTCGAGCACGGTGATCTCCACGGCATCAAGCGAGATGAATCCCTGCTGCATGAGGTCTTCCAGACGGCCGGGGCAGGCAACGACGATATCGACGCCCGCCTTCAGCGCGGTGACCTGGCGGCCCTGCGAGACGCCACCGAAGATCGTGGTGGTCTTCAGGTTGTACACCTCGGCCAGCGGGGTGAGCGCGGCCGAGATCTGGGTGGCCAGTTCCCGGGTCGGCGCCAGAATCAGGCCGACCGGACGGCCGGGGCGGCGTTTGCCGCCGGCCAACGGGCCGCCGAGGCGCGCCACCATCGGAATGGAAAACGCCAGGGTCTTTCCGCTGCCGGTCTTTCCGCGGCCGAGCACATCGCGTCCAGCGAGGGTGTCGGGCAGCGAGTCGACCTGAATCGGGAAGGGGGCGGAGATGCCGCTGCGGCTGAGAGCAGCAACCAGCGGTGTGGGCACGCCAAGCGCGCCAAAGGATATTTCGTTAGTGGGCACAGAAGTCATTGTGTGGTGCCTTTCAGGCATCAGGTTCCGAAGAACCAGGCACAGGTCGTCCCCGTGGTCAGGTTTCGGAATGGGTGGCGAGGTTGCCGATCGGCAACATCAGTTCGCCGCAAGAAATGCTTGTGCTCACGCACAAATCAACAGAACCCGGTATGAGCCGAGGAGAAGAGTAGCGTTCTACGACGCAGGGGGCGCGCAATTGCGCCCACAAGTCCTTCAACCGTAGTGCAGGTTGCCGATCCGTCGCAACTGCTGCTGCCTCCCCGCCCCGGTGAGCGACACGGTGTTGATCACCGCGCGGCGCTGAAGCACCGATTCGGACCCCCTCAACGCGCCGGAGGTGGGGGAGAGAAGTGCGGCGCGCGGGTAGGAAGGCGAGAAGGCTGGGAGTATCATCAGAAAAACCAGATCGGTGCTGACCAGCTGACCAGAAACTCTTCAGGAGGATCTCATGAACCTGCGCAAATTCATCGCCGAGGCCCTCGGCACCGCCCTCTTGGTCTTCTTCGGCGTCGGGGTCGCAACCCTGTCATTCGGATTCGCCATGACCGGGCAGAGCACATCCGCCGGGGTCGTGGCCACCGCACTCGCGTTCGGGCTGATCATGCTGGTGCTCGCCTACGGAATCGGGCCGATCACCGGTGCCCACGTCAACCCGGCCGTGACGATGGGCTTCTGGGTCGGCGGCCGGATCGGCATCGTGGAGGCGGTCGGCTATTGGGCCGCCCAGATCCTCGGCGGAATCGTCGGTGCCGGCGTCCTGTTCTGGATGTTCAACGGCGCCGAGGGCTACTCCACGTCAAAGCAGGGCCTCGGCACGGACGGGTTCGGGGCGAATTCGATGATCGGCCTCAACGCGGGCGGCGCGTTTCTCGCCGAGACGGTGCTCACGTTCCTGTTCGTGATGATCGTGCTGCTGGTGACCCGTAAGGCCGCGTGGCCGCAACTCGGCGGGGTCGCCATCGGTTTCGCGCTCGCCACGGTTCACCTGATCGGTGTACCACTGACGGGAACCTCGGTGAACCCGGCCCGCAGCATCGGCCCGGCGCTGTTCGTCGGCGGCGATGCGCTCAGTCAGCTGTGGCTGTTCATCGTGGCGCCACTGGTGGGCGCGGTGCTCGCCGCTCTCGTCAGTCGTTATCTTTTCCCCACCGACGCGCCCGCACCGGAGGTCACCGCGAACGAGGAGATTCCCTCCCACTGAGCGGTACTGCGCAGGCGAGTGGGCGCGAGCAGTGGGGCGGAGGGCGCGTCTCAGAGCGGCTTGTCCGCGCCCAGGTCGAGGCTCCAGGTCGGGGCGAGGCGCTTCAACTGCCGGCCGCGCCACTGCCACATCATCCAGAGGGCCGGCCAGAGAAGCGGCGTGGCCACGCCCGCCGAGAAGGTGAGCTGGTCTCGATACAAGCAGGTGCCGGGGCCATCCATGCCGTCGGAGATCGCGATCTTGTGATCCCACTCGGTGATCAGGCTGAGGATCCCGGAGGTCGGCTGCCCCGAGTCGCGCAGCATGCGCACCCGCGGAAAGTCGGGCACCCGGCGAAAGCCGATGTCGATCGTCTGGGTTCCCATGGGTACCATGCCGAACCCGTAGAGGTACACCGGATGTTCGCCCTCCGACCAGATCGTCGGAAAACCGCCGCGTTGCAGGGAGTCGAGCTCCATCAGCGGAGACGAGACCTCGGCGAGCACGGCGGGGCTTCGAATCGCCCGCCATGCGGCGTCCGGCGAGCAGTTCAGCGTTTGTTTCAGGAGTACTCTCATGGCTCCCAGTCTGGTCTTCGGGCGCGCAGGAGGAGTACCAGGTGCGCTTTGATTGGGGGCTGGACGGGTTGCGTTCGATCGCTCCGGGCGCCGACGTGGTCGTGATCGTCGATGTGCTGCCGGGTTCGACGCCCGGAGCCGACCGCCTGGTCGCCCGGGTGCCGAAGGAAACGCAGGCGGTTCTCGGAGCGGGGCTGACGAATCGCCGTGCGGTGGCCGGGTGGATCCGTGCCCGCCAGGCCGAGACGCAGGGCCGGTTCACGGTTTCGATCGTGGCAGTGGGTGAGCTGGTCGACGCTCTCGCCGACACGGGCATCGACTACCACTCGCCGGAAGCGGCCGCAGCGTGTGCGAGTTTCACGGCGCTCCGTGGCGGGCTGCGGCAGCTCATCCGCGCCTCCGGCGCCGGCCGCGCGCTCATCGCCCAAGGCGGTGTCGAGATCCTTGAACAAGCCACCCGGCTGGATGAATCGCAGGATGTCCCGATCCTCGCGGAATGGGCCGACGGGTTCTGACGTTGATCCTGGTGTGAAGGGGTGATTCTGAGCCCGCTTCCGGATCAGAGGGAGAACGCGATGAAGGCAGTTCTGAACGACACGGTGGTCGCCGAGGCACCAGAAGAAGAACTGGTCAAGATCGAGGGCAATTGGTATTTCCCGCCCGCCAGCGTGAACACGGCGCTGCTCGAAGACAGCGACACCCCCTATCGGTGCCCCTGGAAGGGCGACTGCCAGTACTTCAATGTTCGCGACGGCGATCGTCTGCGAGCCGATCTGGCCTGGAGCTACCCCGACCCCATCCCAGCGTCATTCGACCGCGTGGGACGCGACTACTCCGGTTATGTCGCCTTCTCGAATGAGGTTCAGATCTCCCAATGATCGATCGAGGGCCGCCGGCGGGCCCTCAGCGCGACCGGCGCCCGAAAGGCTTGCGAATACGTTTTCGTCACCGGGTAGGCGGTTCCCGAGGGGCACAAATTGACGACCCCGCTGTCGAAGTGCCGTCGGAAATCCGGGTTCGCGGCCACGGTGCGCATGACCTTGGTGGGCTTTGTGCGCGGGCGTACCATGGTGAGCCAGTCCGGTGTCCAGCGAGTGGTCGCGGTGCGGGACAGGGTGAAGGCAGGTAGTTTCTCATGACTGGAAAAGCGCCGATCGAGGATGTCAACGACGACGCCACCCAGATGGTCGTTGGAGAGCCGAAGACGTGGGCTGCCGGGGTTCCGGGGGTCACCCATTCCATGGGCCCGGCACTTTCCGATATGGGCGTCGGCCGCACTGTGAAGCTGATGACTCAGATGAATCAGAGGGGCGGCTTCGACTGCATGAGCTGCGCCTGGCCGGATCCCGACCATCGCAAGACGCTCGAGTTCTGCGAGAACGGGGCGAAGGCCGTCACGTGGGAGGCCACACCGGTCACGATTCCCACGTCGTTCTGGGCAGAGAACTCCCTCACCAGCCTGTGGGAGAAGTCGGAATACTGGCTGGGAATGCAGGGGCGGCTGATTGAACCCCTCTACAAGCCCAAGGGCAAGGACAACTACGAGCCGATCAGCTGGGAGAACGCCTTCACGATCATCGGCGACCGGCTGAAGGCACTGGACGACCCGAACGAGGCGACGTTCTACACGAGTGGTCGCACCGCGAACGAGACGGCGTTCGTCTACCAGCTTCTCGCGCGTTCGTTCGGCACGAACAACCTGCCCGACTGCTCGAACATGTGCCACGAGTCAACGGGCAAGGCCATGGACGAGGCAATTGGCATCGGCAAGAACACGATCGCCTACAAAGACTTCGAGAAGGCCGACCTGATCATCATCATGGGGCAGAACCCGGGCACGAACCATCCGCGAATGTTGACGGCGCTGGAGGACGCCAGGAATGCCGGAGCAACGATCGTCGCGATCAATCCGCTTCTGGAGGCGGGCTTGATCCGCTACAAGAACCCGCAGAAAGTCAGAGGCATCATCGGCCATGGAGTCGGGCTGGCCAGCCAGTACCTGCAGATCCGCGCCGGAGGAGACGGGTCTCCAAGCGTGTTTTCGAGGCCGAGGCCGCGAACCCCGGCACGGTGCTCGATCATGATTTCCTCGACGAGCACTGCTCGGGGCTCGAGGAGTTCAAGGCACATGTCGCAAGACTCGATGATCAGGCGGTGCTCGAGGCAACGGGCCTCACCACGGCCGAAATCGACGAGCTTGCCGCACGATACCTCGAAGCAGACAAGGTCATCATCACGTGGGCGATGGGGCTGACCCAGCACAAGGATGCGGTCTCCATCATCAAAGAGGTCATGAACCTCCTGTTGCTTCGAGGCAATATCGGCAGACCCGGTGCGGGTGCGTCTCCGATCCGCGGCCACAGCAACGTGCAGGGCGACCGCACGATGGGAATCTGGGAGCAGATGCCGCCGGCGTTCCTGGATGCACTCCAGAAGGAGTTCAATTTCGACCCGCCGCGGGAGAACGGCGTCGACTCCGTGCAGGCGATCGAGGCGATGCGGTCAGGCAAGACCAAGGTGTGGATCGGCCTGGGCGGAAACCTGGTGTCAGCGGTCTCGGACACCAGGGCTGCGGAAGCGGGCTTCCGCAAGCTCGGCCTCAACGTGCAGATCTCGACGAAGCTCAACCGAAACCATCTCACCGGGGGCGACGAGGCATTGATTCTGCCGTGCCTCGGACGCACAGAAATCGATATTCAGGCGACCGGCCCGCAGATGCTCTCGATCGAAGATTCTGTTTGTGCGATCCGTTCCACCAGCGGCAAAGTTCCGCCGATGTCGAAAAAATTGCTCTCTGAAGTGTCGATCGTCACCCGGATCGCGCGCCAGCTGTTCGGTGACGACGGGCCCATCGACTGGGCCGGATTCGAAAGGAACTATGACACCATCCGCGATCACATCGAACACGTGGTGACCGGTTTCGACAGTTTCAATGAGCGCCTTCACCGGGACAAGGAGTTCATCCTCCCGCACGGACCCCGCGATTCGCGAACGTTCGACACGCCAACGGGCAAGGCCATGATCACGGTCAACGATCTCGAATACATCGAGTGCCCGCCCGGGCGTCTGTTGTTGCAGTCGATGCGCGCCCATGACCAGTTCAATACGACGATCTACAGCCTGGATGACCGCTACCGCGGCATCAAGAAGAGCCGCAAGGTGATTTTCGTCCACCCGGATGATCTGGCTCTGCTCGGCATCAAAGATGGCGAGCTCGTTGATGTGCACAGCGAGTTCACCGACAATGTCGACCGGGTGGTGCATGAATTCAAGGCTGTCGCGTACCCGACGGCACGCGGGTGTGCGGCCACGTACTTCCCCGAGGGGAACCCGCTCGTCCCGCTCGGTCTCACGGCCCACGGCAGCAACACACCGGCCTCCAAATCAGTGGTCGTGCGATTGGAACCGATCAAGGCGCGTGGTCGGGCACGGCGCAGCGCGCCGGAAGGCGCCCTGGCAGGAGTGTAGCCGGGGCGAAAGAACGGATCACCGGTCTCGCAGTTGCCTCGGGGGTCATCGATGCGGATCGTGCAGCCATTCCGGTCATCGCCGGCAACGACCCTTGAGACGGGTGCGTCGGGGCGGAACACCGCCTGGGCCGTTCTGCCCGCCCACTCCAGCGCACTCGCGATGTCGACATCGAGACCGGGGGACTCCGGTGCCGGGACGAGCGTGGGGCACCATTCGCGCACGATCTCGACCTTCTTCATCCCGATCGCTGTACAGAACGCTTTTTTTCACTGTAATATGTCACCCACTACTGGTGCTCGATGATGGCTCCGGTATCCGCATCGACGAAAACAATTTGGGTGACACATGAAAACGAACCGACCTGCAGTCAAGGCGCTCGCCGTCCTGGCGGCTGCCGTCCTGTTGGGAACCACCGCATGCAGCGCAGGGGGTGACTCCACGACCGGCTCCTCCGACGCCCCTGCGGCAACCGGCGGCACCCTCAAGGTGCTCGGTGCCGGTGATGTTGATCACCTCGACCCCGCGCTCGCCGCCTATGTGCCGACAACCAGCGTGATGCGGGCCATCACACGCCAGTTGATCAGCTACAAGACCGTGGACGACCCGGTTCAGCGCATCGCCCCCGAGGGTGACCTGGCAACCGAGGTGCCCGAGCCGACCAATGACGGCCTCACCTACACCTTCACCATCCGCGACGGTGCCAAGTGGAACGCTCCCGACGGTGCCCGCGAGATCGTCGCCGGCGACTTCGCCCGCGGCCTCAAGCGACTCTGCAACCCCTCCCAGTCCAGCGCCATGCTGACCTATTTCTACGAACTGATCGACGGAATGGCCGAGTTCTGCGACGGCTTCGCCACCGTCGCCACCGATGCTCCAGCGATGAAGGAGTACATCGAGGGCAACGAGATCTCCGGTGTGAAGTCGATCGACGACAAGACGCTGGAGATCGACCTCGTCAACCCCGCCGGTGACTTCGTCTACATGTTGTCGCTGAACAACGCCTCACCGGCTCCGGTCGAGGTGCTCGAGTACGAGCCGGACTCGCCCGACTACCGCTCGAACTTCATCTCCTCCGGGCCGTATACGGTTGCAAGCTACACCGCCGACAAGGAGCTGAAACTGGTTCGCAATCCCGCGTGGAACGCCGACTCCGACCCGCTGCGTGCAGCGAACGTCGACGGCATCGACCTGACCATGGGGCTGACCGCCGATGCGATCACCCAGCAACTGCAGGCCGGATCCGCGGACATGTCATTCGACATCAACCTGTCGCCGGCGCTCATCCAGCAGCTGAAGACGGCGAACGACGAGAAACTGGTCACGATCGCCAGCGGTGCGGTCAACCCGTTCATCTGGGCGAACACCAAGACCAGTAACAACGGCGGTGCCCTGCAGAAGCTCGAAGTGCGTCAGGCGCTGCAGTACGCGGTCGACAAGGCCGCTGTCGTTCAGACCCTCGGTGGTGAAGAGGTTGCCACGGTGCAGAACGGCATCTTCGGCCCCGGCGTGCTCGGCCAGAAAGACTTCGACCTGTACCCGAGTGAAGGCTCCAAGGGCGACCCGGCCAAGGCAAAAGAACTGCTGACCGCCGCCGGCTACCCCAACGGTCTCACCTTGAAGATGCCGTACCGCACCAAGGACCAGGAGCCGCAGATTGCGCAGACGATTCAGGCGAGCCTCGAGAAGGCGGGCTTCACCATCGAGCTGATCCCGGTCAACCCGACCGACTACTACTCGAAGTTCCTGACCAACAGGGACAGCACTGCAGCCGGTGACTGGGACATCGCCCCGGTCGGGTGGACTCCTGACTGGCAGGGGGGAGCGGCCCGTTCGGTCTTCCAGCCGCAGTTCACCTTCACCGGAACGCCGCAGTCGTACAACTACGTCGACTACAACAACGACACGGCGAACGCGCTGGCGGCCAAGGCCATCCAGGCGACCGACCCGGCCGAGGCTGCCGACCTGTGGAACCAGGTCGACAAGACCGTGATGGGCGACGCCATCGTCATCCCGATCGCGTCGCCGAAGGCCGTGCTCTACCACGGTGACCGAGTTCAGAACTTCATCCCGTACGCGCTCAGCGTGCAGGGAGACTGGACGAACGTCTCGCTGAAGTAGAAATCTCCTGAACGGTGGCCGGTGCCTGAACGCACCGGCCACCGTTCGCCAGCACGAGCAGATCGACGAGAACGAAGGAGGTGCCCATGTCCGTTTTGGATGTTCGCCACTTGAACGTGCGCATTCCCACCGAGGACGGCGTGATCCACGCGGTGCGTGACGTTTCGTTCTCCGTCGACTCCGGCGACTTCTTCGGTATCGTCGGCGAGTCCGGTTCCGGCAAGTCGGTGCTGGTGCAGGCCATCATGGGACTCATCCCGGGGGCGCGGATCACGGGCGAGGTCTGGTTCGACGGCCACGACCTGCTCACTATGAAACCGGATGCCCTCCGCACGATCCGAGGCCGTGCCATCAGCATGATCTTCCAGGACCCTTTGAGCAGCCTGCACCCGCAGTTCACCATCGGCTGGCAGATCGTCGAGCAGATCCGCACCCACCGCAAAGTCAGCCGCGCCGAGGCGAGACGGATGACCGTGGAGATCCTGGGCAAAGTGGGCATTCCTGACCCGGATACCCGGTTCAGTGCCTACCCGCACCAATTCTCTGGTGGCATGCGCCAGCGTGTCATGATCGCGATGGCACTGGTGCTGAACCCTGCCCTGATCATCGCCGACGAACCGACCACGGCGCTCGACTCCACCGTGCAGGCCCAGATCCTCGACCTCTTGCACGAGATGCGTGAAGAGTTTGACGCCACCATCCTGATGATCACCCACGACTTGACCGTGCTGGCACGCGTCGCGGACAACATGATGGTGATGTACGCGGGCCACAAACTCGAGGCGGGCCCGGCACGCGAACTCTTCGCACGCCCCGCGCACCCGTACACCTCCGGCCTGCTGCGCTCGTCGCCGGGCAACTATGAGCCGGGCACGCCACTGGTGCCGATCCCGGGCAAGCCGCCGAGCCTGCTGAACCCGGTGACCGGTTGCGTGTTCGCCCCCCGGTGTCCCGACGCCATGTCGAAGTGCTGGAGTGAGACTCCACCGCTTCGCACCTACTCCAACGGGCTCGAGACCAGTTGCTGGTTGACCGAGGCGCCTTCCGAGCCCGAAGCCTCCGAGGAGATGCAGGATGTCTCCACCCTGCCGATCACCGTCCTCAACCCGAACACCACCGAATTGGCCACCCCGATCGTTCAGATCAACGACCTCGAACTCTCCTTTCGCAGCAAACGCGGGCGCACCAGCGTCGACGTTCTGCGCGGCATCGACTTGGCCATATTTCGCGGCGAGACGCTCGGGCTGGTCGGGGAGAGCGGGTGCGGAAAGTCGACGCTGGCCCGGGTCATCGCCGGGTTGATCCCCGCAACTGGCGGAAAGGTGCACCTGGCCGGCCACGACCTGTCTACGGTCAACCACGAACAGTGGCGGTCACTGCGACGCGAGGTGCAGTTGGTGTTCCAAGACCCGTATGGGTCGCTGAACCCCCGGCGGCGGGTCGGCTCGATCATCGGCGATCCGTTCCGCATCCACCGCATCTCGTCCGGCGAGAAGCGCAAGAAGAGTGTGCAGCAGCTGATGGAACTGGTGGGCCTGAACCCAGAGCACTACAACCGGTTCCCCTCCCAGTTCTCCGGCGGGCAGCGCCAGCGCATCGGGATCGCCCGAGCGCTCGCGCTCAACCCGTCGATCATCATCTATGACGAACCCGTGTCGGCTCTGGACGTGTCGATTCAGGCCCAGGTGTTGAACCTGATGAGTTCGCTGCAGAAGGAGTTCAACCTCACCTACCTGTTCATCTCCCACGACCTCGCGGTGGTGCGGCATGTCTGCGACCGGATCGCGGTGATGGACAAGGGGAAGATCGTCGAACTCGCGACGACCGAACAGCTGTACGCCGACCCTCAGCACGAGTTCACCAAGGTGTTGCTGGAGGCATCGGCGCCCGAGGAGAAGCCGCAATCCAGGGCGTTCCCCAAGCTGGTCTCGACCGTTCACGCCGGAGATCTCACTGCCGGGGATCTCATGGCCGGGGGTGTGCGATGAGCGTACTCAAGACGCCGAACCAGGCGGCTGCCGCAGCCGACGTCGACCAGGTGCAGGTCGTCCAGCGCAGTTCTCTGGTCGGAACCGACCAACTGGGCCGGGATGTGCTCGTGCGCCTCGCGTACGGGGCACGGATCTCTCTGCTCGTCGGAGTGGTCGCCTCCATCGTTGCGGCCACAATCGGTGTGACCGTCGGCATGCTGGCCGGCTACTTCGGTGGGCGTGTCGACACCCTGCTCTCGCGCATCATGGACCTGGTGATGAGCGTGCCGTTCCTGCTGGCCGCGATCGCTCTGGTCTCGGTGCTGGGGCCGAGCCTGCAGCTGAGCATCGCCGTGATCATCTTCTTCACCTGGACTCCCATCGGGCGCGTCATCCGTGGCCAGGTGCTGGCTCTGAAGCAGCGGGAGTTCGTCGAAGCGGCACGCTCATTGGGCGCCGGGCACCTCGGCATCATGTTCCGCGACATCCTGCCCAACCTGATGGTGCCGATCATCATCTATTCGACCCTGATGATTCCGAGCGCGATCGTGTTCGAGGCGACGCTCTCATTTCTGGGTATGGGTATCGTGCCGCCCACGGCGAGCTGGGGCGGAATGCTCTCGGAGGCCGCAGGTAACTCGATCTACCTGGCGGCACCGTGGCTCGTGATCATCCCGGGCACGGCGTTGCTGTTCACCACGCTCGCATTCAACCTGCTCGGTGACGGATTGCGCGACGCGCTCGATCCGCGTGCGGCAAGGAAGGCCTGACATGGCTCGATTCCTCCTCTCCCGCGTCGGCTTCGGCCTCCTGGTGCTGTTTCTGCTCAGCCTGTTCGTCTTCCTGCTGTTCTTCATCGCCCCCGGAGACCCGGCACGCGTGATCGCCGGCGACAAGGCCACCGTCGAAGTGCTCGCCCAGATTCGCGCCAAACTCGGCCTGGACGAACCGATCTACGTTCAGTACTGGTTGTTCATCAGCAACGTGTTCCAGGGCGACCTCGGATTCTCGTATCGCAACCAACTGCCGGTCATCGACATCATTGTCGACCGCATCCCCGTCACCGTTTCGCTCGTCTTTGGCGGGGTCATCCTCTGGTTGGGCATCGGTATTCCGATCGGCGTGATGTCGGCCCGCAAGCCGGGCAGCGTGCGTGACCGCCTCGGCCAGTCGTTCGCGGTCGTCGGCATCAGCTTCCCCAGCTTCGTGCTCGGCATGATGGCCCTGTACGTGCTGTACTTCCTGCCGGCGAAGGCGGGTTGGAAACTGTTCCCCCCGAGCGGCTACATTCCCTTGACCGTGGATCCGTTGCAGTGGGCGTGGCACCTGGTGCTGCCCTGGTGCACCCTCGCGCTGGTCTCGGCGGCGATCTACGCCCGATTGATGCGCGGCCAGATGCTCGAGGTGCTCGGCGAGGACTACATCCGCACTGCCCGAGCGAAGGGCCTGACCGAGCGCCGGGTGGTCTATCGCCACGCCATGCGCAGCGCCATGCCACCGCTGGTCACCCAGCTGGGCACCGATATCGGGCTGATGCTCGGAGGCGTGATCGTGATCGAGCAGGTCTTCGGTCTGCTGGGAGTCGGCAACCTGGCCGTCAGCGCGGTCAACAACCAGGATCGGCCCGTGGTCATCGGCGTCGTGCTCCTGGGCGGCCTGTTCGTCGTGGTGATGAATATCATCGTCGACACGCTGTACGCGTTCCTCGATTCGCGCATCCGCACGGCGGCGTAGAGAGTAAAGGTGCGCCCGGTGAACCGTGCGCACAAGAAAGGAAGCATCATGGGCAGCGGATCCAACGTGACCACGATCACGAACGCACTGGTCTTCGACGGTAGTTCGGCCGAGTTGCTTGAAGGCTCCATCGTCATGGCGGACGGGGTCATCCAAGACGTCGGGGATGTCGCCGCATCGGGCAGAACCATCGATGCCGGCGGACGGGTTGTCGTGCCCGGTCTGATCGACGCGCATTTCCACGCCTATGGGATCAGCCTGGATGGTTTCAGCAACGAACGACCTCCGCTCAGCTATTCCGCCCTGGTCGGTGCCACGCGGCTGGGCGCGGCACTGCGGCGCGGGTTCACCACCGTGCGCGATGTCGCCGGCGGGGACATCGGCCTCGCCAACGCGATCGAGAGGGGAGTTCTCACCTCACCGCGCTACTACTTCACCGGCCCGGCACTCAGCCAGACCGGAGGGCACGGCGACCCGCGGGCCGCCGACGTCGACCTCTGTTTCGACCACGGGCACATGTGCGAGATCGCCGACGGGGTGGACGAGTTGCGCCGGGCCGTGCGCGAGCGCTTTCGCACGGGCAGCCACGCGATCAAGATCATGACCTCGGGCGGCGTCGTTTCGCTGACCGACCCGATCCGTATCCCGCAGTACTCCGCAGAGGAGATCACGGTGGTGGCCGAGGAGGCGACCCGCCGCGGCAGCTATGTGGCCGCGCACGCGTATTCGCCGGAGGCGATCCGCCATTCGGTGTTGAACGGGGTGCGCTCCATCGAGCACGGCAACCTGCTCGATGACCAGACGGCCCGCCTGATGGCCGAGCACGGCAGCTATCTGGTGCCCACCCTGGCCGCCTACGACGCCATGGACCGGCGAGGCGAACAATTAGGTCTCAACCCGATCTCGCAGCAGAAGAACGCCGAGGTTCTCGCGGCCGGAAAGACCGCCATTGAGCGGGCTCGCGCCGCCGGCGTGTCGATCGGCTTCGGCTCCGACCTGATGGGCGACCTCGAAGACGACCAACTGGTCGGCGTTCGCCTGCAGGTGGAGGTGCTCGGCGTGCTCGACACCCTCAGGTCGATGACCACGGTCAACGCCGAACTGCTCATGAACCCCGACCTGGGGCGGCTGGCGCCCGGCGGTCTTGCCGACGCGGTGATCCTCGACGGCAACCCGTTCGATGACGCCGCGGCGCTCTGGGACGAGAGCCGCGAACGCACCGTCATCACGAACGGCCGCGTCGTTCGCTGAAACAGCCACCTCGCCGCCTCACGCGGGGACACCCCCGCTGCCGCGTGTGACACCGACACCGCACCACCGTGACACCAAGACCGCACCATCGTGACACCGCACCGCACCACCGTGACACCGAGACGAAAGACAGGCCCACCATGCTGACCGCCGAGTACACCATCCCGGGAATGCACATCCGCGATCACCTGGTCGAAGTGCCTGTCGATTGGACCAACCCCGACGGCCGTACCATCCAGGTGTTCGCCCGTGAAGTGGTCGACCCCGTGAAAATGGGTCACGACCTGCCGCTGCTGGTCTTCCTGCAGGGCGGCCCGGGCGGCAAGTCGCCGCGGCCGATGCCCGGCGAGGGCTGGCTCGCCCACGCGCTCGACACCCACCGCGTCGTGCTCGTCGACCAGCGCGGCACCGGTCGTTCGACCAGGATCGAGCGGGCCACCCTCGACCAGTTCGACACCGTGGCGGGGGCCAAAGACTACTTTCTGTGCTTTCGCGCCGACTCGATCGTCGCCGACCTCGAACATATCCGTAAAACGGTGTATGGCGGGGTGAAGTGGCAGAGCCTCGGCCAGAGCTACGGCGGATTCCTCACCCTCACGTATTTGTCGACTGCTCCGGAGGCGCTCAGCGCCTGCTACGTCACCGGCGGGCTGACCACGCCGACGCCTTCCGCCGACGAGGTCTACCGCCGCACGTATCCGCGCGTGGAGGCGAAGACTGCCGAGTTCTACCGTCGCTACCCGCTCGAGGTGCACCGTGTCGGGCAGGTCGCCGACCACCTCGCCGCCAACGACGTGCGCCTGCCCGACGGCGACACGCTCTCGGTGCGGCGGCTGCAGACGCTCGGCATCGACTTCGGCATGGCGCCCGGTTTCGACCGGGTGCATTGGCTGTTCGACGAGGCCTGGGCGGCGGAACCCGATCGCACCGGGTCGCTGTCCGACCAGTTTCTGGCCGAAGTCGCCCAGCGAACCAGCTTCGATGACAACCCCCTGTTCGCGGTGATGCAGGAGAGCATCTACGGCAACGGCGCATCGGCTGCAGGCGGCACCGGCGCGACCGACTGGGCGGCCGAGAGAGTGCGGGCCGATCACCCGCAGTTCTCGCCCGATGAGCGGCCGATGCTGTTCACCGGCGAGATGATGTACCCGTGGATGTTCGACGAGATCCGCAGCCTGCGCCCGTTCAAGGCGGTGGCCGAGGCGCTCGCCCAGCACGAGGAGTACACCGAACTGTATGACGCCCGGCGGTTGGCCTCCAACGAGGTGCCGATCGCGGCCGCCGTCTACTACGACGACATGTACGTCGACCGGGGCTTCTCCGAAGACTCCAACCGAGACGTCGGTGGCGTGCAGCTGTGGATGACCAACGAGTACGAGCACGACGGTCTGCGCCAGGACCCCCGCGTGCTGAAGAGGCTGATGACGATGGTCGCGGAGTCGGGAACCGCCCGCTGACGCCTCGCCGAGTGCCCCTGGTCTCTCCTCGTTGCGTCGAGCAGTGCCCGCGCGTGGCGCGCCCGTGCGAGCACGCCACGTTGACGGGCAGACACCGCTGAAGCGGTGGCTCCGCGCTAGCTCTTCGTCGTGGCCGGTGGCACGAAGTTCAACGCCAGGTCGGTGAGCAGGCGAGCGCCGAATCCGGTGGCACCCTGGCTGCGCCAGAGGTCATCGGCGTCGACCTGCATGGTGCCGGCGATGTCCAGGTGCGCCCACGGCACGCCGTCAACGAACTCGTTGAGGAAGAGTGCCGCGGTCGTCGCACCGGCGAACTTGCCGCCGAGGTTGGAGATGTCGGCCACTTCGGTGTCGAGTTGTTTGCGGTAGCGGTGCTCCAACGGAAGTTGCCAGATGGACTCGTCGGTGGCGGCCGATGAGGCCTTGGTCTGGTCGACCAACTCCTGGTTGTTGCCCAGCACCGGAGCGGTGTGGGTGCCGAGTGCGGCCAGGGCGGCTCCGGTCAGCGTGGCGATGTCGACGATCGCGTCCGGCTTCTCCTCGGCGGCGAGCACCAGGGCGTCGCTCATCACCAGGCGGCCCTCTGCGTCGGTGTTCTGAATCTCCACCGTCATGCCGTTGCGCACGGTGAACACATCGCCGAGCTTCGAGGCCGAGCCCGACGGCATGTTGTCGGTGCACATCAGAAAAGCGGTGACGCGGGTGGTGCAGCCGAGTTCCTTGAGCGCTGTCATCGCGGCGAAGGCTGCGGCGGCTCCCGCCATGTCCATCTTCATCAGCAGGTGCATCGGGTCGGAAGGCTTCAGCGAGATGCCGCCCGAGTCGTACATGATGCCCTTGCCGACCAGGGCGAGGTGCCCGGTTGCGTCTTCGGGGGTGTAGCGCACCTGGATCATGCGCGGCTCTTCGACACTGCCGGCATTCACGGCGAGCAGGCCGCCCAGCCGTTCCGCGATGATCTGTTCCTTGTCGAACACGTCGACGCTCAGGCCGTGCTGGGGGCCGAGCTTCTCGGCGATGTGGCCGAAGTCGGTGGCGGTGAGGTAGCCGGGAGGGGTGTTGGCCAGGTCACGGGCGAGGCAGGTGGCACGCGCGGTGACACGACCGGTTCTCACCCCTGCCGATACCCGCTCGACTTCGTCTGCCGGCACCAGAATCTCCAGCGCAGTAAGCGGCACGTGCTTCGACGACGGCTTGAGCTCGTTGAATCGATAACGGGCCAGCAGCACACCCTCGGTCAGCAGGCGGCCGCTGTCCTCGGAATCGAGGGTGGTCGCGCCGACCACGTCGAGGCCGATCCGGCTGGAACGGTGGGCGGCCCGGGCAAATGCCGCCCCGATGTCGCGCATGTTCGCCGCGGTGAGAGAGCCGGCAACCCCGCCCACGTCTCCCACGCCGACCGCGATGAGGGTGGCGCCGCTTCGCTGCGGAACAATCAGCGTCTGCCCCACTTTTGCCTCGAAGCCCTGAGCCTCGAGGGCTTCCCGAGCGAGGCCCAAGGCACTCGGAACCTCACCGCTGACACTCACGCCGATTCCGATGGCCCCCAGCTCGGTGGAAAGGGTGGTGACCGCAGTGACAGAGCTGTCGGCCAGGGCTTTGAGGGAGGGAACCGGGTCGAAATCGGCGGGAATCAGTTTGTAGGCGTTGTCGGGCATGCGTGGTTCTTCCTATCTCGCGGAGGGGTCGAGTGGCACTTCTTTTTGCGGAAACGAGCGGCACCACTGCGGGGTGCGGTGGTAGTGGTGAGGCTCCGGGCAGAAACAGCCATCCGATGCCGTGTCTCAACCCTATCTGTGCCGGGATTGACGTGCTGCGGAAAATGCCGACCGTGGAAAACAGCCCGGGCGCAGGGCTGGACCTCTCACGGTGCTGCAACCCGGACACCTCTCCGGCTCGCGGCTCGCATTCAGGTAGCGCGAGCCCGGAGGTGACAGAGTGGTCACGGCCGTGCGCGGCCCACCAGCTGTCCCCGATGTGAAACGAGAACCCCCCGGTATGAAACTCTCCCTTGCTCCGCGCCGCGTCGTGCCCGCAGCCGTACTCTCGGTCATCGCCGCGTCTGCATTGTTATTGACCGGGTGCACGGGCGTTTCCGCACCGGTGGCTTCCGACGCCAGCGCCAGCCCGGCCGCAGCCGAGTGCACCGATTACCCCTCGGGTGCCGACAGCGAGGGTGTGACCGTGGCCGGGGGCTTCGGCGAAGCCATCACCGCGGAGTTCAGCACACCCTTGGCCGGCACCGCACTTCAGCGCACCATCCTCACCGAGGGAGACGGAGAACTGACCAAGTCGGGAGATCTGGTCGAGCTGCGTATCACGGTGTTCAAGGGCAGCACCGGCGAGTCGGTCATCTCGGAGAAAACCTCGTTCCCGCTGGGAGACGCGCAACTCATGCCCGCTTTCGTGGCCGGCATCGAATGTATGCCGATCGGCTCCCGCGTGGTCACCGCGGTGCCCGCCGCCGACCTGTACGGTGATCAGGGAAACCCATCCCTCGGCATCGAACCGGGTGAGTCTGCCGTGATCGTCAGCGATGTGCTCGGGGTTGAACAGCCGATCGTTCCGGCCGCGTGGACCCAGAACCCGCCCACGGTTGCCTTCAACGGCGAAGAGGCGCCGGTTCTCACGCTGCCCGCCGGCGACCCGAGCCCCGACCTCAAGCTCGCCGTGATCACTCCCGGCGATGGGGCCACCGTCGCCTCGGGCGACACCGTCACCCTCAACTACCAGGGAACCAACTGGAACACCGGTGAGATCTTCGACCAGAGCTACGGCAAGCAGCCGCTGGTGATCGCCACCAACCAGGTTGTCAAGGGATTCGGCGCCGCCCTGGTGGGGCAGAAGGTCGGCTCCCAGCTGGTCGTGACGATGCCGCCCGCGCTTGGCTACGGCGAGGCGGGCAGCGGGCACGAGCTCGCCGGCCAGACCCTGGTCTTCGTGATCGAGATCACCGGCGTCGAGTAGCGGTTCGGCTGCGCGTCCATCCTGGAGGTGGATGGCCGGCCGCACAGTTCGCGGTGCGCTGCCGGGCAACGTGTCAGCAGCACGATGAGCGGCCGGCCCGAAGCGCGGTCAACCGGACGCTGACCCGCTCAAGAATGCGGGCGACTAACCGAGCAGCAGCCCTGCCTGCTCGGCCAGAACGGGAGCCAGCGCTGCCAGCTGCACATCGTCGATGGTGGCCCCGCGCAACCCCGGCACGCCGTTGATCGCCTGAAACTCGCTGCCGCGCAGATCCACGTCGCTCAGCTGTGCGGCGGTCACATCGAGCGTGCCGATGCGGCAGTCGCGAATGGTCACCCGGGCGGCTTTCGTCTGCCCCAGGTCGAGCTCGTCGATGGTGCACTCGGAGAGAAGCACATCCCGCAGGGTGGCGCCGCGAAAGTTGAGGTAGCCGAGTTTGCAGCCCTCGATCAACACCCCACTGAGGTCGGCGTCGTAGAACTCGCCCGCGCCGACGCGGGACTGCGTGATCGCCACGTCCCGCCATTCAGAATGTGGTGCGTTCAGTACTGGTGCGTTGAGGTTCGTCATCTCGACGGTGACGAAGCGGATGCCGCGCATCTGGGTGTCGTCCAGGGTGACACCAGAGAACTGGCACTCGTGAAAGGCGGCGTCGGTCAGGTCGCGGTCGGTCAATTGGAGCGCCGCGTATCGTTCGCCCTCGTACTGCTCGGATGCCACAAGCAACGCCCCGTCACTGTCCTGGAGTTGCCCGAACCGGGGCTCGGTGATGCGCGGTGCCTTGACCATCGTGTGTGCCTCCTGGCGTCACGTCCATTGTTCCGCATGCGCTCCTCGGCCCCCTATCCGCGTGGTGCAGGTCGCGAGCTCGCCCGTGATGTGGAACGGGCGAGCGGTACGGGCGAGCGATACGGGCGAGCGATACCCGTGGGGTCGAATCATGGTCGCGCTCGTATCTCGACCTCATGGCTATCGCTCAGCAGGCAGGCTCGCCCGGCAGGAAGGCAGGCTCGCTCAGCAGGCAGGCAGGCTCGCTCAGCAGGCAGGCTGCGCTCAGCAGGCGGGCCCGCCCGGATGGCCAGAACCACGTACGGCGATAGTGTGAAGGTATGCGTGAGATGCAGGAACGAATCATCCGGGAGTTGGGCGCTCGACCCGAGATCAACCCGGCTGCAGAGGTCGACGCCCGCGTGCAGTTTCTGGTCGACTACGTGAAAGTGACCGGAGCCCGCGGCCTCGTGCTGGGGATCAGCGGCGGCCAGGACTCGACCCTGGCCGGCCGGTTGTGTCAGTTGGCGGTTGAGCGCATTGCCGGTGGACCGAGTGCCGCTGAGGTGCGTGCCGCTGACCCGAGTGTCGATGACGTGCGTGCCGCTGACGTGGGTGCTGCCGGAAGCAGCATTGATGAGGGCAGTACTGACGGGGGCAGCGCCGGTGGAGGCAGTGCCGGTGGAGGCAGCGCCGGCGGTAGCGGCGCCGGTGGAGGCAGCGATGCCGGTCTGGATCGGGTCGAGTTCATCGCGGTGCGGTTGCCGTACGCGGTGCAGCATGACGAAGACGACGCGCAGTTGGCGCTCGATTTCATTCGGCCCCAGCGCGTCGTGAACTTCAACATCCAAGCGGCGGTCGATGGTTTTGCGACCGAGTACGGTGAGGTGCTGGGCGAACCGCTGGCTGATTTCACCAAGGGCAACGTGAAGGCGCGGGCGCGCATGATGGCCCAGTATGCAATAGCCGGGCAGCGCGGATTGCTTGTTGTCGGCTCCGACCACGCCGCCGAGGCGGTCACCGGCTTCTTCACGAAGTTCGGTGACGGCGCCAGCGATCTCGTTCCGCTGGCTGGGCTGACCAAGAGGCAGGGGCGTCAGATGCTTGAGGCGCTCGACGCACCGGAGCGGTTGTATCTCAAGCCGCCCACCGCCGATCTGCTCGATGACCTTCCCGGCCAGACCGACGAAGCCAGCCTGGGTCTCAGCTACGCCGAGATCGACGACTATCTCGAGGGGCGCGAGGTCTCAGATGCCGTAGCCCGGGCCATCGAGTCCCGCTACGTCGCGAGCAGGCACAAGCGCCGCATGCCGGCGTCGCCCGCCGACACCTGGTGGCGCTAGCCGGGCCTCGTGAGGTGCGCCGCCACATCCGCGGTGCTCGCGCTTCGCGCCAGTTGGCACCCATCGCGCCGGTTCGAACCGGCGCGGAGCGTGCCAACTGGCGCGTGCCGCTGCAACGGATGACTCGGAGGGACTATTTCCCCGCGGCGTACGCCACCGAGGCGACCACGAGGTCTTCCCACGGCATGCCAGAGCTCTTGAAGACGCGCGGCCTGGAGTGGTCCACCTCGACGGCACCGGTGACGATGTCTTTCACCGGGATGAGGTGGTCTTCAGTGATGACACCCTCCTGGAGCGGAATGTAGACGTCTCCGCCTTCACGCATCGCGGCGCCGAACTCCTCGATCACCACCTGCGAGCGGGCGATCAGGGCGCTGTCGAGCTCGCGCGCATCCAGTTCATGGCTGCCGACTGCCATCACGCAGGCGTTGTCCTGAATGAGCGAGCCGTCGAACAGCGGTTCGCGGGCGGTGGTGGCGCAGGCGATCAGCTGGGCATCCGCGACATCCTCGGCAACGCCGACCCGGGCGGGGATGCCCGACGCGGTGACCTGGTCGGCCAGCGCCTGTGCGCGCTCCTGGTTGCGGGCGACGATCGTCACACGCTCAATGGTGCGAACCGCGCGCAGCGCCTCGACGTGGCCCCAGGCCTGCGGGCCCGAGCCGAACACCAACAGGTGGGGTGTCTCAGCGGGCGCCAGAATGTCGGCGGCCGCCGCCGACAGCGCCGGCGTGCGCAGTGTGGTCAGTGCCACGCCGTCCATCAGGGCGACCGGGGTGAGGGTGGCCGAGTCGAACAGCAGGTAGTGGCCCTGGATGCGCTCCAGCCCCTTGTCGGGGTTTGCGGGTGCGACCGTGACGACCTTGACGCCGAGCAGCTCCGAGCTCTCGGTCGGCATCATCAGCACTTGGCCATGGGCCAAGTCGACGATGGTCTTCGCGTGGTCATTCGCGGGATCGAGGCCGGCCCTCAGGTCGCGATGGAACGCGGCCACGGCATCGGCGAAGCTCACCCGCGAGAAGACCTCGTCGGCGGTGATGAAGGGCAGGGTGCTGGTGGGCGCCGTGCTGGTGGAAGGAGTGCTGGCGGGGTTGGTCATCTGAGTACGAATCCTGTTCCCACGTCGTCAAACGTGTTCAATGTGAAGCGGTGCTCGCCTGTCTGGTAGGCCATGCCCTGCACCTCGGGAACGACCATGGGGTGTCCGTCGGGGCTGGTGGTGCCTGCCGGGGCGTCGAACACGCGGGCGAGAAAGCGCGTGTCGACGATCGAATCGTGGGTGAAGACCTGGCCGGGCTTCAGGCGACCGGATGCCGCCAGCAACGCCACTCGGGCGCCGGTGCCCGATCCGCAGGGGGAACGGTCGACCTCGCCGTCGGCAAAGACGGTCGCGTTGCGCTGGTGTGGGCCGGCCTCGGTGTCATCGAAGTCGTCGTAGACAATGGTGCCATACACCCCGGAAAGCCGCGGGTCGGTCGGGTGCTGGGCCAATGCGTGGTCGTTGAGCTTCCACTTGATCTCCCGGCCGATCGCGATGATGTCGGTGTAGTGCCGGGGGGTGACCTCGAGGCCGGCATCCGCGGCGTTGAGGGAGGCGTAGATGGCTCCGCTGTAGCTGAGGTCGACCGTTGCGGAAGGTCACCGAGGTGATGCGCCCGGCGGTCTGCAGCACGCGCGCCTCGACCCGGCCGCTTGGCACGTCGATGGTGACGATGGTCTCACCGTCGGGATCGCTGGTGACCCGGCCCGTTTCGACGGCCCAGACGCCGAGCGCGATGGTGCCGTGCCCGCAGGCGGTGGAGAAGCCGTCTTTGTGCCAGAAGAGCACGCCGAAGTCGGCGCCGTCGTCATCGGCCGGAGTGAGGAATCCGCCGTACATGTCGGCATGCCCGCGTGGTTCGTGGCAGAGCAGCCGTCGGAGACGATCGATCTCTTCCGACTCCTGCGCGAACACGCGGCGCTCGCCGACCGTGGAGCCGGGGATCTCGGGCACCCCGTCGAGCACGATTCGGAACGGCTCGCCAGCCGTGTGGTAGTCGACGGTGGTAATCGCCTGTACGGGAAAGGAGGAGCTCATGGTTCAAGGCTAGCCGAGAACGCTGCTAAATATGTGACATATTACAAACGTGGGTGGATGCCCAGTGCCCCGTCGGGCGAGAGTGCAGTTGTTGCCGCTTTCGTCGTCGTATTCTGTCAACTGCTCACCTCTCGGCGGCGGTTCGAGGCGGTCGCGACGACTCGTCAGGCGCGGGGAATCGAGGCGGCCTGACGCCGGGTGGCCGCCGAGATCTCTCGCTTGCGCCAGGCAATCAGGTGCTGGTGGTTGAAGCTGCGCGAGCACCGGCCGCAGGAGAGCGTGCGCGTGGGTTTGCGATACCGGTAGAACGTGTGTCCGTTGGCGCATTGGCCGACCCATGGCGCCAGTTCGTCGGCGATGGCGCCGTCATGCAGGCGCTTGCCCTCGTAGCCGAGTTCGGTGGCGACCTTGCTCCATTTGGGACCGTGCCCCGCGCGGGATCCGGCAATCGCGTGTGCCACCTCGTGCAGCAGCACCTGGTGGATCTCGTCGTCTTCGTAGCGCAGCGCGAGGTAGCGGGAGACCGTGATCGTCTTGGTCGTGTAGTTGCACAGGCCGGCCCTGGTCTTGGCGTTGTCGAAGCCGAAACTCCACTCGTTCGCATCAAGGTGCAACGCGATCAGGGCCTGGGCCCAGGTACGCACACGATGCAATTCAGCCATGCGTTGAGGATAGCCGCGGCATCCGACAATCGGATGCGAAGCTGCCCGGGTGCCGTGTGCCCGGCCACCGTCCAGAATCGGGCTTCGCGCCGTGCCGAACGCAGCGCGCCCGGTGGAACCGGCGCGATGCGTTCCAACTGGCGCGTCCATCGTCCGTCGCGCGGACGCGGGTCTTGCCCGTCGCGTCGGCGCGAGCACGGCCCGCAGAATTGCGGGTCACTCGCATCGTGCGGCCGTTCGGGGGCTCGCCGCTACTCGCCGCGCCGGCGCTCGTCCAGGAACGATTCGGTGACTGCCACCGCGATCAGCGACGACTCGAGCTCGTCGTCGGTGCTGTCAGCGACCTCGGTCGAGGTGCGGCGCTCGAGCAGCTCTTCGCGAAGTGTGGCCGCGGCCCGAAAATCGGCCAGCGCCTCATCGAGCAGATCTTGGTCGAAGTAGACCTTTCCCCGATGCTGGAGGGCGAACGCCTGCAGCCGAAACCAGTCATGCACGGCGGCCTCGTCCACACAGGTGGTCAGCTCGGTGAGCGCCTCATCGAAGCGCCCCATGAACTGCATCACCTGGGCGCGTCGGATGCGCGCGGCGAGCAGATCCTCGCGCGACCCGGTGAAGCGGGCCTGCCTGGCGGCTTCGTTGGCCACGTCCCACGCCTCATCGAGACGGCCGACCAGGCGCAGGAGCGACACTTTTTCGTTCAAGGCCGCCAGGCTGCGCAACTCACCGAGCTCGGTGAGCCGAACCCCAGCCGCGTGCAGATCAACCTTTTCGCGCAGGGTCTTGGGATCGTAGCCGGTGACGATGGTGGACAGGATGGCTCCCGGGTTTCAGTGGCGGACGAAGGTCATTTCTCGTGAAGCAGTTCGTCGTTCCAGAGTAACCGACGGCCGGCGAGTTGGTCGGTGCGCCTCGCCCTTTCTCGCGAGGCGGGAGCGCCCGCCCGTTCCGAGTGCCCGCCCATCCTGAGTGCCCGCCCATCCTGAGTGCCCGCCTGTTCGGAGTGCCCGCCCTTCTGAGTGCCCGCCCGTTCTGAGCCGCCGCGGCTCCTGAGCCACCGCCCTTTCTGGGGAGTCGCTGACTTATAGCGCGTCACATATTATGGACGCACCGCACCCAACGCCCCGTGACCGGAGAAGATGTGACATCGATGGCCGCTGAAAAAACAGCGATCCGCCAGCTGGAACCGCCCCTCAGCCTGCGCGACACCGTGGAGAAGTCACTGTCTGCCGCGATCATTTCTGGTGAACTCGCCCCCGGTTCGCTGGTCTCGGTGCCCACCCTCGCCGGTCGTTTCGGGGTCTCGGCCACGCCGGTGCGCGAGGCGATGCTCAACCTCGAGAAGCGCGGATTCGTCGAGCCGGTCAAGAACAAGGGATTCCGGGTCACCTCGGTCAGTGAGGCGGACTTGCGCGAGATCGTGCAGGTGCGCAGCTGGCTCGAGACCGCGGCCATGCAACCGGTCTCCGATCGGCTCCAGACCGAGCCCGTCGACACGTACCGCGCCCTCGCCGATGGCATCGTGCGAGCCGCCGAGAACAACGATTTCGCATCCTTCCTCGCCGCCGACATCGCCTTCCACCTGGCCCTGCTCGGCCTCACCGGCAACCGCCGGCTGGTCGACATGGTGTCGGAGCTGCGCGGGCAGACCCGCATGGTTCGCCTGGCCTCGATGGCGAACACGACCGAGCTCAAGCAGTCGGCCGATGAGCACCACCAACTGCTCGACCTGCTTGTCGCCGGTGATGTCGCCGAGGCAGAGGTGCTGATGCACCGCCACGTCGGCCACGTAATCGAATGGTGGTCGGCTTCCGGCCAGTGAGACTGGATCGTTACCTGCTCGGGTAGCCGTCGAGAAGTAATATATGACACTCTGGACGGACGGCACGGTTGGCGCTGAGCACGACTCGGCGTCACCACTTCGAAGTCCGTTAGATCCAACGTTGTGTCCCACACGGAAGGCAGTTCACTGACCATGAGTAATGGAATTACCCGCTCGAAATCTCGGGCCCGATCCCTGTTCTCCTCTGCGGCCCTCGTCGCGTCCGTCGCGCTGGTGCTCACTGGCTGCTCCGGCGGCCTCGGTGGCAGCACCGATGGCGGCGCGTCTGCCGGTGCTGACGGCGAACCGATCAAGCTCGGCATGATCGCCCCATTCTCCGGCTCGGAGTCGGCGTTCGGCGACTACATGAAGAACGGCGCACAGTTGGCCGTCGATGAGATCAACAAGGCCGGCGGCGTCAACGGGAGCCAGCTCGAGCTGCTCACCGAAGACGGCGCCTGCGACCCGACCACCGCGGTGTCTGCCGCGAACAAGCTGGTCACGGCCGGCGTGAAGGGTTCGGTCGGCGGCTACTGCTCCGGCGCCACCCTGCCGACACTTCCGGTGTTCAACGACGCCGGCGTGGTCATGGTCATCCCCGCGGCCAACTCCAACCAGCTCCCCGCGCAGGGCCTCGACAACGTCTTCCTGATCAACGGAACCGGCACCCAGCAGGCCGCCGCCGCAGTGAAGTACGCGCAGAAGATGGGCGCGACCAAGCTCGCCGTGGTCGACGACAACACCGACTACTCCAAAGACCTCGCCGTCTCCTTCACCCAGCAGTCGAAGGATGCCGGACTCGACGTCGTACTCACCGAGAGCGTGAACGCGGGCGAGAAGGACTACAGCGCCAACGTGAACAACGTCGTCAAGGCAATGCCGGACTTCGTCTACTGGACCGGCTACTACCAGGAGGGTGGACTGATCACTCGCCAGCTGCGTGATGCTGGCTACGCCGGCACCATCCTGGTCGGCGACGGCTCGGTCGACAAGAAGTTCGCCGAGATCGCGGGCGCGGGCTACACCGACAACGTGTTCGCCACGTTCACCCAGACGCCCGACATGCTGAAGGGCGCCGAAGCCTGGGTGGCCTCGTACAAGGACCAGTTCGGCGACGAGCCCGGCCCCTACTCGACCCAGTCATATGACGCGGTGCGCGTGATGGCCGAAGGCTTCAAGCAGGCCGGATCCACCGACACCAAGGCTGTCATCGACGCGCTCATGGCGATCGACGGCTTCCAGCTGTTCTCCGGGCCGCTGAAGTTCACCCCGGAGCACACGCTGTCCTCCGGCGGGTTCGCCATCCTGAGCATCTCTGAGGACGGCACGTTCAAGCTCGAGGACGACCTGCAAGGTTAGTTCGAACGGAGGGGTGCGGCTCGCCGCGCCCCTCCTTTCTGACCGTGTTCCCTCGAGAGGACCTCACGTGACCCAACTGATCTGGAACGGCCTGTTCGTCGGCTCGTTCTACGCCCTGGTGGCCATCGGCTACAGCATGGTCTACGGCATCATCAAACTGTTGAACTTCGCCCACGGCGACGTCTACATGCTCGGCTCGTTCACCGGCTTCCTGCTGCTCGGCAGCGTTTCCGGGCTGCTCGGAACGTGGTCTCTGCCGGTGCTGCTACTCGTACTGCTGCTCTCGATGCTGTTCACCGGCACCATTGGTGTGATCATCGAGAAGGTGGCCTACCGGCCCCTGAGATCCAGCCCACGATTAGCGGTGTTGATCACCGCGGTCGGCATGTCGTTCGTGCTCGAGTACGGCATCCGGCAGATCTTCGGCCCGTCGCCCAGGGTCTTCCCGGTGCGGTTGGCCGGCGACCCGATCTTCTTCCTCGACGCACGCATCACGCTCCCGCAGATCGTGCTCATGGTGATCGCCGCGGCGCTGATGTACTTCCTGCAGCGCTACGTGATGAAGTCGCGTGAGGGCCGGGCGATGCGCTCGATCGCCCTCGACACCCAGGCCTCCCTGTTGATGGGGGTCAACGTCAACAGGGTGATCAGCCGAACCTTCTTCATCGGGTCGGCACTCGCCGGTGCCGCCGGGGTCATGGCGGGCGCCTATTACGGCTCGATCGACTTCCTGATGGGGTTCATCATCGGGCTGAAGGCGTTCACCGCTGCGGTGATCGGCGGCATCGGCAACCTGTATGGCGCCATGCTCGGCGGCCTGGTCCTGGGGCTCTTGGAGTCCTTCGGAACCAACTGGCTGGGCGGCCAGTGGCGTGACGTGTTCGCCTTCGCCTGCCTGATCGCCTTCCTCTCGTTCAAACCCACCGGCCTGCTCGGTGAGCGCGTCTCCGAGAGGATGTGACGGGCATGGCATCCCTCTTCGGCAGCCGCGACCGCATCGACGACCTGCTGAGCGCCCCGGCACCGTTCGTGAAACGCCCCGAGCAGAACAAGGGCCTGCTGCACCCGCAGCGCTTCATGAACATGTTCGGCCTGATCGTGTTCATTGCCGCGATGGTCCTGCCGTTCATCAGCGCCACGCCCTACATCATCTCGATCCTCACCTCGGCGCTCATCTACGTGATGCTCGCG
>CAJDUP010000032.1_pt1 | contig 34892 bp, 31 predicted proteins | sample 7391181 | NCBI WGS metagenome assembly CAJDUP01 (sample SAMEA7055690, study PRJEB34461) | soil metagenome | biome: terrestrial ecosystem; feature: Peninsula; material: soil | place: Antarctica | collected 2016
AACAGGGGGCCCCACCGTGCCCGACAACCTCGCCCACCTCTGCCGCGGCCACCACACCCTGAAACACCACGGCGGGTGGGGCGTGAAACAAGTCTCACCGGGAGTACTGGAATGGACCACCCCCACCGGCCGGGTCATCACCGACCAGCCAGACACCTGGCCCACCTTCACCGAAAGCTGAACGGCCTCAGATATTTTCCGGTGTGACTGCCACTGGCGGCGATTTGAAGTGCCGATCCCGCCAGACACCCCAGGGAGGGCGTGCGAGGTCGCTGATCCCGGTGTCGGCCCATCTCCTCGTGGCTTGGAACTTCGTCGAACTCGAGCCAGCCGTGCAGGTTCCGATTGTGGCTTCACCTCTCAAGGCAACAGACTCCGGGCGTGAAGTGCCTCAGACAATCACCCTGTGCGTCGACACCGTCCACGGTGACTCACAGGACGAGCAACTGCTCACCACCACGAAACATTTCTGCCTACGCGTAAGCAGATCAGATGGCACACGAAGACGTGAATCAGGCGTGAAGCCAGCGCTCAGTGGTACTGCAACGCTCAGTGGTACTGCAACGCTCAGTGGTGCTACAGCGCTCAGTACAGCAGCATCGTGAGTCGGCGCCGCGCAGCGACCACTCGCGGATCAGTGGCGCCGGCCACCTCAAACAGTTCGAGAAGGCGTTCGCGAACGCGATCCTTGTCGTCTGCGTCGAGCGACGGGTACAACGTCAGCAATCGGTCGAAGGCATCCTCGATGTGGCCGCCGGAGAGGTCCAGATCCGCCACGGCCATCTGAGCGTCAGCATCGGCTGGGGATGCCGCGGCAGCGTTGCGGATCTCGTCAAGCGTGCGCCCCTGCAACCGGAACAGCAGGCTGACCTGGGCCAGGCCGGCGACAGCGAGTTCATCGCGCGGATTCTGAGCGATCGCGCTCTTGTATGCCTCGATGGCCGCCGGGTAGTCACCGCGCGTGGTGGCGTCATACGCCTCCTGGTGCAGCGGCGGCAGTGGCTCCTCCACCGGTTCCGCCGGGTTTTCTTGCTCGGCCTCGCCAGCGCCTTCGACCTGCACGGTACCGGAGATCCCATTTTCTGCGGCAAGCTGCAAGACCTGCTGGAACACATCGCGCACCTGTGCCTCCGGATACGCTCCCGCGAACAATGGCGCCGGGTTACCGCCGATGAGGGCCGCAACTGTGGGGATCGACTGGGCCTGGAACGCCTGGCTCAGCTGCGGGTTGGCGTCGACGTCAACGGCAACGAGCACTAGTCGGCCCGCGAACTCGGCAACCAACTTCTCCAACACCGGGGTCAGCTGTTTGCAGGGCTGGCACCATTCGGCCCACAGGTCGACGATCACAGGCACCGTCATCGACAGTTCCAGGAACTGGCCGAAGTTGGCATCGGTGCCGTCGAAGATGAGGCCGGGCAACGTCACGTTCTCAGGCGCACCGGCGGCACCGGGGGCCGAGCCGTCGGCCGTAGTGGCTGGGCTGGCCGCACGGTTGACGAGCGAGGAAAGGTCTACCGCGCCGCGCAGGCTGGCGGGGTCGGCTGGGGGCATTGTCATTTGATCTCCGAGGAACTCATCAAGGACTGGCTGAAACCGAGCAGGACGATCTTGTCGCTGGACCCGATTGACGGCACATAAAACAGTAGTTGATGCAGATAGGTCGTGGTGATGCCCTTGGTCGATGCCTCGATACCAGAGAGCACCTTGGCGGCTCCGGTGGCCTCGACCGTGGCGCCGTCTTTCACAGGTTTCACCGTTTCGACCTCGGTCAGGTCGACGGCAACAATCGCTCCCGAGTCGTTGGTTCCGAGCGCGAGGGTGGGACCGTCTCCCACGGCACTGGTGAATTCGAGCTTCGCGGTATCGGGAAGGTCTTTACGCTTCTGCTCCTTGTAGTCGAAGCCAACCGCGTCACGCAGACTGTCACCGGTGGAGCGAAAGATCGAGTAGTACTCGCTCTTCTTCCCCTTGTCGAGGATGTCGGAGTAGGCCATCGCCAATTTGTTCGGTGGCATCAACAAGAGTTTCGAATCCGGGGCGACGATCGGGGCACCGATGGACGGCGGCGCGACCTTCGGGATGGTGACATCCGGCTCGAGCGAGACCGCGTATTCCACACGATAATTGTCACGCGGCGAAGCCTGGGTCATGAACATCGCAGTAGGTGCGACCTCGGTGTTCTCCTTGTCCTGCACGATTGTGAAGACTGTGCGCGGCCACGAGTCGGTGGCCTGCGGAAGCGACAATGTCAACGGAGTGCTCGGGATGGGTGGGAGCGCGGCGTAATCCTTGACCTTCCCGCGGATCTTATAGTTTGCCTCGCGCATTGCCAGCGCAGACCCAGTCAAACGCTCGGCGGCAACCGCCTTGTCACGATCGGCGTCGGCCGTGCGCGTCACATCAGCGATGCGCCTGAGAATTGTCTCCAATTGCGGAGTCGATACCGCGACCGGAATCGGCTCGGTCACTACTTCTGCCGGCGCATCGATCGGCGCGGGTGATGCCGATTGGCTCAGATCGGGCCAGGAATCCGGCGAGCATCCGGTCAGCACAAGAACGGTTGTCAAGGTCACCGGGATGAGGGCGGAAAACGACCGTGTAATGGCTCGGCGGCCACGGTGCGGTGTCTCAATCTCGCGCGGCTTGACCGGCTTCGGAGCCTTTGGAGGTTTCGGCATCTTGGGCCCACCCGATCGGCGCGGACCACGTGATCGGCGCATGTGACGCCAGGCCCAGACATACAGTCCCAGTCCGACCAGGAGCAGGATCCCGCCACCAACGATCAACGGGCCCGCCCAGGGGGTGGTGGCCTGCAGGGGCCAGGAGATGCGCACTTTTCCCGGAGCAGGTTGGGTGCCGTCGTTCGCGATGAGAACCGACATGTCCTCCGGAATGTTCAACGGTTGGATCAACGCCTGGCTGGCATGAAACTCTTCCAACCAGAGGTCGGATCCCGCTGGGTTCGGACCGGGCACGCTGTCGGCTCCGTCCGCAGTTCCGACTTCGGTGGCTTTGGCGCTGTCAGTAGCCTTCGCTGCCGGGGAAGGCGACGGGTCTGGTGCCGGTGTCGCAGGCGCTTGGGTTTCGCCCCCGGTTGCGGGCTCGGCGGGCGGCGCTTCGATGCTGGTGGCGGTACTCAGCTCACTCGACAGGATATTGGCCGGGTCTTCAGCCTGCATGTTGATTGTGATGTTCGCAAATTGCTCATCGCCCAACCAGGCTTTCACATCAGAGGTTCGCGCGTAGGCCATGAACACCTCGCCCGTCCCGGTCACCGAAAGAGTCTGCCGACCCGGATTCGCGTTCAGCACGCTACCGTCGATCACGGTGAACGCCGGCGCTGCCTTCACTGTTGTTACCGCCGAGATCGTGTCTGGTGGAGCAAAAATGGTTCGCTGCGCGATCCCGCCGGCAATCATCGCCGCAGCGACGACAAACGCTGCGATGGCAAAGACAAATCGCACTGACTCTCCTCTTGTGTTGCCGGGCAACGGCACTTTCGGTCTGTCGAGACCGCACGGCAACAAACAAAGACAATCCACATTATCGGATGCCGGCCATGCCACCTAACCTTCTCTGACTGGGAAAGAGCTTGAGAGCCCCTGAATCTGGAGCCATGCACCGTACACTCCCAGATGGCTAAACTCGGTTAGAGTTCGTCACCGACCCCAGCGAACGCAACGAGGGTTCGGTTGAAGATCACGAATTTCTTGCAGCATCGACCGAGGAGAACAATTGTCCACAGACGAGTCCGCCTTCACCCAGGCATTCCGTGGCTACGACAAGACCGAGGTCGAGAGAGCCCTGAACGACCTGCGGCGTGAATTGATCAGGGCGAATACCCAGAGTGCGGATGCGGCAAAAGAGGTCAAGCGCCTCAAACTCCAGATCGACGAGTTGAACGCGGAGTTGGAAGAGGTTGGCAGCCCGACCTATTCCGGGCTGGGCAGCAAACTCGAGAACATGTTGCGCGTCGCCGAGGACCAGTCGACTCGAGTGATCGCCCAGGCCGACATCGATGCTCAAAAGCTGCGCAAGTCGGCCGCCGCAGAGATCGACCAGTTACGCTCCGAGGCGGCAATCCACACCGAGCGCCTGATCTCCGAGGGCAGGGCCCGAGCCGAGTCCCTGCTGCGCAACGCCCAGGCAGAAACAGAGGATGCCCGGGCACGCGCAGCCGAAGACGCAGCCGTCATCCGCCAGGACGCGCTCAACGAGGCATCCGGAATTCGCGGACAGGTGGCCACCGAGGCCGCGGAGACCCGTGCCACCAGCAAACGTGAGTCTGCCGCCATTCGTTCCGCTGCCGAACGCGAGGCTGCCGAGCTACGCGTCGTGGCGACGCGTGAGGCGAATGCCGCCCGAGAAGAGGCCTCCGCCCTTTCGCGCGAAACAGAGTTGACTCGGGCCGAGGTGGCTGCCCAGCTCGACCAGGAGCGCGCCGACCTTGTACGAGAGTCGGAGCAGGCACGAATGGATCTGGCCGCCGCCACCGAGCAGGCGCGGATCGAACTCGAGTCAGCCACCCAGCAGACTCGGCTCGATCTCGCCCAGCAGAGTGAACGGGACCAGAGCGAGCTCGACGCGCGCACAGAGAAGGCCCGGATCGAACTCGAATCGGCGACCGAGCAGGCTCGCATCGAGATTGAATCCTCCAAAGCCGAAGCTCACGCCCACCTTGAGGCCGAGACCCAACGCCGCCACGCCGAACTCGAGGCCGAGGCGGCGAGCACTCGCGCACGATTGGCGACCGAAGCCGAGCAGGCCCGCGCCGCCCAGGCGACCGAAGCCGAACAGACCCGGGCGGCGCTGGCTCTCGAGATCGAACAGAACCGCGCCGAGATCGCGGCTGCGCGCGAGCAGGCTGTGATCGATAACACGCGCGAGCAGGATTCGGTGCGATCCGAGTTTCAAACCGAGATGGACACCGCACGAGCTGACTTTCTCCGCTCCAGCGAACAGGCCCGAATCAAGTTGGAAGAAGAACTGGCCGCCCGAACGAAGAAGGTGGAGGATGCGGCAGCCGCCCAGGCCGCAGAGACCGAGCAGGCCAGGATCGACCTCGACGTGGAGCTCAAGGCTCGACGGGAGGAAGCGGATGCCGACTACCTGAAACGGCACCAGGATGCGGTCGCCCAGACGCAGAAGTACCTCGATGAGGCCAACAGCGCGCTTGCCGAAGCAACCCGCCGGGCGGCGGAGAAGAAACAAGAGGCCGACGCGGCTGAATTGGCCGCGGTGACCGACGCGCGGGCCATCCGGGAGAAGGCGGAAGATGACAGCGCGCGCAAGCTCGCCGAGACCTATGAGCGTACCCAGGCGATGGAGCGCGAGGCCGAGGAGCGCACGCGCGCGCTGGTGGCCGACGCCGAGGACCGGCTCGAGCGCATCCGGGTCGAACGCGACACCGTGGCCGGCTACTTCTCCAACCTGCGCGGGGTTCTCTCCCAGGCGGAGATGGTCACGCACGACACCGGAGCCCGGATCGCGCTGACTGCATCGGTTCCGGAGGACGCAGTGCTCGACGTGGCTCCCCCTCTCGAAGATGCTGAGCCTGGCAATGGTGCGGCCTCCGGCTCTGAGACCGACGAAGCTGAGACCGACGAGGCTGAGACTTACGTGGCTGAGACCGACGAGGCTGAGACTTACGAGGCTGAAGTCGCTCCCGCCGAAGACACGGAAGTCGGCGTCCACGACCGCACCGTAGAGAACGCCTGACCGAAGTAATACAGAACGCACCGCGGGGGCCGCTGCAGATGAAGATCCAGAGTCCGTTCAGAACGGCGTTGCTTGGCACGCTCGGAGTGGGCCTCGGCCTTTTGATCCTTGGGATGGTGGCCTCGTTGGCCACCATCATCACCTACATCGGTGTCGCCATCTTCCTCGCGCTCGGACTCGAGCCGCTGATCTCCTGGTTGGAGAAGAAGAAGCTGCCCCGCTGGGCCGCAATCCTGACCGTGGTGATCGGAGTCATCGGAGTCTTCGTCGGTCTCGTCTTCGCGATCGTGCCGGTCATCATCGAACAGGCGACCAGCCTGGTCAACACGGTCACGGAATCGCTGAAGGGAATTGCTTTCGAAGATGCGCTCGCCTGGGTGGATGCCCAGTTCGGCCAGTACTTCGATGTGAACGAGGCATGGCAGGCGGCCCAGAAATGGTTGCAGGACCCGACGAACATCGGCGAACTCTTCGGCGGGGCGTTCAACGTGCTCTCCGGCGTGACCGCCGGCCTCTTCGGCAGCATCATCGTGCTCATCCTCACTCTCTACTTCACTGCATCACTGGACACCATGAAGCGGTCTTTGTACCAGTTGGTTCCCGCATCAAGCCGGGCTCGTTTCGCCGGCATCAGCGAACAGGTGACCGACGCGGTTGGCCGGTTTGTGATCGGCCAGATCGCACTCGCCCTGGTCAATGGTGTGCTCACCTTCATCTTCCTGTCCATCATCGGCGCCAAGCTCCCCGCAGTCTTCGCGTTCGTCGCTTTCACCCTGTCGCTCATCCCCCTGGTCGGCACCATCAGCGGTGCCGTCATCATCACCCTCAGCCAGTTGCTGCTCGCCTCCCCCGGCACCGCAATTGCGGCAGCCATCTACTACCTTGTCTACATGCAGGTGGAGGCATATCTGCTGAGCCCCAACATCATGAGTCGCGCAGTGTCCATCCCCGGGGCAGTCGTCGTGATTGCCGCACTAGCCGGAGGAACCCTTCTGGGGGTTCTCGGTGCGTTGGTTGCCATCCCGATCGCGGCATCAATTCTTCTCGTGGTCAAACAAGTCGTGATCCCGAGGCAGAACGAACTCTGAATTCACTGTTGGGCCGGGCACCCATGCTCGAACCGGGCCGGGTTGCGATCAGCTGATCGACCAGCACTGGGAGTGCCAGTGCCGCCGGGAGTCGAGGTCTGCGCGGTCCCCGAGCACCCCATCGGCGCGCCACACCACGACATGCGCCACGCCAGCGGTGACAGGAAGCTCACAACCCGGGCACCGGTAGCTCTTGACTGCCTGTCGCGCACTGATCGGCTGCACGTTCCATTCGGCGCCCCGGCGCGCTTCGGTGCGACGCCAACCCGTGAGAAGATTCTCCAACCCGGGGGATTCGGCCGGCTCACTGCGTTGCTCACCCGATCGGCGAGAGCGCCGATCGGAGCGGTTGTGTCGTGGCATCCTGGTGCAAGTCCTGACGTGAGTTGCCGAAGGCAGTTGAAGGCGGCGTTCGCCCGCATCCAGGATCTTGCACCGAGCGGCTGAGTGACCCGTTTCTGAATGCTGGGCTACAAGTACCTAATACCAGCCGTTGCTCTCCGAGTGGCCCCACGCCCCACAGGGCGATCCGTAGCGGTTCTGGATGTAGCCCAGGCCCCATTCGACCTGCGTGGCTGCGTTGGTCTCCCAGTCTGATCCAGCAGATGACATCTTGTTGCCCGGCAGCGACTGCGGAATGCCGTACGCACCGCTGGAAGGATTCATCGCGTTCACATTCCACCCGGACTCGCGGTTCCAGAGGGCGACCAGACAGCTGAAGTCCCCCTCGCCCCACCCGCGCGCGAGCACGGCACCGTGTGCGTAGGCCTGGGCCGAACCCGGGTCGGGAGATACGGCAGCTGGAGCGCTGTAGACCGTTTCTTCGACCGGGGGCGGCGGCGGGGGCGGTGGTGGTGGCGGGGGCGGATCTTCGACCGTGAAACCGTCCCGTGTGACCGCGAGGTCAAAGCCTCCCGAGACGTGAACCGTCTGCACCTCGTGCGCCGAATATCGGGCCTCGAGCTGGAAATACGGCATTGCGGTCGCACCCGAGTACGGGTCGACGACGTTCACGAAGACGAAGGCGGTGACCGCGGTGAATGCGAAGACAACAAGCGCGACGGGAGTTCTCAAGCCGGGCCTGCGGTAAGGCATTACCGCCGTGGCGCGGGGCTGGGAAAGCTCAACACGAGCGCGATAATTTGTCACAATTCCTCGATTTTAGCCCAGATCAGGAAAAATTCACAGTCTGCATCCGTGTGGTCACCGAACCGCCAACATCACGTCGATGACCCCGTCCAGAACGAGATCGACCTGGGTCTCGTCGTAGCCGCGCCGTTCCGGGGAAAACACTGCCGTCCGCACCTCGTCGACCGTCACCGCGGTGCCCTCTTGGAAATAGGAGACGATGCGCTGCGCAAACGCGTCGACCTCCTTGCGGCTGTAGCCAGTGGTCAACGACCCGGTCCGTCTGAATTTCTCGTTCGCCGGACGCAGCAACCGATCCAGAATGACCTGGGCATCCTGCCGGGCAAGCTGCAACTGGCCCTCCGCGCCCAACTGGGCGGCATTGCGATCCCTTTCCCGCTGTGCGAAGGCGTCTTCCAACCGTTCCATCGCAGCATCGACATGTCTGGGCGAGTACCCTCCCTTCTGCATCACGAAGGCCGTGTGGCGGATCTCCTTCGAAAGGAGCAGGGGGGTCTCGGCGTCTGTGGCATCGTAGGCACGTCGAGCGTCTTTGAGGAAATCTTCGACCTGCTCGACGTTGTATCCGAAAACGGATCGTTTGGTGCGCGGAAACGTATTGCTCATGACCAGCATTCTCCTAGACGAAGATCACGAACAGCACGAACGCGGCCGCGGCAGAGGGAAGAATCGAGTCCATCCGATCGAGAAGTCCGCCGTGCCCGGGCAGCCAAGAACTCATGTCTTTGATCCCCAGGTCGCGTTTGATCAAGGATTCGGCCAAGTCACCCAAGGTGGCCGTGAACACCATGGTCGCTGCGAAAATGACTCCCACCCACCAGGGCTGGTCGAGCATGAAGAGGGCGAGCAGTATTCCGGCGATCATCGCTGCAACGACTCCCCCGGCGAACCCCTCCCAGGTCTTCTTCGGACTGATCAGCGGTGCCATTGCGTGCTTGCCGAAATTGAGGCCACTCGCGTACGCCCCTGTATCGATCGAGACGACGAGAATGAGGAAGGCGAGCACCCACCACTGGCCCCCGTTGTTCTGGGCCGCGAGAAGCACCGAGAATGACGCGAGAAAGGTGACGTACACCTGCACGAACGCACCAGCTGCGATATCGCGCCACAGCGACGTGCTGTGCCCGCGAAGAGCGGGAATGGAGTACTCGACGACCCGCCAGAGCGAAACGAAGACAATTCCGGCGAGCACGCTGTACCAGAGGCCCGTGGCCCCCAAGTAGTAGGTGCATGGCACGACCGCCAGCGCCGTGACCACAGTGGGGATGCGCGGGATATCACGGCCGGCGCGTCGTAGTGCGCTGGCGAACTCGAACACGGTGAACGCGATCAACAATCCGGCGAAGACCATGAACAGCGCCTTGATGAATACCAGGCTGAGCACGAGAAGCGACCCCAGACCGACCCCGATCAGAATCGCCATGATCAGGTTGCGGCCGGTTCTGGCTTCAATCCGTTCGTTCGCCTGATCGATCTGGGCGCGGGTGACCTGCATCTGGTGTTCGATGCCGGCGCGCCTCTTCTTCACGCGTTTGCGGAACGCCGAGCGTTCGGTATCGCTCGCCTCCAGGGGCGCGGCGGGGTCGGGGCCTTTCGCGTCGTTGTCCATGACCACCTAGATCTCGAGGAGTTCAGCTTCCTTGCGCTTCAACGCGTCGTCGATGGCGTCGACGTGATTCTTGGTAACCGCTTCGAGTTCTTTCTCGGCGCGCGCCACCTCGTCGTCGCCCACCTCACTCTTCAGCGCATCCAGCTCATCCTTGGCCTTGCGGCGCACGTTGCGCACCACCACCTTCGCTTCTTCGCCCTTGGCGCGAACGATCTTCACATAATCACGGCGGCGATCCTGAGTCAGCTCCGGCAGGCTCGCCCGAATCACGATGCCGTCGTTGCCGACGTTCGCGCCGAGGTTCGGAGTGTCGCGGATGCCCTGCTCGATGTCGCGCAGCGCACTCTTGTCATATGGGGTGATCAGCAGGGTTCGCGCGTCCTGGTTGTGCAGGGAAGCCAGCTGTTCAAGCGGCGTGGCGGTGCCGTAATAGTTCACCATGATCTTCTGGAACAATTGCGGGTTCGCCCGGCCGGTGCGCACGGTGGCGAAGTCTTCTTTGGCCGACTCGACGGCCTTGGCCATCTTGTCTTTGGTTTCGGTCAGTACAGTCGAAATCAATTTTGCTCCCTCTTCGGTTCGTCAGGCCAAGTTTAGTTGCTGACCAGTGTGCCGAGTTTTTCGCCGAGGATTGCCCTCGTGACGTTCCCAGCCGGCGCCATCCCGAACACCTGCATCGGCATATGGTTGTCCATGCAGAGGCTGAAGGCGGTCGAGTCCACGACCTTGAGCCCTGATTGCAAGGCGTCAAGGTAGGTGATCGCGTCGATCTTGCTCGCATCGGGGTTGACTCGTGGGTCGTCGGAATAGACTCCGTCCACACCGTTCTTGGCCACCAGCACGACGTCGGCGTGGATCTCCAGCGCACGCTGGGCGGCGACCGTGTCAGTGGAGAAGTACGGGAGTCCGGCACCGGCGCCGAAGATGACGACGCGGCCCTTCTCCATGTGCCGGATGGCGCGCCTCGGGATATACGGTTCGGCGACCTGGATCATCGAGATCGCTGACTGCACCCGGGTCTCGGCACCGGCCTGCTCCAGGAAGTCCTGCAGCGCGAGGGCGTTCATCACCGTGCCCAGCATTCCCATGTAGTCTGCCCGCCCACGGTCCATGCCGCGTTGGGAGAGTTCGGCACCCCGAAAGAAGTTGCCTCCACCGACGACGATCGCGACCTCGACGGTGAGCGCCGCTTCGGCGATCTCCCGGGCGAGGGCGCTGATCACATCGGGGTCGACCCCGACCGACCCGGCGCCGAAGGCTTCTCCGGAAAGTTTGAGCAGAACTCTGCGTGGTGCTGTGTCTTCCGACATCGGCTGTCTTCCTTCTGGTTCGAGATCAGTTCAAAGCTATCGTGTTCCGGCTCCACACGATCACATCACGGCACGATTCCACGAGTGTGCGGGCGCAAAAAGGGAGTCCGAATCGCATCAGCGATTCGGACTCCCTCGTGGCACCTCAGGCGCCGACTTTGAACCGGGCAAACCCGGTGATGGTCAGCCCCGCATCGGCGATGACCTTGGCGACGGTCATCTTGTTGTCCTTCGCGTAGTCCTGCTCGAGAAGTGCGACCTGCTTGAAGTAGCCGGTCAGGCGCCCCTCGATGATCTTCGGCAGGGCAGCCTCAGGCTTGCCCTCGTTGCGGGAGATCTCCTCAACGATCTTGCGCTCTGCCTCGACCAGCTCTGCCGGAACGTCGTCCCGGGAGAGGTACTCGGGGTTGGCGAACGAGATGTGCTGCGCAATGCTGCGGGCGGTCTCGGCGTCGCCGCCGGAGTAGCCCACGACCACGCCGACCTGCGGTGGCAGGTCTTTGTTGGTCTTGTGCAGGTAGATCTCGTGGGCCGGGCCCGCGACCTGGGCGACGCGACGCAGTTCCATCTTCTCGCCCAGGATCGCCGCCTGGTCGTTGATGAGGTCGGCAACGGTGCCCTCGTCCGATGGAGCGGCCACGGCCTCATCCACGGTCGCGGCGCCAGCTGCGGCTACCGCGGACAGCACGCTGTCGGCCAGTGCGATGAACTTCTCGCCCTTCGCAACGAAGTCGGTCTCGCAGGCGAGCTCGATCATGGTTGCCGTCTCGCCGGATACGGTTGCAGCGACCAGGCCCTCAGAGGTGGAGCGGTCAGCGCGCTTCGCGTTGCCCTTCGCACCCTTCAGGCGCAGAATCTCAACGGCCTTCTCCATATCGCCATCGGCCTCGACCAAAGCGTTCTTGGTGTCGACCATGCCGGTGCCCAGTCGCTCGCGCAGACTTTTGACTGCTTCAAGTGTGACGTTTGCCATAGATATGCGTTCCTTTGCTTATTCGGTGTCGGCTGCGGATGCCGGGGCGACGACCTCGGGGGCCTCGGCAGCAGCGGCTTCCTCAGCCGGTGTCGGTTCGTCCTTTGCGGTTTCTTCAGCGGCGACCGACTTCTCGGTCTCGACGGAGGACTGCTCGGGGGTGGACTCGGCCGGGGCGTCGGCGGCGGACTCGGCGGAAGTGGCCTCGGTGGCGCCCTCCTTGGGCGCAGTCTCAGCGGCGTCGGTCGAAGCCTTCAACAATTCGGCCTCCCATTCGGCCATCGGCTCGACCGGTGCGTCGGTCTCGTCGCTCTTCTGGTGACGCTTGATGAGACCCTCGGCGGCGGCATCCGCGATGATCCTGGTCAGCAGGCCGACCGAGCGGATCGCGTCGTCGTTGCCGGGAATCGGGTACTGCACCTCGTCGGGGTCGCAGTTGGTGTCGAGGATCGCGATGACCGGAATGCCAAGTTTGCGCGCCTCGTCAATGGCGAGGTGCTCCTTCTTGGTGTCAACGATCCAGAGCGCTGACGGGGTCTTGGTGAGGTTGCGGATACCACCGAGCGAACGCTGCAGCTTGGTGAGCTCACGCTTCTGGATCAGGAGTTCCTTCTTGGTGTAGCCCTTGGTCGTGTCGTCGAAGTCGACCTCTTCCAGCTCCTTCATGCGGGCAAGCCGCTTCGAGACGGTCTGGAAGTTGGTGAGCAACCCACCCAGCCAGCGCTGGTTGACGTACGGCTGGCCAACGCGCTGCGCCTGCTCGGCGATTGCGCCCTGGGCCTGCTTCTTGGTTCCCACGAAGAGGATGGTGCCGCCGTGCGCCACGGTTTCCATGACGTAGTCGTAGGACTTGTCAATGTAGGTCAGCGACTGCTGCAGGTCGATGATGTGGCTGCCGGAACGCTCGGTCAGGATGAATCGCTTCATCTTGGGGTTCCAGCGGCGGGTCTGGTGTCCGAAGTGCACACCGCTGTCGAGCAGCTGTCGGATTGTTACTACGGCCATCTGCCGTGCTCCTGATTCTGGGCTCCCGGGAACCATCCAAACCTGCACACGGCAGTGGTACACGCGGCAGTGTTTCGATGATGCTCGGGCTTCATAGCCCCTCGGTTTTCCGCGGTGACCTGTTGGCCAACGCGCCTGGTGCCCGGCACGAATCCGCCCGGTTCTTGCGAACAGGGACCGATGGATACGGAGGCCGATTGGGCACGCGTAGTCATCCCGACACGCGGGATGCTTCCCCCACCTTATCAGCCAAATGAGTCCAGCTGAACCCGAAAGGACTTTTTCACGCCTCCGCCCCCACCGTTCTTTTGCTCGAACGACTCACAGTTCCCGCATCCGTCCGATTGCGATAGAGACAGATGCCACAGGATGGCAGGCATGAAGGTGCGATTCCGCGTTGCAACGCTGCTTGCGGTCGCCGCGTTGTCTTCGCTTGCCCTGTCTTCGGCAGCGGTGGCCTCCGTGACGATCGCTGCAGATTATTCGGCCGCCGCTGCACCCGCAGCGCCCATTGCACCCGCTGCGTACACTGCGCCCACTGCGTACACTGCGTACACTGCGCCCACTGCGTACACTGCGCCCACTGCCACCACCACAGCCGAGGTGGGGCTGATTGTTGCCGCGTCTGAGCAACCGAACTGGCAGTGGCCCGTTCAGTCTCCGTGGGAGATCCGGCGCGAGTTCGTCGCGCCCGAATCCCAGTACGGTGCCGGCCATCGCGGTGTCGACCTGGGTGTCGGTGCGGGCGACGAGATCGTCTCACCGGCCGATGGCACGGTGTTCTTCGCCGGGGTGGTGGTGGATCGTCCGGTGATTTCGATCCGTCACGCCGATGGCCTGGTGTCGAGCTTCGAACCCGTGGCGTCCGATCTGGTCGCCGGACACGAGGTGGTGCAGGGAGACCAGATCGGCCGGGTCGCCTCCGGCGGGCACTGCGCCGGTTCGTGCGTGCACTTCGGGGTACGGTTGCACGGGCACTACATATCCCCGCGGCTCCCACTGGGAGTTCTGCCGCGGGCGGTCCTGCTCCCGGTCAGTGGTGGCTGAGCCCTGGGCAGTGGCTGAATGCCGGGTAGTGTCTGAACGCTGGGTGGTGCCTGGACTCTGGGTGGTGCCTGGACTCTGGGTGGTGCGTGAACTCTGGGTCGCGGCAACTCACGCCCGGGGGTGTGCCGTGCGGTATGAGGCCTTCAGTCGTTCCGCTGAGACGTGCGTGTACACCTGGGTCGTGCCCAGGCTCGCGTGGCCCAGCAACTCCTGCACCGCACGCAGGTCTGCACCACCGTCGAGCAGGTGCGTTGCCGCCGTGTGACGGAAGGCGTGCGGCCCCGAGGGCCCGGTGCCGGGCACCTGGCCGAGCAGCTTCGAGACCAGGCGGTACACCGAGCGGGTGCCCAGACGATGTCCGCGGGCGGAGAGGAACAACGCCGATTCGGCGGGCGCCCTGGGCTGGTCCCTGAGCAGATGCGGTCTGCCCTGGCGCAGGTAGTCGACGATCGCGTTCTGGGCGGGAACCCCGAACGGAACCACGCGTTCCTTCGCCCCTTTGCCGAGCACCCGCACGGTCAAATTGTCCAGGTCGGCGTCTGCGACGTCGAGGCCGACCAGTTCGGACACTCGAATCGCCGAGGCGTACAGCAATTCGATGATGGCAAGATCGCGCAGATCCCCCGCGTCGCCATCCCTGGCCGCGGCGGTCAACCGGTCGAAGATCTCGGCGATTCCCTGCTCGTGGATCACCCGGGGCAGCGTGCGATCGGGGCGAGGCGAACGCAACCTCAGTGCCGGGTCGACCGGGATCTGTCCGGTGCGGGTCAGCCACTGGGTCAGACTCCGGGCTGCAGCAGCCCGCCGCGCCAGTGTTGCTTTAGCCAGTTCGTCACGGCTCGCCTGCCACAACCAGTCGCGCAGCAGCTCGAGCGAGACGTGTTCGGGCCGCTCGACGCCCAAGGTGCTGGCGAACCCCGCCAGGGCAGTCAGATCGGAGCGGTATGACCTGAGTGTGTGCGGGGAGAAGCCCCGCTCAGCTGACAGATGGCCGATGAACTCATCGATCACCGCGCTCCAGCCGGATGAGAGGCTCGACTTCGCGCCGTGGCCCTCGTCACTCACTGGGTGCCGACTCGTCACTCGGCCCGTCCTCGCTCGGTGCGTCCTCGCTCGGTGCGTCGTCACTCGGTGCGACGTCGTCTTCGCCCTGATCATCCGTGGGCATCCGTGAGAAGGCATCTCGCCTGCCGTCCGCGTTCAGGTTGCGCATCGAGGCGAGAAAGTCAGCGCCGATTCCGCTGACCTGGCGAAAATTTCCCAGGGGAACGGCCGAGTGCACCACCTGATCGTCGTGCACGTGCACGAGGCTGAAGGATTGCCCACCATCGATGCCGTGAAGCTCGTCAATGGGCGCCGACAGATCCATGGTGTAGCTGGTGGCACCGGCAACGAACACCGGAATTCCGGCGCAGTTGCCGGCTGTGGTGTAGTGCACGTGTCCCGCGAGGATCGCTCGCACATCGGTGTTCTTGATCGTGTCAGCAAAGAGATGCTGATCGGCCAGCTCGAGAATGTCGAGCACCGCCACCGGGGTTGGAACCGGCGGATGGTGCATGGCGATAATTGTTCCGAACCGAGCAGGGCTACGCAGAGTTCGCGCCAGAAACTCGAGTTGAGCCGGCTTGAGCTCACCGTGGTGGAACCCGGGCACGGAGGAGTCCAGGCTGATGATGCGCAGGCCATTGACCTCGATCACACCGTCGACCGGTTCTCGGTCAGCCGGCTGATCCAACAGTTCGGCGTGGAAGACCTCACGTTTGTCATGGTTGCCCATCACCCACACCACGGGTGCGCCCAGGCGATTTGCGGTGGCGTCGACTGCTCGGCGGGCCCGGCGGTAGGCATCGGGCTCACCACGGTCGGCGATGTCTCCGCTGACGACGATCGCGTCGGGACGGATTCCCGAAGTCTCCAGCTGCGTGAGTGCACGCTGCAACTGTCCCTCGGTGTCGACGGCGCCGAAGAGCAGCTGACCGCCCGACAACAGGTGAAGGTCACTGAGGTGAACGATCACGTGGGTCGGGCGCGGGTGCTGGCCCATCCGCCCTGCCAGATCAGTCATCGTGAACTCCTACGTCCGCGCCCCGGGCATTACCCGGGACGCTCAGCTCCAGATGTCGTCGCCGCGCAGTGATGCGTCGGCGCCGCCGTCGATGTAGATGGTCTGCCCGGTTGTGTGCGTGTTCTCCTCACTGGTGAGCCAGGCGAGCAAGCGCGCGATCACCACAGCTTCTGAGTGGTAGTTGAGTGGCATTGGCACGTGGGAGTCCACCATCTTCGCGCCCTCTTCAGTCGAGAGAAGGTCTTTGGTCATGGCGGTGATAACCGTGCCGGGCGCCACCGCGTTCAGCGGGATACCCGCACCAGCCCACTGCGGGGTGATCGATTCGCGGCGCACCCACCGGCTCAGTGCGCGCTTGCTCGACGGGTAGTTGAGGTAGCCGGCCTCGGGACCCTTCTCGGCCAGTGCGCCACCGATCTCGAGGGCCGTCGCCTCATCTCCGGCCAGCATGGCGTCGATCAGCTCGGCCGAGTTCGGCTGCAGGGTGGCCATGGAGCTGACCACAGCCGCCCGCGGCGCCTCGCTTTTGGCCAATGTGGGCGCGAGGGCGGCGAGAAAGTCGGTCACGCCGAAGAAGTTGACGGCCACGGTGAGCGGAACCGGTGCCGAGATCCCGGCGGCGGCGATCACGGCGTCGATGGAGCCGTCTGTTGCGGCCAGCACCTCGGCGACGGCCTTCGAACGGCCCTCGGCGGTGGAGAGGTCCGCCTCGACATCCGCGTTGCGAAGATCGACTCCGATCACCCGGAATCCGCGCTCACGAAGCAGCTCGGCCGTGGCGGCGCCGATTCCCGATGCGGACCCAGTGACGACATACGTGCGAGACATGATGCCAGCCTACGGGCTGGTGCTGTCATTCGGCTCTGCCGCGTTGCGTGTCTACCGCGTCCCGCCTGCGCGTGTGTTGCGCAAGCCCGACAGGGCCTTCTCTCAACGCCGGCATTCGCGCCAGCATGGGACTTTGCATTACGGCAATCGAGCGACGGCTTCGTGGACCTCGCCACGGCTCAGCCGACCTGACACCCCGTTTCTGTTCGATGCCACGTTAACCCGCACCAATCAGATTCATGCGTCGCGTGTGCGTTTCCAAGCGGATAGATTCAGATGATCGAGAAGGTGCGGTCATCCAGTGGCGCATCGATTGCGTTCCGGGGCGCGAGTCCGGTCCGATCCTGCAGGTCGACCAGCCCCAGATCGGCGCCGAGATCCTGATGAGAAGATGGCGCCCGAGCACGATTTCGCCGGTCAGGTCGAGGGGCGGAAGGTTACCAGCCAGCCGGTACCGGTGTTGCGTGCCCGATCATCCAGCTCGAGGGCGCCGAGGCCAGCACAGACCTGCCCGACCGACATGCCCGCGCGTCTGGCGACATCTTCCACCGTTCGCCTGCTGCGGGTGCTCAACGCGTCAAGGATCCGCACCTGGTCTGACGGAAGATCCTGGATAGCCGCTGGAGCCAGCCGGCGGGTGGCTCCGCCGCGGTCGTCGTCGGCGTTGGGCGCAGGGTCGAAGTTGACGAGTTCGGCCATCTGGGCGGCGTTGGTGACGCAGACGGCGTCGTAGTCACGGAGCAACCGATGGCATCCTGCCGAGGCAGCACTGGTTACCGGGCCGGGCACCGCCCCCAGTGGTCGGCCGAGTGAGGCCGCATGATTGGCTGTGTTCAACGAACCGGAGCGGAAACCCGCCTCCAGGACCACCGTCGCGGCACTGGCCGCGGCAATCAATCTGTTCCGTTGCAAAAACCTCCACTTCGTCGGCGCCACCCCGCACGGCAACTCGGAGGCCACCACTCCGACCTCCGCGATCCGGCCCAAGAGGGCATCGTGCCCACTCGGGTAAAACCGGTCCACCCCGCCGGCGAGGAACGCAACCGTACGACCTTTACTGGCCAGCGCTGCCCGGTGGGCCATCCCGTCGATTCCGTAGGCGGCTCCGGAGACGATGGTGAACCCGCGGTCGACCAGCCCGGCTGACGCCTCCATGGTGACGTGCTCGCCGTATCCTGTGGCCGCCCGCGCACCGACCAACGCGATCGAAGGATTGTTCGACGCCCACACGTCCTCGCTCCCCCGCCACCACAACGCGATCGGAGCATTCATGTCGAGGTCATCCAGTCCGGCCGGCCACAAGTCGTCGCCAGGAATCAACAACCGGGCTCCGATGCGGGCGGCCTGCTCCAACGATCGCAAAGCTGTGTCCGAACTGATACGCGGCATCCATCGCTTCAAGGCCTCCGAAATTTGAGGGCCCAGCCTCAACGCCAGCTGCGAACCCTCCTCGACCGGGTCAGTCGCCCCATCGACCAGTTCCCCGATCCAGCGGCGGGTGCTCCACCGCTCGATCAGCCCTGTCAGGGCGCGGCTGGCGCCCAACATCTGAGTGACCAGGCCCGCGACCGAGTCTCCCGGTTCGGCGATTCCCGACCAGGTCGCCCGCGCGAATACCTCCGCCTCGACCTGGGTTTCTCGTTCCACGCCCGCACTCGGGTCACCAACGTTCTCGGATCCAGTGCCGTTCCGGCGCGGCCGCGGCGGCCGTACCGCCTGGGTCGCCTCAGCAACCCGCACCCGGTCCAACTTGAAATCAGTCATCCTCATATTCCCTTTCTGAAGAACAGCGCCCGCCCGACGTGTTCCGCCGTCGGGGAATCAGACCCGTCCAAATCGCTCACGCTCCACGCCACTCGCAGCACACGGTCATAGCCGCGCATCGTGATTCCTCCTCGCTCCAGGGCACGATCGAGCACCGCGGTCACCGCGCGCCCCAACGCCGCCGGACCGGTTCGCAACCACACTCCCGTCACCTGCGCATTTGTGCTCCATGGGGTATGTTTCAGGCGGTCGGCCGCCACCGCACGGGCCGTCTCCACCCGGCCTCGCGCGACGGCGGTGGTGAGCCGCGACGTGTCGGCCGTCATCCGCAGCTGCGCGGCCGTAACGCGCTGCACTCCGAGCTGGATGTCGATGCGATCAAGCAATGGGCCTGAGATGCGGGCCAGATACCGGCGCCGCGCGCTCGGTGGGCAGGTGCATTCCTGGTCACCGGTCCCGTACTGCCCGCACGGGCACGGGTTCGCTGCCATCACCAGCTGAAACCGGCCCGGATAGTGCGCCACCGCGTTCGCCCGGTGGATGCTGATCAACCCCGACTCCAGCGGCTGCCGAAGCGAGTCCAGTACACCCGCACGGAACTCGGGAACCTCGTCCAGAAAAAGAATTCCGTCGCTGGCGCGCGCAGCAGCCCCGGGCCGGATCACTCCGCTCCCACCCCCGATCATCGCCGCCGCCGTCGCCGTGTGGTGGGGGGATTCCAACGGGGGCCGGGTGATGAGCCCGCTGCCGAGCACGCGGCCCGACAGCGACTGGATCGACGACACCTCCAGCGACTGCTCGGCGCTGAGGTCGGGCAGCAGCCCGGGCAGGCGCGCAGCGAGCATCGTCTTGCCCGCACCCGGCGGTCCGAGTAGGAACATGTGATGCCCGCCCGCTGCGGCCACCTGTAGGGCATCGATCGCGACCGTGTTGCCGATCACATCGGCCAGATCGAGCTCAGTGACCTCGACAGCTGGGGCGATCACGCCCGGCTTGGGCAGGATCGCCTCTACCTCGCGTGGTTCAAGATCAACCCCATGCCAGATGGCCGCATCGCGCAGGCTTGCGACCGGGATGATCCGCGCCCCCGGCACGAATTCGGCCTCGGCCGCGTTCCCAGCCGGCACCATCACGGTGCTCATGCCTGCCCGAACGGCCGCCAACACCGCGGGCAAGATGCCGAAAACCGGGCGCAACCGGCCGTCGAGTCCGAGCTCCCCCAAGTGCACCACCCGGCTCGCGCTCTCCGCGGAGATGTCTCCGGTCGCGACCAGCGACGCGACCGCGATGGCCAGGTCGAAAGCGGAGCCCTGCTTCGGCAGCGCCGCCGGCGACAGGGCGATGGTGATTTTGTGCCCGGCGATGCTGCAGCCGGAGTTAGCGGCGGCGGCCCGCACCCGCTCCCTCGCCTCGTTCAGCGCGGCATCCGGCAACCCGACCAGAACGATTTTCGGCAAGCCGCTGGAGATGTCGGCCTCGACCTCGACGATCGAACCGGTCAGCCCGAGCAGGGCCACCGCGAAGGTGCGGCCGAGGCTCATCAGAACACCCGCATGAGGTGTTCCACCCGCGGTTCGGAGTCAGGTGGGGCGATCACCGCGATCACATCAACCCGAATTCGCGGCACCCGGTCAGAGGTTTGGGCACACCAGGCATACGCCAGCCGGTTCATGCGCGCCAGCTTGGCCGAGGTGATGGCCTCGAACGGATGCCCGAACTTCAGCCCCGAACGGGTCTTCACCTCGACGAACACCACCTCGTTCTGCTGCCGGGCGATGATGTCGATCTCGCCCTGGTCGCACCGCCAATTGCGGTCGAGGATCGAGTAACCCTTATCGCGCAGGTATTGGGCGGCGAGCTCTTCGCCCGCGCGCCCCAGGTCGTCTTTGGCCGCCATCGCATCCTCCTGCACCGAGCATGCGGGAACCCGACGGTTCACCGGGCCGACAGCGGCGCGATTGTGCACAACCGGGCAATGCCGCCACTGGAGAGGAGGGGCCGCGACACGTTTCAGATGAACGCGTTGCCCTCGGCGCCCAATCTTCGAAGTGGCGTCCACCCGATCGGGAGCGGCCCGCGGATGTCGGCCCGTGCCCGCTCCGCGTCTGCCGACCATCCCTGTGCGCTCTGGGCGCGAGACTCACCGACGGCTCCCCGTGCAACTCTGAAACCGACGTCTTCCACGACCGCATCGGGTGCACTGCCGCGGCGCACCGATGCCCGGCAATTCCACGCCGGATCCGCCCATCCCCCGCCGCGAATGCTCCGATAGTCCGCATAGCGCGCGGTGTCGGCGTAGTGCGCCGGAGGCTGAGCGGCCGAGGTCACCGCGCGCCCGTTGGAACTCATCGCGCACGTTCAAACCGGGGCGAAGCGTGCCACCTGGCGCGAAACGGTTCGTGACCCGAACTACTCGTCGAGAGCGAGCTCCTTGGGCAGTTCGAAGTCCTTCTTCGACAGCTCCTCGACATTGACGTCCTTGAAGGTGAGCACCCGCACGGACTTCACGAACCGGTCCGAGCGATAGACGTCCCACACCCAGACATCCGTCATGGTCAGTTCGAAGTAGAAGTCGTGGTCGGTGTCGCGGCGCACGAGGTCGACCTCGTTGGCCAGGTAGAACCGTCGTTCTGTCTCGACAACGAACTTGAATTGGGAGACCACGTCCCGGTACTCCCGGTACAGGGCAAGCTCGACCTCGCGGTCGTAGTCCTCGAATTCATCATCATCCATGGTGGTTCAATCTTAGGCCGTCGGCCCGGCAAGCTCATCTTTGCTCTTCAGCCAGCTGCGCCGGTGAAAATGAGTTGGCCCCAGCTCGTGGATCGCAGCCATGTGTGCGGCCGACCCGTAGCCCTTGTTCGAGGCCCAGCCGTAGCCGGGCGTCCGGAGGTCTTGTTCAATCATCAGTTGGTCTCGGTGCACCTTCGCAATCACCGAGGCGGCTGCCACCGACGCGCAATCGCGGTCGGCTTTGACCCGCGTCACGACCCGTAGAGGCGTCGCGAGCGCCGGATTCAGCCAGTCCTGGTGCCCGTCGAGCAGCACCACGCTCAGGGTGATCGCCGCCCCGGCCTCGTGCAACTCGACCAGCGCGCGTCGTGCGGCCAATCCGAGGCAGGCGGTGATGCCCAACTCGTCGACCTCGCGCGCCGAGGCCAGCCCAACCGCCGCATACAGCGACCAGTCGCGGGCAAGCGGGGCGAGGGCGGTGCGCCGCTTCTCGGCCAGCAGTTTGGAATCCCGCAGCCCCTCGGGGATCGGCCCCACACTGGAATCGACCACGGACAGTCCGACCGCGACCGGCCCGGCCAACGCACCGCGACCCACTTCGTCACAGCCGATCACGAACTGGGCGCCGGCCTCGTGCAGTTGCCTCTCGACCTCCAGCGTCGGATCAGCCGGCGGGGTCATCCGAAGGGCCCCGCACCGGTGACAGGCGCATCCGACGCGGGTTGTTCAGGCTCGACCCCGCGGAACACGTCGGGGTAACTGCCCAACCAGCTCCAGCGATCCACCGGCCAACTGATCACGAAGGCGCGCCCGACGACGTGGTCGACCGGCACGAAGCCCTTGCCAGGCAGATCCTGGTTGCGGCTGGAGTCCTTCGAGTTGTAGCGGTTGTCTCCCATCACCCACAGGGAGTCCGGAGGCACCGTCACGTCGAACGGGAGCGTGGCCGCCTCGGTGTCTCCCGGCCCGATGACAATGTAGGGCTCCTTGATGGGCACCCCGTTGATCGTGAGCTCCCCGAGTGGTGTGCAACAGGTCACCCTGTCTCCCGGCAGGCCGATCACCCGTTTGATCAAGTGATTGTCACTGTCGGAGGCAGAGAGCCCGATCGCAGACATCACCCAGTCCAGGGAGGCGATCAGGGGATTCTGCTCGGTTTCCGCACGGGGGTACAGCCACCCGCCCGGGTCGCGGAACACCACGACATCACCGTGCTTGATCGGCACGAGCGACGGAACGAGCTGATTGACGATGATGCGGTCATTGACCAGAAGGGTCTGTTCCATCGACGTGGAGGGAATGTAGAACGAGCGGATCAGGAACGTCTTGATCAGAACTGATGCCAGCAGGGCGATGAGGAAGATGACGAGGATGTCGCGGACGAAGAGTCTGACGTTGCGTGACCTGCTGGGCGCGCCCTCGTCGTGGCCTTCGTCAGGCGCCTCAATCTGTGTCATCATCTCGAAATCTATCAGTTAACCGCGAGAGCTCCTGCCCCCGTCCAGGGTGGCAGGAGCTCGTGCGATCGAATCGGCCCTCAGCGGGGCCGGCCGAAGAAACTGCGGAGGTGAAAGCGGCTACTAGCGCTTTTCCTTGATCTTCGCCTTCTTGCCGCGCAGGCTGCGCAGGTAGTAGAGCTTGGCGCGGCGCACGTCGCCGCGCGAGACGATTTCAATGTGATCGATGACGGGCGAATGCACCGGGAAGGTACGCTCGACGCCAACCTGGAAGCTGACCTTGCGCACGCAGAAGGTCTCGCGCACACCATCGCCGGAGCGACCGATGACGACGCCCTGGAACACCTGGATACGGCTGCGCGTACCTTCAATGATGTTCACGTGCACCTTGACGGTGTCACCGGCCCGAAAGTCAGGAATGTCAGAACGAAGGGAGGCCGCGTCGACCTGGTCGAGAATGTGCATGATGCATCGCTTCCTGCAGCCGCCACAGGTCGACTACGGTTTGAGAGTCAAAAAAGTTGATGGCCGCATTGATAGCGCACTCCCCCATGGCAGAGGCAGCAACGGCACAATCGCCAATTCTGTCACAGATGGGGGCCCGAGCGCAAAGCGCGGCGAGACTCAGGCTCGCGGGCGCTTCTCCTCGATGATGATCACATTCTCGGAGTGGGCGTCGAAACCGGGATTCCGCGGTGTGTCGAACCCGACCGGTGGTGCTGACCGACGCCGGGCCTCCTGCTCCAACCCATCGAGCGCACCGGCCAGTCGCCGCTTGGTATCGGCGAGCAACTGCCAGACAGCATTCCAGAATGCCACCAGGCCGAGTATCAGCACGAGCACCACCAGTGAGGCGGATGCCGCCGGGTGGAACCCCAGCGCGAAGATGGCTGCCTGCCAGGGCAGAAGGATGGCGATGTCGCGCCAGGACACGGCACGCTCTTCGCGCACGGTGCCTCGGAAGAAGGTGAGGGCGCTGACGGCGAGCATTCCGAGGAACAGGATCGGAGCACCGACCAGTATCGCCAGAACGCCGGTGGCGCCGCCTTCTCCGAAGAACCCCCAGCCGACGAACAGCCACAGGGGTAACGCAAAGCTGGCAATGAACTGCCAGCTGAAGAAGACGCGCCGAATGAACATGTGCTCAGCCTAAACACGATCGCCGCGTTCGGGCTGAAGTTTCGCTGACAGCTCACCGTGAGCGACGTGCGCGGGTCTCTGGAGGGCTATCCGTCTTCGGTCGCGTCCAGCAGGTCGGGGCGCACCCGGCGAGTACGTTCCAGCTGTTGTTCGCGGCGCCAGGCGGCAATCGCTCCGTGGTTTCCGCTGGTCAAGACTTCAGGTACCGCGCGCCCGCGCCAGACGGCCGGTTTCGTGTAACTGGGGTATTCCAGCAGGCCGTCGGAGTGACTTTCCTCGACCAGGCTCTGCGGATTTCCGATCACGCCGGGGATCAGACGCCCGATCGCCTCGATCATTGCCATCGTCGCCACCTCACCGCCGTTCAGCACGTAGTCACCGAGGCTGACCAGACGAACCCGGGCCCGAGCGCCCGCGTCGTCGACGACACGCTGGTCGATTCCCTCGTACCGCCCGCAACCGAAGATCAAGTGCTGCTCGGCGGCCAGCTCGCGCGCGATCGCCTGGGTGAAGAGCTCACCGGCGGGGGACGGGAAAATGACCAGTGGAGTGCCGAGGCTTGTTTGTTCGGGTGGCAACAAGGCGTCCAACGCCTCGCCCCACGGCTCTGGCTTCATCACCATGCCCGCTCCCCCGCCGTACGGGGTGTCATCGACGGTGCGGTGCCGGTCATGGGTGAATTGCCGCAAGTCGTGCACGCCCAACTCCATCAGCCCGGCCTGCCGGGCCCTGCCGAGCAGTGAGACGTCGAGCACGGAGAAGAACTCCGGAAAGATCGTGATGATGTCGATGCGCACGGCACCAAGCTTAGAGATCAATCCGCGCCCGGGGTCTATTCCGCGGCGGGCTCGTCGGGCAGTTGTTCGAACAAGCCGGGAGGTGGCGTCACGGTGACCGTTCTGGCGACGACATCCACAGCCGGAACGATGGCCTTGACGAAGGGAACCATGACCTCACCATTGTCGGTGTCGACGATGAGCAGGTCTTGGGACGGCAGGTGGTCGAGCCGCGAGATGGTACCGATGGTGACCCCGTCGCGCACGACCGCGAGCCCGATCAGCTGGTGGTCGAACCAGGCGTCTTCCTCTTCCGAGGTCTCATTCGGGTCTTGCTCGATCCACAGGATCGCCTTGATCAGCGTCTCAGCCGTTGAGCGGTCGGGAACATCTTTGAAGAAACCGACCGGATGCTGGTTGTACCAGCGCAGTTCGACCAGTTCGATGGTCTTACCGAACCAGGGCGACGTTTCCGGCACCTGGAGGGTGAACACGGCGCCCGGAACGAAACGTCGTTCCGGGGCATCCGTGAACAGTTCGAGCTTGATTGCACCCTTGAGCCCGTGCGCCTTGGTCAGGCGACCAACGCGCAAGGTGGTGCGCTCAGGTTGTGCAGGTTTCATCTACTGGTCGTCAGAGATGTCGACACGAACACGCCGGCCGTCGGCCAGCGCTTCAACCACCGTGCGCAGCGCCTTGGCGGTGCGCCCGGCGCGACCGATCACGCGACCGAGGTCGTCGCTGTTCACCCGCACCTCGAGCAACTCGTTGCGCGGCGTCGATTTTTCTGTCACCCGCACATCGTCGGGGTGATCGACGATGCCACGAATGAGGTGGGTGAGTGCGGGAGCGAGCATGAACCTATGCCTTGTCGCCGTCGGTGGCCTCTGCGGCCGCCTCGTCGGTTGCCGGGGCTTGCTCGGCGGGCTTCTCATCCGCGGCGGGCTTCTCGTCCTTGGCGGGAGCCTCGTCCTTGGCAGGAGCCTCGTCCTTCGCAGGAGCCTCGTCCTTGGCCGGAGCCTCATCCTTGGCAGGAGCCTCTTCGACCTTCTCGGCCTTCGGCTTCAGCACGGGCTTCTTCTTCTCGTCGGCGACGAACTCGACCTTTTCTTCCTTGAACTTCACGGTGCTGACAGCATTCGGGTCGCCCTTGAACTTGCCCCAGTCGCCGGTCAGTTTGAGCAGCGCACGAACCTGCTCGGTCGGCTGGGCGCCGACTCCGAGCCAGTACAGAGCACGCTCCGACTCAATCGTGATGACCGACGGGTTCTCGGTCGGGTGGTACAGACCGATCTCCTCGATGACCCGGCCGTCACGCTTGGTGCGTGCGTCGGCGACAACGATGCGGTAGAACGGAGCGCGGATCTTGCCCATGCGCTTCAAACGAATCTTTACAGCCACAATTCTCCTGAATAATTTTATGTGTGGGCGAGCTGACGGCCGTGAGCGTGGGGGCACACTCGGCAGTAGGTCTAAGGGGGAGCTACCGGAACGCCTGATTAGAGGGTCGGACGATTCGGGCTCAACTCACCATTCTGTCAGATCTTCGGGCAACCCGTGAACCAATCCGACTGATTCACATCCCGGGTTCAGGACTCAGGCGGCTTTTCGCGCCGCATTCTTGCCGTCACGCCAACTCAACCATTCCTTGACCTTGGTCAAGTCGTGGTCGGGTCCGGAGACCTGCAGGGTGTACAGGCGCGCCCCCAGGGCGTGCAACTGATCGCCCTGTTCGAGCGTGCGGTGCCCCACTTCGACCGAAACTTCGATCTCGCCCGGGTCGCGACCAACCGAGCTGCACCAGCTGTCGAGGACGCCCAACTTGTGCTCCAGCAGCTCGGGGTCGGAGAAGCTGTGCCAGATATCGGCGTGTTCTGCCACGATGCGCAGTGTCTTCTTCTCCCCACCACCGCCGATCAGTACCGGGATGTGCCGGGTGGGGGGCGGCACAAGCCTGGACCAACGATCTCTGATCACGGGCATCGCCTGCGCGAGGTCATCAAGACGACTCCCCTTGGTGCCGAACTCGAAGCCGTACTCGTCATAGTCGCGCTCGAACCAGCCCGACCCAGTACCGAAGATGAACCGGCCCACGCCGTCATTCGATCCGGCGCTGATGTGGTCAATGGTCCGTGCCATGTCAGCCTGAAGGTTCGCGTTGCGGTAGCTGTTGCAGTTGACGAGCGCGCCGATCTCGACGGTGCTGGTCTGCTCGGCCAGGGCGGCAAGCATGGTCCATGATTCAAAATGCAGGCCGTCCGAGTCTCCAAAGAGCGGGAAGAAGTGATCCCAGTTGAAGATCACGTCCACACCCAGCGCCTCGAGTTCGGCGGCGGTGTCGCGAATCTGCTGGTAGCCGGAGTGCTGCGGCGCGATCTGCACGCCAAGGCGCACCGGACGGGACTGGGCCTGAATGGAAGAAGTCATCCGTCAATTCTAGGGCGCACACCATGGCAAACTGCTCAGCCGGCTGGCGCCATAGATCGGTCTAGCGGCCGAGCATCCTCTGCAGGGCGGCCAGTTCTTCTTCGCTCGGCCCACCATCCTTGGCCTTGCCTGCACCCAGGCCGAAGCCGCTTCCGCCGCCGGCCGCCTGCGGTTTCACCCCGGCAGCGAGTGCCGCATTCTCGGCCGCCCGTTTGGCCGGGTTGCCCGACTTGGAGCCTTTCTTCTTCTGCTGTTGCGGCTTGGGCCGCCCGCCGAATCCGGCGCCCGGCATCGGCGGCATTCCCGGCATGTTCGGCATGCCACCCTTGGCGACCGTCTTCATCATCTTCGCGGCCTGCTCGAACCGGTTCACCAGCTGATTCACGTCGGTCACGGTCATGCCTGATCCGCGAGCGATTCGCAGCCGCCGTGAGCCGTTCAGGAGTTTGGAGTTGCGCCGCTCGGCGATCGTCATCGACTGGATGATCGCCTCGGTGCGCACGATCTCGCCCTCATCGAAGTTCTCCAGTTGCTGCTTCATCGCACCGGCACCGGGGAGCATCCCCATCATCTTCTTGATCGACCCCATGTTGCGCATCTGCTGCATCTGCTTGAGGAAGTCTTCGAGCGTGAAAGTCTCGGTCGCGAACTTCTCGGCGACCGCGCGCGCCTCGTCTTCGTCGAATGCCTCCTGCGCCTGCTCGATCAGGGTGAGGATGTCACCCATGTCGAGGATGCGGCTGGCCATGCGGTCGGGGTAGAACGGCTCGAAGTCGGCCAGTCCCTCACCCGTGGACGCGAAGATGATCGGCCGGCCCGTCACACTCGCCACGGAGAGCGCGGCACCACCGCGGGCATCACCGTCGAGTTTGGTCAGCACCACGGCCGTGAAGTCGACACCCTCCTGGAACGCACGGGCGGTCGCCACGGCGTCCTGACCGATCATGGCGTCGATGACGAACAGCACTTCGTCGGGGTCGACAGCGCGGCGGATGTCGCCGGCCTGCTTCATCAGCTCGGCATCCACGCCCAGGCGACCGGCCGTGTCAACGATCACCACGTCGTACTGCTTGTCGATGGCGTACTTGATCGAATCTTTCGCGACCCTCACGGGGTTGCCGACTCCGTTGCCGGGCTCCGGCGCGTACACGGCGACTCCGGCCTGCTCCGCGACCACTTGCAACTGGGTGACGGCGTTCGGCCGCTGAAGGTCGGCGGCGACCAGCAGCGGCGTGTGGTTGTCCTTGGCCAACCACAGGGCCAGCTTGCCGGCGAGGGTAGTCTTACCGGCGCCCTGCAGGCCGGCGAGCATGATCACCGTCGGCGGCTTCTTCGCGAACTGGATGCGCCGCGCCTCACCGCCCAGGATCGCGACCAGTTCGTCGTTAACGATCTGAACCACCTGCTGGGCGGGGTTCAGCGCGCGGTTGACCTCGTCGCCGAGGGCCCGCTCGCGCACGTTGTGGGTGAAGTCCTTGACGACGCTGAGCGCGACATCCGCTTCGAGCAGGGCACGCCTGATCTCGCGGATGGTGCCGTCGACGTCGGCGACGGAGAGTTTGCCTTTGCCGCGGAGATTCTTGAAGGTCTCGGCGAGGCGGTCTGAAAGGTTTCCGAAAGTAGCCATGGTTCCTCTAGTTTAACCGACCAGCTGGGCGGCAAAGACATGCGGGGTGAAGCCGGTCAGGTCGCCGATGCCCTCACCCTGCCCGACCAGTTTGATCGGGATGCCGGTCTTCTCCTGTACGGCGAGCACGAAGCCGCCCTTGGCAGATCCGTCCAGTTTGGTGAGCACCAGCCCGGTGACGCCGGCGTGCTCGATGAACGCCTCGGCCTGCGCCAGCCCGTTCTGCCCGGTGGTGGCGTCGAGCACGAGCAAGACTTCGGCGATCGGCGCCTGCTTCTCGATGACCCGCCGGATCTTGGCCAGCTCATCCATCAGGCCGCCCTTGGTCTGCAGTCGGCCGGCGGTGTCGATGATCACGATCTCGGTTCCGGTCTCGATCGCCCGGGCGACGGTCTGGAATGCGACGGATGCCGGATCCTGGCCCTGCTGCTGCGGTTTGACGATCTGGGCGCCGGCTCGCTCGGCCCACGTCGCCAGCTGTTCGACGGCGGCGGCACGGAACGTGTCTGCCGCCCCCACCAGCACGCTGCGGCCGTGGGTATGCAAGAACTTGGCGAACTTGCCGATGGTGGTGGTCTTGCCCACCCCGTTCACCCCGACCACCAGTACCACGGCGGGTCGCTCGGACAGGTGCAGCGTGGGGTCGAGCCTCGACAGGCGCTCCTCCAGCGATTCGCGGAGCATCCGCTGCAGGTCCTTCGGGTCTTCGGTGTGGTATTTGGCGACGTTGGCGCGCATCTCGGCGACGACCGCCTCAGAGATGTCCGGCCCGAAGTCGGCGGTGATCAGCGCGGTCTCCAGGTCTTCCCAGGTGTCGTCGTCGATCGTCTGCTTCTGGAACATGCCACGAAGGGCGCCGGTCAATGACCACGGGGTGCGTTGTGCCATGGGTCTAGGTTACCGGTGGCACGGCGTGCTCTCAGCCGAAGCCGAGCGACGAACCTACGATGCGCGCTCGGCCACCTCGACGCGCTGGCCGACGACGGCCGAGACGCCGTCTTGGCGCATCGACACCCCGTAGAGTGCGTCGGCGATCTCCATGGTGCGTTTCTGGTGCGTGATCACAATCAATTGGCTGGTGGCGCGCAGGTCTTCGAACGTGGCCAGCAGTCGGCCGAGGTTCGCGTCATCAAGTGCCGCCTCCACCTCGTCGAGCACGTAGAAGGGGCTTGGCCTGGCTTTGAAGATCGCGATCAGGAAGGCGACGGCGGCCAACGAACGCTCACCGCCAGAAAGCAGGGAGAGGCGTTCGATCTTCTTGCCCGCCGGCTTCACCGACACCTCGATCCCGGTGCCGAGCAGGTCGTTCGGATCGGTGAGCGAGATGCTGCCGGTTCCGCCGGGAAACAGCACGGGGAACACGTCGGCGAACGCGGCCCGCGTGTCGTCGAACGCGGCGCCGAAGATCGCCTGCATCTTCTCGTCGATCTCGTCGATGATCGTCAACAGGTCTTTGCGCGTGTTCGCGAGGTCGGTGAGTTGTTCTGTGAGGAACGCGTGCCGCTGCTCGAGGGCAGCGAACTCCTCCAGTGCGAGGGGGTTCACCCGGCCCAGCTGGGCGAGCTTGCGTTCGGCCTTGGCCAGGCGCGCCTTCTGCTGGTCGCGATCGAACGGGATGCCGGCTGGTTCGGTCTCCTCATCGGCCGCCGGGTCGCGATCGGTGGGCGCAGCCGGCCCCGCGGGGTCTGGTATCAGCTCGTTCGGCCCGTATTCGGCGACGAGCACCTCTTCGATCAGCCCGAGTTCGCTGCCGGCCCGCTCCAGCAGCGACGACAGGTGCAGTTTTCGCTCGTAGATCTGCAGTTCCAGGCCGTGCACGTTCTCGGTGATTGTGGCCAGACGTTCACGCAGCCCGTTCTCGGTGGCCCGCAGGGCGATGAGTTCCTCGTTCTGGCTGGCGCGTTCCGCTTCCCTGACGGCGAGCACCCGTTGGGCTTCGGCCACCGAGCCATCAACGGAGGCGAGCACGGTGGGCAACGCGTCGATCACGTCGGTCGCCGCGTCGGCCTGCCGGCGCCGGATCACCGCCAACCGGGCGGCCTCCTGGGCCTGCGCGCGCTCTGATTCCAGTTGGTCGACGAAGGACTGCACACGCGCCTGCTGCGCCCGGATGCGTTCGCGGGTGGTTTCCACCTCGAGGCGTGCCTGCACCTCCAGCTCGCGGGCACCCTCGAGTTCGGCGTACAGGGCGTCGCGTGCGCTCACATCGAGGATGGGGCGCGGTTTCGAGCGCGCCTTCTCCAATTCGGCTGCGGTCTTCGTCTGTGCCGCGAGTGCCTCATCGACGGCCACCGCCGCCACATCCAGGGCGGCCTGCAATCGCCCGCACTCAGCCAGTGAGGCCTCCTGCTGCACTGTGAACCGGTTGAGCCGGTCGGTGTGCGCGGTCTGCTGGTCGTCGAACTCGCGCAGCGCGGCCAGCGCAGCCTGGGCCCGCTGGGTCGCCTGCGTGTGCGCGGCACGCTGTGCGGAAAGCTCCCCTCGCAATTCGTCGATGGTCGCGGTCACCTCGGTCAACCGTTCGGTCGCGGCGTCCCTCTCGGCAAACAGTTCCAGCCTGGATCTGCGGGCCCCTGTTCCGCCACGCAGCACGTATTCGCTGAGAACCTCACCGGCGAGGGTGATGATGGTCATGGTGGTGCGGTGTTCGGCACGGTCGGCCCAGACCCGGCGGGCGACGGCCAGGTCGTCGGCGATCACGGTGGTCGCCAGGAGGCCCAGAACGCCGGGCGGCGCCGTGACCACACCGGCTGCCGATCGAGCGCCGGAGCCGAACGAATCAGGCACGTGGGTCGCGGCGGCTGCCTCGGCGACCACCAGCTCGACCCGGCCGAGCTCCAGCTCCTGCGCCGTGCGCAGGGCGTTCACCGCGTCATCGTGGGTCTCGGCGAGCACGGCGTCGGCCAGCGTGCCGAGTGCGGCTGCGATCGCCAATTCGAAGCCCGCGCGCACCTGCACGTGTTCGGCGACCAGGCCGCGCACCCCCGGCACCTTCGCCTCGGCCAGGGCGCTCGACCCGTCTTTGTGCCCGAGGGCAGAGGAAAGGGCACTGGCTTTGGCCGCGAGCGCATCCCGCTCCCGTTCGCCCGCGTGCAACTCGTCGCGTAGCCGCTCGATCTCCGCCTGCGCGGCGAACACCTCAGCCTTGGCCAACTCATGTCCCTCATCGAGGTCGCCGCGGCCGAAGTCGGCGTCGGCACGCTGGTCCTCGGCCTCGGCCAAGTGTGCCCGCGCAGCCTCGAGCCGCCCGCTGGCCTGGTCGAAGGCGTTCTGCTGACGCAACACCTCGCCGCGCACCGCGGCCAACGCGCTTGCTGCCGCATCGGCGCGTCCCGTGAGCTGGGAGATCTCCAGGTCGTGGCGGGAGACCATCGCCGACTGTTCGGCGATCTCCTCGTCCATCGCGTCAAGCTGTACCCGACAGGCGGCCGACGCGGCCTGCGCCGTGCCGTGCCTGCTCGCCGCGTCGGCAAGCTCACCGTTGAGGCGCTCCACCTCGGCCCGGGCGTCCTCGATCATCTGCGGGCTGACGCCCGGTTCGGCACCCGGGCCGTCGGCCTGCGAGCCCAGCAGTGCCAGGCGCTGGTTGGCAAGGGTGAACAGTGATCTGAGCCGTTCCTGCACCTGCTCCAGTCCGAAGCTCACCCGCCGGGCCTCGTCGACGGCGTCACCCACCTGCGCCTGCTCGATGTGCTGGATACGCAGGCGAGCCTGCTCCAGTTGTTCCTGCAACACGATGCGCTCACTGTGGCGCTCGTTCTCGGTGCGCGAATGATCGGCGATGGTGCGCCTGAGGCTCACCACTTCGTCTGCGAGCAGCCTGGCCCTCGCGTCACGCACGATCGCGGCGATGGTCTGCGCCTCGCGGGCGATCTCGGCCTGGTGGCCAAGCGGCTTCAGCTGCCGCCTGAGCTCCCCGGCCAGGTCGCTCAACCGGGTCAGATTGGCCTGCATCGCCTCCAGCTTTCGCAAGGTCTTCTCCTTGCGCCGCCGATGCTTGAGAATACCGGCGGCCTCTTCGATGAAGCCGCGGCGCTCTTCCGGGGTGGCCCTCAGCACCTGGTCGAGCTGGCCCTGGCCGACGATCACGTGCATCTCCCGGCCGAGGCCGGAGTCGCTGAGCAGTTCCTGCACGTCGAGCAGGCGGCAGCCCTGGCCGTTGATGGCGTACTCGCTCGCCCCGTTGCGGAACAGGGTACGGCTGATGGTCACCTCGGTGTACTCGATCGGCAGTGCGCCGTCGGAGTTGTCGATGGTGAGGATCACCTGGGCACGCCCCAGGGGGCCGCGGGTGGAGGTGCCCGCGAAGATCACGTCCTCCATCTTGCCGCCGCGCAGGGTCTTCGCACCCTGCTCCCCCATCACCCAGGCGAGCGCGTCGACGACGTTGGACTTGCCCGAACCGTTCGGCCCGACCACACAGGTGACACCCGGCTCGAACGCGAAGGTGGTCGGCTGCGCGAAGGACTTGAACCCCTTGAGGGTCAGGCTCTTCAGATACACCGCACCACCGGCCTCTCCATCGGCTGCGCCGGCCGGCCGCCCGGCGCCTGTGACTACGGTACCGGATGCCCAACCCACGCCAGCGCGCACGCGCGGCCCGGCGTTCACCCACCCGAGTTCTTGTAACGTGGCCGACATGACTGGTTCGAAGAACACCACAGAGGCCACGGCGACATCCACCGCCGCGTCCGGCGCAGCGTCCACCACAGCGTCCACCACCGACGTGGTCACCACTGCGGCGCCCACTGCGGGGCCCACGACCGCGACCACCACTGACCTCGACGCCCCCGCCCTTACCCCCGAGTGGTGGCGATCAGCGGTGATCTACCAGATCTACCCGCGCTCGTTCGCCGACTCGGACGGCGACGGGATGGGAGATCTGGCCGGCATCACCGACCGCCTCTGGGCGCTCACCGAACTGGGCGTCGACGCCATCTGGCTATCACCGTTCTACCGGTCGCCGCAACGCGACGGTGGCTACGACGTGTCTGACTACTTCGACATCGACCCGCTGTTCGGCACCCTGGCCGACTTCGACCGCCTGTTGGCCGCCGCGCACGAGGCGGGCCTGCGCGTGATCATCGACATCGTGCCGAACCACACCTCCAGCGACCACCAGTGGTTCACAGAGGCTCTGGCGGCAGACGCGGGCAGCGACGAGCGCTCCCGTTACATGTTCCGTGACGGCCGCGGCACCAGTGGCCAGTTGCCTCCGAACAACTGGGAGTCGGTGTTCGGCGGAGGTGCCTGGACGCGGGTCACCGAACCTGACGGCACACTCGGCCAGTGGTACCTGCACCTGTTCGACACCACCCAGCCCGACCTCGACTGGGAGAACGAGTGGGTGCGGGAGAAGTTCCGCGAGATCCTGCGCTTCTGGTTCGACCGCGGGGTCGACGGTTTTCGAGTCGACGTCGCCCACGGCCTGATCAAGGCTCCCGGGCTGCCCGACTACACTCCGCCGGCCGACAGCGGGTCGATGGGCGGTACCGCGCACGACTCCAAACACACCGGCGAGCCCGAGCCCACGGCACCGTACTGGGCGCAGCCGGGCGTGCACGAGATCTACCGGGACTGGCGCCGGATCGCCGACTCCTACCCGAACGCGCGCATCCTGGCGGCGGAGGCGTGGGTCGACCCGCTCAGCCGGGTGGCCGAATGGGTGCGCCCCGACGAGATGCACCAGGCATTCAACTTCGCCTTCTTGGAGACCACGTGGAACGCCGCCGCCCTGCGGCGGGTGATCGACGCGTCGATCGCCACGTTCGGTGCGGTCGGTGCACCAAGCACCTGGGTGTTGTCGAACCATGACGTGGTGCGGCACGCCTCCAGACTCGCCCTCACCGCCGACAACCTGCAGGGGCACGGCATCGGGCCGAAGACGGTCGGGCTTCCCGACCCGGTGATCGGGTTGAACAGGGCCCGCGCAGCCTCATCGCTGATGCTGGCGCTGCCGGGCTCCAGCTACATCTACCAGGGCGAGGAGCTCGGCCTGCCGGAGGCGATTGACCTCCCGGATGAGGCCCGCCAGGACCCCACCTGGTTCCGAACTGGAGGCACCCGCTACGGTCGCGACGGCTGCCGCGTACCGATCCCCTGGCAGGCGGAGGAACCCTCATACGGGTTCGGACCGACGGAAGCCAGTTGGCTGCCGCAACCATCGGATTGGG
>CAJDUP010000020.1_pt1 | contig 34831 bp, 32 predicted proteins | sample 7391181 | NCBI WGS metagenome assembly CAJDUP01 (sample SAMEA7055690, study PRJEB34461) | soil metagenome | biome: terrestrial ecosystem; feature: Peninsula; material: soil | place: Antarctica | collected 2016
GTGGGGCGTGAAACAAGTCTCACCCGGAGTACTGGAATGGACCACCCCCACCGGCCGGGTCATCACCGACCAGCCAGACACCTGGCCCACCTTCACCGAGCCATGACCCAAACCGTGACGAACCCGATTCGAGCCAAACCACGCCGTACCCACCGCACCAGAAAGCCGGCCACACGCCGACCTGCACCTCTGGGACACGCCACTTTCTTAGTACACCTCTGCGGGGGTGCTCTCGCTGCAGCATCGCCTACTGAAGCCGTATCGACTGCAGTTCGGCCCGTACCTCCTCAGCAGGCCGAGGTGCACGCGTGACCGTCCAGGAAACCTACTTCACAGCGAAGTGGACGTCCCGCATCCAGAATGACTGCGTCACTTTCCACATACCGTTTTCGGCCTCAGCGCTCGGGACGAGCCTGACGTAGGTGACGGTTGCCGATTCGTTCTGCGCCAGGCTGTACCCGGTGAAGCTCTCGTGCACATTCTTCAGGTCTCGAAGGCTCTTTTTCGGACTGTCCGTACCGTCGCTGAACGCGAAGCCAAGACTGAACGAGGGAGAGGTTCCGTCGCTCACCGCTTCGGGACCGATGTACGTGATCGTGGCATCGACCGCTATGTACTGTTGTCCTTCCGGCGGCGGTTTGTTACCGGAGTCCGCCTGGGCGACGTAGGCATTGGCGTTGAGCATGGTCGGGCCGAGCACAAGCTCATATTCCCAGTCCCTCATTCCCATGATCCTCATCGGAGTCCCAAGCGGGAGTGGAGAGTCTGCGGCGCCCACGCCATCCGCAATTCCGAGCTCCGGTCCCAACTCACCTTCTGTGATCGGTTCCCACTCGACCTCGTCGAACCCGGTTTCCTCGTCCATTCCCGTTTCCTCGGCGAGGGAGAATTCGTCGTCGAACAGGGATTCGCCGCCGAATGGGTCGTCCTCCACGATCTCCCACTCCGCGCCGAACGACTCCTCCAGGCTTTCGCCAAGAGAACTGGCGAACATGAGGCTGTAGACGATGGTCATCACGATCGCGACAACCATTGAGAGGATCACACCAGTCAGCGCCTGACGTTTTGGCTGGCCATTCTTGGTGAGGCCGATGATTCCGAGCACGAGCCCGACCAGACCGATCAGCCCGACACTCAGGTTCACGAATGGCACGAATGAGATCACGATCGCCACGATTCCGATGATCATCGCGGCAAAACCAAGTTTGTTGCGGGGTTGCGGTTCTGGCGGCGGTTCCGAAATATTTGGATGCTGGCCGGGCAAAACGTCAATGTTCTCCATGCCGGTCAGTGTGACAGAAGTTCAGAATTGCGCAAATCGGCAGGCGGCCGATTGCAAAGGACATAGCTTCCGCGCACAACACAGACCCGTTCGAGAAGCTGCAACCACCTGGTAGGAAACCGGGTTGTTGCATGGTTGGGATTACCGAACCGGGTGAACGGCGGCGATCAGAGCTGGTCGGTCAGGCCGAGGGCGAATCAGCACATGAACTGAAGCGTGAGAGCGCTTGGCGACGGCGCTTTTCCCAACTGCACGGCAGACGTCTGAACTGGAGCGTCACGCAAAAATGAGTGCCCCCAGGAGGATTCGAACCTCCGCCTCTGCCTCCGGAGGGCAGTGCTCTATCCCCTGAGCTATGGGGGCCAGGAGTGCTCCACAAGATTAGCCCAATTCTCTGGTCGCTCGCACACGCGGCGCGTCGCGCGTCGGCCGTCAAACCTTTTGCATACCGAGGCCCTCTGCATCTGGAGACCCTTTCGAGGTGCAGTAGTGTAGCGCCGGGAGAGTGAGGTGGCGGCAATGATTGAACTCGATGCATTGGAAGTGCTCGAAGACAGCGACGAGAAGGATCTCCGCGTGTTGCGGGCCGCCCTGCGCGAGGTGCATACGAGTGAAATCGTCGCTCTCATGGGCCGCATCTCGTTCCGGCGGCGCGCCCTTCTCTTCAGGCTGCTGCCGAAGGAAGAAGCGGTCGTGGTCTTCGAAGCCCTGGATGCTGGACTCGCGACGGAGCTCCTCGGTGGCCTGCGCGACGAAAAGGTCGGCCAAATCATCGAAGATCTCGACCCCGACGACCGGGTCGGCTTTCTTGACGAACTACCCGCCAACGTGGCCAAGAAGCTTCTGCTCGGCCTGTCCGACAAGGAGCGGAAGCTCACCGCGACCCTGATGGGCTACCCGGTGGGCAGCATCGGCCGGCGTATGAGCCCGGAGTTCATCAAGGTGCTCGCCACCATGACCGCCGCCGAGGCACTGGAGCATGTGCGCGAGGCCGGGCAACATGCAACCACCATCTACTTCCTGCCAGTAGCCGCCGAGAACCGCATCGTGGTGGGGGCTGTCGAACTGCGTGACCTCTTAATGGCCGAGCCGGACACGCTCGTCGAAGAGCTCATGCACGACCCGATCCTGATCCGCGTGACCGACCCGGAGGAACCGGCCGCCCGTCGTGTTGTGGAAGCTGATGTGATCGCGACCGCGGTGGTCGACCTCGAAGACCGTCTCGTCGGGCTCTTCACCTTCGACGATGCCGCTCAGATCCTTTCCGACGCCGAAGACGAGGATGCCGCCCGTACCGGTGGCGCCGAACCGCTGCGCCAGCCGTACCTGACGGCCCGCCTGTGGGCAGTGGTGCGCAGCCGCGTGGTCTGGTTGTTCGTACTCGTCGGGGCCTCATCCCTGACCGTCGCCGTGCAGGGTGCCTTCGAGGCGACCCTGGAGCAGTCGATCTCGCTGGCCCTCTTCATCCCCATGCTGATCGGCGCCGGAGGAAACATCGGGGCCCAGGCCGCGACCACGCTGACCCGTGCGCTGGCGTTGGAAGAGGTGCGGCCCAAAGACATCATCAAGGTCATGTTCCGGGAGTTGCGGGTCGGCCTGATGTTGGGCGCCGCAATGGGCCTGGTCGGGTTCATCCCGGCTGCACTTCTCGTCGGACCCGACATCGCTCTGGTGCTCCTTTTGACTGTGACCGCCATCGGCACCCTGGCGGCGACCGTCGGTGGCTCCATCCCGTTGGGGGCCCGGGCCGCCAAGGTCGACCCGGCGATCGTCTCGGCGCCGTTTATCAGCACGTTCGTCGACGCCAGTGGCTTGGTGATCTACTTCCTGATCGCGCGCGCGGTGCTGGGGATCTGAGCCGAGTCGTCGAATGTTGCCCTCTAGGCTGAACGCATGACCGAGCATTCGCGTCCACGTCAGTATCCGCATTCGCAACCCCACGACTCTGCGTCGCGCGGGCCTGGATCACATGAGTTCGCCTCGGATGAATCTGTGTCGGATGAACCGGTGTCGGGCGAATCTGTGTCGCATGAACCGGTGTCGGGCGAATCTGCGTCGAATGAACCGGTGTCGGAACAGCAGTCACTGCGGCTCCGGTTGCGCTCACTGGATGCCTTTCCGATCGTGCCCGGCGATTTCGACGCGGCCACCGTGCCCCAGAACCCCTACGATCTGATGGCGACCTGGTTGGAGGGAGCGATCAGTTCCCGGGTTTCCCAACCACATGCGATGGTCCTGTCGACCGTTGACAGGGATGGTCGTCCGGATGCCCGCACCCTGTTGCTGAAAGACGTCACTTCCGACCAGCGTAATCGTGCCCTGGGCTCGGACTCGGGCGCTGGGAGGACGGATGGGTTCTGGTTCGCTTCGATGAGTGACGGCCCCAAGGGTGGCCAGCTGGCAGAGAACCCGTCCGCCGCTCTCACGCTTTACTGGCGTGAGCAGGCCAGGCAGGTCAGGGTGCGCGGCCAGGTGTTCGAGGGACCCCGCGAGGTGAGTGAAGCAGACTTCCGCGCCCGCAGCCCCCAGGCGCGTGCCGCGGCCCTCACTGGCGAGCAGAGCAAGCCGCTGCCGGGCGCAGACGCGGTTCGGCGCCAGCGTGCGGCTGCGCAGGAGTTCGTGGCCGGCAACCCATTGTTCGTACCGCGAGCCTGGACGGCGTATCGACTGCAGCCGGAGGAGATTGAGTTCTGGCAGACGACTGCCGCGCGGGAACAGGTGCGTGTCAAGTACTCACGCACTGCCTCCGGCTGGGAGCACGCCTCACTCTGGCATTGATGTACCCGTGGTGATCCTCCAGTAGTGATGACCGGGTGCTGATGATCCGGTGCTGATGCTCGGGTGCTGATGCTCGGGTGCTGATGGTCCAGCGCCGCCGCCGCAGGCGCCGTCTCGTACGACCGTGCTCCAGCTTCTATCGTGCTCTAGTTTCTACCGGGCGCTATTAATAGCTGGCTCAGTTGCTGGCGGGCGTCCCGGGTCAAGATGCCGGCAGGTTTTTGAGTGCCGTGTTGACCAAGTCCTGAGCGTCTGTCGCCTCGACGAATGCGGTCGAGCGAGCGACCAACCAGTATTGCGGGGTGAACGTGAAAAAACCCTCCATTCCGAACAGCGGAACGGGGGTGCTGTCGGCCATGGCCTTGTCGTAGGCGGCACCCAGGGCAGCGTCATCCAACTTGGCCACTGCGATCTCGATCTCCTCGGAACTCGACTGGTTGATCCACCCGCAGGCCAGGCCTCCTGCTGCCGCCATCTGGGCGGCCTCAGAACCGGCGGCCGGTGAGTAGTTCGGGTCTGTGCCGTAGTTGGGGTTGAAGCTGTACAGCACGTCGAGCGGAACCAGATCGGTGCAGCTGACGGTCAACGGGGTGGGATCCGGCTCTGGCGTCTCCGTGGGCGCCGGCGAGGGCTCGGGCTCCACTGTTGGCGAAGTGGTGGGTTCGGCGCTCGGTACCACCACCGGCGGCGACGTGGGTGCGCTGGGGGGGCCGGTGACCAGCGGGACCCCAGCCGCACAAGCGGTGAGGGCAGCGAACAGCGCCGTGCCGCAGACGACGGACAGCGTTCCTCTGAGCAAACGACGACCTGGGCCGGCCCCGTGGCCTGTATCCGCGCGGGGAGCTGTGCTGGAGTGGGAGCGCGTCTGGGTCATGGTCTCTATCCTTCTGTTGCCGTTTGCCGTTTGCCGTTTGCCGTTTACCGGTCGCTCTGTTGCTGGTTGCCCTGTTGCCAGCCGCCGGGTTGCCGGTTGTGCTGCGACCGTGGGCTCGACCGGTCGGCTCGGTGCAATTCGGGCTTCTGAGTCGAACTCGTCCGACGATACCAACCAGCAGGCGGGATCCCCCCGGCACCACTCCGCCGGATGACAATTGATGCGCGACCGAGATCGAGGTCAGCGTCACGGGGCAACCGATAAGATTGGCTTCTGTGACTCCCGCCGAACTCTCCGCCGAACTTCTCGCCCGTTTGACGATCGTGGCATCCCGCCACCATTCCCTCAGCGGCCGCGACATTCGCCTACCAGATTCGGCCGCCGATCTGGCGCTCGAGCGCCCCCGCAACCGCGACCATGGCGACTGGGCGTCCAACGTCGCTATGAAGCTGGCGAAGGAGTTTGGTGTGCCACCGCGCGAACTCGCCGCGGAACTCGTCGCCGAACTGGTACGTGTGCCCGGTATCGCCGGCGCCGAAGTCGCCGGCCCCGGATTCATCAACATCCGCCTGGATGCCGCCGCGGCGGCCGCCATCGTGGAGACCATCGTCGACACCGGTTCGCGGTTCGGGTACAACGACTCCTTGGCTGGGCAGGGCATCAACCTCGAGTTCGTGTCAGCGAACCCCACCGGCCCTCTGCACATCGGACACACCAGGTGGGCTGCCCTGGGCGACTCCCTCGCCCGGGTGCTGCGCGCTGCCGGCGCACGGGTCGCCAGCGAGTTCTACATCAACGACGCCGGCAACCAGATGGACAACTTCGCGGCATCCGTCTACGCCGCGCTTCTCGGCGAGCCCACTCCCGAAAACGGCTACCCCGGTTCGTACATCTCCGACCTCGCCGACCGGGTGCGGGCGGCGCATCCAGAGATCCTCGACCTCGATCGGACCGACGGGCTGATACTCGCCGGTGAGACCGGATACCAGCTGCAGCTCGGCGAGATCCGTGAGTCGCTCGAACGCTTCAACGTGCATTTCGACGTCTGGTTCTCGGAACGCAGTCTGCACACCATCGATCCGGCGACGGGCCAGAGTGCTGTGGACACCGCGGTGGAACGGTTGCGCGCGCAGGGCCACGTGTTCGACGAAGACGGGGCGGTGTGGGTGCGCACCAAAGAATTCGGTGACGACAAGAATCGCGTGATCCGCCGCGCAAATGGCGTGTACACCTACTTCGCCTCCGATGCCGCCTACTACCTCGACAAGGGTGACCGCGGCTTCGCCCACAAGATCTACCTGCTCGGCGCCGACCACCACGGCTACGTGCACCGCCTGAAGGCGCTCGCCGGTGCCGCCGGCGACGACCCGAGCCGCGACATCGAGGTGCTCATCGGCCAGTTGGTCAGCATCAACGGGGCCAGGCTGTCGAAGCGGGCCGGCAACGTGATCGAGTTGAACGACCTGCAGGCGTGGCTGGGTACGGACGCCCTGCGATACTCCCTCGGTCGCTACCCGGCCGATTCGCCGCTCACCCTCGACCCCGAACTGCTCAAGAAGCGCACCAACGACAACCCGGTCTTCTACGTGCAGTACGCCCATGCCCGCACCTGCTCGGTTTCCCGAAACGCGGCTGGTGCCGGGATCGACCGCAGCGCATTCGAGCCGGAACTGTTGGACCATGAGTCCGAGATGCGTCTCGTGGGAATCCTCGCGGAATTCCCGCGCGTCGTCGCACAGGCGGCGGAACTGCGGGAGCCGCACCGGGTCGCCCGTTACGCCGAGGAGTTGGCCGGTTTCTACCACCGCTGGTATGACAACTGCCGAGTGATTCCGCTCGGTGATGATCCGGTGACCGACCTGCACCGCACTCGGTTGTGGCTGAACGAGGCCACCGGGCAAGTCATCCGCAACAGCCTCGAACTTCTCGGCGTATCAGCCCCGGAGCGGATGTGACCCGGCGCTCGCGCAGGATACTCGCCTGGTCGCTCGGCGGGGCGGTGGCCGTCGGGCTCCTGATCGTCGGCTACATCGTGGCCGACCAGGCCCTGCGCGGTGTGATGGAGCAGCAGATCGACGATGAGGTCACCGCCGGATTGCCGGAGAACGTCAGCGTCGATCCGGTTGTCACCGTCGGCGGCGCATCCGCGATCGCACAATACCTGTCGGGGTCTCTGGACTCTGTCATCGTCGAGGCCGATCCCATCACCGTCGACGGGGTGCGTCTGAGCGCGCACCTCGAGGCGCAGGGCGTTCCCATCGATGCAGACAAGCCGGTGCGCGACATCCAGGCGACGGCGGTCATCGACCAGGCAGCGCTCAACAGCTGGACCGCTGCATCCGGGGAACCCGGCACCGTGGTACTGGGCGACGAGACTGTCGGCTACGACGGCGTGGTCTCGCTGTTCGGCTTCGAGATCGGCTACAACGTGGCCGCGGTGCCGGTGATCGACGGCCCCTGGATCGACCTGCAACCGAAGACCGCCTCGGTGACGAACGGGTCTCTCCAGCTCGATGTGAAAGAACTGCTCGGCGCGCTCTCAGACAAGAACGTGCGCATCTGCGCCGCTCAATACCTACCGGCCGGAATCTCGTTGTCCAGCATTCAGGTGCAACCGGGCGAGGCAACCGTGAAGCTCACGGGAACCGACCTGATGCTCGCCCAACTGGACGAGGGCACGAGTGGCAGCTGCCCGTGACCGCGCAGGCGTGTGAGTGCGCAGGTCTGTGACTGCGCAACGGGCGGGGAACAGATTCGCTAGAGTGGTTACCGGTTGGCAGTGCACCCGCACCCGGCCGATGTTATCCAAGGCTTCAGGGGCCAAGCCGGGTCCGCTCGCCACAGGGGAACACTTCCACTTTCTTCCCGTGTGAGGCTTTCACCGTGGCATTTTTTGAATCCGTCGCAGACAACGCGGCAGACGGTGTTGCGCCGGCGGGCAATGCATCCACAGGCGCCGCCCCCACGATCCTCGCCCCCGACTGGCTCACCGTCCCTGCAGATATAAACGAACTCGCCGACGGGATCTGGCCGGGCACCGCACGCCGCGGCTCCTCCTGTGGGATTCTCACAGTGGCCGAGCTGCGCGTCACCGACCTGGTGGCCGAATACGGCAGCCCGCTGTACATCATCGACGAGGCAGCCGCCCGCGGCCGGGCAGTCCGGCTTCGCGAGGCATTCGAGACCGAGTTCGCGCGCATCGGCACAAAAGTCAGCGTGTACTACGCGGGCAAGGCGTTTCTGTGCACCGAAGTGGTGCGTTGGATGATCGGCGCGGGTCTGAATATCGATGTCTGCACCGGGGGAGAGCTTGCCGTCGCACTTGCTGGAGGGGCGCCGCCGGCTCGGATCGGGTTTCACGGGAACAACAAGTCTGTTGCCGAGATCGACCGTGCCGTCGCCGCCGGCGTCGGCACCATCGTGCTCGACAGCCTGGCGGAGATCGACCGAGTGGCCGACGCCGCTGCTTCCCACGGTGTCACGCAGCGAGTGCGGCTGCGGGTGAACAGCGGAGTGCACGCGCACACGCACGAACATCTGGCCACGGCGCACGACGACCAGAAGTTTGGCATCGCTTTGGCCGGGGCCCCGGCGGCGGTCGCCACGATCCGTGCCCGCGCAGAGTTGGAGTTCCTCGGCCTGCACTGTCACATCGGTTCCCAGATCTTCGGCGCAGACGGGTTTGCCGTCTCCGCCGAGAAGCTGCTCGAGGTGCATGCCGACCTCCTCCGATCGGGCCCTGTGCCCGAACTGAACCTCGGTGGCGGCTTCGGAATCGCCTACACGACGGCCGATCGACCTGACAGCATCGAACAGATCGCCGGGCAGGTCGCTGACGCGGTCGCCGCGGGTTGTGCCCGTCTCGACATCGAGGTTCCGGCGATCAGCTTCGAACCGGGCCGGTGGATCATCGGCCCGCCAGGCATCACCTGTTATGAGGTGGGAACGGTCAAACCGGTTCCCGTCGGTGATGGAGTCCGCACCTATGTGAGCGTCGACGGCGGCATGAGCGACAATGCCCGCCCCGCACTCTATGGCGCCGACTACACGGCGACCGTCGCGAACCGGCGGTCCACGGCTGGGCCGGCACTGTCGCGGGTGGCGGGCAAACACTGTGAAACCGGCGACCTGATCGTCAACGACGGCTACCTACCCGGTGATGTGCGGCCGGGTGACCTGCTTGCCGTGGCCGCGACGGGGGCATATTGCTGGTCCCTGGCGAGCAACTACAACTACGTTGGCCGGCCGGCCGTGATCGCGGTAGCCGACGGCCGGGCGCGCGTGATCGTTCGCGGCGAGACCGAGCACGACGTGCTCGCCCGCGATCCGGGAATCAGTCCCTGAAAACCTCAGCCCCTGAAACCCTCAGCCCCTGAAATCTACCCACCACGACACGTCGAAGGAACAACATGATGGAATACCGCAGCCTGAAGGTAGCGCTGCTCGGAGCCGGATCGGTCGGGGCGCAGGTGGCGCGGCTTCTGCTTGAGCACGGCGACGAACTCGCCCGGCGCGCCGGAACCCGATTGGAGCTCGTCGGGATCGCCGTTCGGGACGCCAGCGCACCACGCAGCGCCGACCTGCCGGCCGAACTGGTGACCACCGACGCCCAATCGCTCATCCTCAAGGCCGACATCGTCATCGAGCTGATCGGCGGAATCGAACCGGCGCGTACGCTCATCCTCGACGCGATCGCCTCCGGCGCCGATATCGTCACCGCGAACAAGGCACTGATCGCCACGCACGGCCCCGAACTCTCGGCCGCGGCCGAGCAGGTGGGCGCCCAATTGTCCTACGAGGCGGCGGTCGGTGGGGCGATCCCGATCATCCGGCCGCTGCGTGATTCACTGGCCGGCGACCGGGTGCAGAAGATTCTCGGCATTGTCAACGGCACCACCAACTTCATCCTCGACAAGATGGACAGGGAGGGCGCCGGCTTCGACGAGGCGTTGGCTGTTGCCACCGAACTGGGTTTCGCCGAAGCCGACCCGACTGCTGACGTTGACGGCTACGACGCCGCGCAGAAGGCGGCCATCCTCGCCAGTCTTGCCTTCCACACGCAGGTTCCCGTCGACCTGGTGCACCGCGAAGGCATCCGGTCGATCACCAAAGAGAGCATCCAGGCCGCGCGCAACGCCGGCTATGTGATCAAATTGTTGGCGATCTGCGAACGACTCACCGACCCGGATACGGGAAACGAGGGGGTGAGTGCGCGCGTGTACCCGGCCCTGATCGCTCGCGACCATCCGCTGGCTGCGGTACACGGGGGCAATAACGCGGTCTTCGTTGAGGCCGAGGCCGCCGGCGACCTCATGTTCTACGGCGCCGGTGCCGGCGGCGTCGAGACCGCTTCGGCCGTGCTCGGTGACGTTGTCTCGGCTGCCCGCAGGCACGTCGCCGGGGGTCCGGGTGTGGCCGAATCCACCCACGCGAATGTGACCGTGCTCGACGTGGGCCGCATCACCACGCGCTACCAGATCAGCCTCGACGTCGTCGACGAGCCGGGCACGCTCGCCCAGGTGGCGACCGTGTTCAGCGAATTCGGGGTCTCGGTGGAAACCGTCCAGCAGTCGATCGTGCACAGTGCGCCGCAGCAGGCGGACGAGCTGCCGGTCACCTCCGTTAGCCTTGTGATTGGCACGCACCCGGCGCTGGAGGCCGACCTGTCAGCCACCGTTCACGCATTGGAAACCAACGACGCCGTCAACCGGGTGTCGAGCATACTGAGAGTCGAGGGAGCCTGATGGCCAAACAGTGGCGCGGAGTGCTGCGTGAATACGCAGACCGCTTAGATATCACCGAGGCGACACCGATCGTCACGCTGGGCGAGGGCGGCACGCCGTTGATCCCGGCGCCGTCGCTGTCGCACCTGACCGGGACTGAGGTGCACCTCAAGTTCGAAGGGATGAACCCCACCGGTTCGTTCAAGGACCGCGGCATGACCATGGCGATCTCGAAGGCTCTCGAAGCGGGTGCCAAAGCCGTGATCTGCGCGTCGACCGGCAACACGTCGGCATCGGCGGCGGCCTACGCCGCCCATGGGGGAATCACCGCGGCAGTGCTGGTTCCCGAAGGCAAGATCTCGATGGGCAAGCTCAGCCAGGCGATCGCGCACAACGCACAATTGCTGCAGGTTCAGGGCAACTTCGACGACTGCCTCGACATCGCACGGGATCTGGCAGCCAACTATCCGGTGCATCTGGTCAACTCGGTCAACAACGACCGCATCGAGGGGCAGAAGACAGCCGCGTTCGAAGTCATCGACGTGCTGGGCGACGCCCCTGACTACCACTTCCTGCCGGTCGGCAACGCCGGAAACTACACCGCGTACTTTCGCGGATACAACGAGGAGCTCGGCCGCGGCGGCATCACAAAGCTGCCTCGAATGTTCGGTTTTCAGGCTGCGGGCAGTGCTCCGATCGTTCTCGGCCGCCCCGTCGCCGAACCAGACACGATCGCCAGCGCGATCCGCATCGGCAACCCGGCATCCTGGGAACAGGCCCTGACCGCACGCGACGACAGCGACGGCTACTTCGGTGCCATCACCGACGAAAAGATCCTTGAGGCGCACCGCCTGCTCTCCGCCACGGTGGGCGTCTTCGTGGAACCCGCGTCGGCCATCGGCGTCGCGGGTCTGCTGGAGCGGTCGGCTGCCGGCGTGATCCCCGAAGGCGCGAAGATCGTCATCACGGTCACCGGCCACGGGCTGAAAGACCCGCAATGGGCGTTGCGATCACCGGACGGAAGTGACGTCACCCCCACTGTCGTGCCAATTGACACGGCCCAGATCGCCGATGTGCTCGGGCTGGCCAAGGCGACGGGAGACCGCTCATGAGCGCAGCAGGCGGCGCGCCCCAGAGCAGCGTTCCGGTCGGCCGCAGTGTGCAGGTCAAGGTTCCGGCAACCACAGCGAACCTGGGGCCCGGATTCGACACGCTCGGACTGGCTCTCGGGCTCTACGACGAGTTGACCGTCACCGCTCGTGCGGACACCAGCGCCCATGTCGAGGTGCACGGCGTCGGGGAGGGTGAAGTGGCGACCGACGCGTCGAACCTCGTCGTGAAGGCCATCGCTCACACGTTCGCGCACTTCTCTCGGCCGATGCCCGGGGTGGATCTGGTGGCACACAACGCCATCCCTCACGGCCGAGGGCTGGGCTCGTCCGGGGCGGCCATTGTGGCCGGCATCATGGCGGCCAAGGGTCTGCTCGAGGGCATCGAAACGATCGATCCCGACCAGCTGCTCGCCCTGGCGACCGAGATGGAGGGGCATCCCGACAACGTCGCGCCCTCTCTCTTCGGAGGCCTGACGATCGCGTGGGTGACCGACAGTGTGCCGTTACACAAGCGACTGATCGTGCACCGCGGGGTCTCCCCGCTGGTGTTCGTGCCGGAGACCACCATGTCGACGGCGCTTGCGCGCAGTCTGCAGCCGGAACAGGTGCCGCACGCGGATGCAATCTTCAATGTGTCCCGCTCGGCCCTGCTGATCGCCGCCTTGATCCAGAGCCCCGAGCTGCTGCTCGCGGCCACCGAGGACAAGTTGCACCAGCGTTATCGGGCCAGTGCCATGCCCGAAACCGACCGACTGATCACATTGCTGCGTGAGAATGGCTTTGCCGCCGTTGTCTCCGGGGCCGGGCCGTCCATCCTGGTGCTCTGCAGTGACCCGGGCCAGCGGCAGGTCGCCGCCGACCTGGTGGCAGAGCGCTCCGAAACCGAGTGGCAGGCATTGATGCTGGCTGTGGATGTCAAAGGTGCTACAGTGGTACCGCATCCGGTGGAAAACGCGTAATACAGCGAATCTGGTCTCCGGTATGTCCCACAAAATCACCGTCATTGCTGGCGTGCGGGTTTCGGTTGGGTGAACTTTACGGATTGTCTTCAATCCGCCGGTGGATCAGAACACCCGGTGTCACCTCGCTCACAAGCCTTCGTTCGCAATGACTTCCCTGACAACGCGCTTCTCGCGATCATCAGGAGCTAAGGAACTTTCTCTCAGTGACCAACGTCAACAATTCCAACACCGATGCCGCTTCCGGCGGCGACCTCAACACGCTCAAGGTGACCGAGCTTCAGGCCATGGCGGCCAAGCTTGGAGTACCCGGCGTGTCCAAACTGCGCAAGAGTGCGCTGATCGAGGCGATCAGCGCGGGCAGCGCCCCGGCAAGTCAGAAAACAGCACCGGCGGCAGAGCCGGCGGCAGAGCCGGCGGCCGAGCCGGCTGCCGAGCCTGTTGCCGCACGAACATCGGCTGGCCGCAAGAAGTCCGCCGACGCAGCTGAGCCGGCCGGCCGCAAGGCTCCCGCTGGAGCAGTGGACCTGCTGGAGATCCCCGAGGCCCCGGCCCGCCGGGCCCCCCGTCGCGCCACCTCGGCAGACGCTCTGGCTGCACTGGACCAGGCCTTGGACCAGACGACCGCCAGGCAGTCTCCGAACAGGCGCGGTGCGGCTGCTTCGACAAGCCAGAAGACCGAGGCCGAACCGGCTGCTGACGAACACGAGGCGACAGAGGCCGGGCAGCAGCGCGGCGGTCGCCGCGGAAGCCGCAACGAAGGCAACGATCGGCGCAAGGGTGCACGTGCCCAGTCCGAAGAGCAGGACACGCAGAGTCAGGATCGGAAGGACGGCCAGGGTCGAACCGCCGACACGGACAAGTCTGCCGATCAAGACCGCACGGACCACAACGGCACGGCTCACGATACGGGCCAGGATGCCGGCAACGGACAGGGCGACGACGACAAGCAGGCCTCCTCCGGCGACCGGCAGCAGCGAAACCGGCGTGGGCGCAATGATCGCCGCGGCTCCGGACAGGATGCTGACCGCGGCTCCGATCGAACAGAGACCAAGCAGGAGCAGGGCCAGAAGCAGAACCAGAACCAGAACCAGAACCAGAACCAGCCGTCCAACCGAGGCGACGACGATGGAGACCAGTCGCGTTCGGGCCGCAGCCGCTACCGGGACCGTAAACGTCGCGGCGGTGGGCAAGACGATTTCGAGCCCGAGATCTCCGATGACGACGTGCTGATCCCCGTCGCGGGCATCCTCGACGTCCTCGACAACTACGCGTTCGTGCGCACCAGTGGTTACCTGCCGGGTACCCACGACGTCTACGTCTCACTCGGTCAGGTCAAGAAGTACCACCTGCGCAAGGGTGACGCCGTCGTTGGCGCCATCCGCCAGCCGCGAGATGGCGAGAGCACCGGCGGTCGCCAGAAGTACAACGCGATCGTCAAGGTCGACTCCATCAACGGTTTGAGCGTCGATGAGGCGGCCACGCGGGTCGAGTTCCAGAGCCTCACCCCCCTCTACCCGCAGGAGCGCCTGCGGTTGGAGACTGACGCGTCCAAGGTCACCACGCGCATCATCGACCTGGTGTCGCCGATCGGCAAGGGACAGCGCGGCCTGATCGTGGCTCCGCCCAAGGCGGGCAAGACGATCGTGATGCAGCAGATCGCCAACGCGATCTCTGCGAACAACCCCGAGGTGCACCTGATGGTCGTGCTGGTGGACGAGCGCCCGGAAGAGGTCACCGACATGCAGCGCACGGTGAAGGGTGAGGTCATCGCCTCCACCTTCGACCGTCCGGCCGAAGACCACACCACCGTCGCCGAGCTCGCGATCGAGCGCGCAAAGCGCCTGGTCGAACTGGGCCACGACGTGGTCGTGCTGCTCGACTCGATCACCCGGCTCGGACGCGCCTACAACCTCACCGCGCCGGCATCCGGCCGTATCCTCTCCGGCGGGGTCGACGCCTCGGCGCTGTACCCGCCCAAGCGGTTCTTCGGCGCTGCACGCAACATCGAGAACGGCGGCTCCCTCACCATCATCGCCTCGGCACTGGTCGAAACGGGCTCCAAGATGGACGAGGTCATCTTCGAAGAGTTCAAGGGAACCGGAAACATGGAACTGCGACTGTCGCGCCAGCTGGCGGACAAGCGCATCTTCCCCGCTGTCGATGTGAACGCATCCGGTACCCGCAGGGAAGAGATGCTGATGAGCGCCGACGAGACCCAGGTCACCTGGAAACTGCGTCGGGCATTGGCGGGCCAGGACACTCAGCAGGCGCTGGAGATGGTGCTCGGCCGGTTGAAGGAGACCTCGAGCAATGTCGAGTTCCTGATGCAGGTGCAGAAGTCCATGCCCACGATCCCCACCAGCAAGGAAGCGTGAGAAGCTCGTGTTTGAGTCAGTAAGCGGTTTGCTGGCCGAGCACGAAGACCTGCAGCAGCAGCTCTCCGATCCCGAACTGCATTCCGACCCGGTGAGATCGAAGAAGGTCAACAGGCGCTACGCCGAACTCAGCCGGATCATCGCCGCCTACCGCGTGTGGGAGGCCGTCGACGCCGATCTCGCCGCGGCACGCGAGCTTGCTGCAGAGGATCATGCGTTCGCCGAGGAGATCCCAGGGCTCCAGGAGCAGACGGATGCCGCGGCCGAGAAGCTGCGGCGTCTGCTGATCCCGCGCGACCCGAACGACGGCCGCGACGTGATCATGGAGATCAAGATGGGGGAGGGCGGTGCCGAATCGGCGCTGTTCGCCGGCGACCTGCTGCGCATGTACCTGCACTACGCCGAATCCAAGAAGTGGAAGACCGAGATCATCGAGCAGACGGTGAGCGACCTCGGTGGCATCAAGGACGTGCAGCTGGCCATCAAGGGCAAGTCGTCCGATCCCGCCGAGGGCGTCTGGGCGCACCTGAAGTACGAGGGCGGGGTGCACCGCGTGCAGCGGGTGCCGGCGACCGAGTCACAGGGGCGCATCCACACCTCGGCGGCCGGGGTGCTGGTGTTCCCCGAGGTGGACGAGCCCGAAGAGGTGGAGATCCACGCGAACGATCTGAAGATCGACGTGTACCGCTCCAGCGGCCCTGGCGGACAATCGGTGAACACGACCGACTCGGCGGTGCGGATCACGCACTTGCCGACCGGCATCGTCGTGGCGATGCAGAACGAGAAGAGCCAGATCCAGAACCGCGAGGCGGGGATGCGCGTGCTGCGCGCCCGCGTGCTGGCCCGCCAGCAGGAGGAGCTGGATGCAGAGGCATCGGCCGTGCGCAAGAGCCAGATCCGCACCATGGACCGCTCGGAGCGCATCCGCACCTACAACTTCCCGGAGAACCGCATCGCCGACCATCGCACCGGCTACAAGGCGTACAACCTGGATGCGGTCATGAACGGGGCCCTCGAGCCCGTGTTGCAGTCATGCATCACCTTCGATGAGGAGTCGAGGATCGCTGAACTCGGCGACCAGGAATAGTTCTGGCCCACGAGGGTGAGGACTCGTGCCCTCAGTCGTCGAGGGCGACGATGAGTGACTCCTGCAGCCAGCCCAGCCAGTGGTACACATCGTGCAGAGGCTGCGCGTCATCATCGGTGCGGCCCTCGTCGTCGTCGTTCTCAATCCCCAGCCGGGTCGCCAGCACCAGGCGGAGCGAGGTGATGGTGCGCAACCAGGCCGGTGCAGACTCGGCGGCAATCACGACCGGGCCATCGGCCGGAGCCTCCTCGAGCTCGTCCAACACGATCCGGGCATTCTGCCGCCGTCGTTCGGTGATGCCCTCGGCGGTGAACCGGCGAAACTCGGCTCCGGCCTCGGCATCATCCGGGTAGGCATCCGGGAGCAACCGGATCATTGCCGGGTCGGCGGTTTCGCCGGCGTCGCCCGTGGCATCCGCCTCGAGCATGCCGACCAGTTGACCGCAGATCAGCCGGATGAGATTTCGCTCACCGGGCTCAAGATCGGCGATCAGCTGATTGCCGTCGCGCTGGATCCCCCGAATCACCTGTCCGCCCTCGACAGGGTGGCCCACAAGCCGTAGTCGTGCATCGCCTCGACGTGGCGCTCCATCTCCTCGCGGTTGCCGCGGGCGACGACGGCGCGACCCTTGTTGTGCACCTCGAGCATCCGGCGCTCGGCCTCGGCCCGGCTGAATCCGAAATAGGTGCGGAACACGTGCGCCACGTACGACATCAGATTGACCGGGTCATTCCAGACGATGGTCAGCCACGGGGTGTCGTGGGTCGTCTGCTCCAGGATCTCCGGGTCCTGCAATACGGTGGTCACCCCTCAAGCCTGACACGTTTCACAGCGCACGGCGCAACCGGCGGGGCGCGGGCCGCTCAGATATAGATCGCCGGGTCCAACCAGCCGTCCTCGTCGGGCGGTCTCGTAGAGGTGGCCGCACGGGCGGTCGCCGGGATGCCCACGAGCACCGAGTGGGCAGGGGCGTCGTGCACCACGACGGCGTTCGCCCCGATGACGCTCGCGCGCCCGATCACGATGTCGCCGAGCACCTGGGCGCCGGCTCCCACCACCACCTCCGAATGCAAGGTCGGATGCCGCTTGCCAGTGCCGTGGCTCTTCCCGCCCAGGGTGACGCCGTGGTACAGCATGACATCGTCGCCGATCACCGCCGTCTGGCCGATCACGACCCCCATGCCGTGGTCGATGAAGAATCGTCGACCGATCCGTGCACCGGGGTGGATCTCGACCCCGGTCAGAAACCTGGTGAACTGGGAGAGGGCACGGGCGGGCAACCGGAGCAACGGGTCGCGCCACCAGCGGTGAGCCACCCGGTAGGACCAGATCGCGTGCAGGCCGGAGTAGGTGAGAAGCACTTCGAGACTGCTGCGAGCGGCAGGATCGTGGGTGCGTGCCGCGTGCACGTCTTCACGCAGCCGGGAGATCACAGACATCAGAGCCCGGCTCTCAATCGAGCAGATCTTCGTACAGCATGGTCGACACGTAGCGTTCGCCGAAGTCGGGGATGATGACCACGACGGTCTTGCCGGCATTCTCGGGGCGAGCTGCCACCTGCAGCGCCGCCCACGCCGCAGCACCACCGGAGATGCCCGCGAGGATCCCCTCGTCGGTTGCCAGGGTACGGGCCGTTCGAAGCGAATCGTCGAGGCTCACATCAATGACCTCGTCATAGACGGTGGTATCCAGAACCTCCGGCACGAAGTTGGCGCCGAGCCCCTGAATCTTGTGCGGACCGGCTGCACCGCCGGAAAGGATGGGGGAGTCGATCGGCTCGACCGCCACCACTTTCAGCCCGGGTTTGCGTTCCTTGAGCAGACCGCCGGCCCCTGTGATGGTGCCGCCGGTGCCGATGCCGGCCACCAGAATGTCGACCGAGCCCTCGGTGTCTGACCAGATCTCTTCACCGGTTCCCGTGCGGTGGATCTGCGGATTCGCCGGGTTTGCGAACTGCTTGGCCCAGATCGAGTTCGGCGTGTTCCCAACAATCTCCTGTGCCTTCTCCACGGCTCCGCGCATCCCCTCGCTGCCGGGGGTGAACACGATCTCGGCGCCGTACGCGCGCAGCAGCACGCGACGCTCGCGGCTCATGGTGTCTGGCATGGTCAGGATCACCCGGTACCCGCGGGCGGCCCCGACCAGTGCGAGCGCGATGCCGGTGTTGCCGCTGGTGCCCTCGACGATGGTGCCACCCGGCTTCAGGGCACCCGACGCCTCTGCGGCATCCACGATGGCCACGCCGATGCGGTCTTTCACGCTGCCAGCCGGGTTGTAGAACTCCAGCTTCGCGAGCACCTCGGCCGCCGAATCTGCGGTGACGCGGTTGAGCCGGACCAGCGGTGTATGACCCACTGCCTCGGTGATATCGGAATAGATTTGTGCACTCATGGAAACTCCGCCTTCTTCTGGGAAAATTCGGCCCCGACTATTCAGCCTATTCTTGGAATGCCATGCCAGAGGAAATAAGTCGTACTGTGACGACTGTGAGTTCAATGAGAGAAGCCGTCTGCGGGCTGTTGTCTGCCGCCGGAATCTCAGATCCGCAGGTCGACGCCGACCTGCTGATCGGGTTCGTGCTCGACGCCAGCCGCGGCCGGGTGCAGGCAATGGCGATCACCGATACCGCTGTGAGCCCCGACGACGCCGCGACGATCAACGAACTCACCACGCGACGCGCTGCACGGGAACCGCTGCAGCACATCACCGGCCAGGCCCCGTTCCGGTCGCTGGTACTCGCTGTCGGCCCCGGAGTCTTCGTGCCGCGACCAGAGACCGAGCAGGTGACGCAGATCGCGATCGACCGTTTGAACGAATCTGAATTGCCCGAGCCGATCGCTGTCGACCTCGGTACCGGCAGCGGTGCGATCGCGCTGGCATTGGCCACCGAGGTTCCCCGGGCGCGCATATTCGCTGTGGAGAAGTCGGTGGATGCGTATTTGTGGACCAGGCGTAACTTCGACGCCGTGGCCGCCCCCAACGCGACCTTGGTGCTCGGCGACCTCGCCGACGCCTTTCCCGAACTCGACGGCACCGCCGATGTTGTCATTTCGAACCCGCCCTACATTCCGGATGCTGCGATCCCGCGCGAGATCGAGGTTCGCCTGCACGACCCGGGGGCCGCGCTCTACGGCGGCGAGGACGGGCTCGACGTTGTGCGCGCCGTGTCGACCCGGGCACGGATGCTGCTGCACCGGGGCGGCACCCTGATCCTGGAACACGGCGAGGAACAGGGGCCGGGCATCCGCGCATTGCTCGCCGCCGACGGTTGGCGCGCTCCCCAAACGACCCCCGACTTGTCGGGGCGGGATCGGGCGACGAGCGCCATTCGCTGACTCTGATTCGCGCCCAGCGCCGCCTGAATGCTGGCTGGGCGTCAACCAGCGTGCATCGGGTGGAACGGGAGTACTCACCAGGTGAACACCTTGCTCTCTTGTTCACAAACACCCCTGAATGGGGGGTGGCGGTCGGCTTCGATGCGCAGTAAATTTCTCCCACCTTCTCCAATCATGAGCTTTCGTCGCAATGAAGGTGTTGATCCTCCCTCTGCATTCTTGATCTACCCGAGACAAGGAATGACGATGTTGCGTTCCCCGAAAAGCTTTATCCGCTATCGCCGAGTGACCGGTTGGGCACTCCTGACCGCCGTCGCGTCGCTCGCACTATCGGGATGCACGGTCACCGGTGACACGACCGCTTCAACCGGTTCACCTGGTTCGCCTGCGCCGGCCAGCCCGGCCGCTGAGATGGAAGGGCCCGAGCCCAAAGTTGTGGCGACCGTGTTCGAGAACGGGATCAGCGTGTCAACGGCTGGGACGGACACCCGTGCGTTGAACACGGGGGACTCGATCGGCTCCGGGGCGAAACTGAGTTCCACGACGACCGGGCTTGCTTCCCTGGCGCTGGACGGTGCCGTGGCCCGTGTCGGTGCCGGCAGTGACCTGGTGGTTGACAGCATTGACTCCGCTGCGATCCACTTCACGGTGTCCGAGGGCCGGTCATGGCACCGGGTGCACGGGGAGCCGACAGCGGCCGGATACACGGTGACCACACCATTCGGCACCATTGCCGGCACCGAAGTCACGTTCGCCGTTGACTGCGGTACCGGTGACGCCTGCCACGTCATTGTCTTCGACGGCACTGTCACCGTCACGCCCCCATCCGGTGAACCGCTGCCCGTAGCCGTGTTTCAGCAAATGGCCATGACCGCGGCCATGACTGATGCACGCCCGGTCGCCTACCCGGCTGAGATGATGATCGCCGACCACTGGGTCGGAGTGAACCGTGCCCTCGACAGTGATCTTCTACCGGCGGTGACGCCCGACGAGGCCGCACCGTCACTTCAGGAAGCAGCGTCGCTCGCCGGCACGTGGGTGATGACGGCAACCATCACCGCTGCACCGCGACGCGGGGCAGGGCCGGTTGGCGCGGTGACCCAGCGCGACTGGGAGTTCGGCCCCATCACGTGCACGGACGGGTGTGAAGTGCCGCTGACCCGAACACTCGGCGTCGATAGCGGCGTGCAGACCATCCAGCAGATTGTGCCCTACGACGGCGGCCAGTTCCAGGTGGATTACGAGGTCCTCGGTGGTTGCTACGACCTCGATGATGGAACACTGGTGATGGCGGGGGCCTACAACATCTTCTCCAGTTACAACCTTGTGGTGTCCGCGACAGAGGTGCGGAACGGTGTACTGACCGCCACCGCGTTGGCGGGGGATTTCACGAGCCATCTCGAGTTGCGCCCCGAAGCCGAGGGGACCACGTGTGAAGATGATCGTTCCGTGGCCGAGGCGACGGCTTCCGCGGTCCTGGTGAAATCAACCGCCGCTGCGCCGGTGATCGCCGCACCGGTCCCGCTGCCGCCCGTGGTTGTCGATCCGGTGGTTGAACCGGCTCCCGCGGCCCCTGGTGACGAGCCCGGCATTGGCACGGGGGACCAGGCGACTCGTGAGCCACTGGGGTCGTCGCCTGATGCCCCCTCGGTGTTGAGTTCGTTGCGCACCGTGCAGCAGGTGAACCTGGCGCCGTGGGCGGTGGCCGGATCAATCGGGTTGGTGTTGATTCTGATGTTGATCGTCGGTTACCCGGCCCAGTTGCTGAACTCGACAATCTCAACCCATTACGACCGGATCATGGGGTGGACAGCCCCGTTCACCCGGCGTTGGGCCAGGCTGCGTCCGCCCGCACCTCCGGCAGATGCAGGTGCTGTCGATGGTGATGAGGCAGTCACGAGGCCGGGGGTTCCGCACTGGTTGGCGGTGACGTTGGGAATCATTGCGGCTTCGGTGATTGCGGCATTCATCGATCCCGGGTTCGGGTTCAACGCCGGGTCGGCGCGGTTGTTCGTCTCGCTCGCGGTCTCGTTCGTGGTGCGCAGCCTGTTCGCCTGGCTGCTGGTGTTATGGGTGGTGAAACGGTTGGGCCTGGCACCGAAACCGACGGTCAGGTTTCGGTATGCGTCACTGCTGATCGTGGTCGCCGCGGTGGTGTTCTCCCGGTTAACCGCGTTCGAACCCGGGATCGTGTTCGGTGCCGTGTTCGGGTTGGCGCTCGGGCTCACCCTGGCCAAGGCGCACGATGCCAGGCTCACCCTGGTCGGTCTGGGATATGCGGCCGGTGTCAGTGTCGCCTGTTGGCTCGCCTACAGCTGGTTGGTGCCGGTGATGGGCCCCCAGCCCGGGTTCGTGGGCCGCTTCTTCCTGGAGACGCTCAGCGGTTTCACCGTTGGCGGGTTCTCCTCGTTGCCGTTGTCGCTGTTGCCGATGGCAATCCTGAGTGGCGGCAAGCTGTTCGCCTGGCGCAAACCGGTGTGGGCCGCCTGTTACGGCGTTGGGTTGTTGGTGTTCATTCTGGTGTTGATGCCGTTGCCGACCAGTTGGGGCACGGTTGATACCCCGTTCACGCTGTGGTTGAGCCTGTATATCGGGTTCGGTGTGTTCGCGGTGTTGTTCTGGGCATACTTTCGGCTGAGCACACTGAGCCCGGCGACCTCCGGCCCCGTCACGGCGGCATCGTCTCGGACGGCCGCCCGGCCCGAGGAATCCGACGAGATCACTGTCGACGCCGACCAATAGCGCGAGAGGACACGGGGCGTCTGCCGGGGGGAGTGCAGGTGGGTTGCAGGTTCGCGTGGCCGGGCGGCGGTATCATTTATTCGCAATGGCTCGCATCTATGACTGTTCGGAGAATACCGAACTCCTGGCCGGGATGAGGCTCGCACGCGCGGCGATAGGACGCGGCGAGCTTGTTGTCATCCCCACAGACACCGTTTACGGGGTCGCCGCCGACGCCTTCACCCCGCGTGCGGTGCAACGATTGCTCGACGCCAAGGGGCGTACCCGGAATGCGCCGCCGCCGGTGCTCATTCCCGATCTGGCCACCCTGGACGCCCTCGCCAGCCACGTTCCCGTTGCCGTGCGCGACCTGGTCGCCGAGTTCTGGCCGGGGGCGCTGACGATCATTCTGCCCTCCCAGCCTTCGCTGCTCTGGGATCTCGGAGACACGCACGGCACCGTTGCGCTGCGCATGCCCGCCAACCCGGTGGCACTCGAACTGCTCGCCGAGACCGGACCGTTGGCCGTCTCATCCGCGAACCTCACCGGCCAGCCGGCGGCCGACACCGCCCAGGAGGCGGAGGGGATGCTCGGAAATTCGGTGACGCTCTACCTCGACGGCGGTCGCGCCGAGGGCGCCGGCGGGGCGCACCAGGGCTCCACAATCATCGATGCCACCGGGCTCCAGGCCGAGGGCGGAAAGATTCGCGTACTCCGTTCTGGAGTGATCAGCGAGGACCAGTTGCGCGCCGTGATCGGTGACGTGCTCGAGGGTGCAACCGAGGAGCCCGAGACCGAGCCCGAGCCCGACGTTGCGTCGGTGGCGGATGCCGAGCCCAGCGATGGCGATGCGAGCGATGCCGAGCAACCCGATGCAATCGCACCCGGGGCGCAGGCGAGCGGCTAAGAATGCTCCTCTTCCTCCTCATGGCACTGATCGCGGCCATCGTGACCCTCGCGCTCGGTTTCGTGATCTGGCGTGTCGCCCTGAAACATCAGTGGTTTCCCATGATCCGGGACCGCGACGTTCACACCCGGCCCACACCCAGGCTCGGTGGAATCGCGATGTTCATCGGAATTCTCGCGGCCTTCGCGGTGGCCTCCCAGATCGGCTACTTTCGGCTGGTCTTCGACGACCCGGTTCCGATCCTGGCCATTCTCGGGGCATCCGGCCTGATCGTCGCGATGGGAGTGATTGACGACATCTGGGACCTGGACTGGATGACCAAGCTCGCCGGCCAGTTCATCGCCGCCGGACTGGTCGCGTGGAAGGGGGTCACGATCCTGTCGATCCCGATCGGTGAGATCGCCCTGTTCTCGTCCAACGTCTCCCTCATCCTCACAATTTTTGCCATCGTGCTGGTGATGAACGCGATCAACTTCATCGACGGGCTCGATGGGCTGGTCGTGGGAGTCGCCCTGATCGCGAACGGGGTCTTCTTTCTCTACACGTACCTGCTGTGGCGTGACATCTCGCCGTCGAACTACTTCAACCTGGCGTCGTTGATCGCAGTAGTTCTCGTTGGAGTGTGTGTCGGCATCCTGCCGCTGAACTGGCACCCGGCACGAATGTTCATCGGCGATGCCGGTGCCCTCCTGATCGGCCTCCTGATGGCGACGGGTGCGATCGCCGTCACTGGCAGCATCGACCCGGCGAACATCAGCCGCTCCCAGTTCCTGCCCGCATTCATCCCGATCCTGTTGCCGTTCGCGGTGCTGATCGTGCCCGTGGTCGACTTCTCGATGGCGGTGATCCGACGGCTGCGCGCAGGAAAGAGCCCGTTCAGCGCCGATCGCAAACACCTGCACCACAGGCTGCTCGATATGGGGCACTCGCATTTTCACGCCGTGCTGATCTTTTACGCCTGGACGGCGGTGTTCTCGATCGGCTGCCTGCTGTTCTACCTCGTGCAGCCGAATTGGATCGCCGTCGTGTTCTTGGCTGTGGGCCTACTCGCCTGCCTCGCCATGACGCTGGCACCGCTCGGCCGCCGAGATCGGGCACGCCGCCTGCAACCCGCCCCATCCACACCCAAGGAGAGTTCATGACCAACCCCGCACACGAAACCTCGGTCGCCAGAACCGGCAACAGCTCCACCCCCGTGCTGGTGAAAGCGCTCGCTTGGGGAGCCCTGTTCGCGGTGACGCTCGGGGTTGTCGGCGCCGTGATCGGCGCCATCGTGGTCGGGCCGGTCGGAGTGTGGAGCGCTCTGATCGGGGCGGCCATGGCCGCGGTGTTCCTTGGAATCACGGTGGGCAGCATCCTGTTGGCCAATCGTTTTCACGTCGCCGCATTCTTCCCGATCGTCCTGGGAGCCTGGCTGCTGAAGTTCATCCTGTTCATCGTGCTCGCGCTCGTGCTCAAGGACCAGCCCTGGATCAACACCATGGTGCTCTTCCTCTGCCTCGTGATCGGGGTCATCGGCTCCCTGGTCATCGACGTCGTGGTCGTTATGAAGACCCGAATGCCGTATGCCAGCGACGTCATGCTGCCGACCGGATACGACGAGAGTCAAGACCAGAACCATGAGGCCTGAGGCAATCGGGAATTCGATTCGTCTCCAAGGGATTTCCTTTGCTAGAGTAATGGAGGTTATTCGGCCGGTGACGAGAAAGTCGGGCCGAAATCACGTGTCGGAGACGATGCGCAAAAAATAGACGTGGATGGCCGGCGAGGTTCGGTCATCATCCCACCATCTGAACTCGCGAGAGCGTCACGCTCTACGCCCGAAACAGGAGACGGCCCTGCTAGCTAACGCTGTGAACATGCTTGTTGGGGTTACTTCATCCGGCGACGGTGAGTTCCACCCGCCGACGATCATGGAGTTCTTCCCTCCAGCGATCCTGTTCGAGGGAACACCGTTCGAGCTCAACCGCATCATGTTGGTGCGCCTGATCGCGGTCGTCGCCATGCTGGTGCTGTTCTGGCTCGGAACCCGCAAGATGACGATCATCCCGGGCCGGGGCCAGTCGATCGTCGAAATGCTGCTGGACTTCATCCGCATCAACGTCGCCGAGGAGCTTCTGGGCAAGAAGGACGGCAAGCGGTTCGTGCCGATTCTGGCGACGATCTTCTTCATGATCCTCGCGATGAACATCACCGGTGTCATCCCCTTCCTCAACATTGCCGGCACCAGCGTCATCGGTGTACCGCTGGTGCTCGCGATCGTTTCCTACGTGGTATTCATCTACGCCGGCGTGAAGAAGAACGGCGGCAACTTCTTCAAGCTGGCGCTGTTCCCCTCCGGCGTGCCGAAGGCGTTCTACATCCTGATCACGCCGATCGAATTCCTCAGTACTTTCATCCTGCGCCCGGTAACGCTGACCCTTCGTCTGTTGATGAACATGGTCGCCGGCCACATCCTGTTGGTGCTCTGCTTCTCGGCCACCTGGTTCTTCTTCGTCAACGCCGACGGCCTGATGGCGCTCTTCGGAGTTCCGACCCTCGCTTTCGGCCTCATCTTCACGCTCTTCGAGATTCTGGTGGCCGTACTGCAGGCCTACATCTTCACTCTGCTCACGGCTGTCTACATTCAGCTGGCCATCTCAGAAGAACACTAAAAATCGCCTCCGGCAACCGCCGGAATCGAACCAACGGAAGGAAACACCCCTCGTGGAACCAACGAACCTCGCCGAACTGTCCGGTAACATCGCGACGGTCGGCTACGGCCTGGCAGCGATCGGCCCCGGTATCGGTATCGGTATCGTCGTCGGCAAGACCATCGAGTCGATTGCCCGCCAGCCCGAACTCTCCGGCAAGCTCCAGGTCACCATGTGGCTGGGTATCGCCTTCACCGAGGCGCTCGCTCTGATCGGCCTGGCGACGTACTTCATCTTCACCGCCTAGGAAGGTGGACACTGTGCTGATTCAGGGAGCGCTGATGCAAGGAGCGCTGATTCAGGCAGCCTCAGCTGAGGCCACGCCGAACCTCTTGCTGCCAGCGGTCTACGATCTCGTTTGGTCGGCGCTGTGCTTCGCGGTTGTGCTCGCGGTCTTCTTCTGGAAGATTCTGCCAAATTTCCAGCAGATGCTGGACAGGCGGTCTGCCGCCATCGAGGGCAACATCGCCAAGGCCGATGAGGCCCAGCGTCAGGCTGAGGCCGCCCTTGAGGAGTACACCGCCCAGCTGGCCGAGGCACGCGCCGAGGCCGGCAGCATCCGCGAGTCTGCCCGGGCCGACGGACAGCGTATTCTCGCTGACCTGAAGGAGCAGGCGGGCGTCGAGGCGGCTCGGGTCACCGCGCAGGCCAAGACGCAGATCGAGGCCGAACGGCAGGCCGCAGTGGTCTCACTGCGCCAGGAGGTCGGTTCACTGGCTCTGGATCTCGCCTCCGGCGTGATCGGGGAGTCGTTGACCGACGACGCCAAGGCCTCATCGATCGTCGACCGATTCCTGGCTGACCTCGAAAAAAGCGAAACGGATAAGGCAGGCTTGACCAAGTAATGGGCAGCGCGACCAGAGAAGCATTGGCCAGGGGCAGGGCGGCGCTCACAGACCTCGGCGACAAGATCGATTTGGCGACAGCCGAAGACCTCTTTGCCGCGGGACGTGCCGTCGGCGCGTCCGCGCCGTTGAAGGCAGCTCTGGCCGACTCGGCGGCCACACCTGAGAAGAAGGCAGCCCTGGTCGACCAGGTGTTCGGGTCGAAGCTCGGGGGCAATGCCACCGTGCTGCTGAAGACGTTGGCCACGAGCCGCTTCTCCGATCAGGACGACCTGCTCGTGGGACTTGAAGATCTTGGCATCCGTGCCGCGGCCATCGCGAGCGTCGGCACGGTATCGGTTGAAGACGAACTGTTCACCTTCGGGGAGGCCGTCGCCAGCAACTCCGAGTTGGAACTCGCCCTGGGCAACAAACTCGGCGATACCGGTGCAAAGCTCGCGCTGGTCGATCGACTGCTCGATAAGGCGTCGCCGGCAACAAGGGCAATCGTCGATCATCTGATCGCCCAGCCGCGCGGACGCCGGGTGCGCAAGCTCACGGGCTTCGCGGCCTCGATCGTCGCCGATGCGGCAGGGCTGCACGTGGCGACCGTCACCAGTGCGGCGCCGATCGCCGAAACGCAACTCAACACGCTGAACGAGAAGCTGAGTGCGATGTATGGCCGGCGGCTGCAGCTGAACACCGTGATCGATCCGAGCGTCGTCGGTGGACTGCGCGTGCAGATCGGCGACGACGTGATCGACGGCAGCATTGCCACCCGTATCAAGGACTTGAAGCTGCAGTTGCAGCACTGAAACACGCAGCACGGAAACACGTAGTACTGAAAAAGCAGCGCTGAAGCCAGCGCTTCCCCAATTTTTACACCGCGGGGGCCAACCCCCAGGACAAGAGACAAAGAGGAACTTCAGATGGCAGAACTTACGATCAGCCCGGATGAGATTCGTGATGCTCTGAAGGACTTCGTCACGTCCTATGAGCCCGGAACCGCGGCAGCGACCGAGGTCGGCACCGTGATCGATGCCGGTGACGGCATCGCCCACGTCGAGGGACTTCCCGGCGTGATGGCCAACGAGCTCATCAAATTCGCCGATGGCACCCTGGGACTTGCCCAGAACCTGGACGAGGACGAGATCGGTGTCATCATCTTGGGCGAGTTCTCCGGCATCGTCGAGGGCATGGAGGTGCAGCGCACGGGCGAGGTACTCTCGGTGCCCGTCGGCGATGCGTTCCTCGGCCGTGTGGTTGACCCGCTGGGTTCCCCCATCGATGGCCTCGGCGAGGTCAAAACTGACGTTCGTCGCGCATTGGAGCTCCAGGCGCCCGGCGTGATGGCACGTAAGTCGGTGCACGAGCCGATGCAGACCGGCATCAAGGCGATCGACGCGATGATCCCGATCGGTCGCGGCCAGCGTCAGCTGATCATCGGTGACCGCCAGACCGGCAAGACCGCTCTCGCCATCGACACCATCATCAACCAGAAGGCGAACTGGGATTCCGGTGACGTGAACAAGCAGGTGCGATGCATCTATGTTGCGATCGGCCAGAAGGGCTCCACCATCGCTTCGGTGAAGGGCGCCCTCGAGGAAGCCGGTGCGATGGAGTACACCACCATCGTGGCGTCGCCCGCGTCTGACCCCGCCGGCTTCAAGTACCTCGCCCCGTACACCGGAAGCGCCATCGGGCAGCACTGGATGTACGACGGCAAGCACGTGCTGATCGTCTTCGATGACCTGTCGAAGCAGGCCGAGGCCTACCGCGCCGTCTCCCTGCTGCTGCGTCGCCCGCCGGGCCGCGAAGCCTACCCCGGTGACGTGTTCTACCTGCACTCCCGGTTGCTTGAGCGGTGCGCCAAGCTGTCTGACGAGTTGGGCGCCGGCTCGATGACGGGTCTGCCCATCATCGAGACCAAGGCCAACGACGTGTCGGCCTACATTCCGACCAACGTGATCTCGATCACCGACGGCCAGATCTTCCTGCAGTCCGACCTGTTCAACGCCAACCAGCGCCCCGCAGTCGACGTGGGCATCTCGGTGTCGCGTGTCGGTGGAGACGCCCAGGTGAAGAGCATCAAGAAGGTCTCCGGAACACTGAAGCTGGAGTTGGCGCAGTACCGTTCGCTGGAGGCGTTCGCGATGTTCGCGTCTGACCTCGACCCCGCCAGCCGCCGCCAGCTCGCCCGTGGTGCCCGGTTGACCGAGTTGCTCAAGCAGCCGCAGTACTCGCCGTACCCGGTCGAGGACCAGGTCGTCGCGATCTGGGCCGGCACCAACGGCAAGCTCGACGAGGTTCCGGTTGAGGATATCCTGAGGTTCGAGCGTGAACTGCTCGACTACTTGGGCCGCAACACCGAGATCCTCTCCACGCTGCGCGAGACGAACGTGCTGTCTGATGAGACGGCCGACGCCCTCGCCGCCTCGATCGATACGTTCAAGCTCGAGTTCCAGACGGGCGAGGGCAAGCCGCTCGCCTCGGTCGGACGCGAGGAGTTCACCGCCATTGACGAAGAAGATGTCAACCAAGAGAAGATCGTGAAGGGCCGCCGCTAACCATGGGAGCGCAACTTCGGGTCTACCGGCAGAAGATTCGTTCTGCCCAGACGACCAAGAAGATCACGCGAGCAATGGAGTTGATCTCCGCCTCGCGGATCCAAAAGGCGCAGGCGCGCGTGCGTGAGTCGACGCCGTACTCGCGGGCGATCACCCGTGCGGTGTCCGCTGTGGCGACGTACTCGAACATCGACCACGTGCTCACCACGGAGCCGGAGAAGATCGAACGCGCTGCGGTTGTCATCTTCGCCTCCGATCGGGGTCTCGCCGGCGCATTCAACGCCAACGTGTTGAAGGAGTCGGAGCAGCTCGCCGAACTCCTGCGCAGCCAGGGCAAAGAGGTCGTCTACTTCCTTGTGGGCCGTAAGGCGAATGCCTACTTCGCGTTCCGCAAGCGCGACGCCGAACGAGTGTGGACCGGCGGAACGGATGCGCCACAGTTCGAGACGGCACAGGAGATCGGCCAGGCTGTGCTCGAGGCGTTCCTGCGCGACGCGAGCGAAGGCGGCGTCGACGAGATCCACATCATCTACAACCGGTTCGTGAACATGTTGAGCCAGGTTCCGGAGGTCGTCAGACTGCTTCCGTTGGAAGTCGTCGAAGGCGTCGAGGAGCCGGACAGCACCGCGACTCTGCCGCTGTACGAATTCGAACCGGATGTCGAAGAGGTTCTGGATTCACTGTTGCCGGTGTACATCGAGAGCCGGCTGTACAATGCCATGTTGATGTCTGCGGCGTCAAAGCATGCCGCGACCCAGAAGGCGATGAAGTCCGCCAGCGACAACGCAGACAAGCTCATCACCAACTACACCCGGCTCGCGAACAACGCGCGCCAGTCTGAAATCACCCAACAGATCTCAGAGATCGTCGGCGGCGCCGACGCCCTCGGGTCGGGTAAATGAACACCTGGCACGATCGCACATCATCCAAGTTTTGACAGATTCACGTCTCTAGAGGACAAGAGGAAGAAGAGCAATGACACCGACTGCAACCGCGACCGACCAGGTGGCGACGAACGGCACCGCCGGTGCCACCGGCCGGGTCGCCCGCGTCACCGGGCCCGTCGTCGACATCGAGTTTCCGCACGACAGCATTCCTGGTATCTACCACGCGCTGAAGACCACCATCACGGTCGGCGGCGAATCACACGAGATCACCCTCGAGGTGGCGCTGCACCTGGGCGATGACCTCGTTCGCGCGATCGCGCTGAACCCGACCGACGGTGTCGTCCGCGGCCAGAGCGTGACCGACACGGGCGGACCGATCTCGGTTCCGGTGGGCGATGTCACCAAGGGCCGGGTCTTCAACGTGATCGGCGAGATTCTGAATGCCGAGCCAGGCGAGAAGATCGAGATCACCGAGCGTTGGCCGATTCACCGCCAGCCGCCGCCCTTCGACCAGTTGGAGTCGAAGACCGAACTCTTCGAGACGGGCATCAAGGTCATCGACCTTCTCACGCCGTATGTTCTCGGCGGAAAGATCGGCCTGTTCGGTGGTGCCGGCGTCGGCAAGACCGTCCTCATCCAGGAGATGATCCAGCGCGTCGCCCAGAACCACGGCGGTGTATCCGTGTTCGCCGGTGTCGGTGAGCGTACCCGTGAGGGCAACGACCTGATCGTTGAGATGGAAGAGGCCGGGGTCTTCGACAAGACTGCGCTGGTCTTCGGCCAGATGGATGAGCCGCCGGGCACGCGTCTTCGGGTCGCCCTGAGCGCGCTGACCATGGCAGAGTACTTCCGTGACGTGCAGAACCAGGACGTCCTGTTGTTCATCGACAACATCTTCCGGTTCACCCAGGCAGGCTCCGAGGTCTCCACGCTGCTCGGCCGCATGCCGTCTGCTGTTGGATATCAGCCCAACCTCGCCGACGAGATGGGGGTCCTCCAGGAGCGCATCACGTCGACCCGCGGTCACTCGATCACGTCGCTGCAGGCCATTTACGTGCCCGCTGACGACTACACCGACCCGGCTCCGGCAACGACGTTCGCGCACTTGGATGCGACCACCGAGCTGAGCCGCGAGATCGCGTCGCAGGGCCTGTACCCCGCGGTCGACCCGCTGACATCAACCAGCCGTATCCTCGACCCCCGTTACCTGGGTGAGGCGCACTACCAGACCGCCACCCGGGTGAAGGCGATCCTGCAGAAGAACAAGGAGCTGCAGGAGATCATCGCCATTCTCGGTGTCGACGAGCTCTCGGAAGAAGACAAGATCACGGTATCGCGTGCACGTCGCATCCAGCAGTTCCTGTCGCAGAACACCTACATGGCGAAGAAGTTCACGGGCGTCGAGGGCTCGACGGTTCCGCTGAAGGACACCATCGAGTCGTTTGCCGCGATTGCCAACGGTGACTTCGACCACGTGGCCGTTCAGGCCTTCTTCAACGTGGGAGCCATCTCCGACGTGGAAGAGAAGTGGGCGCAGATCCAGAAGGAGAACGGGTAGTCATGGCTTCGGCGCCTTTGCAGGTCTCGCTCGTAGCGGCCGACCACGAAGTGTGGTCGGGCGAGGCGTCATTCGTGGTCGCTCGCACCGTTGTCGGTGAGATCGGCATCCTCTCCGGGCACGAGCCGATGCTCGCCATTCTCGGCAGCGGCGAGGTGCGGATCACGAAGCTCGACGGCACCAAGCTCATCGCGAATGCAGATGATGGCTTTCTCTCCGTGGAGAACAATGCCATCACGGGCATTCAGCTCGTCCCCGTTGTCGTTGAAAGTGTTGTCGCTCAGCCCATCCCCGTCGAAGGTGAACCATGTTGATCATCCTGCCGCCGTCTGAGACCAAGACCAGTGGCGGCAGCTCGGGCGCGCTCGACCTGACGGGTTTGTCGTTTCCCGGCCTGGCCGCTCATCGCGCCGCGTTGCTTCAGGCGGTGGAACAATTGGCGGCGAATGAGGAACAGAGTATGGCCGCCCTGAAACTCGGGCCGAAGCAGTTGTTCGAGGTGGAGCGCAATCGTACGGTGTCCTGGTCGCCGACCCTGCCCGTGCTCGAGCGGTACACCGGTGTGCTCTTCGATCCGATAGAGGCGAGCGAGCTCACCACGCAGGAACGCGAGTTCGCAGCTCGGCACGTCGTGGTGCACTCGGCCCTCTTCGGGTTCGTCGGGGCTGCGGACCTGATCCCTGTATACCGGCTTTCGCACAATTCGCGGGTGCCGGGGTTCGCGTTGGGCAAACACTGGGGTGACGCCCTCCGTTCAACTCTGAGCGCACGTGACGACCTGATCCTCGACCTTCGTTCGCAGGCGTATGTTGCGCTCGGGCCCGCGCCGGTGCGGGAGGGGTCGTACTACCTGCGAGTTGTGACCGAGGGCACGGATGGCCGAAAGCGCGCCCTGAACCACTTCAACAAGACGGCGAAGGGTTCTCTCGTGAGGGCCTTGATCACGTCGGGGGCGAACCACGCCACGGCGTCCGAGCTCATCGACTGGGCCACGGGAGCCGGCTTTCGGCTTTCCCCTGGCGCACCGGGCGAGCTGGAACTCGTGGTCTGAGATTCGGAGCGCGATCACTTCGCTGGGCTCGAGACCTGCGTGTGCACGATGCCTTCGTGGTCGAGAAGCCAGATCTTTGTAGGAATGCCCGCGCCCTGGCTGTAGCCCGTGATCGCGCCGTCCGCCGCCAGTACACGATGGCACCCCACAATGAGGGGGAATGGATTGGCCCGCACCGCAGACCCGACGGCCCGTCCGGCCGTTGGTCTGCCGAGGCGCCGACCGATCTCACCGTAGGTGATCACCTCACCCCAGCTCAGGGCGCCGAGGATCTGCCAGACATCATTCTGGAATGGGGTTCCCGATTCCCTGCGTCGGGCAGTGAATCGAACACGGCGCCCGTCGAAGTACCGATCGAGTTGCCGTGCGGTGTCGCGCAGTACCCGGCTGGGACTCTCCGGCAGATGATCAAGGGGAAGCGCTCCGTCACGTTCGACGGCGACCCCGTCAAGTGTGGCGGCAGAGCCGGTCAATTGGATTCGGCCGATGGGTGAATCGATGCGCACACGATGGGCCGGGGGATCGGGTGTGGTTTCTGGTGACATGCACCGACCGTAGGCGACCCGCTTCCCGCGCCGCCGGCGAACCGAACACTCTGCGACACTCCGGCGAAGAGCGGCGCTGTGGAGGAGTGGCGAGAACAGGGCGATGCCGTGGCACCCAACCCGATGTGGGGCGACGGGCTAGCCTTGGGAGCATGACTTCGATGAATTACCGCCCCCTCGGGCGTTCGGGCCTCATGGTCTCCGCGATCGGGCTGGGCTGCAACAACTTCGGCCGAGCACGCAGCGCGACCGCAACCCAGGCGGGCACGGACGCAGTCATCCACCAGGCCGTCGATTCGGGGATCACCTTCTTCGACGGTGCAGACATCTACGGGGCGGAGCGCGGCCTGAGCGAGAGAATGATGGGCAATGCGCTGAAGGGTCGCCGTGACCAGATCGTGCTCGCGACCAAGTTCGGCATGGACATGGCCGGCGCGAACGGTCCCGACTGGGGAGCGCGGGCAGCGAGGCGGTACATCCGACGTGCGGTGGAGGCATCACTTGTCCGGCTGCAGACCGATTGGATCGACCTGTACCAGTTGCACGAGCCCGACGGTGTCACCCCGATCGAGGAGACACTGTCGACGCTGGACGACCTGATCACAGAGGGCAAGGTCCGGTACATCGGCCATTCCAACTTTGCCGGTTGGCAGATCGCGGAGGCCGAACTCACCGCCGAATTGAACGGGCACCCGAAGTTCATCTCGGCCCAGAACGAATACAACCTGCTCAGCCGCGGCGCCGAGGCGGAGGTTCTGCCCGCGGTCAACGCCTTCGGGCTCGGATTCCTGCCCTTCTACCCGCTGCACGACGGCATCCTCACCGGTAAGTACACCCGGTCGGGTGGCCCCGCCGATGGCCGGGTCACAGTCAACAAGCCACATCTGATGGATCGGGTCGACTGGTCCGTGATCGAGCAATATCAGGCTTTCTGCGTTGAGCGCGGTGTGAGCATGCTCGATGCGACGTTCGCCTGGCTGCTTGCCCAACCGGGGGTGACCAGCGTGATTGCCGGCGCGACCAAACCCGAGCAGGTGGTGCAGAACGCAGCCGCGGGTACCTGGCTTCCGACGCCTGAGGATATCGCCTCGATCGACGCGATATTCGCCGCCGTGCCCGCCGAGACTCCGTAGCCCTCCGAAACCCTAGCCTGCCGAAACCACATTGCCCGCCGAGAGGTGAGCAGTTGGGGTTTTCCGACGGCGATAGCCCCGACAACTGCACACTCGGCAAAATTTCGGAAAGAAGTGCTTGTGAGTGAGCGCTCACTCAGTTAGAATTCCTCACGTGCAAGGTCCAACTGTGCTTCCAGGTCAACCCTCATCGCCGGTACGGGCGCGCCCGTTGGCTCTCGAGGATCGGCAGGCGATGATCATCGAGGCGGTCACCCCGTTGCTGATGGAGTTCGGCCCGCAAGTGACTTCGCGGCAACTCGCCGACGCGGCAGGGATCGCGGAGGGGACCGTGTATCGTGCGTTCACCGACAAGGAATCGCTGATCAATGCGGTGCTGGAGAAGCAGATGGACTTCGCCCCATTGCAGGAGGCCCT
>CAJDUP010000010.1_pt1 | contig 34479 bp, 27 predicted proteins | sample 7391181 | NCBI WGS metagenome assembly CAJDUP01 (sample SAMEA7055690, study PRJEB34461) | soil metagenome | biome: terrestrial ecosystem; feature: Peninsula; material: soil | place: Antarctica | collected 2016
GGCATGGTGATGGCGAAGGGAGTGGAGGATTCGGCGTTCTACCGGTTCAACACTTTGACGTCCCTGAACGAGGTGGGCGGCGACCCGAGCGAATTCGCCATTGACGTCGCCACCTTCCACCGGCGCCAGGCCCGGCGCCAGAGCCAGTGGCCGGCGGCGATGACGACCCTGTCCACCCACGACACGAAGCGCGGTGAAGACACCCGGGCCCGGATCACCGCGTTGGCGGAGCGCCCCGAATTGTGGGCATCGGCGCTCACCCGGTTGCGCGATGCGGCCGACCTCGAGGATCCCGCCTTGGAGAACCTCATCTGGCAGGCGGTCATCGGCGCCTGGCCGGCATCGAGGGACCGACTGCACGGCTACGCCGAGAAGGCGGCACGTGAGGCCGGCAACTCGACGAATTGGCTCTCTCCCGTTGCCGGTTTCGAAAAACGGTTGCACGCTGCGATCGACGCGGCCTTCGACGACGAGTCCGTCGCGGCCGTCATCCGGGAGACGGTTCAGGCGATCGGGCCCGCGGGCCGATCCAACGGTCTGAGCGCGAAGTTGCTTCAACTGGCGGGCCCAGGGATCCCCGATGTCTATCAGGGCAGTGAGTTGTGGGAGCAATCCCTGGTCGACCCCGACAATCGCCGCCCGGTCGACTTCGCCGACCGGGTTCGACTTCTGGCCAGCATCGATGCGGGCGATCTGCCCGCTGTTGACGAGACCGGAGCAGCGAAGTTGCTCGTCACCAGTCGCGTGCTGCGACTGCGCCGCAGCCATCCGGAGCTCTTCTCGGGCTATCGGGCGCTTGAGCTCGCCGGAGCGATGAGCGACCACGGGATCGCCTTCGACCGCGGCGGAGCCATTGCCGTTGCGACTCGGCTGCCGCACACCCTCGCACGCGCCGGAGGCTGGGGCGAGACGACGATCGAACTCCCCCGCGGCGAACAGGTCGACCTGCTGACCGGTCGCTCGTTCAGCGGCTCGGTCACCCGAATGTCCGACCTGCTGCAGGTGTACCCTGTGGGATTGCTGGTCGTGGCCGGTGCGCAGTGATCCCGGCCGACCGCCCCAACCCGTCCAGGAGGCGCCCATGACGACCCGGCCCGCCCCGAAGGACCACGACGACCAGGGCAACCGAGACAACCGAGACAACCAGGAATTCAGCGTCTGGGCCCCGGATGCCCACACCGTCGAACTCGCGCTCGGTGAGACGCGCTACTCGCTGCGCCAGAACGTGGACACCGGCTGGTGGACCGGCGAGGGACCGGCCGGCCCCGTGGACTACGGCTTCGTCGTCGATGGGCGAGGCCCGTTTCCTGACCCGCGTTCCCGAAGACAGCCAGCCGGGGTGCACGGCCCCTCCCGCCGCTTTGACCCGTCAGCATTCGCGTGGAGCGATGATGCCTGGCGGGGTCGGCCATTGGCCGGCGCGGTGATCTACGAATTGCACATCGGAACATTCACCCCCGAGGGCACCCTGGACGCCGCCGCCGGAAAGCTGGAGCATCTGCTCTCCCTCGGTGTCGACTTCGTCGAACTGCTGCCGGTGAATGCCTTCAACGGCGTACACAACTGGGGCTACGACGGTGTGCTCTGGTACGCCGTGCACGAACCGTACGGCGGCCCAGACGCATACCAGCGGTTCGTGGATGCCTGCCACGGTGCCGGTATCGGGGTCATCCAGGATGTCGTCTACAACCACCTCGGCCCCAGTGGAAACTATCTGCCCCAGTTCGGCCCCTACCTGCACACCGACAGCGCGAACACCTGGGGCAGTTCGGTGAACCTGGACGGGCCCGGCTCGGACGAGGTGCGCCGGTTCGTCATCGACAACGCGCTGATGTGGTTGCGTGACTTCCACGTCGATGGGCTGCGGCTGGATGCCGTGCACGCCCTGGTCGACCAACGCGCGACCCCCATCCTGGAAGAACTCGCCTCCCGGGTCCACTCCCTGGCCAGTCACCTCGGCCGCGAGTTGGTTCTGATCGCGGAATCCGATCGGAACGATCCGAAGCTGATCACTGCGCGCGAAGCCGGTGGCGCGGGGCTCGATGCCCAGTGGAGCGATGACTTCCACCACGCGCTCCACGTCGCCCTGACCGGTGAGGTGAGCGGCTACTACAAAGACTTCTCGCATCCGGGGGCCCTGGAGAAAGTACTGAGATCCGGTTTCTTCCACGACGGCACATACTCATCCTTCCGGCGCCGGCATCACGGCCGACCGATAGACACACTGGCAATCGAGCCGTCACGACTGGTCGTCTTCAGCCAGGACCACGACCAGATCGGCAACCGTGCCGCCGGCGATCGCCTCACGGCCACCGTGAACGACGGCCAACTCGCCATTGCGGCCGCGCTGACCCTGCTCGGGCCCAACACGCCGATGCTGTTCATGGGTGAGGAGTGGGCGGCTTCCACACCGTGGCAGTTCTTCACCTCGCACCCGGAGGCCGACCTCGGCGAGGCCGTCGCCCGTGGCCGCATCGCCGAGTTCGCGCGCATGGGTTGGGACGAGTCGTCGGTGCCCAACCCGCAGGACCCGGCGACGTTCACGCGCTCGATCCTTGATTGGGCCGAGCCTGCCCGCGGGCGCCACGCCCGCCTTCTCAGCCTCTACCGCGATCTGGTCAGGTTGCGCCGCGAACGGGCCGACCTCACAGATCCACAGTTCGCAACCATTCACGTCGAACTGGTCGACCGTGCGCTGGTGCTGCGGCGCAGCCACACAGCGCTGGCCGTCAACTTCGCTCCTGTTGCGGTGACGATTGGCTCCGTGTCGGTGCAGTCCGACGCGAGCACACTGCTGTCATTCGGAGGTCACACGCACGGCGACGACGGTCTGCATCTCGACGGCCACAGCCTGGTCGTATTCGCCCTCACCGACGACGCAATCAGCGGCCGGGGGAAGCCAACATAGAGAAATCACGGAAGACTGTCAGCATGACCGAATTCGACGCCACCGCAGCCGGAACGCCCGACGAGAACCAGACGGGAGACGAGAGCGAGCCCGAGGAACTCAGCTATGACGACGTGCGCTACCCGGCACGCCCACGTCGGCTGCGTCCCCGCGCCCAGTTGAGGGCGAGCGGTATCCGTCGCTCGTTCATCGACCCACGCTCGGTCGGTGCTTCGAACCCGTCGTATGTCGAATGGCTGAAACGCCAATCCATGTTGGGGGATGCCGACGTGCTGGGCCGCGGACTCTCGGGCCAGCCGAGCATGTGGCGCAACCCCTACGCGCGTCCGGACGCCCGGCGCGCCATCCGGTCGGCGTCGGTGTGGTTCACGGCCTACCCGATCTCGCTCATCACCAGCCCCGGGCAGTCCTACCTGGAGGCACTGGGAAGTGATGAGCTCTGGCAGGCGTTCGAGGCGATCGGCATCAGCGCCGTGCACACCGGCCCGGTCAAACAGGCCGGGGGAATCACCGGCTGGGCCCAGACGGCGAGCGTCGACGGACACTTCGACCGGATCAGCACTCAGATCGATCCGGCATTCGGGTCGGAGGAGGAGTTCCGGCACTTGTGCGACACGGCCGAGAGCCATGGCGGCAGCGTGATCGACGATATCGTTCCCGGCCACACCGGCAAGGGTGCCGACTTCCGGCTGGCCGAGATGGCGTACAAGGACTACCCGGGGATCTACCACATGGTCGAGATTCCCGAGGAGGACTGGTCGCTGCTCCCCGATGTGCCCGACGGCCGCGATGCCGTCAACCTCGACGCCGCGTCGGAGGCGAAGTTGGCCGCGAGCGGCTTCATCATCGGCGAACTGCAGCGCGTGATCTTCTACTCGCCGGGGGTCAAGGAGACGAACTGGAGCGCGACCGCGCCGGTGGTCGGGGTCGACGGCCGAACCCGCCGCTGGGTCTACCTGCACTATTTCAAACAGGGCCAACCGTCGATCAACTGGCTCGACCCGACCTTCGCCGGGATGCGGCTGGTCATCGGCGACGCCCTGCACTCCCTCGGAGACCTCGGCTCCAGCGCGCTGCGCCTGGACGCGAACGGGTTTCTCGGCGTGGAGAAGAGCGCGGAAGGGCCGGGCTGGTCGGAGGGCCACCCGCTGTCAGAGGCTGCCAACCACCTGATCGCGAGCATGGTGCGCAAGGTGGGCGGATTCTCCTTTCAGGAACTGAATCTGGGCATCGAGGACATCCGTGACACCGGCCGGGTCGGCGCCGACCTGTCCTACGACTTCATCAACCGCCCCGCCTACCACCACGCCCTGGCGACCGCAGACACCGAGTTTCTCCGGCTGACCCTGCGCACCTCGCTTTCGATCGGGGTCGAGCCGGCCAGTCTGGTGCACGCCCTGCAGAACCACGACGAGCTCACCTATGAGCTGGTGCACTGGGCCAACCGCCACCACATCGACACCTATGCGTTCCGCGGCGCCGAGCTGACCGGAGCCGACCTCGCCGACACGATCCGCGCCGACCTCGTCGATGTGCTCACCGGTGACGGCGCGGACTACAACCGGGTTTTCACCACCAACGGGATCGCCTGCACCACCGCATCGGTGATCGCCGCCGTGCAGGGTTTCACCGAACTGGATGCGATCGGCGAGGCCGATATCGATCGTCTCCGCCGGGCGCACCTGCTGCTGGCCAAGTTCAACGCCTGGCAGCCCGGGGTGTTCGCGCTCTCCGCCTGGGACCTGCTGGGCATGCTGCCACTGCCGGCCGACCAGGTCGCCGACCTGATCGCCGGCGGCGACACCCGCTGGATCCACCGCGGCGCCCACGACCTGACCGACGCCGACCCCTCTGCCACGATGTCGAGTTCCGGCATGCCCCGGGGGCGTTCCCTGTACGGTTCGCTGACGACCCAGTTGGCCGACCCGAATTCGTTCGCATCCCAGCTGAAACACATCCTCCGGGTTCGCGGGCGCCTGGGCATCGACGTCGCCAGCCAGATCGACATCCCCGGGGTCGCCCATCGTGGCATGCTGGTCATGGTGCACCGGCTCGACGAAGGCGATCCCGCCAACGACGACGCCCAGTTGCAGGTCACGGTGCTGAATTTCAGCGGCGAGGCTGTTGAGGGCACCGTGCGGTCGGATGCCCTCATCCCCGGTCGCACGGTCACCGATGTGGAGACCGGCGAGGAGGTCGGCCCGGTCGACGATCTCAACAGCTTCTCCGTGCAGCTGGAGCCCTACGCTGGGATGTTCCTCGTGCTCAGCCAGACGGGCGAAGCCACCGGCAGCTGACCGGTCGGCGTGGGCGGCTCGTGCCGCGGTCGCTCCGGCAACCGCGGCTGCGCCTACTGCGGCTTCCCCGGCTGCAGATCCGCAGACTGCAGATCCGCGGGCTGCAGATCATCCTGCACCGGCTCCTCGAGTTGCGAGCCGAACTGGCTGGTGGTCTCGCCCGCCCAGAGCCCCAGGAAGCCGGGGTGCCCGTTGCGGGATCTGTCGGCCGGGCTCACCCAGCAGTGATAGTGCGCGCGCCCGCCTCGAACTCCACCAGGTCGCCGCTCTCGCCCGCCCGAACAGCACGGCCTCCGAAGAACAGCATGTAGAACAGGAAGCCGGCGAGGGCGAGCACACCGATGCCGATCTTCACCGGCCACGGCCACGGCGCGGGCGTGACGAAGCCCTCGATCACCCCCGAGATCCCCAGCACGATGACTAGGCCGATGGCCACCGTGAACAGGGCGCGGCCATCCTCTGCGAGCGCCTCGCCACGGCCGCGCGCACCGGGGGCGACCCAGGCCCAGAAGATGCGCAGGCCCGCAGCGGCGGCCACGAAGACGGCGGTGAGCTCCAGCAGCCCGTGCGGCAGGATGTACAGGAAGAAGACGTCGCCCTTGCCATGGGCGAACATGACCGCCGCGGAGACTCCGATGCCTTGGGCGTTCTGGAAGAGCACGTACGGCACGTACACGCCGGTGACGCCGAACGCGACGCACTGGGCGGCGATCCAGGCGTTGTTGGTCCACACCTGGCCGGCGAAACTGGCTGCCGGGTTCTCGGAATAGTAGTCGACGAACTTCTCATCGGCGAGTTTCTTGAAATCGGCGTCCGATCCGAAGTTCGCCAGCACCTGCGGGTCGCCGAACGCCCACGCCCCATAGAGCCAGGCGACAAGCACGGTGAACGCAGCCACCGCGAGGGTGATCCAACGCAGGCGGTAGAGCGCGGCCGGCAGTTGGGCGATGAAGAACCGGGGCAGTTGGGACAGCAGGTTGGCGCTCGCGCCGGTGAAACGCAATCGGGCACGCGAGAGCAGTACCGAGAGCCTGTCGCCGTGCACCGACGAACCGGCCGAGGTCTTGATGGCGGACAGGTCGGCGGCACCGGACTGGTAACGCTCGATCAACTCGTCCGCCTCGGGGCCCGTGAATCGCCGCTGGCGCCCGAGAACCTGCAGGCGATCCCATTCATCGCGGCGGGCGGTGGCGTAAGCGTCGAGGTCCATCTGCTTAAATGATACGTATGACTGCCGAAAGATTCGACCACGCCATGCTGGTCGACGATTCGACCGAGCGAGAGTTGGTCACCGGCGAAGCCGTCGCGCTCGACGTGCGCCCGGCAAACTTCATCCTGCGCACGGCCGGAACGCTGATCGACGCGGCCGCCTACCTTCTGCTGCTGGGCCTACTGGCGTGGTTGCTGCTGAACATCGCCACCGTCTGGCAGTTCGATGACGCCCTCGCCCAGGCCGTGCTGGTCGGCCTGTTGGTGTTCTGCCTGGTGATCGTGCCCATGACGGTGGAGACCGCCAGCCAGGGCCGATCCCTCGGGAAACTCGCGATCGGTGCGCGCATCGTGCGCGACGACGGGGGCTCGATCGGGCCGCGGCACGCCTTCATCCGTGCCCTGACCGGCGTGGTCGAGATCTATCTCACGTTCGGCGGCCTGGCCGCGCTGACGGCACTGTTGAACGGCAAGTCCAAACGCCTGGGCGACCTGCTCGCGGGCACGTACAGCCAACACGAGCGGGTGCCGCACGTGGTGGAACCGGTCTACGGGCTGCCCGAGTCTCTGACCGACTGGGCACCGGTGGCCGACGTGGCCCGGATGCCCGACCCGCTGGCTCGCCGGGTGACCCAGTACGTGAAGCAGTCCGCAGGAATGACGTCGTTCGCACGGGCTGAACTCGCCCACCAACTCGCCGCCGAGGTGGCACAGTACGTCTCCCCCATCCCCCAGGTTGCCGCCGAGGACTTTCTGGCGGGGGTGTCGGCGATGAGGCGCCAGCGCGACTACACGTCCCTGCTGCTCGAGGCGGAACGCCTCGGCCGGTTGCAACCCGCGCTCACCGGAACGCCGCACGGGTTCCCTCTGCGCGGCAGGTAGACAGCGTCAGCCGCGGATGAGGTCGAGCACCTGGTCACGCACGCGCACCATCACCTGTGTGGTCTCGGCCTCGACGTTCAGTCGAAGCAGCGGCTCGGTGTTCGACGGTCTGACGTTGAACCACCAGAACGGCTCATCCCCGGACAGCCCGGTCACGGTCAAGCCATCGAGTTCGTCGAATTCGGCCACGCCGGTGAACGTGGTCACGATGCGCTCGTAGGCCGCGGGCACGTCTGTCACGGTCGAGTTGATCTCGCCGGAGAGCGCATAGGGGGTGAACCTGGTCGACATCTCCGACAGTGGCCGGTCCTGGTGGCCGAACTCCGCGAGCACGTGCATCGCGGCGAGCATACCGTTGTCCGCGCCCCAGAAATCCCGGAAGTAGTAGTGGGCGGAGTGTTCACCGCCGAATACAGCGCCCGTCTCGCGCATCTTGTCCTTGATCAGCGAGTGTCCGACCCGGGTTCGCACCGCGACGGCGCCCGCTGCGGTGATGGTCTCTTCGACGACCCGGGAGGTGATCAGATTGTGCAACACCACGGTTTCGGGTTCGGTACCGGCCACCCGGGTGATCTCGCGCAACGCCACCACGGCCGTCACCGCCGACGGATTCATCGGGTTTCCCTTTTCGTCGACGACGAAACAGCGGTCGGCATCCCCGTCGAACGCCAGACCCAGGTCGGCCCCGTGGTGCACGACGGCACGTTGCAGATCGACGAGGTTGGCCGGCTCCAACGGGTTGGCCTCATGGTTCGGAAAAGTGCCGTCCAACTCGAAATACAGCGGGATCACTGTGACCGGCAACTCGGGCAATCCGGCGGCGGTGCCCAGCACCGCCGGCACCGTGAGCCCGCCCATCCCGTTGCCGGCATCCACGACGACTCGGATCGGGCGAATATCTGACAGGTCCACCAGTGAGCGGAGCTTCTGCGCGTACCCGGCCAGCACGTCCAGCTGCCGCACGGCTCCCTGGTCGGCGACCGCAGGAATGAAATCGGCGCCGACGCCCCCTGCAGTGCCCGCGGTCAGATACGCGGCCGCACGGTCACGGATCTCGGTCAACCCGGTTTCCGAGCTGATGCCGCGTGCACCGGGACGAGAGAACTTGATCCCGTTGTAGCTGGCCGGGTTGTGGCTGGCGGTGAACATCACCGCGGCAACGTCGAGGTGACCTGAGGCGAAGTAGGTCTCGTCGGTGGAGCACAGTCCAAGCATGATGACATCGGCTCCGCGCCGACGGGCGCCGGCAGCAAACGCCTCGGCAAAGCGCGGTGAGGAGTCCCGCATGTCGTGGCCGACGGCGATCTCTGAACCCAGCGCCTCCAACTCGTCGACGAACGCGGCGCCGAGGGCACTGACGATCTCATCGGTCAGGGTCTCGTCGACGATGCCGCGCACGTCGTAGGTCTTGACGATGGCGTTCAGCTGCTCGACGACGGTGGCACGTGCAGGGGTCATGTCCCAAAACCTATCTGGCCGGCCACGGTGTGGCGCACCAGATGCCAGCCCTCGGGTGCGGAGGTGCGTTCTGCATGCCTTTCGCAGAGATCGTAACTGTGCGGCTCTGCTGATGTGCTCAAAGGCCCGAGCACCGCCATGGAATCGTCATAGTCGAACGTGAGCGTGGCCACGGCATCGCGCGGGCACGCCACTCGGGAACAGGGCCTGGAGAACATCGTTGCCAGACTACTAGCTGCCCGGTCGCTTAAGATGGCGACATGCCCCGATCCCGTTCCAGGTTCTCCCCACCCAGCCGAACCGTGCGTGGGGCTTTCCGAGACCGGCACGGCCGCGGGCTTCGCGGTTCTGTCACCGGCCCCCACCTGCCGATGTTGCGCGGGCGGATCGACGTGTTCGACATGACCGTTGCCTCCACGGTGGAGTACCTGCGCGGCATGTGGGCGGATGAGCTCGCGCACGTGCATTTCGAGATCGGCGCCTACCCCGACGGGGCGGTGGGCGGCGACGGAGTGGAACGCTGGCGGGTCGACCGTGAGCACGACCGGGTGGTGCTCTATCGCTTGCCGATCCAGCGCCTCAGCAAATTGCATCGCAACGATGAGTTCCACCAACGGATGATGATCGAGAGTTGTGTCTTCCGGGCGGTTGCAGAGCTGATGGGCAAGGACCCCTGGGATCTGGCGCCCGGCGGCTTTCACCACTGAGCTGCTGACCGGGCCCGCCCCTGCGTGGAACGGCTGAACCGCTAACCGCGGTAGACCGTGATCGGTGTGGCAAGTGGACTGATCGCGCTGATCGGGAACGACGACGACATTCCGTCGCCCAGGTAACTGACCGAGGCATACAACCCGGCCGGCCCGGTCACGAGATACTGGCCACCGGCTGCAACGGTGGTCGATACGCTCGCACCGGCGTTCACGGTGAGGGCCACCTCGCTGCCGGGGGCCTTGATCGGAGTGAGGGTCACTACGGCATTCTGGTCGCCCTGATTGGCAACATGCAGTCTGGGCTGGGGGCCGGCCGGAACCTCGACGAGGAAGGACTCGGCCAGTGCTTCGCCGGCCTGGAACCACGCGAAGTCGAGCGCGGCGTCGCCGCTCGTGTTTCCCCGCACCGCCGCGACGATCGGGGATGACGCCTCGACCACCACCGTGTAGGTGCCGGCCTGAAGATCCTCGATCGGCAGGTCGGCCACCGCACCGGCGGCCACACGGGCGTTGAGGACGGTGCCCTGGCCGGTCTTCTCGCTGAGGACGCGAACCACCAGGTCCCCGTCCTGGTCGCTCACACTGTGCACGCGAAGTATGGGTTCGGCGTCATTCAGGGTTCTGCCGGTGTCATTGGAGATGCCTGAGGCGTTCTGAACCACGTGAACCCCGGGGATCACCTGTCTGCCGGCCGGCCAGGCCGCATGCCCGACGAGCTCGATCCCCCCGGGCCTCAGCCCACGAACCACGCTGTGCTGCAACCAGGCGGCGATCTTTCCCCCGCGGCTGGTGATGTGCACCACCGGGGAATCGACATCGGGGGCGAGCCCGGCAAGGGGGATCACCCGCTGGCTCGCGGGTTCGACGATGAGGCCGGAGGCGCCCGTGATCTCGACCGGCCCCTCGGCTCCGGCGACCTGGATGTCGACGGTTGCCGCCACCGGTGACGGGTTGATGAGCATGATCAGGGTGGTGCGGCCCACATCGGTGGAGCCGGCGACCAGCCAGCTCTCGGGTGTTGCCTCCTGGCACTCGGTGGCGGCCAGCCCCGAGAGCTCATCTCCCGCCAGCGCCTGGCTCTGGCTGCCGGCGAGCAGTGGGGCGGTCGCCTCGGCCGGGTCGACGGTGACGCGGATCGCCGTGGGGACGGCTGTACCGTCCGGATCGACGCCCGTGAGCGGCATCGTCTCCACTGTGCGGCCGGGATCCTGCGCTCCAGCGACCACACCGGCTTCTCCGATGGGCGAAACCGCGTTTGCATCGGTCGCATTGGCTGCGATCGTGAGCAACGGCCCGGGGCAGACGCGCTCCTGCGCCGCCGGCTGTGGCGTGACCACGGTTGATGGCGCCGACTGGCGAACCTCGGGCAGGGGGGTCACGAGGGCGGCGGCGGTGAAGGCCACCACCGCTGTCGTCGCGAGCGCCCCGAACAGTGTGCGCGCACCGATCTTCCAGATACTTCGATCACGCGTCATCGTTCGCCTCCGCTCTCGACCTGCTCTTCGGCGGAATGCTCTGCGGCTTCCACGGTGCCGGCTCCCACCGAAATCCGTTGACGCCCATCGGCGTCGGCAGGCTCGGGTTCCGGCTCGGCTTGGTGAGGTTGGCCCTGTTCCGGCCCAGCGCTTTCTGGCTCGACCTGTTCAGGCACGACCTGTTCAGGCGCGTCCTGTTGCGGCACGTCCTGTTCCGACTCGACCACGTCCGACTCAAGCAGTTCTGGCTCGAGCGGTTCTGGCTCGAGCGGTTCTGGCTCAACCGATTCTGGCTCAACTGGCCGAGGCTCGGCCCGATCGGCGGAGCTCTGGTTGTCGGCGGCGAGGCGTGGCTTGTCACGCTTCGGCCGGCGGTCGCGGGCATCACGCCTGCCCGTTTTTGCCGCGCTCCGCCTGCCTCGACGTGGATTCACGGCGAGGGAATCGAAGTCGCGCACCGGGCCGGTGGGAACCGCCAGCAGGAACATGAGCGCGAACACGATCACCTGGCCCCAGAGCAATTGGCTGACGCCCGGTGGCACCGCCTCGGGCAGCATGGATGCCGGGGTCTCACTGGTGGTCAGCGGGTGGCTCCAGAGCGCGCCGAACCCGGTTTCACCGATCGGAACGAGCCCCGCGTTGCCGTCGAGGGCAGCCGTGACCCGGCGCAACACGGCGTCCTGCGCCGAGACGTCGCCGCCGGCATCGCCGAGGGCCAAATCACCCGTGCCGACGCTGTGTCCCTCGGTCGGTACGGGTTCCGCCGGGGCTTCCGAATCGAGCTCAACTTTCGGCACCGGAGTCAGACTCGGCGGGCTCGCGGCAATCTCTGGACTCTGCAGAACAACGAACCCGATCGCCAACTCGGACAGTTGGGTGCTGGCATCGAAACCGCTGGTGGAGGCGAGGTTCGCCGCGAGTTGCGCCAATTTCACATCGTCTGGGCTGAGAAACGGGTCAGTCGTCTGCAGCGTCGATTCCCGGTCGAGGGTTCGTCCGGCGCCACGATCAAGCCGCACGGTGAGGCTTCCATCCGGTTGGCCGATCAGCACCATGGTGCCCAGTCGGGGCTGCAGCTGCGCCTCGGCGGTGACCACGGCGGGCAGGGTTCGCCCGGCCGTCGGGGTGACCGCGGCTGTTCCAGCCAACACTGCGATTGCGGCGGGGCTGACGGCCAGGCCGGCCGCCAGCAACGCGGCCACTGCCGGTACGGGCGCAACCCGGGGCATGGCGTCCAGACCGATGACGGCCGCGCAACCGATGCCGAGCCAGAGAAGGCTCAGCCCCGTGCCGGGCCACACCGGGGTGGGATGCGCACCGAGCAGGCTGACGGACACTTGGCCGGAGACGACCGCCGTGGCGAAGCCGGCCATTCCGATGCTGACCGCGATGGCCGCCCGTTGCCAACCCCGCAGGAACAGTGCGACCAGCGCGAGCGCGGCCAACGGCGCAAAGAGCAGGCCCACCACGAGTCCGGCTGGCGTCTCGACACTGAGGGCGGCTAGCAGGTTGGACCAACTGTCGAGGCCGGTTCCGGGAAAGCCCGCGAGCAGTTGCCCGGCCGGCGCCACGGTTGTGGCGATCACCAGCCCGGGGTCGGCGAGCAGCCCCATCGGGTTGTCGCGCTGGAGCAGCTGGCTGAGAACCAGCGGGGCGAACAGTGCGACGGTGGGAACGGCAACGGCAATCAGGCGTGCGAGGCGCCGCCCGGACGAGAACACCGCGACCAACCAGATCAGAGCAAGCGCCGCGAAAAGGATGGGAGCGCAGGCGATGGTCGCCGCCGCGAGCAGCCCGGTGGTGGCCGCCGCTGACCAGGATCGCGCCGCCCGCATTCCGGCGAAAAAAAGCCAGGGGAGCAGCAGATGCACCAGAATCGCAGCCAGTCGGCCGTCGGCCAGCGCGATCATCAACGTGGGAGCGAGCGCATATACGACGGCCAGAAACGCGCGCAGCCCCCCTCGGTCGGTGAACCGGCTGGCGAGGAACCACGCCCCCATCGTCGCGAGTGGAAGTGCTGATAGGTACACGAGGGTGACGATCAACGATGGGGACCAGAAGGTGATCGAACCCAGCACTGCGAGCACGTAGCTGAAGGGGTCGGCACCTCCGGCGAATCCGAGACCGACGTCACGCCAGCCGGTACCGAGCTGGCCCCAGAGTTCGGCCGGCCGATCGGCCAGCGGCAGCAGACCGCCGCCGCCGAGCGACGACGCGCCGATGAACGGCAGGAAGACACCCAGCCCGACCACGAACATGGCTGCCACGGTCCACGCGCCGCCGGTGGAGAAGAACTGCACCGGTTGGCGTTTGCCATCGCGGCGCACCCGGGCCTGGTCGCGCTCGATGGCGCGCCGCTGCCTGACCTGGTCCGGTGGCATCCGCAGGTCGGCGATGGCCGACCAGCCCAGGGTCTTGGTACGCGCCAGGGCGCGACGCGCACGGAGCACGCGCAGACCGGAGAATGCCGCACCGAATGCCGCGAAGAACTCTCCAGCGACCGCGCCCGGTTGTTTGCGCAGCACGAACAGCAGCGAACGCATGATCGCCAGGGGCACGAGCGCCAACCAGTGCAACGGAACGGCTGGCAGGGGCGCGTACACCAGGCGCCGGTGCAACTGGGCGCGACGGTTCTGCCGCATGCGGGTGCGTCGGGCTCTAGCCCGGCGAGACCCGGTCGGGCCGGCGACACCGTCACCGGCCGAGAGGACACGGGCGTCGGGCACCACCACGATACGGTGCCCGGCAAGCCTCACCCGGATGCAGAAGTCGAGCGCATCGTCGACGACGGGGAGCCCGGGGTCGAATCCGCCCAGTTCACGCCACAGAGTGTGGCGCACGAACATTCCGCCGGCACCGACCGCCAGAACATCGCTGGCCACGTCGTGTTGCGCCTGGTCGAGTTCATTCTCGACCAGCGCGACCGTTGCACCGGTGGCGGTCACCGTCTCGCCGAACTCTCGAATGTAGTCGGTGGCGTGCCAGTCCATCTGCTTGGGCCCGGCCACGGCGACTGACGGGGCCACCTCGACCGTGGCAAGCAGCGCCGCCAGTGCGCCCGAGTCGGGTGCGCTGTCCTGGGCGAGCAGCCACAGCCATTCGGAATCGGAGGCGGGCGGTGCCGAAACCCTCACCGCTTGGGCAATTGCGGCACCGAAGCTGAGTGGCGTGCTCGACGAGACGATCCGGTCGGGCGCAAACCTCGCTGCCATGTCGGTGGTCTCGGAACCCGAGCCGACAGTGACGATGATGACCTCGTCGGCCGGGCGCGACTGAGCGGCCAGCGCATCAAGGGTGCGCTCGAGGTGGTCTGCTCCGTCGTGGGCGACGACGATGGCGGTGACTCGTGGCTGCATTCCAGTCAGCCTAAACGCGGTCCCGGCACATCGTGCACATCAGGTGCGGTGCGCCGCATCTGGGGCTCGTTCACCCCCGGATTGGGGGCGTGGATCAGCCCGCGCGGCGCCGCAGTTTGCGACGCTCGCGCTCCGAAAGTCCGCCCCAGATACCAAATCTCTCGTCGTTCATCAACGCGTATTCGAGGCATTGCGTCTTCACTTCGCACGTTTCGCAGATCTTCTTGGCGTCGCGGGTCGAGCCTCCCTTTTCGGGGAAGAAGGCCTCAGGATCGGTCTGCGCGCAGAGCGCATCCTCCTGCCAGGCAAGCGGATCTTCGCGCGGGGCCTGACGTACGCCCGGCACACCGAGGTCAACCGGATCCACAAACCAGTTGTCGGGAACCCCCGCACGATATTCTGGTATTGCCATCGTGTTTCCCTTTCCACTCGGTTCTCGCTAAAAATTCGCTTCTAGTAATTACACCGGTGTAGTTACCGGTTAGTCAAGCCGCAAATGCTAAACCCTCAATGTGCTCTGGAAGGTTGCGACGCGCCGAATGGGGAGATCGTCAGCAAATTTCGGTACGTGCGGGCTCGTATAGATCAGAAATTCGGGCTGAGAGGGTCGCCAGCGTTCTGTCGTCTCTGCCGAACCTCTGTGCCTGAATTTCTCCCCGTGGCACCCGCCGCGAACCTGAGTAAAAGCTGAAGATGCGGTAACAATACAGACCAGAATTCGGCACGGACGCCTTCCTGCGCATACGTTGGAAATATGGCACAGCTGCTACCCGCAGCGCGGGTCATGATTTCAAAAACCACTACCTCCCTGCGGAGATTCTCCTCAGCGGAGCTCGCGGGCTTCGTCTTCTTCGTCACGTTCGCCGGTCAGGCGTTGCGAAACCTCGCCGGGTGGGCCGGGTTCGCAGCCATCATCCTTGCGGTGTTCCTGGCCACTGTCAGCGTGCTCGGGCCGCGCATCCAGTCGGGGCGCCTCGTCGCCGTTCCGGTGCCGCTTCTTCTGTTCCTCGGCCTGTGTGCCGCCTCGCTCACCTGGTCCAAGTACGGCGACGCGACGCTGCTCGGCCTGGTCGTGCAATGGATGCCGACGGTCGCCGGAGTGCTGATCGCGCTCACGCTGGATTGGCAGCAGCTTCTGGATGCGCTCTGGAGCGCACTGAAGTGGATACTCGGACTCTCGCTGGTGTTCGAACTGTTCGTGGCCGTGGTGGTGCGCGGGCCGTTGATGCCCGTCGGTATGCGCGCCGGCGCCCACCCCGATACGTTCGCCTGGTCAACCGGTGACCTGTTCTCACTCGGCCCCATTCAGGGGATCGTGGCCAACCGCAACCTGTTGGCCTTCATCGCCCTGCTGGCCATCATCACCCTGGCCGTGCGCTGGTTCGAGCGCCCGGCGTTGCACCGCAACACGGGCGTGTGGCTCGGCATCGCTGCTCTCACCCTCGCCCTGACACGCTCGGCAACGGTGACCATCGCCTTGTTCACGATCGCGGCGCTGGCCGCCGTCGTGCTGTTGATGCGGCACATTCCGAACGCGTGGCGCCGCTACCTCTACCCCGGTGGCGCCCTCGTATTGTTGGTCGGCCTGGCCGCTTTCGTGGTCAACTCGGCCACTCTGTTCTCCATCGTCGGCCGCGACGACGACATGACCGGGCGAATGGAGATCTGGGAGAAGGTCACGACCCTTGCCTCCCAGCAGCCCATGTTCGGCTGGGGCTGGGTGGGATACTGGGCGCCCTGGGTGAAGCCGTTCCACAATCTCGTCGTCATCGATGGCACCCCCTACCTGCAGGCGCACAACGCGCTGCTCGACGTCTGGCTGCAATTGGGGCTCGCGGGTGTGCTCCTCGCCTTGTTCGTGGCGGTCACCGCTGGTGCACGGGCCTGGCGCATCGCGTTGTCCCCCGTCGATCGGCACGGCCGGCGTCGCCCGTTCAGCGCGATCACGCTGCTGCCCCTGCTTCTGATGGCCGCCCTGCTCATCCAGTCGCTCACCGAGAGCCGCCTGCTGATCGAGGGCAACTGGTTGCTGTTCGTCCTTCTGGCGTGCGCGGTGAAGGCCGATGCGCCACCATTCGGTTCCTCGAAACAGTTCGGTCTGGCTGTGCGCGAGATCTACCAGCGCAACTCCCGCGAAGTGCAACGCACCTGAATACGGGCGCCGGGGCGCCGGGGCGTCCTCGCCTGAGGGCTTAGTCTTGAGGGCATGGCTTGGGGCAGGACGCGACTGGCGGTCAACGTGTTCGGGACCTTCGTCGTCTTCATGTCGTTCACGGCTCTCACCTGGGTGAACCTGATCGGTCGGTGGGCCTTCGGCACCGCGGCCGCCGTCGTCGTGATCGTGTGCGTCGGCCTGGTCATCCAGAGCAAACCGGACATGCGCTGGTGGGGCGCCCCGAAGGCGGTCGGGCTCTTCGTGCTCTACGCCCTGCTGATGGTGATCCTGTGGCCTCCGGGCGGCCAGGGCAGCCAGGACACCCTGTTCGGCGTTGCCGTCATCATCGCGGTGACGTGCCTCGGCTTGTTCCTGGCCCTCGCCCTGAGCTGGCCCGAATTGCTGCGCGCCATGGAGCACGGGCTGCGCTGGGTGATCGGGTTGTCGCTGCTCTTCGAGTTGGTGGTCGCCATCTTCGTGCGCCATCCGGTCGCGGCTTTGTTCACCGGCGTCTCAGGGTCGGGGGCTGCGGCTCCGATGCTCTCCGAAGCGAACCTGTTCTCGGGTGGGCCGATCCACGGCGCCACTGGTCTCGAACTGCTGCCACTCACGGCACTGTTCGCCCTGATCGTCTGGTCGATCCGTCTCGGATCCTCGTCGTGGCGACTGCAGCGACCCACGCGAAGGTTCTGGTTGATCGTCTGGATCGTCCTCGCGGTCATCACGCTTGTTCTCACCCGCTCTCCGGCCGCAATCGCCGGGCTCGGGGTTGTCGCTGTCACCTTTGGATTCGCAATCTGGGGCCGCACCGCAGGGCCCGCCGGCCGGTTGCCGGTCTACCTGGTGATGACCCTCGTGGTGGCGGTCGGGGTCGCCGCAGCCATCGTGTTCACCCCGGAGATCACGGCATATTTCGAGCACCCGTTCGGCGCTCCCAGCCAGGCGAGAAGCGCACCGAGTTGGCCCGGCATCTGGGGCCAACTGGATGTGCTCGGGGTGGTGCTGCTCGCAATGGTGTTCCTCTCATCGCTGTGGCGGGCCTGGTTCCGGGCGGTGGACCGCGCGCAGGTGCGGCCGAACGAACGCATGCGGTATCAGACCTCGGCACTGCTCGCGCTGCTCGTGGTGATTCTGCTGCTGGTGGCGAGCCTGACCGGGGGGCTGCTGATCGCCATCGCCGGTGGGATCTGGCTGATCACGTTCGCCACCAAGTCGAAGCTGGACGTCGTCATCACGTCCTGACTGCGCGTCGCCGCCCCGTTGCTGACGTCACGACTACTCGACGGGCGGACCCTCGGGCGGGTCAGCCGGCGGGCCAGCCGGCGGGTCTCCGGGCCGAATGGGCGGGGTGGGCCGGGCCGGTGAGCCTTGAGACGGAACGTCGGTGGGGCCCTCAGCGCGGTCAATCGCGATCCTGCGGGCCAGTTCGGTCACCTGTCCCTCCAGCGCCCGAAACCGGCGATAGCTGGTCGCCACGAACCCGAGGAAGGTGAGCACGAGAAAGTACAGCAGCAGGTCGGCCCCGCGCGCGACGCCGAACAGGTTGGCCAGTTTCGTCCAGATCTGCGGCAAAAAGACGCTGGAGGCGGCCGCGATGATGAACACCATCATCAGGATGCGGCGGATCGCCTGGTGGCGTGCTCCCCCGCCCCGCAGCATGAAGAAGGCCGCCACGGCGATGGCCAGCACCGCGAGAAGTTGGAAGACGATCAGCATCGGATCACCGGAACAGCATCTCGACGAGGATATTGACGGAGTTCAGCAAGGATTGCCCCTTCGACCGGGAGTAGTCGGTGTAGATGATGTGCGTCGGGTACTCTGCCCAGTTCGCCTTGAGGTCGCCGATCTGGTCGATCAGCTCAGACGCATGGGCCATCCGATTCTGCCGGAGCCGGATCTTCGCCAGCAGTTCGCGGTCGATCACCCGCAACCCGTTGTGCGCGTCGGTGAGTGCCATCCCGGTCGTCCAGCGGGTGTAGCGGGCGGCCGATTTCAGGATCAATTTTCGTAGGCCACCGATCTGGGTGCGGTCGTCGAGAAAACGAGACCCCACCACCACGTCGAGGTTCTTCGCCCGAAGTTCTTCGACCATGGCCTTGGCATCCGCGACCGAATGCTGTCCGTCGGCGTCGAAGGTCACCACCTCGGTCATCTGCGGGTCGGCCAGGGCAAAGCTGAAACCGGTCTGCAGGCTGGCACCCTGACCGAGGTTGGTCGGATGCTCGACCACGGTCGCGCCGGCAGAACGCGCCTGGGCCACAGAATCGTCAGTGGATCCATCGTCGATGCAGACCACGAAATCGAAGACTCGACGCACCTCTTCCACCACCTGAGCGATGACGGTTGCCTCATTGAGCATGGGGACAACAACCCAGGTACGCGCCATGCGTACAGTTTGGCATATCGTGGTGTTGCCTCCGTGACCGCTAGCGTTGGGGCATGAACCCGAGGGACGACGAATGCGCATGAGCAGTTGGCTCGGCCGCGTGGATATCGCCCACGACGAGAAGACGAGTCTCGCCAACAAGGGTCTGCTCTCCACCATCAGCGTGACCGTGCAGGGTCTGATCCGCACGGTGTACAGCATCCTGATCGGAAACCTGCTGACACCGGCCTTGCTGGCTGCCGTCAACAGCGCCATCTCCCTGGCCCTGTTCATGTCCCTGCTCTGGCCCAATGCGACCAGTGCCGCCGCCACGAAATTCATCGCCCGCTCACGCGGGTCAGGCGACACCGGCCAGGCGGCTGCCATCGCCGCGCACCTGGCCCGGGTCACCGCGGTCACCGCAGGGTTGCTCGCCGTGCCCGCCGGGGCGTTCTCGTACCTGTTCCAGGCACGCAACGACCTGATCACCGCGGTGCTGGTCATGCTGCTGGTCATCGGATACTCGGGCTATACGTTCGTACGAGGAATCTATTTCGCGATCGGCCAGATCAACCGGTCCGTGGCCTGGGATGTGATCACAGCGGTCGTCGCCATCGGGCTGCTTGTCGGGGTGATCTGGGCCGGCTGGACCGCCCTCCTGCTCGCCCCGCTGACGGTGGGCTACCTGATCTATGCGATCGCCGGCTGGCCGAGGCGCCACCGCGGAGACCGGCTGCCGCACCTCCTCCGCCGGGAGATGAACGGTTTCACGGCGTGGACCCTGGTCGGCACCCTCGCCAGCACCGGGTTTCTGCAACTCACCATGATCATCGCCCAGGGTGTGGGCCACGGCACCGAGGCCGGCATGTATGCGGCCGCCCTCACCCTGGCCACCCCCACCTCCATGCTCGCCCGGTCGCTGTCACTGGTGTTGTTCCCGGCGATGGCGCACGCCACTGGCCGCGGCGACCTCGCCGCCGTTCGCCGGCAGACCGACCTGGCCACCCGCGGCCTGGTGGTGGTGATGGGGGGCGCCTTCGCCGTGCTCATCCTGAACAGCCAACTCATCATCGATCTGTTCTGGGGTGCACGCTACGCGGATGCGGTCGGTATCCTGCCGATCCTCCTGATCGCCTCTCTTCTGGTCACCCTGAACGTGGGCGCCGTGAACTCGCTCAGCACGACCACATCGTCGGGGGTGCGCATCCCCGCGCTGCTCAGCGTGGTCGGCATGGCGGTGGGACTGACCACGATGGCGATTCTGATCCCGAGGCTCGGCGTCACCGGCGTCGCCTGGGGCTATCTGGCGGGCACCGTCGTCACCGGGTTCGGCCCGATCGTGTTCATCTGGGTTCAGGACCGGATGCCGTGGGGCGGCCTCTGGCTGCGCGCCGCGCTCGGGGCGATTGCCTTGGTACTCATCAGCATCGGCCGAGACGGCCTCGGTTGGGGCCTCGCCGGTGACGTACTGGCGACCATCGCCTTCGCCCTCGTCTGGGCCGCGCTGATGTGGCCGTACCTGGGCATGCTAAATTCGGTGAGGAAACCCACGGCCGGCTAGCCGGCGTGTGTCGGTGCCCCCAGTTGTTCCGCAAAACTCCGAGAGGACGGTCACAGGTGGTCTTCGTTGCGCCCAGCGCCGATGTGTCAGACGAAGCCGTGATCGGTGACGGCTCGAGCATCTGGCATCTGGCCCAGGTTCGCGAGCGGGCACAGCTCGGCACCCGGTGCATCATCGGGCGCGGGGCGTACATCGGCACCGGTGTGGTGATGGGCGACAACTGCAAGGTGCAGAACTACGCCCTGGTCTACGAGCCGGCCGTTCTCGGCGACGGCGTGTTCATCGGCCCCGCCGTGGTGCTCACCAACGACACCTACCCGCGCGCGGTCACCCCGGACGGCGCCCTCAAATCGGCCTCCGACTGGGATGCCGTCGGCGTGACGATCGGCGATGGGGCCTCCATCGGCGCCCGCGCCGTCTGCATCGCCCCGGTCACCATCGGAGCCTGGGCGACGGTGGCCGCCGGCGCCGTGGTCACCGCCGACGTACCCGATTTCGCCCTCGTCGCGGGGGTGCCGGCCAAGCGCATCCGCTGGGTGGGCCGGGCGGGGGTTCCCCTGGAACGTGACGGCGACGGGTGGGTGTGCCCGGCCACCGGAGCCCGCTACTTCGAAGAGAACGACAGCCTGCGAGAGGCCACCAATGACTGAGCACCAATCGACGCAGCACGACGTGACAGAGTACGAATTCATCCCCGCCGCCCGGCCGATCATCGGCGACGAGGAGCGCAGGGCGGTCGACGCGGTGCTGGTTTCCGGCCTGCTCGCCCAGGGCACCGAGGTGGCCCGGTTCGAACGCGAGTTCTCTGAGGTGCTGCTGGACGGTCGTGCGTCGGTCGCCGTGAACTCGGGCACCGCCGGACTGCACCTGGGCCTGCTGGCCGCCGGTGTGGGCCCGGGCGATGAGGTGATCGTACCGTCGTTCACCTTCGCGGCCACTGCCAACTCGGTCGCCCTGACCGGGGCCACCCCGGTGTTCGCCGACATCGACCCGAACTCGTTCTGCCTCGATGCGGCGAGTGTCGCCCAGGTGGTCTCCGAGCGCACCGTGGGCATCATGCCGGTGCACCTGTACGGGCATCCGGCCGACATGAATGCACTCGGCACGCTCGCGGCCGAACACGGCCTCAAGATCTTCGAGGACGCCGCGCAGGCGCACGGCGCCTCCCTCGACGGCCGCAGGGTGGGCACATTCGGCGACTTCGCGATGTTCAGTCTCTACCCGACGAAGAACATGACCAGCGGCGAGGGCGGCATGGTCTCAACTGCCGACCCCGAGGTGGAGCGCCGGCTGCGTCTGCTGCGCAACCAGGGCATGGAGCGGCAGTACGAGAACGAACTGGTCGGCTTCAACGCGCGGATGACGAACATCCACGCGGCGATCGGACGGGTTCAGTTGACGAAAGTATGGGGCTGGACGGCGAAACGGCAGGCGAACGCCGCGTTCCTGTCCGAGAACCTGGCCGGGGTCACCACCCCGCCGCTCGCTGTGGGTGCCAGCCACGTCTACCACCAGTACACGATCCGGGTCGGCGAAGACCGCGACGGTCTGGCGGCGGCGTTGAAGAGCGAGTACAACATCGGCAGCGGGGTCTACTACCCGATCCCGAACCACAGGCTGCCGTCATTCCAACGCCCGGAAGATCTGCCGGAGACCGAGAAGGCGGCGGCCGAGGTGCTGAGCCTTCCGGTGCATCCGTCGCTGACCGACCACGACCTCGAACGCATCGTGACCGCTGTGAACGCGCTCGCTGCGGCAGGTGCCTGATGGGTGATCTGCGGGTCGGGCTGGTCGGGCTCGGCATGATGGGCCGCCACCACGCACGCGTGGTGCGCGAGGTGGACGGTGTGCAACTGGTCGGTGTTGCCGACGCGATGGGCGACCCGCACGAGGTCTCCGGCAAGCTTCCCGTGCTGCAGACAGTCGCGGAGCTGATCGCCGAGGGGCTCGACATGGCGGTGGTCGCCGTGCCGACCGGGATGCACGAGGAGGTGGCGCTGGAGTTGGCCGAGGCGGGCGTGCACACCCTGGTGGAGAAGCCGATCGCGAGCGACTCGGTGGCCGGTCGTCGCATCCTGGAGGCGTTTGCCTCACGGGGCCTGGTCGGCGCCGTTGGGCACATCGAACGGTTCAACCCCGCCCTGCAGAGCCTGCGTTCGCGCATCGAGTCGGGCGATCTCGGCGATGTCTACCAGATCGCCACGAGGCGGCAGGGACCGTTCCCGGCACGGATCGCTGACGTGGGCGTGGTCAAAGACCTCGGCACGCACGACATCGACCTCACCAGCTGGCTGGCGCAGAGCCCATACACCTCGGTGTCTGCACGCACCACCACCCGCAGTGGACGCCCACATGAAGACATGGTCTCGATCTCCGGGCAATTGGCGAACGGCGTGATCACCGACCACCTGGTCAACTGGCTGTCGCCGATGAAGGAGCGCTGCACCGTCGTCACCGGGGAGCGCGGCGCCTACGTCGCCGACACGATCGCGGCCGACCTCTACTTCTACGAGAACGGCACAATGACCACCCGCTGGGACTCTGTTGCCGCGTTCCGGGGGGTCTCCGAGGGGTCGATGACCCGCTACGCGCTGAAGAAGCAGGAGCCGCTGCGCTTGGAACACGAGGCGTTCCGGGATGCGGTGCTCGGGGTGTCGAACAAAATCGTCACCATGCAGGAGGGCCTGGACACACTTCGGGTTGCCGAGGCCGTTCTGGAATCCGCCCGCGAATCCACCGTGGTGTCCCTGTAGCGATGGCGGCACTCTCGATGGCGGTCCCGGGCACGCGGGTGCTGATCGCCAGCAGGTTGTTCACCCCGGAGGTGGGTGCTGCGGCGTTTCGGCTGCAGGCGCTGGCTGACGGGTTGGTGGCTGCCGGGGCATCCGTTCGGGTCGTCACGACGGTGCCGCCGACAGGTGCCCCGGCGCCCGGCCGCACGCCCGGGCTCACGGTGTCCAGGTTCCCGGTGCTGCGAGATGCCGGCGGCAACGTGCGCGGCTACGTGCAGTACTTGAGCTTCGACATCCCGCTGTTCTTCCGACTGTTGTTCGTACGGGCCGATGTGGTGGTCTCGGAACCACCCCCGACGACCGGCCTCGTGGTCGCCGTGACCAGTTGGCTCCGGAGGCGCCCGTACGTGTACTACGCAGCAGACATCTGGACCGAGGCGTTGGCCGCGACATCCGCCCCGGGCCTCGTCACCCGGTTGATGCATCGGGTCGAGGGGTACGTGCTGCGACGGGCGGCACACGTGCTCGCAATCTCTGACGGTGTGGCCGAGAAGGTGAGAAGGTTCGGGGCGGATCCCACCCGCGTCACGACGGTCGGCAACGGGGTCGACACCAGCATTTTCACGGTCGATGGGCCGACGGCCGAGGGGGCGCCTGCACGCCTGCGAGCGCGCATCGCGGAGGCCGACGACGACCGCACGCAAACCCAAGGCGCTCCCAGCGCAACTGGGGCGGCCGCCGCGGGAGCGACCCCGCCGTACTTCGTCTACACCGGCACGATGAGCGAGTGGCAGGGAGCCGGAGTCTTCATCGAAGCATTGGCTGCGGTGCGCGAGACGAATCCGGATGCCCGACTGTACTTCTTCGGGCAGGGTTCGGCCGAGGGTCAGTTGCGTGCCCTGGCGGCGGCCCGGGTTCCCGGCGCCGTGGTCTTCGGCGGCGTGATCCCGCCGGCCGAGACCGCCACCTGGCTGCGATCGGCCGCCGCCGCGCTGGTGAGCATCGTGCCGGGGCAGGGCTACGACTTCGCCAAGCCCACGAAGATCTATGCGGCGGCCGCCTGTGGTGCGCCCGTCATCTTCGCGGGCACCGGTGCCTCCACCGAGATGGTGCAGCACGCCGAGTTGGGCTGGACGCCCGAGTACACGGCGGCCGCGGTGGCAGAGGCCATGCTGGAGGCTATCGCCGCGCATCCATCACCAACGGCGAGCGCCACCGCCCGGGCCGGGTGGGTGGCCGAGAATGCGTCGCTTTCTGCGGCCGGCACCCGTGCGGCCGCCGCTGTGCTCGACGTCGCCCCCTAGCCCTCCTCAGCGCCTTCCCGTCCCTCTCTTCCCCCCTTTCCCCCTTTCGCCGAGAGGTGAGCAGATGGGGTTTTCACGCACGCAAAACCTCAACAACTGCACTCTCGACACGGATTTGACGTGCCCCAGCCTCACCGCTGGTGCGCAGTCCCAGACGAGTTGTCCCCAGATGCGCGTCAACCGGACAGCGGGCATGGGTGCGGTGGGCACACTGGGCCGATGCGCACCCCGAGCCCGCTTCCGCCACGCTTTCGAGGGCGCGCCTTCCTGACGACCGAAGCCCAAGGCCACTTGACCCCGACCCGGATGCTCGCGCGCGACATGCAACGGATCTCCCGCGGCGTGCGGGCCGTCGGTCTTGACCTGGCGTCCGTCAATGGCCGGTGTCTGGCCTACCAGCCTCGAATGCAACCGGGCCAGGCGTTCAGCCACATCACGGCGGCGCAGCTCTACCGCATTCCGCTGCCCCCATTTTTCGAAAACGCCCCTGCAGTTCATGTCAGCGTCGACGGCGAGGCACACCAGCCGCGTGTGGTCGGCGTCGTCGGGCATCGTCTGCACAAACTGGCCGACCGCGTGGCGACCTACCGAGGTTTCACCGTCGTCAACCCGGTGACCACATGGATTCAGCTCGCTCCGGTGCTTGCGCATTACGATCTGGTGGCCGCCGCAGACTTCCTGGTCTCCGGCCGGGTGACTGACCTCGGCCGCGAACCGGCGCTCGCCACTTTAGAACAGCTTCACGAAGGGGTCGCATCAGCTGCCGGCACGCGTGGCGTACGAAAGCTGCGGGTGGCTTTCGAATTGGTTCGCGTCGGCGTCGATTCCCGCCCCGAGACGCGAGTGCGGCTGATCCTCGTGGATGCCGGCCTGCCGGAACCCCGGGTCAATGTGCCCATCTACAGCGCGAGCGGTGAACGACTGGGCAAGCCCGATCTCTCCTATCCCGAGCAGCGAGTGGTTTTCGAGTACGAAGGAGACGGCCACCGCAGTGACAAGTGGCAGTTTCGCCACGACATCTTTCGGCGGGAGCGCTTCGAGGCGCACGGCTGGCGCGTCATCCGGGTCACCGCAGACGATGTTTTCATCGACCCGCGCGCGTTTGTGTGTCGAGTCCGATTGGTTCTCGCGCAACGTCCGCGCCGAGTGGGCAGTCGATGAGGGAATACGAGAGCTATTTGCCCAGCTTCTGCACTCTCGGCAATGCATTCACGAGGGGCGGTCAGGCGGGGCGCGGTGCTGGACTGGGCGGGGCGGCAGCGGTACGGGGGCGCCTCAGGACGGTGCGCAGCCCGATGAGGGCGTTGAACAGCCACTCCTGGTTGCGGTACTCCCGATAGCTCACCGGCTCTGCCGCCACGATGGCATCGAGCTCTGCCGCGGTCAGTCCCAATTTCTCGGCGATGAAGAGGTGGTCCTGCTCGCGCAACTCCTGGTCGTACGGGGGCAGACTCAATTCCTCGAGAGCCTCGACCCTGGTCATCTGGCCTGAGTTGATCAGGGAGGACAGGTGCGCCCGCCGCTTGTCGAAACCGAACTTCGTCGGCAAGTAGTAGCCCTGAAAGTACCGGGTGAACACCGACTCATGGTGTTTGCCACCGTAGTCCTGCCAGTCAAGCTCCGCCGTGATTGTCGCCTTGGCGTCGTCTTTCACGTACGGCATGTAGTTCAACATCTTCACAGTGCGGATCCCACGAACCCGGGAGTACCACACCTCGCGTTTGAAGAGGCCCAGCGACGGATACGTGCGCAGCGGTGTGGTGCCAAAGCGGCGATGAATGTCCTTCAGGTGCACGGCGTCCGACGAATTGTAGCCCCACGCCTTCGGCAGGATCGACTCGGTGGCCAGGTTGCTGCCAGAAAGAATGAACTTGATTCCGTGTTTGGCCGCCTGCCTGAATGCGATCGCCGGGAACGCGAAGTCGGTCGGGGTGTCACAATTGGCGACGGATGCCCTGAAGAACGCCAATTGCAGATCCTGCATCTCAGTCCAATTCACCACATCCGTGACCAGGTCCAGTCCGAGTTTCTGCACAATGTTCTCAATGTTCTGGGTTGCCTGCGGCGAGTTCCATCCGGAGTCGAAATGCACCGCCAACGGACGCAACCCGAATTTCACGGCTTGCCGAATCAGGTAGGAACTGTCGACGCCTCCGCTGACCCCCACCACGCAGTCGTAAGGCTTCCCGCGACCAGAGTCCTTGATCGTGGCCACCAAGCGCGCGAGTTCGCCTGCACGGTCGCCACGGTTCGCCGACTCCACGACGGCGCGAGAACTGCTGTCGTAACGCTGGCAGTGAGAACACAGGCCATTGTCGTCAAAAAGGATTCCCGGGTCGGAGGTGTCCATCACGCACCGCGTGCACAGCTGCACACCGTCACCTGTCATGCGTCAAACCATCATTTCTTGAAGTACCAATTGTCGGCTGGGACCACCGATCGGCGCCATTCTACGCGTCATTCTCGACCACGCCGCCCAACTCGTTCCGCGAGTTGGGACGCATCCGAAAGAAGCGGTCAGCTCACGCCCACGCCAAGCAGAGTGTCCACCACGCGGTCGGCGGCATGCCCGTCACCGTAAGGGGTGGCTTCGGTTGCCGGGGGCAGTGGTCGATGCACCGCGTCGGCCAAGATCGAGAGATCGTCGGAGACCAATGTGTTCCACCCGAGCTCGACAGTTTCGACCCATTCGGTCTCGGGCCTGATGGTCGTGCACGGCACCCGCAGCAGAAATGCTTCCTTCTGCAAGCCACCCGAGTCGGTGATCACACCGCGACTCCGCAGGACCGTCGCCACCAATTGCGGATAGGCCAGCGGAGCGATCGGCCGGATGCCGCCCTGTTCCAGATCGATGCCGTGCTGGGCGGCCAACTGCACCAGCCGCGGGTGGGCAGCCAGGAGCACCGGGGCATCCAACGCCGCGAGCCCCTCGATGATCGCGGCGAGGCGCTCCGGCGAATCCGTGTTGTCAGGCCTGTGCAGGGTGCTCACGTAGAACTCCCCCACATGCACGCCGACGGGCAGGTCGGGCTCGGTGCCAGCAACGCTGTCGCGCACCCGATGAAGCACATCGGTCATCACATCGCCGACCAGAACGCTGCGGTCGGCCAAACCCTCGTGGGCGAGGTGCCCCATCGCCACCTCGGTGGGGGCGAGACAGAGATCGGCGGCGTGGTCGGTGAGTACGCGGTTGTGCTCTTCGGGCATCCGCCGGTTGAAGGAGCGCAGACCCGCCTCCAGGTGCGCCACCGGGAGGTGTAGTTTCACCGCCGCGATCGCCGCGGCGAGGGTCGAGTTCGTGTCGCCGTACACGAGCACCCAATCGGGTGCAAAACGCTCGAACTCGTCCTCAAGGCCGGCGAGCATCGCCCCGGTCTGTTGCCCGTGCTTGCCGCTGCCGACCGCGAGGTTCACATCCGGAGCGGGGATGCCCAGGTCACGGAAGAACACGTCACTCATGAGTTCGTCGTAGTGTTGCCCGGTGTGCACGACGATGTGCTCGGCCCGGCCCGCCATTGCACGCGCAATCGGAGCGAGTTTGACGAACTGGGGGCGGGCGCCGACCACGCTGAGGATTCGCATTCAGGAGACCTTCTTGTCTGGGTTTCGAGCATATGGGCTTTGAACGTGGGAGCTGGGGAGAACTGCGTTGGGAAGATCTGTGCTGGTACGGGTGATCGCCGGCACGTCAGGCGGATGCCGGCCGCCGGCGTCCGAGCAGGCGTTCGATGATGCCGCGTTGCACTCGTTCGTCTTCGGCCGAGCTCAAGGCTGGAGCGGCCGCGTGAGAGGCTGCCTTGAACCGCTCGACATCGCGAGTTGTGAGCGACGCGAGTGACCGAGTGAGTGAGTCAGTTTCAAAGTCAGGCAAGATCACTCCGAGCCCAAACTTCTCGATCAATGCGCTGGTCTCCACGGCCGGGCTGAAGACCATCCCCAGCCGCGATTGCACAAAGTCGAAGAACTTGTTGGGCAGCATGAGTCGGTGGTTCGTGGTCTGCGGGGGAAGGACGTAGATGCCCATGTCGAACGTGTTCAACGTTTTCGGCAATTCGGACGGTTTCACCGCCGGATGGAACGAGATGCGCTCCGACCCTGCTGCACGCGCTTTCAACTGCTGCAGGTAGCGACCGCCATCTCGTGCCTCGATGAGGTACAGATCGAGCGTGAATCGGGCGTCGAGCGCCAGTGTGGCGTCGATCAGCGCCTCCAGGTTGCGTCCGGGGACGGCGCCCCCACTGTGCACCAAGCGGATCCGTCCCGGCTCGAGGGGGCTCGGCTCCAGGTCCTGCAGGGCGATCGCATTGCGCACCACCTCCACGTCACAGCCGAACTGTTCCCGGTACAACTCGGCGATGGAGCCGTTGACCGTGGTGACAGCCGCGGTGCGCGGGAGGTAGCGGGCGCAGATGGAGCGCATGAACGGGGCGACCAGCAGCCGCCACGACAACACGTGGGTGCGCTCTTCCGGCGCCCACTCGTGCATGTCACCCCAGACCGGAGCGCCGCCGGCGACCGTGTGCGCGAGCGGCAACGCGCGGGCCTCGTTCGCGACCACGAGGTCGAACTCGCGCCCGGCCAGCATCTCGAGTGCCGCCCGGTTGGCCGGCGCCGTCAGGTCTGCAAAGCGATGCATTCTCAGCGCGAGCCTGATCACACCAGTCACCGTCTGCGGCAGTGACGCCGGCGATCCGACCAGTTCGAGGTGTTCGGTCGCCCCCTCGGGTTTGGGCCCATAGCCGATCGTGGTCACCTTGCCGTAGTCGGCCAGCACCCGCAACTGCCGCAGCACCCGAGCATCTGCCACGTATTCCGAGAACGAGATCGAGAGGATGCGTGCCGGGCCGGTCATACTCTCAATGCTAGAGGTACCGGCCAGATCGGACGGACATCGTGGCTGGGCAGCCCAGCAGTCTTTGGCTACCCGCAGCTCTTCAGCGACGCGACGTCTTTCGACAGCGCCCCGGTGCCCCCGAGGAGCGTCACCCGCAACGCACCAGCCGCCGTGATGTCCTTCAGGATGCCCGCCGGAACACACTTCGGCTGCACCACATACAAGGGTGCGTTGTTCGCCCCGGCCAGGGCAGCACCGGCCAACGCATCCGGGAACTGGTACCCGGTCGCCAGAAATACGCGTGCCGCCTTCGGGAACGCCTGCTTGTTGATCTTCTGGCTCGTCTCGAACCGGTCGTTGCCTGCGAACCTGGTCGGCGAATACGCGTTCAACCCCTTCTCGATCCCGGTGCTGAGCACCCCGGTACCGCCGGCGATCAACACCTTCGTCACCGCCAGCTTCTTCAACAAAGCGGCCGTGCCCGTGTCCAACGACTTCGCCTTACCGTTCACCAACACCACGGGCGCCCCGATCGCCCCGGCCGCCGCCGACGCCGACAACGCATCCGGATAATCCATCCCCGTCGCCACATACGCCGTTACGGATGACGGGAATGCGTCACCGATCAACTTGCGAGACGTGTCGAACCTGTCGGCGCCACCGATTCGTTTCACCGATGCGGCGGGCAGCAGTTTCTTCACGGCATCCACCACCTGGTTCGAGACCGCCCCCGTCCCGCCGACCACGATGACCTTCTGCGGCTTCAACCGTTTGATCTCCGCCGCAACCGGCCCCGGCAACGACTTCGGCATCGTCAACAGCAACGGACCGCCCTTCTTCGTCGCCGCGGGGGCCGCCGACAACGCATCCGGATAATTGGTACCCGTGGCCAGATAGACCACCGGAGCCGTCCCGGCGAACCCGGCCTTTGAGATCTCCACTGCCGTCACATACCGATCATCACCCGAGATCCGATCCACTTTCGCCGGCCCCATCCCCTTCAGCGTGATCGATACCGTCGCCGTATCGGTCGCCAGATCCACCTTCGACACCGTCACGGTCAATCCCCCGCCACGACTCGTCAAGCTCTTCCCCTCCGAAAGAAAGATGTCTCGCCAACCCTCACCAGCGGTATCGATCGCCCGAAGCGCGGCCGTCGTGCCGTCTGGGCGGTTCTTCAGGACGCGCACCCCCAGGCCCAGGCCATCGAACGCAGAACCTTGGGCCCATTCGATGTCTGTCCGGGTGTAGAACGCGTTCTTGTCGACGCCGCTGCCGGAACGAAAGTCAAGGTAGTACGTCTCCAGATTCTTCGGATCCTTCACCTTCAACCCGCGCACCCCGCTCGTGGTCGTGGCCGCATTGATCGTGTAGCTCTTTGTCGAGCTGGCGACCCCGGCCGCCTGCGTCACCGACTTCAGCTCTCCTGCCGCGTGCAGCCCCAGCCTCTCGCGATCGGGCGCGTTCACCGCTGTGAGCGTGTTGTTCGCTATGTCCACGGCGTTGTAGCTCAACACCATTCCACCGGCCATGAAGTCGAAATAGTCCGCATAGGGGTAGTCGAAGCAGTCATCGGAGTAGAGGAGGGTCGCTGCCGAGTACTTGCCCTCGACCACGTCGGCACCCGGGCAGGTCTGTACGTTGGAGTGGCCAAGACTAGTGTTGTGGCCGAACTCGTGCCCGAGGGTGAGCAGGTCGGTTGCACCGTTGAGCGCGCCCCAGATCACACCGCCCGAATGCAACCCCGCGCTGAGAGTTCCGAGGCCGGTTCCGCCACCACACTCGTTGGGGCTGAGCACCACCAGGTGGCGGGAGCCCGATCCCAGCTCGTAGTCATAGGGGGTCGCACCGAACTTTGTGGCAGCCTCATCCCAGAGAGTGAACGCGTCGCAGCCTCCGCCCGTTGCATTCTTCGCGGAGGCATAGTTCTTGAAGGAGCGGATCGTGATCGACGGCAGTGCGCCCCGCGCCTCGATCTTCCAGAAAGCACTCAACTTGGCGACATAATCGGTCACCTTCGCCTTGCTGATGAACGTTCCGGTTCCGGTGCCCTTGGGCGAGACAACAGCGATATCGAGGGTGTGAGCCTTGCTGGCCAGGGCCGCATACGAGCCGGGGCGGATCTCGGCTGCGGCGATATCCAACGGAAGCTCCTGCCCCACGATCGCGTCAACAACCTGCGTGCCGGCTTCCGTCTCGATACGCACCGGATCATCGGCTGAACCCTCGACGACGACCGCCTGTCCAGGGTCTACGGCCTCGACGACCGACTCGGGGAGCGCCAGTGTGCCCGTGAAATGGCTCCCCGACCGAATCGTGGCTGGAATATCCCCGACGACCTCGAACCTCTCCCCAGTCTCGGTGACCAAGCGATAATCTCGGCCACTGGCAGCAGCGTCCGGCGCGGCGGCGAACCCGTCCGTTGTGATGATTCGCGGCCCCGCGTCAATCACATAGACCATGAGGGTGCCCTCGACGAAGAGTTTGGGCTCTGCTTCGAGACTCGCGTCGTCGATCCGAGCGACCTCCGGCTGGTCGGAGCCTCCAGGGGAGGGATCGCCCGTAAGGCCCAAATTCCTGTCGCCGTCCGCTGGCGGGCTGGAATCCGCAACGAGTACGACATCCGTTTCGGTAGATGGTGTGGCAACAGTGGCATCCGCCGCCCTCGCTTGGGGCAGGGACATCATGCTCATCACCAGGGCCAGTGCCACGCCAGCAACGATCAGGTGCCGGCTTCGTGGGTCACGAAAGGGGCGAAATCCATCCTTGGGCATGGTGACTCCTCGGGTATCACTGCAGTGCCACTGAAGAAAACGGTTGCCCATTCTTAGCGGATTATCGTGAAACACCGCGACCCCCCGTTCGCGGGGCAGACAATCGAGAGGTTTCATGCAGTATCACGCGGTTCCTTCAGTCAATTGCCGGGGTTGAGCCATCCACCTCGGGTACCCTGAACTGATCACATGACGCCGCCACCGTTCCCGGTGGGCACACCCCATGGCATGAGGGCCACCCCACACAGATGAGAACCAGACCCATGATGCGAGCAGATGCCGCCCCAGGCGCCACCTGGCAGGCTGCGCGGTGAGCTGGCTCGACGTCGTTCCGACCTTCCTCATCGCGCTCACTCTCGTGGTTCTGCCCGGGGCACCGGTGGCCTGGGCCCTCGGAGCCCGAGGGGTCGCATTCGCCGGGATCAGCATCGGTGGCTCGGTCACCGCCACCGCGGTTGCGGCCATCATCGCCCCCTGGCTGAATCTGCCGTGGCAGGCCTGGCTGCCGTTCCTCGTGTCGCTCCCGGTGGCCGCAATCGGGTTCGGGTTGCGCCGATGGTGGCGCAGACGATTCGTGCCCCCTGAGCCGGCGCTCGTTCGCGACCGCTGGCCGCTGCTGGTCACAGCGCTCGGGGCCGTCGCCATCCCCGCGGTGTTGATCGGGGGCGTGCTGGTGCGCTGGATGGTCTTGCCGGAACATCCGACCCAGACCTACGACGGAGTGTTCCACCTGAACGCCGTGCGCCTGATACTCGACACGGGCAACGCCTCATCGCTGACGCTCGGCCTCACGTCGGCGGAGGGCAGCTTCTACCCGGCCGCGTGGCACGGCATCACCGCCCTCGTCGTGCAGTTGACCGGTGTGCCGATCGTGGTCGCCGCGAACGTGATGACTTTCGTCATCTCCTGTGTGATCTGGCCCGGCGCGAGCATCTTCCTGGCCCGCCAACTTTTCGGTGCGCAGAAGTTGCCGATCCTCATCACCGGGATTCTCGCCGCAGCCTTCGTGTCGTTCCCGCTCTACCTCTCCGCCTACGGTGTGCTCTATCCCTACCTGCTGGCGGTGGCACTCGCTCCGATCCTGCTCGGCCTGCTGGTGTCGGCACTCGGCCTGGCCCGGGGTGCCGGCATGGAGACTCCGGGGCGCTGGCTGGCGCTCGCCTGGGTGGTGCCCGGAGCGACTCTGGCGCACCCCTCTATCCTGTTCGCACTGATCGCACTGTCTCTGCCACTGTCGGTACAGGCGCTGGTGCGTCATCTCGGCAGGGTTCGCGCCGAGGGACGGATGCGCACGGTCGGCATCGCCACGATCTTCGGCTTCACCGCCGCGTATGCCGGCGGTGCCCTGATCTGGTTGAACACGGCAACCTCAGACAACTCGTGGCTGCCCCACCTCACGGTGATCAAGGCCGCCGGGGAGGCGGTGCTGAACGTGCCCCTGGTACGGCCCGCTGCTTTCGCGGTGAGCGCGCTCATGCTGCTCGGCATCATTGTCGCGCTCGTTGTGGAGCGCCACCGCTGGATGGTGTTCTCCTGGCTGATCCTGGTCTTTCTCTACGTGATGGTCGCCGCCTGGCCACCCGGTGTCCTCCGCAATGCCTTCACCGGGATCTGGTACAACAACACCCAACGACTGGCCGGGCTGATCCCGATCATGGCCCTGCCGCTGGCTGTGCTCGGAACGACTGCGCTCATCCGCTGGGCGCAACGGCGCGTCCGAACCGCGCGCACGCCTGGCCTGGATCGCGAGGTCGCGGGCCGCCCATTGCGCGCCTGGGCCGCCGTCGCGATCACCGCCCTGGCCGCCGGCATCCTGATCCCCGCCACACAGACCGGCGCTGTTCCCGCGGTGGAACACAAGATGGCCGCGCAGTACCGGTTCTCTGAGAAGTCGCACGTGCTCAGCCCTGACGAGGTGGCCATCTTCGAGATCGTCGCCCGCGAGACGCCACCCGATGCGGTGATCGCCGGCAACCCGTGGAACGGCAGCGCCCTGGTCTACGCCTACACGGGTCGCCCCGCCCTCTTCCCCCACCTCAGCGGCGAATGGAGCGATGAGCAGTGGCTGCTGGCGGAAGGCTTCACGTCGGCGACCGCCGAGGTCTGCGAGGCCGTCCACAGTTACGGGATCACCCACGTGCTCGACTTCGGGGGCAGGAAGCTGTTCAAGAACGACCCACGCGCCGAGAAGTTTCCGGGCTTCAGTTCGTTGAAGAAGTCGGATGCGGTCACCCTGGTCGCCGAGCAGGGCAAGGCGAAACTGTACCGGGTGACCGCGTGCGGCCTGGGCGCACCGGGGAGTGACGAATGAGTTGGTTCGCGGCGGTCCCCGCATTTCTCACCGCCGTGACGCTGGTCGTCCTTCCCGGTGTGCCGATCGCGTGGGCTGTGGGGGCACGTGGGATCTCGTTCGTCGCGCTGAGCATCGCCGCTTCGGTCTCTTCGTCTGTCGTGGCCGG
>CAJDUP010000012.1_pt1 | contig 33786 bp, 33 predicted proteins | sample 7391181 | NCBI WGS metagenome assembly CAJDUP01 (sample SAMEA7055690, study PRJEB34461) | soil metagenome | biome: terrestrial ecosystem; feature: Peninsula; material: soil | place: Antarctica | collected 2016
GCGCAATCACGATAGCGCCCCCGGCAAAAACGACACTGCCACACAATTAGCGAACGGGCCGTGGACGCTCACGGGTTCGTGCGCAACCAGTCCACAACCCGTTGGGCGTGCGTGTCGGGTGGGAACACGGGGTAGAACACGTGCTCAATCGTCCCGGCCCGCACGACCATCGTCAGTCGTGAGTACAGTCGTTTTCCGCCGGCCACGAAGGTGGGCATCGAAAGAGCATCCGCGAGCTCATGGGCCCGGTCAGAGATCAGTGGGAACGGTAGGTGGAGCCGGTCGACTGCCTCACGTTGATAGTCGAGGTCCTGACTCGACACTCCATACACCCGCGAAGCCCCGACTTCGCGCAGTTCACGAAAGTGGTCGCGGAAGCCGCAGGACTCGGGCGTGCAGCCCCGGGCCCCGGGAATGGCATCCCAACCGCCGGGCAGGGCGACCCCCGGCCGACCAGTCATCGGGTAGAAGTAGAGCACCGTGCGAGCCGGTGCGCCCTCGTCGAGCCGGATCGTCGTGCCCGCCGTGGTGGAGAGTGCCAACGGCGGCATTCGCAGGCCCGGCAGGTGGTCGGCCGCACCGTCGTCCTCGGGCGCAGGCAGGTCATCTGGCAGCCCGAGATAGTCAGCGCCCATCATGACCGGGTTCAGCCCTTCGTATTGGCGAAGGTGCCCAGCATGCCGTTGATGAACGCCGGGGAATCGTCGGTGCTGAGCTGTTTGGCGGCTTCAACGGCCTCGTCGATGGCGACGGCGTCGGGCACGTCGTCGTTGAACAATACCTCCCAGGCGCCGATCCGCAGGATGGCCCGGTCGATCGCCGGCATACGTTCCAGCGACCAGCCATGCGAGTAGGTCTGGATCATCTCGTCGATCTCGTCGCCATGCGCGACCACCCCGGTGACGATCTCCTGCGCGTACAACCAGGAAGCACGTCGATCGGCTTCACCGGCGGCCCGGGCCTCGGCGTCCGCCAGCGCCTGGTTGATCGAGGTTCCTCGCATGTCCGAGGAGTACAGAATGTCGAGTGCCCGCTTGCGGGCCTTTGTGCGCGCGCTCATCGGCTGCGCGGGTCAGTCGTTGACGCGGCCGAGGTAGTCCCCGGTGCGAGTGTCGACCTTGACCCTGGTACCGGTCTCGAGAAAGAGCGGAACCTGGATCTCGTACCCGGTCTCCACGGTGGCGGGCTTGGTGCCCCCGGTCGAGCGGTCACCCTGCAGGCCCGGTTCCGTGTAGGTGATCACCAACACGACCGAGGCGGGCAGCTCAACGTACAGTGGCTCCCCCTCGTGCAGGGCAACGGTTGCCATCTGCTGTTCGAGCAGGAAGTTGGCGGCGTCGCCCACGACGGCAGCGGTCAGGGTGAGCTGATCATAGTCGGAGGTGTCCATGAAGATGAAGTCGTCGCCATCCCGGTACAGGTACTGGAACTCCCGTCGGTCCACGTTGGCGGTTTCGATCTTGGTACCGGCGTTGTACGTGCGGTCAACGGTCTTGCCGCTGACCACATTCTTCAACTTGGTGCGAACAAACGCACCACCCTTGCCCGGCTTCACATGTTGGAACTCAATGACCGTCCAGAGCTGTCCGTCGATCTTGAGGACAACTCCGTTCTTGATGTCGGCGGTGGAGGCCATAGCTGGTGCACGTCCGTTCAGTGGGTGTAGCGGGGCCAGATGACCCGTGATCGATTGTAGTTGCCCGACCCGGCTACTCCAAAGCGGGTATCGGGCGCAGCAGCTGCACCAGGGCCAGGCGGTACGAGTCGAAGCCGAACCCCGCGATCACACCGGTGGCCACCGCCGAGATGACGCTCGTGTGCCGAAACGACTCACGGGAGTGCGGGTTGGAGATGTGCACCTCGATCAGTGGAACACCGGCAGTTGTCACCAGGGCTGCGGCATCCCGCAGGGCGTAGGAATAGTGGGTGAACGCCGCTGGATTCAGAATGACCGGCACACGTTGATCGACCGCCTCGTGAAGCCAACCGATGAGCTCAGACTCGTCGTCGCTCTGGCGCAGGTCGATCTCGGCGCTCGGGGCATCTGCGCACAGGACCGCACGCAGATCAGCGAGGTCGGCGTGACCGTAGACCTCGGGTTCACGGGAACCCAGCCGCCCGAGGTTGGGCCCATTGAGGACGAGGATGTGTGTCATTTCTTCCAATCGGGGCAGGGCGCCGTCACCGGTAGCTGCCCCATTCTCTGTTCGGTGCTGCACGTCGATTCGGCGAACATGATGAGCCCACCCGTGTGAGGTTGATTCCCCCATCTTGGCAGGAGTTCGGGGCACGGCACCACCGGCACCAGAGGCCGAGGTGCAGCTGGCCGCACTTGCTACCGGAGGCATCTCGTCGGAGAATGAGAAGCACAGCACCTGTTGCCCCGGACCTCGGTAACGATTCTCACTCGAGTCACGCTCCGGAGGGCACCATGTCAACAAATGTCTTCTCGGCCAACTTCCGGCCGAATCCCAGTCGCGATTCCGGTCTTTCCCCCGCCGCATCGACGTCGACTTCGCCGACTGCCGCTTCGCCGCACACGAGCGACACTCTCCTGCGCCTTCCGGCTCTGACCGGCACCCGGGCTGTGCACCTGCAGGTCACCGACATGGGAGACGCAACGTGGGAGGTGAGCCACAAGGACGCGATCATCGGCTTCATCCGGCAGGCCGGTCGTGTCTTCGTCAGCCTCCCCGGCGACCGCTTGGACCTCGCCGAGGAATCAGGGCAGTTCCAACGCTGGGACGGCGCTCTGACAGCGCTTATGAACGGCAGCGGGTATGCCGCTGCACGGCGCACGCAACAGCCGGAACAACGCGGAACAAATGGCCGGTCAGGCTGGCCGAACGCACGGGGATTCGTTGTCTCAACGATGCCGGAGAAGTCGACGGAATCGGAGGTCTCTCCGGCGGCCGAATCAGGCGACCTATTGATGTTCCATCCAAAAGACCGCACTCACTCCGCGAAACCCGCCCGAGAGCCGATTGTGACCGAGATCAATGCCGCGGTCATCATGCACGGTGGGCGCGAGTTCCACACGACGAGGGCGCGGGCGGAGAGCTTCCTGATCTGGGCGCGTGCCGTGGTCGAGTCCGGGCAGGCCGCGCTGGTACCGCTGTTGCACAACGACGGCGTTGATCTGCTCCTGATCACTGACAAGACGCCCGTGGAGTCCAGCAAGCATTGGCCCTGAGCGCACCCGCCGGGCACGTGAAGCCCACAATCTCTAGGAGCCGATCTCCTGGTACGCGGCAAACAACAGCGAGGCGTCCGGCCCCTCCAACACCGTCGGCTTGCCCACATCATCGAGCACGATGAAGCGGAGCATGCCGCTGCGGGTCTTCTTGTCGCGTTGCATGGTGGCCAACAGGCTCTGCCAGCGGCCGACCGGGTAGCTGGTCGGCAGGGTCAGCGATTCGAGAATCCGGCGGTGGCGGTCGACGACCTCATCCGACAGCCGGCCCGTCAGTCGGGCCAGTTCCGCGGCGTACATCATGCCGACGGCGACAGCGGCGCCGTGCCGCCAGCCGTAGCGCTCGGCGTGCTCGACCGCATGACCCAGCGTGTGCCCGTAGTTCAGGATCTCCCGCAGCCCCCGCTCAGTGAAGTCTTCGCCGACCACGGTGGCCTTCATCGCAATGGCCAGTTCCACCACGCGCCTGAACTCCGGGGTGGCGGGGTCGGTGGCGACCTCGACGTCTCGTTCGATGATGTCGAGAATTTCCGGCACCTGGATGAAACCGGCTTTCACGATCTCGGCAAAGCCGGCGAGGATCTCGTTGCGCGGCAGGTCTGTGAGCGTGTCGAGGTCGCAGAGCACCGCACGGGGTGCGTAGAAGGTTCCCACCAGGTTCTTGCCCTCGGCGGTGTTGACCCCGTTCTTGCCCCCAACGGCCGCGTCCACCATCCCCAGCACACTGGTCGGCAGAAGAAGCACCTGGACACCGCGCAACCACGTCGCCGCGACAAACCCGGCCAGGTCGGTGACAGCGCCGCCGCCGAAACCGATCACGGCGTCGGTGCGGGAGAAGTCGGCCTGGCCCATGATCTGCCAACAGAACGCCGCGACTTCGATGCGCTTGGCGGCTTCGGCGTCGGGAACCTCGGCGATCAGCACTTCGTAGTCGCCCAGAAGGGATTGCCGCAACGCGTTGGCCCGCGCCCCGACAGTGGCAGTGTGTACGATCAGCACCTTGCGAGTGGCGGGGGCGAGGTGCGCGGCCACGTCCTCGAGCAGGCCACGTCCCACGACCACGTCGTAGTCGGTGGAACCCGTGACCGTGATGTGGGTGGCAGGCGTAGTCATGCGTTCTCCTTGGAGGGTCTGGGACGACACCGACGGTGCCATCCGCTGACAGGGTCAGCGGGTCAGTTGTTCGGTCGCCCAACGGGCCAGGTCGTGACCGATCGAGCGGGTGTCACGGATGGAGGTGTCGAAGGTCACGTCGGCAACCTCGCGGTACAGGGCCAGCCGATCGTGGAAGAGTGCTGTCCAGGCATCGATGCCGCCCCGAGCGAGCGGGCGAGTCGTGTTCTGCATTCGATGGGCCGCGACGTCTGGCTGCACCGTCAGGAACACCACGGGAAGCTCCGCGAGGTCTGCACGGGTGTCTGCGTCAAGGACCGCTCCCCCACCGAGAGAAACGACACCGGGTAGCCGGAGCACGCGACTGACCGCAACCCGTTCCAGCCTTCTGAAGTGGGTTTCGCCGAAGGTTTCGAACAGCTCGGGGATCGGTCCGTGTTCCTGCTCGATCTCGTGATCGGAGTCGATGAACGGCAGGTCCATCAAGCGGGCCACGACACGGCCGAGCGAGGTCTTGCCCGACGCCATCGGACCGACCAGAACGAGCACCGGGCGTGCTGTGGCTTGACCGGCTTGCTGCCCGGTCGGGGGGCCGCCCGCGGAATCAGTCATTCCAGGGGTGCGGAATGGTCGGCGGTGTGCAGGGTGTCGGGGATCGCGGCCAGGTACGCTGCGAGGTTGCGGGCGGTCTCCGCGATGCTGTCTCCCCCGAACTTCTCCAGCATGCTGTTCGCGAGCACCAGGGCGACCATGGCCTCGGCGACCACGCCGGCTGCAGGCACTGCGCAGACATCGGAACGCTGGTGGTGTGCGTCGGCCGCCTGGCCGGTGGCCACGTCCACGGTGCGCAGAGCGTGCGGAACCGTAGAAATCGGTTTCATCCCGGCCCGCACCCGCAACACGGTTCCGGTGGACATTCCACCTTCGGTGCCTCCCGCCCTGTCGCTGGCTCGTGCGATTCCGTCGGCGGAGTGGAAGAGCTCGTCGTGCGCCTTCGAACCACGCCTGGTCGTGGTGAGAAAACCGTCGCCCACCTCGACACCCTTGATCGCCTGGATGCCCATCAGTGCGGACGCCAACTGTGCGTCCAACCGGCGATCCCAGTGCACGTAGGAACCGAGCCCGGGTGGGAGTCCGTACGCAAGCACCTCGACGATGCCGCCCAATGTGTCGCCCTCTTTCTGTGCGACATCCACCTCAGCGACCATTTTGTCGGAGGTTTCCTTGTCGAAGCAGCGCAACGGGTCGGCGTCGAGGGCTGCCACGTCGGCCGGCGTCGGCAAGACAGCGCCTTCCGGTGAGCACACGGGCCCGATCGACAGCGTGTGGCTGACCAGGTGCACGCCCAGTTCGGCGAGAAACGACCGGGCGATGGCAGCAAGTGCCACCCGGGCCGCCGTCTCGCGGGCGCTGGCACGCTCCAGCACGTTGCGTGCCTCGGAGAAGCCATACTTCTGCATGCCCACAAGGTCGGCGTGGCCGGGCCGGGGTCGGGTGAGCGGTGCGCCGCGCCCCTTGGGCAGGGTGGCCAGGTCTACCGGCTCGGCGCTCATCACGTCGACCCAACGCGGCCATTCGGTGTTGCCGATGCGCAGTGCGATGGGGCTTCCCATGCTCAGGCCATGGCGCACGCCACCCGAGAGGGTGAGCTCGTCCTCCTCGAACTTCATCCGGGCACCGCGCCCGTACCCGAGCTTGCGCCTCGCCAGGTCCTCCCGGATCTGGGCGAGCGAAACCGGGACCCCGGCGGGCAGGCCCTCGAGAATGGCAATGAGTTCCGGGCCGTGAGACTCACCGGCGGTCAACCAACGAAGCATGCTTACGATTCTGGCACAGCCGAGGCGGCCTTCGAACCCACGGCCGCCCACATGGCCTCGAGTACCCCCTGCTCCTCGAGCAGTTCCCGATCGGGATCACCGCCGACGAAGATCCTCACCTGCACGAGCGCCTGGTGAACCAGCATCCCGATTCCGGAGGTCGTGCGGCCACCCGCCTGTTGCCAGTGCACGGCCAAGGCGCTCGGCCAGGGGTCGTACGCGACGTCGAACAGAAGCGACTGTCGTCGAAGGCCCTCCCGGAATTCCCACGGTGCATCGATTCCGCCGGGGAGTGTGCTGACCACGAGCTCTGGCAGTGGGCTTCCTGCGGAGGTCGCCTCGTCGGGGTCACGGTGGACGCCGACGGTGACGCCGAGTTCGAGCCCCAACCGCACCAGCGGCGCAGCGCGCTCCGGGGAACGTGCGATCACCTGGATGCTGTGCACCCCCAATTGGGCCAATGCGATCAGGGCGGAATGCCCGGTGGCACCGGATCCGAGGAGCCAGGCGTGATTTACGTTGGCGAGGCCGGCGTCGGCCAGTGCACGGACGATTCCTGCGACGTCGGTGTTGAAAGCCGCGGTGCGGCGAACACGGCCGTCGAGACCCCCGAACACGACAGTGTTTGCGGCCGCCGCGCGTCTGGCAATCGGGTCGACCGATTGAACCAGTTCGATCACCCGCTCCTTCAGCGGCATCGTCAGGGACAGGCCGCGCCATTCTGGCCCACAGGAGTCAAGGAAGAAAGCGAGTTCGTCCTCGGCCACCTCGATCCGTTCGTACCGCCACGGGAGGCCCAGCCGCGCATAGGCGGCCTGGTGCAGGACCGGTGACTGGGAGTGTCCGATCGGCGATCCCAGTACCGCGAGTCGCGCCTGGAGGCCCTGGAGGTCGGCGAGCTTCGCCCGGGCTTCACAATCAGCCATAACCGGGGTTCTCCGACATCCACTCACGCCACTTCGCAACAGCTGCGTCATGCTCTTCAATGGTGGTGGAGAAGATCGTTTCACCGGTTTTCAGGTTCCAGGTCACGAAGAACATCCACGGACCATCGGCCGGATGAAGCACCGCGTTGATCGCCACGTCGCCGGGGTTGGAGATCGGGCCGATCGGCAGGCCCTCATGTACATAGGTGTTGTACGGGTTGCTCGCGTCTGCTCTCTCTGCGTCAGAGGTTTCGGTACGGTCGATGTCGGTGGTGCGGTAATAGGTGACGGTGGCATCCGACTGCAGCTTCCAACCCTCGTCCAACCGGTTCTGGAAGACCCGGGCGACTTTCGCAGCATCACCTGGGTCCCCTCCGGCCTCGCGCTGTACCAGAGACGCGAATGTCACCACTCGGAAACGATCCTTTTTGGCGACTTTCGCGTCATCGAGAGCCTGATCCATACGATCCACGAGCACCTGCAGCACCTGGTGGGCGCTCAGGCCGGGTTCGAGGTTGTAGGTGGCGGGAAACAGGAAACCCTCCAGGTTGATTGCCTCTTCAGGCAGGCCGAAACTGGTGTAATCCTCAGCCGCCGCCTGCAATTCTTTGAGGGGAATCTTCGTGCCGTCAGCGATCAGCTCGAGCGCGACCCGAACAACGGTGCCCTCCGGGATCACGAAGGTGTTCTCCATGCGGGTGTTCGGGTTCATGAGGGCGGTCAGCGCACCCTTCGCCGTCATCTGGGCCCGCATCTTGTAGGCCCCCGGTATGAACACGGGCTCCGGAGACTGTTGCAACAGGAGCTTGTAGAACACCTCGGACGAACCGATCACGTCGTCCTTCTGCAGGTTCGCGGCGATGTCACTGCCGAAGTCCCCGTCGTGAACGGTGAAGACGACCTCACCGGTGCCGGGGCCGGGGTAATCGGTGGGCCCGGTCTGTTCTCCGGCAAGAAAGCCTTTGATGGGTTCGAGGTAGAGGTTCAACGCGATCGCAACGAGCGCACCGAATACCGCCAGGGCGATCAGTCCCCCGATCCAGCCACGATAGCTGCGCTTGGGCTTCGGGTTGTAGGCCGGTTTGCGACCACGCTTCGAGCTGTGGGCCCTTGTGGCCTGGCGGGTCGCCTTGCGCGTGGTGGGGCCGTTCGCCTTGGTGGGCACGAGGTCGGCGAACGGGTCGTTCTCTTCGGACATCTGGGTCACATTACCGTTCTTCGCTGGATGGGACGAGGGAGCCCGGGGGGATGCCCGATGAACGCTCGGCGTCGAGCGCGTGCTGCAGGATGATGACGGCCGCGACCTGGTCGATGATCGTTCTGGTGCCCTTCTGTTTCTTTCCGGCTGATCGAAGGGCGCTGTGCGCGGACACGGTTGAAAGTCGTTCGTCGACGAGCCGCACCGGAACGGCGGGCAGCGATGCGGCGATCCGCTCGGCGAAGGCGACCGCGTCAGCCGTGGACGCCGTGTGGTGTCCGGCCAGTGCCAGGGGCAGGCCGACCACGATCTCCAGCACGTCCCTCTCGGCGCAGAGGTTTGCTATGCGGTCGACGTCGCCTGTACCGTCCACCTGGCGCTGGATCGTCTCGACCGGTGTGGCGAGCATGCCGTGTAGGTCACTGGCCGCGACGCCTACCCGTACTTTGCCGACGTCGATACCCAAACGCACTCCCGGGCGCACTCAGCCTCTGATCTCGGAGACGATGGCGTCGAGTGCAGCCGGAATCGTGGAGACATCTGCCCCGCCGCCCTGAGCCAGGTCGTCTTTGCCGCCGCCGCCGCCGCCCATCAGCTGGGCAGCGATTCGCGCCAGCACACCGGCTTTGTGGCCGGCCTCCCGTGCCGCCGCGTTCGTGGCCACGATGATCACCGGCTTGCCGGAGACGACGGCCGCCAGGGCCACGGCCGTCGCCGTTTCGCCCGCCTGGGCTCGCACCTGGGTGACCAGATGGCGCAACTCGTCGACGGACCCGAGATCACCGAGAGAGTCTGTGACCAGAAGCACGTCGCCGACCCGGCCGGCCTCGGCCAGCAGCGTCGGAATGCGACCAGCCAAAGCTTTCGCCTCGAAGTCTGCGATCCTCTTGTTCGCGGCTTTGAGATTTGCCATCAGTTCCGCGATGCGGTCGGGCAACTGCTCCCGCGGTGTCTTGAGCGATGAGGTCAGGGTGCTCACAATGGCACGCTCGGCGGCGAACTCTTTGAAGGCGTCGTGGCCGACCAGCGACTCGATGCGACGGTTCGACGATCCGACCGAGGCCTCGCCGATCAGATTGATCAGGCCGATCTGCGAGCTGCGTGCCACGTGCGTGCCCGCGCAGAGCTCCCTCGACCAGGGCCCGCCGATGTCCACGACGCGAACAGTCTCCCCATACTTCTCGCCGAACAGCGCCATGGCCCCGAGTTCGCGGGCGTCGCTGAGCGCCATCTCCCGGGTGATCACTTCGTAGTCGGCGCGAATGGCATTGTTTGCCACCTCCTCCACCTCGCTTCGCGTGGCCGGCGACAGCGCCTGGCCCCAGGTGAAGTCAAGGCGCAGGTAACCGGCCTTGTTGTACGAGCCGGACTGGTGTGCGTTCTCGCCGAGGATCTCGCGCAACGCCGCGTGGACGAGATGGGTGCCCGAGTGCGCCTGCCGAGCACCGTGTCGCCACTCCGCATCGACCACGGTCCGCGCGCTCTGGCCGACCGCGACCTCACCCCGGGTGACGATGACCCGATGGCTGGTCAGCCCGGCGACGGGTCGTTGCACGTCGGTGACGGTGAGTTCATAGCCGTCGCCGACGATTGTGCCGGCATCCGCCTCCTGTCCGCCGGCTTCGGCATACAACGTCGTTTCGGGCAGGATCACCTCCGCGGTGTCGCCCTGCCGTGCACGATCCACCGAATGGCCGTCGACGATCAGGCCCAGGATGGAAGTGTCCGTCTCCAACTCGTCGTATCCGGTGAAGCGGGTCTCACCGTGTGCACGGAAGGCGCTGTAGACCGACATGTCTGCGAGGATCTGCTTCTTCGATCGGGCATCGGTCTTGGCCCGGTCGCGCTGTTCGGTCATCAGTTTCTTGAACGCGTCGACGTCAACAGTCAGCCCGGCCTCCGAGGCCATTTCCATCGTGATGTCGATCGGGAACCCGTAGGTGTCGTGCAACAGGAACGCCGTGTCGCCGCCCAGTTCGGCGCTCTGGCTCTTTCGCGTGCTTTCCACCGCCAGGTCGAGAATCGTGGTACCACTGGCCAGCGTGCGCAGAAAGGCATCTTCTTCGGCCACGGCACTCTGGCGGATTCGTGACCAGTCGCGCTCCAGTTCCGGGTAGCCGGCACTCATGGCCGCTTTGGACGCTTCGAACAGGGGCGAGAACACGGCCTCCTGCACGCCCAGCAGGCGCAGGGCGCGCACGGTCCGCCGCATCAGGCGACGCAGGACGTAGCCTCGGCCCTCGTTCGACGGGGTCACCCCGTCACCCAGGATCATCAACGAGGAGCGCACGTGGTCGGCGATCACCCGCAGGCGCACATCGTCTTCGTGCACGGCGCCGTACCGCTTACCGGTGAGTTCGGCTGCCAGGTCGAGCACCGGCCGCACCTGGTCGATCTCGTAGAGGTTCTCCACCCCCTGCTTGATGAACGCCACCCGTTCCAGCCCCATGCCGGTGTCGATGTTCTTGCTGGGAAGGTCGCCGAGGATCTCGAAGTCGTTGCCCACCCCCTCACCGCGCAGATACTCGGTGAAGACCAGGTTCCAGATCTCGACGTACCGGTCCTCGTCCGCTGCCGGGCCGCCTTCGGCACCATATGCGGGCCCGCGGTCGTAGAACACCTCGGAACAGGGACCGGCGGGCCCCGGCAGCCCGGTGGACCAGTAGTTGGAGTCCATTCCCATTCGCTGGATGCGGTGATCGGGAAGGCCGGAGATCTCTTTCCAGTAGCCGAACGACTCGTCATCGTCTTTATAGACCGTGACCCACAGGTCGCGTTCCTCGAACCCATAACCACCCTGGTCCTCCGGGGTCGTCAACAGTTCCCAGGCGTAGGCAATTGCTTCCTTCTTGAAATAGTCGCCGAAGGAGAAGTTGCCACACATCTGGAAGAAGGTACCGTGGCGTGCGGTGACGCCCACCTCTTCGATGTCGTTGGTGCGCAGGCACTTCTGGACACTGACCGCCCGGGGATAGGGGGCCGGGACCAGGCCAGTCAGATACGGGATGAACGGAACCATCCCGGCGATCGTGAACATGAGTGTCGGGTCGTCCGAGATCAGGGATGCGGAGGGGACAACCGTGTGGCCGCGATCGGCGAAGAAGTCCAGCCAACGGCGGTGAATATCGACAGTCTGCATGAGGTCCGTTGTTCGAGGGAATAGGTACGGGGTCGTGAAATGTGGGCGGATGCCTACGCGTCGCCGATGGCGCGGCGCAATTCGGCCTCGCGGGTGCGATAGCCTTCACCGACCGCGTCGCTGAATTCCTTCGCCTGAGCGTCGATCCGTGCGAAGAGATCGCTCCCGACCCGCGTCTTGTTCAGCTGGTGCGCGGCGATGAATCCCACGCCCACACCGACGATCAGCCAGACAAAGTTCTTCATTCTTCTTGCTCCTTAGAATCGGGTGACGGTTCGCGTCTGAATACAGCTTACGGGGGTGGTGAGCGCCGGTCTCGGCTCACGCCTTCCGCGATCGGGCCCTACGCCGGGGGCGCTTCTCGCCCCCTCCAGCGTGACGGAAAGCGGCGCGAACGCCAGCGCTGAAGCCGGCGAGTTTGATCAGGGGGCCACCGACGGTGGCGGCGACCAGGGCGACCAGAGCTGAGACATTGCCGGTGACGTCCGCCACGTTGCCCGTGATCTGGTCGACCCGCTGCAACTGGGTGTTGGTCGATGAGATCGTGTCGGCGGCCTCATCCAACAGCGGCGTGGTGTGCTCGGTGATCTCTCGGATTGATCGGCTGGTTTCATCGAGAACCTTGCCGAGTTTGATGAGGGGAATCGTCAGCAGCCCCACCAGCACCGCGAAGATTCCGGCGGCGATCAGTCCGGCAATGTCGCCACCAGTCATTCGTGCACTCCCGTTCGTTCGCGTCGGCACCTGGACCGGTTCCGGTTAAAGGCTGTAGGGGGTGGGCCGCCAGGCGACCCACCCCCTACATTAGCTGCACAGGTGACTAGCGCGCGGCGTAGTACTCCACCACGAGCTGCACTTCACAGGTCACGGGGACCTCGGCACGCTTCGGGCGACGCACGAGGCGTGCCTGCAGCTTGTCGATCTCCACCTCGAGGTAGGCGGGGAGCTTCGGCAGCACGTCGACGTGGGCGCCGGCAGCGGCGACCTGGAACGGCTCCATGCTCTCTGACTTGGGGTGCACGTGCACCAGCTGGCCGGGCTTGACCCGGAACGACGGCCGGTCAACGCGCTGGCCGTCCACCATGATGTGGCGGTGAACGATCATCTGGCGGGCCTGGGCGGTGGTGCGGGCGATTCCGGCACGAACGACCAGGGCGTCCAAGCGCTGCTCGAGCAGCTCGACCAGGTTCTCACCGGTCAGGCCGGGAGCACGACGGGCTTCCTGAAAAACGATCTTGAGCTGCGCTTCGCGAATGCCGTACTGGGCACGCAGACGCTGCTTCTCGCGCAGACGCACGGCGTAGTCGGAATCGGTCTTGCGTTTGGTGCGGCCGTGCTCACCCGGAGCATAGGGGCGCTTCTCGAGGTACTTGGCTGCTTTTGGCGTGAGCGGGATGCCCAGCGCGCGCGACAGCCGGGTCTGGCTATGGGTACGTGACTTGGTAGACACGGGTTCCTTTCAATTGATTGAACATCTGTCTTCAGACGCAAAACTCTCCGGGCACTCCGGGAGGCATGCAAGATTATGAGAAGAGGGATGTGCCATCGGGATCGTCCGGCTACAGGACACATCCCACCACGAGCGATGTTCGGCGCAGCCGCACTCGAACACCTAATGGAGGCGGGATAAATCCTAGCACGCCGGGGGCCAGCCGGTGAACACACCCAGCCTGGGAACTCGCTCAGCGCCCACGTATGATTCGGCGCAGTTTCTCCCAGCGCGAGGAGATCTCACGTTCGTTGCCGTGCACGGTCGGTCGGTAGTAGCTCGCCCCGGCCAACTCATCCGGTAAATACTGTTGTTGCAGCACGCCCAGCTCCGCGTCATGCGGGTACTTGTAGCCCTTGCCATGGCCGAGCCTCGTGGCGCCCGCATAGTGGGCATCGCGCAGGTGTTTGGGCACCCGACCGAAGTTTCCGGACTTCACATCGGCGATCGCCTGGTTGATCCCGACGTACGCAGCGTTCGACTTCGGTGCGCACGCGAGGTACACCACCGCCTGTGCCAGCGGGATTCGGCCTTCGGGCATCCCGATGAACTGCACCGCGTCGGCGCAGGCCACTGCGACCACCAGCGCCTGGGGGTCTGCGAGGCCGATGTCCTCTGAGGCGAGGATGATGATGCGCCGTGCGATGAACCGGGGGTCCTCCCCTGCCTCGATCATGCGCGCCAGGTAGTGCAGCGACGCATCGGCATCAGAACCGCGCACCGATTTGATGAACGCACTGATCACGTCATAGTGTTCATCACCGTTGCGGTCATAACGCAAGAGCGCCCGGTCGACGGACAGCGCCACCAATTCGGCGGTGATCTCAGGCAACGGGCTGTCACGGGGCTCGACGGCCTCAGCAGATTCTGGGGCCGCTTGAGATTGCGAGGCGGCGTCGGCCTGGGCACGGGCGCTTCCGGCGGCGGCTTCCAATGCTGTCAATGCACGGCGGGCATCCCCCGATGCCAGCCGGATGATCGTGGCCCGTGCCTCGTCGGTGAGGACGTAGTGGCCGCCGAGACCTCGAGGGTCGGAGACGGCCCGGTCGATCACGGTCGCCAGATCCTCGTCGCCCAGTGGATGCAGGGTCAGCAACAGAGACCGTGACAGCAGCGGCGAGATCACCGAGAATGATGGGTTCTCAGTGGTGGCCGCGACGAGGATGATCCAACCGTTCTCCACGCCGGGCAGGAGCGCATCTTGCTGTGCCTTGGAGAACCGGTGGATCTCGTCAAGGAAGAGGATCGTCGACAGGCCGTACATGTCACGGGAGGAAATGGCCTCCTCGAGTACCTGACGAACGTCGCGAACACCGGCGCTGACCGCCGACAGCTCAACGAACCGCCGCCCCGATGTGTGGGCAATCGCCTGGGCCAAGGTGGTTTTGCCGGTTCCGGGTGGTCCCCAGAGGATCACCGAGATCGATCCGACCTTCGCGGTGGTATCGGTTGCGAGACCGACCAGCGGCGAACCCGGAGTGAGCAGGTGGCGTTGACCGGCCACTTCGTCCAGGCTCGTCGGGCGCATCCGCACCGCCAGGGGCACCGGCGTGGAATGGAGCCCGGGTTGAGAATCGACCATGCCCACAAGACTATGGCGTGTCAACGTCGCGAAATGTGCTGCTTCGAGGTTGCCCCCCGTCGGGCGCTTGGTTGCTAGAGTTCTTCTGGTCGAGATCCCTCACACCACCGTGTGCAAATGAGACGGAGAGGGCCGGCCAATGACCAGTGGTCACCACAATGATTGATCACCGGCCAGCGATCACAGGCAACGAGGGAGAACCGTGGCTGCGAAAAACCCCAGTCGACAGGCCAGAGAGGCGAAGGCGCGCCTGCGGGCATACCGGGCGAGGCAGGCCGTACACGAGCGCAGCGTCAAGCGCCGCACTCGGGACAACATTGTCGCCGGGGTGGGGCTGTTGATTGCCGTGGTGCTGCTCGCCGCCCTGCAGATCTTCTATATCACCGGCCCCGGCGCCCCTACCCCCGCACCCGCGCCCAGCCCGTCACCGTCGGCCAGCCTCCAACCCTCAGATGCCCCCTCACCCGGGGCTGAGGCCCCGACGGGCGCCGTTCCCTCGAAGACGATCGCCGAGGGCCGCACCTGGACCGGAACCCTCACGCTCAACGACGTGGCACTCGGCGTCGAACTCGACGGCGCTGCGGCACCCCAGGCGGTCTCGTCCACGATCAGTTTGGCTTCCAGCGGATTTTACGACGGACTGAGTTGCCATCGCATGACCGACGGCGGCTTCTACATCCTGCAGTGCGGCGATCCGAACGGGGACGGAAGTGGTGGCCCCGGATACTCTTATGGCCCGATCGAGAACGCGCCGGCCAACGACGTGTACCCGGCGGGAACACTCGCCATGGCGCGCCAAGGGCTCAAATCGGACAGCATGGGAAGCCAGTTCTTCATCGTCTACGAAGAGACGAAGATCCCGTCCGACGCCGCCGGCGGGTACACGGTGATCGGTCACATCACCAGCGGCCTGGACCAGTTGCGCTCCGAGATCACCGACGCCGGGGTTCTCCCCGACGGTGACAGCACCAAACCGGCGGTGCCGACGACCATCACGGGCTTCACACTCAAGTAGGCTTGTCCGCGATATCAGATCCAGCCGAACTGCAAGGTGAAACCCGTGGAATCCACAAATCAGCTCCCCTGGGGCCGCGTCGATGAGACCGGCACAGTTTTTGTCCGTGATACCGACGGTGAACGCGCCGTTGGACAGTTTCCGGACGGCAGCCCAGAAGAAGCCCTCGCCTATTTCGAGCGCAAGTTCGTTGAGCTCGCCGGACAGGTGACCCTCTTGGAGCAACGAGCCAAGGGCGGTGCTCCCGCCACCGATATCGCGCGTGCCGTCAAGACCTTGACCGGCCAGCTCGCCGAGGCCAACGCGGTGGGCGACCTGGAGAATCTGCGCAAACGCCTGGCTGCGTTGGACACCACGGTCGAAGAGCTCACGGCACAGCAGAGCGCCGAGCAGAAGGCGGCCACGGAGCGTGCCGTCGCCGAGCGCGCCGAGATCGTGGCCGAGATCGAGGCGCTCGCCGCCGTCGATCCGACCAAGGTGCAGTGGAAGCAGGCGACCGTCGCCCTCGATGATCTCTTCACGCGCTGGCAGGCGCACCAACAGGGCAATCCCCGGTTGCCCAAGTCTGAGTCGAATGATCTCTGGAAGCGTTTCCGTGCCGCTCGCACGACCATTGAGACCAACCGCAAGGCTTTCTTCGCGCAGCTCGACGCGACCCATAAGGACGCACGCGGCCAGAAGCAGAAGCTGATCGAGCGGGCCGAAGCGCTCGCCCCCCAAGGTGCCCAGGGTATTCCTGCGTACCGCAATCTCCTGGACGAGTGGAAAGCCGCACCGCGCGCCGGTAAACGCCACGACGATGCACTCTGGGCAAAGTTCAAGGTGGCCGGCGACGTGCTCTTCGAGGCAAAGTCTGCGACCGATGCGATCGAGAACGAAGAGTTCACAGCCAACCTGGAATTGAAGCGGGCCCTGCTCGACGAAGCCGAACCGCTGCTGAAGGAGACCAACCGCGAGAAGGCGAAGAGGCGGCTCCTCGAGGTGCAGCGGCGCTGGGATGAGATCGGCAAGGTCCCTCGTGATCAGGTGAAGCCGATCGAGGAACGCCTGCGCACGATCGAGGCGGCCGTGCGCAAACTGGACGAAGACTTCTGGAAGAAGAACAACCCCGAGACCAAGGCACGCTCCGAGGGTCTGGCCGGCCAGTTGCATGACGCCATTGCGAAGCTGGAGGCCGAACTGGCCGAAGCCGAAGAAAGCGGCGACAGCAAGAAGATCGCCGAAGCGAAAGAGGCGCTCACCGCGCGGAAGGCCTGGTTGGCGGCGATCGGCTGAACGCGTCTCTCGGCGCAACATCGCGAGCCAGTTTTCTCCACAGTTGTAGGACTGGCGGCGCGATGACCGAACGCGTCGAAGCATCATGGAACCATGACCAGACTCGGCTGGATGTTGGACGACCAGGACCTGCCCGGGGCTGAGCTGTGCGCGGCCCGCCTCGACGGTGAGCTCTTCGCGCTGGACCGAGCCTATGTTCCGGTTGACCTCCCGGAATCTCCGATGCAACGGGCCGGCATTCTGCTCGCCGCCGCCGGCAGCCACCTGATCGCCGAGCGGATGAGTGCGGCGTGGATTCACGGTGCGAGGCCGTGGCCACCGGCCAGGCATCAGTTCTGTGTCGACCATCGCAGGCGGGTCTACCTGGCTGCTGCGGGAATCCTGGCCCGAGAGGTGGTGTTGGCGGGCGAAGACGTGGTGAACATCGCCGGACTGCAGGTCACTGCGCCGCTCCGCACCGTACTCGACCTCGCGCGCGTGTCGGAGCAGTTCGACGATCACACCCGGGCGGTCACGAGCGCCCTGATCATCGACCACCAGATCTCGTGGAATGACTGCGAGTCACGCCTGAACGCAAACCGGCGCCTGCCGCACAGGAACCGGGCCCTGGCGCGCATCGGCGCGATCCTGGAGCACGCCGTGCCCGTCCCGGCGCATCAGCCGTCGGTCACCCGGTAGACATCGTAGACCGCGTCGATGCGCCGGACTGCGGTCAACACCCGGTCCAGATGGGTGGCGTCACCCATCTCGAAGATGAATCGGCTGACCGCGAGCCGATTGCTGGAGGTGTTCACCGATGCGGAAAGAATGTTCACGTGATGTTCGCTCAAGACCCGCGTGACGTCGGTGAGCAGACCTGCGCGGTCCAGCGCTTCCACCTGGATCTGCACCAGGAACACGCTCTTCGAGTTCGGGGCCCACTCGACCTCGACCATGCGATCCGGCTCGTTCAGCAGCGATTTCACGTTGTGGCATGTCGCCTGGTGAACGGAGATGCCCGAACCACGGGTGACGAAGCCGACGATCGAATCCCCCGGCACCGGCGTGCAGCACTTGGCGAGCTTCACCAGAATGTCGGGAGCGCCGCGCACCAAGACACCCGAATCGCTGTAGCGAACCGAGGGTCCCAGATCTTTGGGCGGTACCGAGAGCTCAGCCTGGTCGTTCTCGGCTGCGGTGTGCAGCGAGGCGAGTACTTTTTCGATCACCGATTGGGTGGAGACGTGCCCCTCCCCGACCGCTGCATACAGTGCGGAGACGTCATCGTAGCGCAGCAATGCAGCGACCTCGGTGAACGAGTCCTGGTTCATCAGTTTCTGCAACGGCAGGTTCTGCTTGCGCATGGCCCGAACGATGGCTTCCTTGCCCTGTTCGATCGCCTCATCACGGCGTTCCTTGGTGAACCACTGGCGAATCTTGTTGCGTGCGCGGGTGCTTTTCACGAAGTTGAGCCAGTCACGGCTCGGTCCGGCATCCGGGTTCTTCGACGTGAAGACCTCGACCACGTCCCCGTTGACCAGAACACTTTCCAAGGGCACCAGGCGGCCGTTGACCTTCGCACCCATGGTGCGATGGCCAACCTCGGTGTGTACGGAGTAAGCAAAATCCACCGGGGTGGCGCCGGACGGCAACCCGATCACTCGCCCCTTCGGGGTGAAGACGTAGACCTCCTTCGCACCGATTTCGAAACGGAGGGAGTCGAGGAATTCACTCGGGTCGGCCGTCTCCGCCTGCCAGTCCGAGATATGGGCGAGCCACGCCATGTCGGTGTCGACCCCCGACTTCGACGGTCCGGCTTTGCCGTTCAGCTGCTGCTTGTACTTCCAATGCGCCGCGACGCCGTACTCCGCGCGATTGTGCATGTCGTGGGTGCGGATCTGGATCTCGATCGCTCGCCCCTCGGGGCCGAGGACCGTGGTGTGCAACGACTGGTACAGGTTGAATTTCGGGGTGGCGATGTAATCCTTGAACCGGCCGGGAATCGGATTCCAGCGGGCATGGATCGACCCCAGTACGGCGTAGCAGTCGCGAATCGTATTGACGAGGACCCTGATACCGACAAGGTCGTAGATCTCGTCGAACTCACGGCCCCGCACGATCATCTTCTGGTAGATCGAATAGTACTGTTTGGGACGACCAACCACTTTTCCGCGGATCTTGGCGGCCTTCAGATCATCGTTGACGGCTTCGATCACCTGGGCGACGAACTTGTCGCGTTGCGGGCTGCGTTGCCGCACCAGGGATTCGATCTCCTGGTAGATCTTGGGATAGAGAACGGCGAAGGAGAGATCTTCGAGCTCCCACTTCAAGGCCTGAATGCCGAGCCGGTGTGCCAGCGGGGCGTAGATCTCCAGGGTCTCAGTCGCCTTCCGCGCTGACGACTCCCCCGAGACGAAACCCCAGGTGCGCGCATTGTGCAGTCGGTCGGCCAGTTTGATGATCAGCACACGGATGTCTTTCGACATCGCGACGATCATCTTTCGGACGGTCTCGGCCTGCGCACTCTCGCCATATTTGAGTTTGTCGAGCTTGGTCACGCCGTCAACGAGCATCGCGACCTCGTCGCCGAAATCGCTCTGCAGTTGTTCCAGGGTGTAATCGGTGTCTTCAACCGTGTCGTGCAGCAATGCGGCCACGATCGTCTTGGCCCCGATGCCCAGTTCGGCCAGAATCTGGGCGACCGCGACCGGATGAGTGATGTAGGGCTCGCCGCTCTGTCTGAACTGGCCGCTGTGTGCCTTCGCCGCGGTGCGGTAGGCACGCTCGATCTCGGCGATGTCCGCCCTCGGATGATGCGTGCGAACCGTCTTCAGAAGCGTGTCGAAGGCACCGACCGGTTGGGCGCGGGAAAAGATCCGTGGCACCAGACGGCGCAGGGAGGCAGAAGACGAGGTCGTTTCCGACATGCCCCTCCTTCGCTCACTGGCTCAATTATCCCGTACCAGCGGTCGGTCCAGAACCACACCGTTCGGAGCACCCGGCGCGGGAGCGTGCCGAGGCCCCCACTCAGGCGTTGATGACCGACTTGCTCCGCAGCGCGAGGATCTTTTTGTCCTGCTTCTTCAGTTCCTTCTCACCGGACCGCAGATGCGCGTACATCGGAGCCGCGATGAAGATGGTCGAGTATGTACCGGCGATGATGCCGATCAACAATGCCAGGGAAATATCCCGCAGGGTGCCGGCGCCGAGAATGAACGCCCCGATGAAGAGGATGGATGCCACCGGGAGAGCGGCTACCACCGAGGTGTTGATCGATCGCACGAGAGTCTGGTTCACGGCGAGGTTCACGAGTTCCCCGTAGGTGCTCGTGGAGTTGGGGCCGAAGTCGGCGGTGTTCTCCTTGATCTTGTCGAAGACCACCACGGTGTCGTACAGCGAGTATCCCAGGATGGTCAGGAAGCCGATCACCGCCGCAGGAGTGACCTCGAAACCGGTGATTCCGTACACACCGGCCACAATGATCAAGTCGTGTCCGAGGGCAGACATGGCCGCCAGGGACATCTTCCACGTTCGGAAATACAGCGCCATCACAATCGACGCCAGAATGATGAAGGTGATCAGCCCCCTCAATGCCTGACTCGTGATGTCCTGGCCCCAGGTGGCGCCGATGAACGATGATGTCACTTCCTCGAGCGGCACGTTGTAGGCCTTCGCCAACTCCGCTCGCACATCCTGAGTCTCCTGCGAGGTCATCTGGTCGGTCTGCACCCGAAGGGCGTTGTCACCCAGGGTTGTGACCCGCGCCACCATGCCGGGCTTGACGCCCGCAACAGCGGCTGAGGCTGTCCCCAGCTGGCCGCCGGGGTCGCTGATGTTGGAGACCACGAACTCAGATCCACCGGTGAACTCGATACCGAAGGTGAAGCCGCCCTTGAGCGCGGGAATGGCGATCGACAGGATGATCGCAGCCAGGGCGATCGTGTACCACAGTATTCGCTTGCCGACGAAGTCGTAGGATCTCTTGCCGGTGTGCAGGTCATTTCCGAATTGCGCGAAACTAGCCATTACGAATCCTTCCCGCTCTTCTTGGCACCTGAGCTCTTGGGCGACTTCTTTGTTCCCGATATCGGCGGCGATTTCTTGCCCGTTGGGCTTCCCTGAGTCGTACTGGATGCCATGGAGGCTGAGCTCTTCTTCGCCGTTTCGGTCCGAGGGGGCGATTCGAGTTCGGCCGCCTTGCGCTCGGCGATGGTTTGTCGCCTGGCTGCCTCGCGACCACTGGAAGCCACCTTCGCGGCGGGCACCAGAACCGGAGCCCTGAACTGTGCTCGCCCGCGGTAGACCGCTCCGAGCGCCCGGGGGTCGAGACCGCTGAAGCGGTGCCCCTCACCGAAGAACTTGGTTTGGGCGAGCAACTGCAATATCGGGTGGGTGAACATGACCACGACGAAGACGTCGATGATGGTGGTCAGGCCGAGTGTGAGCGCGAAGCCCTTCACGTTGCCGACGGCGACGATGAACAACGTTGCCGCCGCCAGGAAGTTCACCGTGTCGGAAGCCAGAATCGTGCGCACCGCTCGTTTCCAGCCGGCCTCCACCGCTGATTCCAAGCCCCGGCCATCGCGGAGTTCGTCACGTATTCGCTCGAAGTAGACGATGAACGAGTCGGCGGTGATACCGATCGCCACGATCAGACCGGCAACGCCGGCCAAGGACAGTCGATAGCCCTCTCGCCAGGAAAGTATGGTGACCACCAGATAGGCGAGCAGCGCAGCGATCGTCAACGATGCGACGGTCACCAGCCCCAGCATCCGATACTGCAGCAGCGAGTAGATCACGACGAGGATGAGCCCGATCAGACCGGCGAGCAGTCCGCCGGCGAGCTGATTGGTGCCCAGGGTGGCTGAAATCGTATCTTGGCTCTGAACGGTGAAGGCGATCGGCAATGCACCGAACTTCAGCTGGTCGGCGAGGGTCTGGGCGGTCTCCTGGGTGAAGTTTCCGGAGATCTGGGCCTTGCCGTTCAGAATCGGCACATTGGCGGTTGGCGCGGAGATCACGTGGCCGTCGAGCACGATGGCGAATCGGTGCTGGTTGCCGGTCAGCCCGAACAGGCGCTGAGTGACAACACCGAATTCCTTCCCACCCACGTCGTTGAACGTGAGGTTGACGACCCAACGGCCCGTGCTCGCGCCGGTCTGCGTCTGCTCGATACCGCTGGTGGCGTCGGTGATGTCTTTTCCTTCGACCTCCACCGGCCCGAGGATGAACTTCTCCTGGCCGAGTTCGTCGCAGGTCACCATCGGCTTGTCCGCGGGCGCCTGGTTGGCCAGTTTTGCTTCCTCGGAGTCGCATTGGAAGTTGAGGAACTCATCCTGCAGTGCCGGAGTGATCCAGTTCAGGTCGCTGGCGTCGGTGGGGCTGACCGACGGCGTGGACTCCAGGCTGGGCGACGGCGATGCCGCGTCGCTCGGAGTTGGTCCACCGCTCGGAACAGCGGCGGAATTGGCGGCGGCATCGGCGGCCAGCACTGCGCGGAAATCCAGCTTCGCGGAAGCTTCGATCCGGTTGATGGTCTCCTGATCGGGGGTACCCGGGATCGAGACGACGATGTTGTTCGCACCCTGGGTGTTGATCTCGGTCTCCGAGACACCACTCGCGTTCACGCGCTGGCGGATGATCTCGACAGCCTGGTTCATCTGCTCCGACGACACCGTCTGGCCGCCTTCGAGTTGCGCGGCCAGAATGATCTGGGTGCCGCCCTCGAGGTCAAGGCCCAGCTTGGGGGCCCAGCTGCCACCGCCCGAGAGTACGCCGGCCGTGTTCAGGCCGATCAGTCCCAGGATGATCACTGCGAGCCAGATCAGGGATCGTCGGGCCTTCTTGACGGGTGTCAGCGTAGCCACCTGTTTTACTCAGCTTTCTATCCGCGCGCCAGCCCGCGTTTCATGCAGGCGCGGTTGTTCGAAGGATTCAGTCGTTGGACGGCTTGGACGACGAAGAGCCGTCGTTGTCGTCGTGGTCCAACCGCTCGCCGAACTCTGGATTGTCGCCGATCTCGGACATCTCGGATTCGTCAGACTCGTGGGTCTCGGGCTCGACCACCCGCGCGACCGTCTGGCGGTGCAGGCGCAGGATAGTTCCGGGCGTCGTCTCGACAAGCACCTGGTTGGCTTCCTCGTCGATCGACAAGAGGGTGCCATACACGCCCGAGTTGGTCATGACTTCTGCACCGACCACCATTTTTTCCTGCAGGGAAGCGGCGTCTCGCTGGCGCTTGCGGCTGTTGCGAAACATAAAGAAGATCAGTACCGCCAGTACGGCGAGCATGAGGAGTGTGATCGGATCCATGACTTACGAGGATACCTTTCGAGTTCTTGGGGCCGGTGTTTTCAGAGGCCAATGTGGACAACCGCTTTAGTCTAGTCGCATCTTGCTGGAAGCCGACGGCGAATCCCCGGATGAATCCGGATCGGGCTCACTCGGGTTCTGCGAGTCCGAAATGTTGCCAGGCCGAGCGCGTCGCGACACGTCCTCGCGGGGTACGTGTGAGCAGGCCGATCCGTACCAGGAACGGTTCCACCACAGATTCGATCGTTTCTGCTTCTTCGCCCACCGACGCGGCCAACGTGTTGAGTCCGACCGGCCCGCCGTGGAACCGGGTGAGAATGATGTTCACCACGGCGCGGTCGATTCGATCCAGTCCGAGTTCGTCGACTTCGTACAGATCGAGTGCGCTGTGCACGGCGGCCAGGTCGGCCCGTCCCCCGTGTACCAGCGCGTAGTCACGCACGCGCCGCAGCAACCGGTTGGCGATCCGAGGGGTGCCCCGGCATCGCCCGGAGATCTCCCTCAGCGCTTCAGGACTGATGTCGAGGTTCAGAAGGTCTGCGGCACGAACGAGCACCTGCTCCAGTTCGGCATCCGCATAGAACTCCAAATGAGCGGTGAAGCCGAACCGGTCACGCAATGGATTGGGCAACAGCCCCGACCGCGTTGTCGCACCGACCAGGGTGAACGGGGCCAGCTCCAGCGGCACCGTCGTCGCCCCGGCGCCCTTGCCGACCATGATGTCGATGCGAAAGTCCTCCATCGCCAGATAGAGCATCTCCTCCGCCGACCGCGCCATGCGGTGGATCTCGTCGATGAACAGCACCTCGCCGGCCACCAGGGAGGAGAGAACCGCTGCCAGGTCGCCGGCGTGTTGGATGGCAGGGCCGCTCGACATTCGCAGCGGACGGCCGCTCTCGTGCGAGACAATCATCGCGAGCGTCGTCTTGCCGAGGCCGGGAGGACCCGCCAACAAGATGTGGTCCGGGGTGCGATTCTGGATGCTTGCCGCCTGAAGCAGCAACTCGAGTTGCCCACGAACCTTCGTCTGGCCGACGAACTCAGCCAACGACGTCGGTCGAAGTGCGCCCTCGAAGGCGAGTTCGGCCTCAGATTCGGGAACCGGGCTGGTGACAGCGAGCCCCCCGTCTGCCCTCGCGTCCACGCTCATCGCGTGCTGCTCGCGGGGGTGCGGCCGAGACCGGACAGGGTCAGCCGGAGCAGGGCCGAAACGGTGCTGCGCTCCGCCTCGGTCGCCATCCCCAACGCGTCGGTCACGGCGTCCTCGGCCTGTCGCTCAGACCACCCCAGCCCGACGAGTGCGGCCACGACGCTGTCACCGATGCCGAGCGGTACGGCATTCGGCTGCGCTGAGGCTGCATAGTTTGAGGCGTGTAGTTTGCCGGTCAGGGAGACGACGATCAGTTTTGCCGTCTTCGGGCCGATCCCGGACACCTTCCGGAAGACGGAATCATCCTCGGAGGCGACGGCAGCAGCGATCTGTGCCGGATCCAGCACGGCGAGCACTCCCATCGCCGACTTCGGTCCCACACCAGAAACAGTGCGGAGCAGATCGAACACATCCAGGTGGTCGGTGTCGGGAAACCCGAACAGGGTCATCGAATCTTCACGCACCACCAGAGTGGTCACGATGAACGCCTCACTGCCCTCGGTGAGCGACTGGGCGTGGCCGGGCGCGACCGTGATCGAGTACCCGATTCCGCCGACGTCGATGACAGCCGTCTGCCCGCGTGCAGACAGCACGACACCCCGTACCGAAGAGATCACCGCGCCAGCTTACGTCGAGCCACCGACGATTGACTGGCCTTCTCAGCGGCGAGCCACGCTTTCTGGGCCGGAGTCGGCTCCGAGCCGCCGTGTGTCTGTGCTGCGGCCAGGGTTCCCGGGGCTGATCGGCGCCAGGCATGGCAAATCGCGATGGCGAGGGAGTCGGCCGCGTCCGCGGGCTTCGGCACCTCGGTCAGCCGCAGGATCCGGGCCACCATCACCCCGACCTGCTTCTTGTCTGCCGCCCCGTAACCGGTGATCGCCGCCTTGATCTCGCTGGGGGTGTGCAGCTCCAGTGGAAGCCCATGCCGGGCAGCCGCCAGCACTGCCACCCCACTGGCCTGGGCCGTGCCCATCACCGTTCGCACGTTCTGCTGCGCGAACACCCGCTCGACGGCAACCGCATCCGGCCGGTACAGATCAATGAACCGGTCGATCCCTTCGGCGATCCCCAGCAACCTCTGGTCAATGGATTGCTCCAAACTGGTGCGAATCACCTCGACCGCGACAAAGGTCGCCGTTCGGTTTGCAGCGGCGTCGATCACGCCGACTCCGCACCGGGTGAGCCCGGGGTCTATGCCCAGAATGCGCATGGGCACCTCGGTACTCGGGCGAAAGGTGTCGCCACGTGTCAGTCGTCTTCCAGTTCGGCCATCACGTCTTCGGAAATATCCATATTGCTGTAGATGTTCTGCACATCATCGGATTCCTCCAGTGCATCGATCAGACGAAGAACCTTGCGGGCCGTGTCGGCGTCGGCTTCCACCTTCACCGTGGGAACGAATTCCAGATCGGCCGAGTCGTAGTCGATGCCCGCGTCGGTCAACGCGGTTCGCGTCGCCACCAGATCGGTCGGCTCGCAGATGATCTCGAACGCCGTCGGCCCGTTCTCGACTTCTTCGGCACCGGCGTCCAACACCGCCATCAGCACGTCATCCTCGGTGAGAGAGTCGGCGTGGGCGACGCTGATCACGCCCTTGCGGTGGAAGTTGTAAGCCACAGAGCCCGGGTCGGCCATGGTGCCCCCGTTGCGGGTCATCAGTGTGCGCACTTCGGCGGCGGCTCGGTTGCGATTGTCCGTGAGGCACTCGATCATCAGCGCCACACCGTTCGGGCCATAACCCTCATACATGATCGACAGGTATTCGACGCTGTCGCCGAGTTGCCCCGAGCCGCGTTTGACCGCACGCTCGATGTTGTCGTTGGGGACTGAGGTCTTCTTTGCCTTCTGGATGGCGTCGACCAGCGTCGGGTTGCCTGAAAGGTCGGCGCCGCCCATCTTGGCAGCCACCTCGATGTTCTTGATCAGCTTCGCGAACGCCTTCGCACGACGGCTGTCCGTGATCGCCTTCTTGTGCTTGGTCGTCGCCCATTTGGAATGCCCGGCCATTACGCTCCTGCTTCGGTGCCCATGGCGGCCTCTTCAACTGTCTGCCGCCTCGTTCGTCGCAGCCCGAAATCGCTCGGGCCACCTGCTACATTCTAAGCCGAGCCCTGGTCACTCACCGGCATGCGCGGCGGCGACGGTGTCGAGAAAGCGCCGGTGGAACCGGGGTTCACCGTTCATCTCGGGGTGAAAGGACGTGCCCATGATCGGCCCCTGGGCCACCGCAACAATGCGTCCGTCGGCCAGGGCGGCCAGCACCTCGACGTCGGGCCCGACCCGCTCGACGATCGGTGCCCTGATGAACACTGCGACGACCGGCGGCCCGTCGAACGAAGGAACCTCCAGGGCGACTTCGAACGATGCCTGTTGCGAGCCGAACGCGTTTCGGCGAACCGTGATGTCGAGCGCGCCCAGTGTCTGCTGGCCGGCGGCCGCATCCAGAATCTCGTCGGCGAGCATGATGAGTCCGGCGCAGGTGCCGAAGACCGGCATGCCGGAACGGATGCGCGCCCGGATCGGGTCGGCCAATCCGAAAATGTGTCCGAGCTTGTCCATCACCGTGGACTCCCCGCCCGGAATCACAAGTCCTGAAACGGAATCCAGTTCTTCCGGGCGGCGCACCAACACGACGTCTGCGCCCAAGGAGCGCAACAAACCAGCGTGTTCGCGAAAATCGCCCTGCAGGGCGAGCACGCCGACACGGGCCTTGGGAGTCTGGTTACCAGCCACGCTCGGAGAGGCGGTGTGGCGCGGCCAGATCACTGACGTTGATGCCGACCATGGCCTCACCGAGGCCGCGTGAGGCATCCGCGATCACTTTGGCGTCTTCGTAGAATGTGACAGCCTTGACGATCGCGGCGGCGCGCTGGGCGGGGTTGCCCGACTTGAAGATGCCCGAGCCGACGAAGACGCCGTCAGCACCCAGTTGCATCATCATGGCAGCGTCGGCAGGGGTGGCCACGCCACCCGCGGTGAAGAGCACCACCGGCAGCTTGCCGGTGGTGGCCACTTCGAGCACCAGCTCGTACGGGGCCTGCAGTTCCTTCGCGGCAACATACAGCTCATCGCGGCTCATCGCCGCGAGGGCGTTGATCTCGCCCTTGATCTGACGGATGTGCTTGGTCGCCTCGGAGACGTCACCGGTGCCGGCCTCACCCTTGGACCGGATCATGGCCGCACCCTCGTTGATGCGGCGCAGGGCTTCGCCCAGGTTGGTGGCACCGCAGACGAACGGAATGGTGAACGCCCACTTGTCGATGTGGTTCACGTAGTCGGCGGGGCTGAGCACCTCGGACTCGTCGATGTAGTCGACGTCGAGCGCTTCCAGCACCTGCGCTTCGACGAAGTGCCCGATGCGGGCCTTCGCCATCACCGGGATCGACACGGTCTCGCGAATGCCATCGATCAGGTCGGGATCGCTCATGCGTGCGACGCCCCCCTGCGCGCGGATGTCTGCGGGCACTCGTTCAAGCGCCATCACGGCCACGGCGCCGGCATCTTCGGCGATCTTCGCCTGCTCGGCGTTCACGACGTCCATGATCACGCCGCCCTTGAGCATCTCAGCGAAACCGCGCTTCACGCGCGTCGATCCGACCTGAGCGGCGGCAGTGTTCTCAGTCATGTACTTTCCTTTTCCTAACGGGTATTGATTCGGCAGCACGATCGGGCCGGGATGGCAGCCGCGTGCTGGAGGTCTGAGGCGCCGCGGCAGATTCCACGGGGCACCGCCTACTAGTCTAATTCGGCCACGCCTCAGATAAAGCCACTCGCACGTCGCCCAGCAGTTGAGGCAGGGCTTTCGTCTCTGCGATGATCGGGAAGAAGTTGGAGTCCTGCCCCCAGCGCGGAACGATGTGCTGGTGCAGGTGGCCTGCGATACCCGCCCCCGCCACCTGTCCCTGGTTCAATCCGATGTTGAAGCCGTGGCACTTCGACACGTCCCGCAGGACCCGCATCCCCGTCTGGGTCAGACTGCCGATTTCAGCGATCTCCTCGATGGTCGCCTCGTCGTATCCGGCCACATGGCGGTACGGGCAGACCAGCAGGTGGCCGCTGTTGTAAGGAAACAGGTTCAGCACAACGTAGGCGAGGGTTCCGCGCGCCACGATCAGCGCGCGCTCATCGTCCATTTCGGGCGCGTGACAGAACGGGCATTCGTGTTCCTCGGGCTGGTGGTTGTCTTGCACGTACACCAGACGGTGCGGAGTCCACAACCTCTGGAAGGCGTCGGGCACGCCGACCAGATGGGCGGCGTCCTCGGTGTCGCCGTGCTCGAACTCATCCGGGTCGTAATTGCCCATCGATCAGGCCCCGGCCGCCTGGCCGGGTGCGGTGAGCACCTGCGCCCGCGATTCGATTGCCGAGGTGATCTCGCTGATGGCCTGATCGATCGGCACCCCGTTCTGCTGGCTGCCGTCTCGGTAACGGAAGCTGACGGTGCCGGCCGAACGGTCTTCCTCCCCGGCGATCAGCAGGAAGGGCACCCTCTGTTTGGTGTGGGTGCGAATCTTCTTCTGCATGCGCTCGGCCGAGACGTCGAGCTCGGCGCGCACCCCCGATGCCTTGAGCTGTTCGATGAGGCCACCCAGGTAGGAGTTGTAGTCGTCGGCGATCGGTATGCCGACCACCTGCACGGGTGAGAGCCAGACCGGGAAGGCGCCGGCGTAGTGCTCGGTGAGCACCCCGAAGAACCGTTCGATCGAACCGAACAGGGCGCGATGGATCATGACCGGTTGCTGCCGGGTGCCATCCGCTGCCGTGTACTCCAGGTCAAAACGCTGCGGCAGGTTGAAGTCGAGCTGGATGGTGGACATCTGCCAGGTGCGGCCGATCGCGTCTCTGGCCTGCACCGAGATCTTCGGGCCATAGAACGCGGCGCCACCGGGGTCTGAAACGAGTTCGAGCCCGGACTCGGTGGCCACCTCCCGGAGGATCTGGGTCGCCTCCTCCCAGGTCTCGTCGTCGCCGACGAATTTCTCCGGGTCCTTCGAGGAGAGTTCGAGGTAGTAGTCGTTCAGTCCGTAGTCAGCGAGCAGGTCCAGAACGAATTTGAGGGTGCTGGTCAGCTCATCCTTCATACCCTCGCGAGTGGTGTAGATGTGGGCATCGTCCTGCGTCATCCCGCGCACCCGGGTGAGGCCGTGCACCACGCCCGACTTCTCGTAGCGGTAGACCGAACCGAACTCGAACAGGCGCATCGGCAGGTCCCGGTAGCTGCGCCCGCTCGACCGGTAGATCAGGTTGTGGAACGGGCAGTTCATCGGTTTCAGGTAGTAGTCGACACCCTGGCGGGTGATGTGGCCGGACTCGTCGCGTTCCTCGTCGACATGCATCGGCGGGAACATTCCATCGGCATACCAATCGAGGTGGCCCGAGGTCTGGAACAGGTTGGCCTTGGTGATGTGCGGTGAGTAGACGAAGTCGTAGCCGGCTTCGGTGTGGCGCTGCCGCGAATAGTTCTCCATCTCCATCCGGATGATGCCGCCCTTGGGGTGGAACACGGGCAGGCCGGAGCCGACCTCCTCGGGAAAGCTGAACAGGTCGAGCTCGGCGCCGAGCTTGCGGTGGTCACGTTTCGCGGCCTCCTCGAGCCGGGTCTGGTGGGCGCGAAGCTCGTCCTTGGTCGGCCAGGCCGTGCCGTACAGGCGCTGCAACTGCGGGTTCTTCTCCGAGCCACGCCAATACGCGGCGGCGATCCGGGTGAGCGCGAAACCGTTGCCGATCATGCGCGTGTTGGGCAGGTGCGGCCCCCGGCAGAGATCTTTCCAGACGGTCTCGCCCGACTTGGGGTCGACGTTGTCATAGATGGTCAGCTCGTCGCCGCCGACCTCCACAGACTCGTTGTCGTCGCCGGTGTGCCCACCCTTCAGGCCAATCAGTTCGAGCTTGTAGGGCTCCCCCGCCAGTTCCGCGCGAGCCTCGTCCTCGCTGACCACACGGCGCACGAAGCGTTGGCCCTGGCGGATGATTCGCGCCATCGCCTTGTCGAAGGCCTTCATGTCTTCGGGGGTGAACGGTTCGGCCACGTCGAAGTCGTAGTAGAAGCCATCGGTGATCGGAGGGCCGATCCCGAGCTTCGCCTCCGGGTTGATCGATTGCACCGCTTGGGCCGCGACGTGGGCAGCGGAGTGCCTCAGGATGTCCAACCCATCCGGCGAGTCAATCGTCACCGGCTCGACCTGATCGGTGTCGGTCACAGTGGCCGCCAGATCCGCAAGCTGGCCGTTGACGCGCATGGCGACGATGTTGCGGTCGGCGAAGATATCGAATCCGGTCCTATTGCTGCTCATTCAATCAACAATAGCGGCGCGGCATCCGCAGTTCAGGTTCGCCGCCACCGGCCGATGGTGGATGTTCACGTCGCCACAGATATTCGTGCGGCGCGCCGCCGCAGAAAACTCATTCGGTCCCGGATTCGTGGCTCTGATCAGGTGACCGGGGCGTGACTACTACATTGTGTAGAAAAGATCGCTCCGGATCTGCTTGAATGGGAGCGCACCATCTTCATCCGGTCACCCCCCTACAGATACAGGCGAACATGGAAAACCTCGATTTCCCGTTATGGTTGCGGGCGACGCACCTCATCAACTTCGTGCTCATCGGCATGCTTCTGCGCTCAGGCTGGGAGATGCTGTCGTCGCTGCCGCGCCTCTGGTGGCGGAACGACTGCGCTCCCGGCACGGAATGGTTGCGCTTCACCAGGCGCAAGCTGCCCAAGGAGGAGGGTGTCTATACCTCGCTCATGGATGAGCGGTCACTTTCGCCGCTCATCGGGTTGCCCGGTCGCGAGAACATCGGGCTCGGGCGCCACTGGCACGGCCTGTCCGTCATGTTGTGGGTGCTCAATGGTTTTGTTTATGTGATCCTGCTCTTCGCCACCGGGTTGTGGCAACGCATCATCCCGACCTCGTGGGATGTGATCCCCAAGGCCTGGGACTCCTTCGTCATCTATGCCGGGTTCGGTGTTCCGTCGATCGAACACTTTCAGCCGTATGACGCGCTCCAGATGATCGGGTACACCTTCGTCATCTTCATCCTCGCGCCATTCATGATCGCCAGCGGCATTGCCATGGCGCCGGCCATTCGAAGCCGTTACCCCTGGTACGTGAAGCTCTTCGGCGGCCACCAGGGCGCACGTTCGTTGCACTTCATCGCGATGGTGCTGATGAGCGGGTTCATTGTCATGCACGTCAGCCTGGTCTTCCTGGTGCACCGGGAGTACAACGTCGTGCACATGGTCTTCGGAGACGTGGACACTGCGCGTTACGCCCAGGCGCTCGTCATCATGCTGGCGACCATTGTTGCCGTGCTCGTGTTCTGGATCGGGCTGAGCTACTGGACTCTCGCCGACCGGCCGCGCGCGCACCGTTTGCTGGTGCCCGCCACCGAGATTGGCCGCAAGATCTTCCTCAACTGGATGCGTCCGCGCAACGCCGAGCAGTCCACGTACACGGACAAGGACATCTCCGAGTTCCACTGGACCAATGGCCTGCCGCCGACCGAGGAGGAGTCTCCCGAGTGGATTGCCGCTCGCGAGAACGGCTGGGATGGCTACACCATCACGCTTGCGGACGACATCAACGGAACGACCAAGGTACTCACGATGGACGACATCCGGAAGTTGCCACAGACCTCCTACATCGCCACCCACACCTGCATGCAGGGTTGGTCGGCGACGTCGAGGTGGACCGGTGTTCGCCTGTCGGATCTGCTCGCCGAGCTCGGCCCCAGGCCTGAGGGCGCCAACTATGTCCTCGTCGATTCGTATGGACTCGCGCAGAAGATGATCGACAACCGACCGCGTGAACCGTTCTATGCTGCGTTCGATATCGAGACTGCGGCTGAGGACGACTCGATTCTCGCGTATGAGCGCAACGGGAAGCCGCTTGAACTGTACCTGGGGGCTCCGGCACGCGTCAGGGTCGAGTCGAATCACGGCTACAAGATGGTCAAGTGGGTGCGCTCGATCCGGTATGTGGCCGACTACGCCGACCACGGTGACGGTCGTGGTGGCACGCGCGAAGACTCTGCCCTGCAGGCCTTCAACGGTAGGATCTGAGCCATGACAGACAGCCACATCACCTCAACGACGCTTCGTGTCGCAGGAGTGCGAACCGATCATGAAGTCATCCGCGCACTCCAAGCCCTGTACAACGTGTTTGCCGAACTGGGGCTCGGACAGGCGACCTTTGAGGTCACGCACGCCGGGCCGGCCGAACTGTTCATCAAGCACATGGACACGGTCACGGTCGACGTCGCCGCGATCAATGCGGCGTTGGCTTCGGCTGGCGACTTCCGCGTGGTCGACTGAATCAACGATACTGGCTCGGGCCGGCCACCTTCGGGTTGCTGGCCCGAGCCATTTTTTTTGAGTCACCGCTTCAGCCGGTGCCGTACCGAAGAAGACACAATCCCGGTCGCGGCGATGGCGTACATGCAATACAGGAAGTACATTCGAACGATTGTCCGGTCACGGAGGAATGCGCTTCCCGGGCCCACGTCATTGGAGTCTGGCGCGCCACTCGGAACGCTTTGCCCCGGTTTGAACAGGGGCGATGTATTCCAACAGGCGCGGCGTGAGTTGAGCAGCAGCCGGGATCATCAAAAGGCCATTTCGAAGGTCATTGCTGTGGCCCTGATAAAACAAAAAGCACCGCCAGACTTGAGAGTCCGCGGTGCTTGAGTGGGCGATACTGGGATCGAACCAGTGACCTCTTCCGTGTCAGGGAAGCGCGCTACCGCTGCGCCAATCGCCCATACCTCGACGAGATTCGAACTCGCGACCCTCACCTTGGCAAGGTGATGCGCTACCACTGCGCCACATCCGCATTGCTCGCGTTTTTGCGTGCTTAGTGACTCTAGTCGATGCGGGACCATATTTTCAAACGCACGATTCCAGACGGTGTGTCGCCCCGGGTTTCGGGGGTGACCAACAGGGCCGCAAGATTCGACTAAGATCGTAAACCGTGGCTCGCGCGCACTCTCTGAGGGCATCCGGGCGGGCCGCACAGGGCGATTGGCGCAGTTGGTAGCGCGCTTCCTTCACACGGAAGAGGTCATCGGTTCGAGTCCGGTATCGCCCACCCACTCAGGAGTTCTTGTCACTCTTCGATCTGTATTGGCGCCCGATCTCGTGCCTTGTGGATACTGCGGTTGCACCCGTGACCACTCCCCACCGATGTCGCACAAAGCGTTGACTCCCCCAACCGCCGGTGGTAGCGTCAGCACCAGCATTTCCGATGATGGAAAGATGCGAATCACCTGATCAATGACGCTTTCGCGAGGCACCACGCCCCGCTCGTTTGCAGTATTCGCTTGGGAGAACTTCCATGTTTTTGAGCATGCACGAACAAGAACGTCTCATGGTCTACGCGGCTGGAAAGCTTGCGCTTGAACGCAAGGAACGCGGCCTCAAGCTGAACCTGCCGGAAGCCACGGCCTTCATCGCCGCTTACCTTCTCGAGGGCGCCCGCGACGGCAAGTCGGTCGCAGACCTCATGGAAGCTGGCCGCCACGTTCTCGGCCGCGACGACGTGATGGAGGGGGTGCCGGAGATGCTCGCCCAGGTGCAGATCGAGGCGACTTTCCCCGACGG
>CAJDUP010000039.1_pt1 | contig 33178 bp, 29 predicted proteins | sample 7391181 | NCBI WGS metagenome assembly CAJDUP01 (sample SAMEA7055690, study PRJEB34461) | soil metagenome | biome: terrestrial ecosystem; feature: Peninsula; material: soil | place: Antarctica | collected 2016
CGAAGAGCGTGGGCACGCGGTGTTGCTCACCAAGCCGGCCGTCGATACCAAGGCCGACCTCGGCATCCTGTCGCGGTTGGGCGTACGGCGCGAGGTCGACTTTCTGCTTGCTCCCGAGTCAGATGCCTACACCGAGTTCCAGCGTCACCGTGGGCGCACCGCGAAGCGGATGGGGCGCGACGTGAGCGCCCTCCTGGTTGACGAGGCACAGTTTCTCACCGAGGCCCAGGTCGACGACCTGCTGCGCATCGCGGTGCTCGAGAACATTCCTGTTCTGGCATACGGCATCCGCACCGACTTTCAGACCGTGGCGTTCCCCGGCAGCCGGCGGTTGCTGGAGATCTCGCACAGTCTGGAGGAGTTGAAGACGATCTGCCGATGCGGGCGCAAAGCGGTCTTCAACGCCCGTAAGGTCGGTGACGTGTTCACGTTCGCGGGCGAACAGGTCGCCATCGACACCTCCGACGTGGGTGCGATCGAGGATCAGCCGGTCGTCAGCTACGAGGCGCTCTGTGGCACGTGCTACCTGGAGGAGAGCCACGGGGTGCTCAACGCGGGTCGCCGGCGCTGGCCCCTCGAGGAGCAGAGCCCGGTCTACCAGGGCGGCCCCGACGCCGACTTCAGCTGAGGCTGGCGTCTTCGGCGCGAATCTCGGCGACAGAATCCGCGCCCGGTCCTGCGCCAGACTCGGCAGCGGGATCAGCGGGATGAGCGGGATCTTGGGCGACCGGGGTGCCGGGCACCGCTGAGACGGGGGTCATCGCGGCGGATGCGGCCGATGCCACGGAAGACGGCCACAATGCCCAACTGCTGAACCCCGGTGTAGGTCTCGCCCAGAATCAGGGCACCGAAACCGGCTGCGATCACAGGGGACGTGCTGGTGATGACCGCATAGAGCCTGGGGGTGATCCGCCGCAGGATGAAGGTATCGAGGCTGTACGGAATAGCGCTGGCCAGGAGGCCGGCGGCGACGAGAATCCCCAGCACGGGCCAACTCAACGCGCTCCACTGCACCACCATCAGCGCGACCGGCAGCAGGATGATCGTCGAGACGATGCTGGCGACCGTCAGCCCGCTGAGCCCGCGCAACCGGGTCGCAACGGTGCGGGTCAACAGGATGTACCCCGCCCAGGCCGCTGCCGCGATCAGGGCGAACACGATGCCGATCGGGTCGACGGTGCCGCCGCTGAAGGTCAGCATCACCACGCCGGCCGCCGCGAGTGCCGCGCAGCCCGCATCGAGCAGGCGGCGGGAGGCGAGCAGGGCAACGGCCAGCGGCCCGAGGAATTCCAGGGTGGCGGCTGTGCCGAGGCCGAGCCGTGCGATCGCCCCATAGAAGGTGAGGTTCATGACGGCCAGGATCACTCCGAGGGCGATCGCGGGCCAGAGGTTCCGCCACGCGAAATCAGCGCGCCGGGGCCGGTAGAACGGAAGCAGCACGACCGCGGTGACGACCTGCCGGGCGGCGACGACGACGGGTGCACCGACCACCGGCAGCACTGTGGCCGCCAGTGAGGCGCCGAAGTTGATGCTCACCTGCGTCGCCACCTGGGTGCTCGCCCCGGTGAAGCGGTCGCGTGCGGAGATCATCTTCCGAGACTATCCAACGATCATCCCCTCATCCGCGTGGCGGCGCCCGCCGAAGTGAGAGGCCACGATCGGCATCTGGCGCACCCGGTGAGGCGCTGGGAGGCGACGATCGTGACCCCTCAGCGGGCCTGCCTGCTCAGGAGAGGAAATCTAGGGCGGCCTGCTTGAACACTCGGGACGACACCGCGGTGAAGTGGTGCCTCTTCGGGATGCTCACGAATTCCGCGCCCAACTGAGCGGCCAACTCCTCGGCGTCGGCGGCCACCTCGTCGCGTTCACCGGCAGCGACCAGAATGGGCACGTCGGGGGCCCAGGTGACGGGCCCGCCGGCCATGCCCCGAATGCAGGCCAGAAGGGCCAACGGGTCATTCCCCGGCACCGACATGGCGATCGTCAAGGTCTGTTGCATGAGCTTGTCGTCGGCAGTCGTGCCTTCTGTCAGAAACGCCTCGGCGGCATCCGGATCCCACTCGGCGAACAATTCCCGGGTGCCCACGCCGCCGAGCACGAGACGCCGCACGCGTTTTGGGGCGACCTCGGCGAGCGCGAGCGCGACGCGGCAGCCCATGGAGTACGCGATCACGTCGACGGGGCTGTCTGCGGGCACGCCGGCGGCGTCGAGGGCGACCACGAGGTCACCGGCCATCAGCTGGGGTGAGTAGCGTTCGGCATCATGCAGGTGGGTGCTCTGGCCGTGGCCGCGCAGGTCAACCGTGATCGCTCCGCGTCCGGCCTCTTCGACAGCGGTCAGCCAGCCGGTGTTCACCCAGCTCAAGGTGGAGTTGGAGGCGAACCCGTGAACCAGAAGAATGGGGCGATCGCCAGGGGTCACCTCATAGTGGATCTCTAGCGAGCCTCTCACCTCCTGTGTGGTTGCGGTCGGTGTCATCAGTCGTCGGGCAGCTGCAGGCGCACGCGCCGCTCGGGTGCCTCGGCCTTGGGGACCGTTCCCACGATACCCGCCTGCTCGTCATCCACCTCGAAGGTGACCAAGGTGTCTCCGACGTGCAGAAGGTCGTCTTCCTCGGCGTGGAAGGTGACGACAACGCCGGTCTGCGGCGACGGCAACTCGACCGCTGACTTCGTGGTCTCCACCTCGACCAGCGGTTCCCCGCGGGTGACCATGTCGCCGATCGACACCAGCCACTCGAGCACCCTGGCCTCGACCAGGCCCTCGCCGAGATCGGGAAGTTCGAATGAGATCTCAGCCACGGCGATACTCCAATGTTTTCTGGACCGCGTTCAGGATGCGGTCTGCGTTCGGCAGGTACGCGTCTTCCAGCGCACCACTGGGGTACGGCACATCAAAGCCGGTCACCCGCTCCACCGGGGCCCGAAGTGCGTCAAAGCACCGTTCCATGATGATAGCGCTCACCTCGCCGCCGAGCCCCGCGGTCAGCGGCGCTTCGTGCACGACGATCGCGCGCCGCGTCTTCGAGACCGAGGCCTGAATGCCGGCCGCATCGATCGGCTTCAGCCAGCGCAGGTCGAGCACCTCCAACTCGACTCCGTCTTCGGCCGCGTACTCCGCCACCTGCAGGCAGGTGGACACCATGGCGCCCCACGAGATCAGGGTGGCGTGCTTGCCCTCTCGCACAACGTTGGAAGTGCCGACCGGTGTCGTGGTCTCGCGCTCGGCGGGTGCGGCATCCGACTCGGTGTCGCTCGGTGCCGGCAACAGCACGTCGCCGCGCTGCCAGTAACGGGATTTCGGCTCCATGAACACCACAGGGTCGGGGTCGGCGACCGCCTGGCGCAGCAGGTGGTAGGCCTCGTTCGGTGTGGACGGCGAGACGACCTTGAGCCCGGGCACGTGGGCGAACAGCGACTCGAGTGACTCGCCGTGCAATTCGGGGGCACGGATGCCGCCAAAGCTCGGCAGCCGGAGGGTGATCGGCATGGGCATGGTGCCGCGCGATCGGTTGTTCATGCGGGCCATCTGGCTGATCACCTGGTTCATCGCCGGGTAGGAGAAGCCGTCGAACTGCAGTTCGGGTACGGGGCGCCAGCCGGCCATCGCCAGCCCGACCGCCATGCCCATGATCCCGGATTCCGCCAACGGGGTGTCGAACACCCGGGCGGCGCCGAACTTCTGCTGCAGCCCGTCTGTCACGCGAAAGACGCCGCCGACCGGGCCGACGTCTTCGCCGAAGATCAGCGTGCGGTCATCGGCTGCGAGGCTGTGCTCGAGGGCGAGGTTGAGCGCCTGCTGCATCGAGAGATGCCGGGTCTCGGTGTGTGGGGTGTGGGGGCGGGTGTCTGCTGTCATGGTCATGAGATCTCCTCCAGTGCGCGGTCGCGTTGTGCCAGCAGGGCGGCCGGCGGCTCGGCGTAGACGAAGTCGAAGAGTTCGTGCATCGGCCGGTCGACCTGGCTGAGGATGCCCGTGCGCACCTGTTCGCTCACCTCGAGCGCGTGTGCGGCTGCCTCCGTGAAGAACTCGTCGGCCAGGCCCTCGTCGCGCAGGCGCTTCTCGCAGAGTTTGAGGGGGTCGCGCGCCCGCCAGGACTGTTCCTCGTCGAGTGACCGGTACCGGCCGGGATCATCCGATGTGGAGTGGGGGCCCACCCGGTAGGTCATCGCCTCGATCACGGTGGCTCCGCCGCCGGAGTGCGCCCGGTTCAGCGCGCGGGTGGTGGCCTCGTACACGGCGGCGACATCGTTGCCGTCGATCTTCTCGGAGGGCAGCCCATACCCGGCGGCGCGAGCAGACACCGAGCCGCCGGCAACCTGGTTCTCGGTGGGAACCGAGATCGCCCAGCCGTTGTTCTGGCAGAAGAACACCACGGGCAGGGTATAGACGCCCGCGAAGTTCATCGCCTCGTGCACGTCGCCCTGCGAACTGGCGCCGTCACCGAAGTATGCGATGGCGGCACCGATGGGGGCGGATGAGGTGTCTGGTTCGGTTGCGGCTGGTTCGTTCGCGTCAGGGTTGGATGAGTCGTGTGCGGATGATTCGTTCGGTGCGCGCCCGACGGGGGCGAGGCCGGCATCCAGTTTCTGGCCCAGCGCCCAGCCCATCGCGTGCAGCACCGAACCGGCCACCACTGCCTGGATCGGGGCGAAGCGGGAGGCAACCGGGTCGTAGAGCCCGCCGTGCCAGCTGGCCAGGTGGGTGGCCATGTAGCCGGTGAGATCGACGCCCATCGCGACCGCGACTCCCAACTCGCGGTAGGTGGGAAAGGCGAAGTCGTAGCGTTTGTCGATCGCGGCTCCGCTGCCGACCTGGGCTGCCTCCTGGCCGATCAGCGGGGCGTATGCGGGCAGCACTCCGGTGCGCTGCAGGTTGACGGCCTCACGGTCGATGGCGCGCGCGATGCTCATCTGCCGGTACAGCTCGGGCAGGATCTCGGTCGCGCTCAGCGCGGTGGTGCCCGCGGCGGCGGAGGCGGCGCTGGTGTCAGCGGCGGTGTTGCGCGTGACGCTCGTCTCGATGAACGAGCGGTGAGCGACTGGCGGGTTGGAATCTCTTGACGTGCTGTTATCTGTGGACTTCATTGTGCGGAGTGCCCTTCCGGTGGGGCCAACGGTTCAAGCCCACCACCTGCCACGGTGCCACGGATAACCGCCTTGTGCAATAAGCAGAATTTCGGCCATTCACTCTGCACAGATCGCCACCTGATCGACGGTGAACGCTAGACAACTTGTTCATCTATCCGACTGAGCGCAGCAGTCGTGCTCAGCCCCTTTTCCTCGGGTGCAATATCGTCGAGAGGTGAACAGTTGGGGTTATCCGGCGCGGATAGCCTCATCGTCTGCACGCTCGCGGGCGTCGCGACCGAGGGCCGACGGCCACCAGATGGCCCGGCCGATGTCATACGAGAGGGCGGGCACCAACAGGGAGCGCACGATGACGGTGTCGAGCAGCACCCCGAACGCCACAATGAACGCAATCTGCACGAGAAACAGGATGGGGATGACGCTGAGCGCCGCGAAGGTGGCGGCCAGCACCACCCCGGCCGAGGTGATCACGCTGCCGGTCTTGCCGAGTCCGCGCAGGATGCCCGGGCGGGTGCCCAGCACGAGAGACTCCTCGCGCACGCGTGTCATCAGGAAGATGTTGTAGTCCACACCGAGTGCGACCAGAAACACGAAGCCGAACAGGGGAACGGCGGCATCCGCGCCCGAAAACCCGAAGATGTGGTTGAAGACCACGGCAGACACCCCGAGGGCTGACGCATAGGAGACGACCACGCTCGAGATCAGCAGCACGGGCGCGAGGATCGAGCGCAACAGCAGCATCAGGATGAGCAGAATGACCACCAGCACGATCGGGATGATCTTCATGAGGTCGGCCTGGGCGGTGATGTTCGTGTCGAGGGCGATCGCGGTCACTCCGCCGACCAGCACCTGGGGGTCGACCGCCGGCAGCGTTTCGCGCAGCTCCCGCACGACCTGCTCGGCGGCATCGGAGTCTGCCTCGTACTCGAGGGTGGCGTTGACCAGCACGCGGCCGTCGCGCACCAACGGTTCTGGCAGGGGAATCGGCGTGCCCGTGGACGGAGGAACCGCAGGCTGAGTACTGGGTGGCTGCGTGGTCGGCGGCTGTGCGCTGGGGGCCTGCGCACTGGGGGCCTGCGCGCTCGGGGAGGACGGCTCGGAGGATGTGGGTGGCCCGGGCGGCGGTGCCAGCGGCGGCCCGGTGGGAGGTTTCACCGGGCCGGTGTAGACGGTGGCCTCGTTGATGCCCTTCACCTTCACGGCGGCATCCGCGATCGCTTGTGCGTGAGCCTCGGTGGTGACGATCACGACCGGGGTTCCCGACCCCGCATTGAAGTGCGTACCGAGCACGGCCTGGCCGTCGACCGCATCGGACTGGCTGAGGATGAAATCTGATTGCGGCACCCCGCTCGCCTTCAGTTGCGGCAGCCCAAGAACGCAGACCACCAGCACCAGTAGTGCGGCCAGCCAGGTCGCACGCGGGTGGGAGGCAACGAGAGTGCCCACCCGCCGCCAGAGTCCGCTGATGCCCTCGAGCCCCGGGGCATGCGCCCCGGGGACGTGCGCCGGTTCCGCGTGCTCTCGCACCAGCGGGCGGAACGGCCAGAACGCGACCCGGCCGAAGATCACCAACAGCACCGGCAGCAGGGTGAGCGCCGACAGCAGGGCGAAGGCGATGCCCACCGCGGCGATCGGGCCGAGACTGCGGTTCGAGTTGAGGTCGGAGAACAGCAGGCAGAGCAGCGCGATGATCACCGTGCTCCCCGAGGCGATGATGGGTTCGAACGCTCCGCGCAGCGCCCGCCCAATGGCCGCCCACCGCGAATCGACCTGCTCGAGCGCCTCCCGGTAGCGCGCTACGAGCAGCAGTGCATAGTCGGTGGCGGCGCCGATGACGAGAATCGACAGGATGCCCTGACTCTGGCCGCTCAGCTTGATCCAGTCCCAACTGGCGAGGGCGTAGATCACGAGGATCGCCGCGCTCAGCGCGAAGATCGAGGTGAACAGCACCAGGAACGGCAGAATCGGCGAGCGGTAGACCAGCAGCAGGATGAGGAACACCGCGCTGACCGCGACCACCAGCAGAATGCCGTCAATCCCGCCGAACGCGGAGACCAGGTCGGCGGTGAGCCCGGCCGGTCCCGTGACGTAGGCGGTCACTCCGGCCGGGGTGTTCTCGTCGACGACGTGGCGCAGGTCGGCGATCACCGCGGTCAGGCCGTTGCCCTGGTCGATCGGCACGATGAACTGCACCGCCCGCATATCTTTCGATGGGATCGGGCCGACGACCTGGCCGGTGGTGGCGTCTGGGTTGTGGTGCACGCCGTCGACGGCGGCCAGCTTCGTGCCGAGCTGCGCATAGTGGGCCAGTTCGGACTGGGGGATCGGCGCATCCGCCACCAGCAGCACGATTGCGGGAATCGCCTCGGAGTCGGTGAACTTCTGCTGCCACGCCTGCACCTCGGTACTCTCTGCGCTCGCCGGCAGGAACGACGCCTGGTCGTTCGTGGAGACGCTGGAGATCTTGCCAAATGTTGGCCCGCCGATCCCGGCGAGGGCCAACCAGATCAGCAGCAGAACCGTTGGCAGGGTGATGCGCAGCCAGCGAGGCGGTGCCCAGTCGCGTGGGTCGGTCGCGGGCGTGTGTCTGGGGGCGCCCTTTCGGGTGCCTTCGTGTCTGTGGCCCGCAGGCTCAGGCATCAGCTTCGGTTTGGGGCAGGGACACGGATTCCGTCACGTCGACGCCGGCCTCGGCCAGTTCGGCAACAGCGGCCACCCGAGAGGCCTCGGCCACGGCCGCGGTGAGGTCGGTCAGCACGCGAACCTGCCGCAGGTCACCGACCGCGTCGAGGGCGGATGCCCGAACACAGTAGTCGGTGGCGATGCCCACCACGTCGATATCGGTCACGTCCAAGCGGTCGAGCAGTTGCGGCACGGTCTCGCCGTCGTCGGTGGTTCCCTGGTAGATGGAGTAGGCGGGCTTTCCCTGGCCCTTCTTCACGTGCACGTCGATGCGATTCGTGTCCAGCGCGGGATGGTATTCGGCGCCGGGGGTGCCTGCGACGCAGTGCACCGGCCAGGTGGTGGCGAAGTCGGGGGCTTCGTCGGTGGCGAAATGACCGCCATTGTCGTTGTCGGCGTCATGCCAGTCACGGGAGGCGATCACCACGTCGTAACCCTCAGGATTGCGTGCCAGGTACTGGCTGATCCCGAGTGCCACGGCCGCACCGCCGGCGACACCGAGCGCACCGCCCTCGGTGAAATCGTTCTGTACATCGATGATGAAAAGCGCCTTAGCCACGGATTCGACTGTCCCCTTGTGTCATTCGGATCCGGGATCGGCCACAGATCCATTTTGTTCGACAGGCTACCACCGCGGCGCCGGATGCCGGTGAGTCCTACTCTGTGCTCACGGCATCGACCGGCATCGGCCGGCTGAGGGGCTCGGCCGGGTCACGGCGCATCCACACCGATGCGAAGAGTATTCCGACCAGGGGGGCGATGAACGGGAGGTACAGCATGAGGATGACCCCGAAGGTGACGGCGTAGCCGACACCGATTGCGATCGACAGCCATACGCGTGCCGGCTGCTTCACGCGGATCGTTGCGTTGGCGGTCGCGGCCACGGCGCCGCCCGCGACGAGTGTGGCCGCCAGAAAGCCGGTCCAGGTGGTCTCGGGGTCGACGCCGGTGACGCCGGATGCCGAGGCCACGGCCGCGATGAGCAGGGACACAACCATGAGCGTCGTGGGCAGCAGTGCACCCACCAGGCCGCGTGCCGCCACGAACAGCGCGAGGGCAACCACCAGGGGAATCGTGGCGACCAGACCGGCGGCGATCCCGAGTTGCATGGCTTCGGTGGAGTCGAGGGTGTTGTCGAACCAGAGACTGCCCGACAGCGCGAAGGCGACAGAACCCAGACCGATGGCGACACTGCCCCAGACCAACGCCGCGATCAGCGTGCGCGGTGCGCTGCGGACCGTGAATGTACTGCGGACCGTGAATGTACTGCGGCCTGTGAAAGCGCCGGGTGGCGCTGTGTCCCCGGTAGGAAGCTGCGCGGAGCGCGAAACGTCTGGGCTGATCTGACGCGACCGCTGCGTGAGAGATATCGCGACCATCGCGATTCCCGCGACCACCCCGACCGTCGGCGTCAGGAGTGAGAACCCAAGAAAGGGCGCTGCCAGCAGGCCCACGGCGACAGCGATGATCCAACGCGCGGTGCCGAGGAGGCGAGTGCGACGCAGGATCGCTTCGATGCTCACCGCGAGCGCGCCGGATGCCAGAAGCCACGCTGCTGCGAACCACAGAAACTCGAGTGGTGAGTTCTTGCTGCTCGCGTCGGGTTCGGCAAATGCGGCGGCCCACGACAGACCGGCCATCAACCCAGCGCCACTCGCGGCCAGGGTGAGCACAGGTAGGGCCACGGCTCGCATCGCCTGGAGGATCCCGAGTTCGCGAAGCCAGCCGGCGGCTGAAATCGCCAACAGGGTTGGCGTGACCAGGAGCGACAGGGTGAGGGCGATCCAGCCGAACCCACCGGCCGCGATCTGCGGGATGAATACCGAGAGGACACCGCCGGCGACCGCGGCCACCGTGCCGGCGATGGCGAAGATCAGGGCAGACCGTGCGTCGAGCCGGGAGGCGATGCCGTGCACTGCGATCGAACACGACTCACGACCGCTTGGCCTCGTGCGTTTGTCGGCCTCTGCCGAGTCAAGGAGCATCCCGAGCATCACGTGGCCGTGCGTTTCGCGCCACCGGCGCGGATACCACCGCAGGAGGCGTCGATAGCGGTCTGCCAGGTCGGCGGTCACGCGAAGGCCCGGTTCAGCGCTGGGCGAGCGGTCAACGGCTCACGCGCTGTCAGCCGCTGGCGTGCCACGTGAGCGCGTTCTTCGAGCCGGTCGGCCTCGTGGGCCAGACGTACCGTTCCCTGATCGGTCAGCCGAAAGTAGCGGCGGGCCCTGCCATCGACGATCTCTTCGCCGTCGATGATGACCCAACCGAGCCTCTCCAGCCTTTCGAGCGCGGCGTACACGGTCGTCACCTTCAACGTCGCGCGACCGTCTGACGCGGCCTTCGTGTCTTGCAGGATCGCGTAGCCATGTCGCCTGCCCGCTGCCAGGCTCGTCAGAATCCAGAACCCCGCTTCGCCCAACTCGATTTCACTCATGAGCCAACCATAGTGCAGTCAGTGAAGTATCTCGGCTATGGGAGTAGCGGTACGGAGTGACCGACGCCACCACGACAAAAATTCAGGAGGAGAGGCACGCCGAGGTTCTCTGCGCGCCGGCGGTACTCGCCTCCTGAAGCTGGACACGGAGGTCTCTCATCCCACCAGGATCAGCAGGCGTCAGTGGTTCGAGAGGTTGTCTCCGCAGCGGTAGAAGCCGGTGGTGATCGTGTCGATCGCCTGCTTGGCGCTCTCACCCACATCGTCGAGCGCGTAGACGGCGAAGGTGAGGGTGGTTCCGTCGTCGGCGTGGATGATCCCCGCCAGCGTGTAGCCGGTGTCGATCCAGCCGGTCTTCGCCAAGACACTGCCGCGTGCCACGGAGTTGTCGCCCGTGAACCGGTCGCCATAGCCGAGCGAACCGGTCTCGCCCGCGACGGGGAGCCCGTCGAACACGTAACCGAGGTTGCCGTCGCGGTCATTGACCTTGCGCAGCAGCTGCGTGATGTATGAGGGCGGCACGGCATTGTCGTCACTGAGGCCTGAGCCGTCGACGATGGTGAGTGCGCCGGTGTCGATGCCGTAGCTGTCCAGGGCGCCAGTGGTGCCGTCTTGCAGGGCACCGAAAGTGTTTCCAGAGCCAGCAGAGATCGCGGTCAGCCTGCCGAGCATCTCGGCCAGGGCGTTGTCGGACACGATCAATGACTGTTGCACGAGCGTGCTGACCGGCTGGGAGGAGACCTCACCCAGAGTCTTGGCACCGGAGTCTGCGGTGCCTCGGCTGATCACCAGCCCGCCGAATAACTCGGAGAAGGCGGCGCCGGCCCGGCCGATCGGGTCTTCGCTGCGTGTCGACACGTTGTTGTACGGATTGTCCCGGTCGCCGTCGACCTGCAGGGCGGTGATCTCGGGGATGTAGCCGTCGTAGAGTTCTTTGCGCTCCCAACTGGGCTGCCAGGCAGGGTCGCCGAAGCGGCCGGAATCGAGCACGAGCGACGTGATCGGGGTGCCGGCCGTTTCTGGATCGGCTTCCCACGCATCCTTCGTCTGGCGGGCGAGATCGTCGAGGTGCGGTGCGCCGTAGTAGGCGGGCTCGTCACCGCTCGGGGTGCGGCTGAGGGTCAGGTCGCCGCCGCCGACCAGCACGATGCTGCCGGGCTCGCTCCCGCGCACCACGGTGGTCGTGGCACGGTGGTCGGGGCCGAGTTCGGCCAGCGCGGCCGCCGTCGTGAGCACTTTCAACACGCTTGCGGTGCGCGCCGGGGTGTCGCCACGCCGGTCGAAGAGCACGTCACCGGTCTCGGCGTTGCGCACGTGGGCGTAGAACGTGCCCAGGCGGTCGTCGGCGGCGAGGTCGGCGACCGAACAGGTGCGCAGCCGGGAGCTGGTGCGTTCGTCTGGGACTGGCCGGGCCTCGCCCGGAGGAGGCGGAAAGCTGGGGGCGACGCTTGGGCTGGCCGAGACGGGGGCGATCGGCTCGGCGGTTGCATCATTGGCTGTCACCAGCTGGTGGGCCCGGCACTGTGCGCGGGCGGTGAGTCGGGCCCGCCGACGCTGTCGTCAACGGCATCCGGGCCGGTTACAGAACCGGTGAACGGTCCGGTCGGAGGGCCCCCATTGCCGGGCCTGCCGGTTTCTGCCCCCGAACCGGGAGTCTCGCTCGCATTCACCCGACCATGGTAACCGTCTGGCCCGAGTCGCGTATTCAGGCACCAAGGGTAGCGAAGCCCGATCTGCCGTCGAATCTCGTCGAGGGTTTCCATCACTCTGACGGTCTCGTCGGGGGAGAGGATCTCGCTGGCGGTGCGCCCGGAGGTGACCAGACGCTCCACCTCGAGTGCCTGAAATTGCATCCCGCGCCCGGTCACGGTCGACTCGTACGTCTCCAACACCTCACCGGCATCGTCGTATACCCGGAACGAGGTGGGGGCGTACCAGACGCCGTCGATATCGATCCGACCGGCGCTGCCGAGAATCGTCGCCCGGTTGGGCCCAGTGGTGTTGCTCGCCGACAGGGTTGTGGCCAACTGGCCGTCGCCGTAGCGAAAGATGGTCGCGACCTGGGCGTCGGCGCCGGTCGGTTTGAAGGTGGCAGACGCGCTGATCTGCTGGGGGGTGCCGAACAGTTGCGAGGCGAATGAGATCGGGTACACGCCGAGGTCGAGCAGGGCGCCGCCGCCGAGCTCCAACGCATTCAGCCGGTGCGCGGGGTCATCCGGCAGATGTTGGGTGTGGTCGGCGATCAGGCCGTGCACCTCGCCGATCGTGTCGGTTTCGAGAATCTCGATGATGCGGCGCATATGCGGCAGAAACCTCGTCCACATCGCTTCGAGCACCAGCAACCCGCGCTCGGCCGCGATGTTCACCACCTGCCTGGCCTCGGTCGCGTTCAACGTGAACGGCTTCTCGACCAGAACGTGCTTGCCCGCGTTCAACGCGGCGATCGCGTTCTCGGCGTGGAACGGATGCGGCGTCGCGATGTAGATGACGTCGATCTCCGGGTCATCGACCAACTCCCGGTAGCTCGCGTGGGAGCGGGCGATCTCGAAGTCCATCGCGAACGCGTCTGCGGTCTGCTGGTGGCGCGACCCGACCGCGTCGAGCGCGAACCCGTGCAGCACCAGGTCGTTCGCGAAGAGTCGGGCGATTCCGCCGGTGCCCAGAATTCCCCACCGAACCGTGTCGTGTGACATCAACTGCACCACCTCCAGTCGGTAGCGTACTCGTGCCGGGCGTGACGCGTGCCAGTGCAGCATGAACAGCCCGCGCCATCCGGCTGGCGCGGGAGGATGATGGAGAAGGCACCAACACGGGGAGAGGGAGTGCATCAATCCCGTGCGCGAGAGCGCATCCTCGGCAAATCGCGAACCACAGGGTGATTTTGCTCTCGTCACGGGCGGGTCGGGCCACCAGCAGACCGCAGACGCGTTCGGGTGAGGACGCCCTGGTCGCCACCGCGGGGAGCCTGGTGCGCCTGAACCTGCACCAGTGGGTGAAAGTTCTTGTCATGCCGCCGCTCCGGGAAGATAATGAGTCGATTGATGACTGTCGTCGACCGATGATGTGAGTCGATCACGAGCCGCAAAGGAGACCGGCCATGAGCACGATCCTCACCCCGTATCTGAGCTTTCGCGACAACGCACGGGAGGCGATGGAGTTCTACCGCACGGTGTTCGGCGGGGAACTCACGGTCAACACCTTCGCCGACTTCCATGCCAGTGACGAACCTGACGATCAGGACCTGGTGATGCACGCCCAGCTGAAGACTCCGGCCGGGCTCACCCTGATGGCATCCGACACACCGAAGAGGATGGGGTACACCCCGGGCAGCGCCATCTCTGTCTCGGTCAGCGGCCCGGCCGAGGACGATGCCGCCCTGCGCGGTTACTGGGAGCGCCTGTCGGAGGGCGCCCGCGTGGACATGCCGTTGGAGAAGGCCATGTGGGGTGATGAGTTCGGAATGCTCACCGACCGCTTCGGCGTGGCCTGGATGGTCAGTATCAGCGCGGCCGAGGGCTGAGCGGTCATGTTCTGAATCGCGTCGCCACGCTGCGGTGCGGCTGTCACGGGACTGTCACGCGAGCGTGAGAAACAGTTTCTCCAGCTCTTCGACGGTCACCGATTTGGTGTTCGAGTCGTCATCGGCATCCGTGGTGAGGCAGTCCTTCATCGCCGACGAGATGATCAGGAATCCGGCGCGGTCGATCGCACTGGACACCGCGGCCAACTGCGTGACGACCGCTCGGCAGTCGTTGCCGTCTTCGACCGCGGCGATCACCGCGGCGAGTTGCCCCTGCGCCCGCTTCAACCGATTGACGATCTTGCGTTGTTCGGTGGAGCTTGTAGTAGCACTCTCAATCATGATCTGACCCATTCTCTCTCGTTGGCGTGCCGATATGACGGCTGATGTGGCGACGAATGTCACGTGGTCGCCGGCTGGCCGGAGACCACCGGGCCCCCATAACCCGCCCATTCGATGATGCCGCCCTCGATGTTGGTGGCATCGAAGCCGCGGCCGGCGAGATACTCGGTGACCCTGCCGCTGCGGTTCCCAGAGGCGCAGATGATGTACACCGGGGTGTCTGTGGGCACCTGGTCGAACCGGTCGACGAAGCAGCTCATCGGAATGCTCAGGGATCCGGCCACATGGGTGGTGGCATATTCGTCGTCTTCGCGCACGTCGATGATGGTGGCGGAATCTTTGAGTTTGATCAGGTCGCGGGCGTTGATCCGTTGCATGGGTTGCCTTTCTCGTGAATGAGTCCTAGTGTAGCACTATACCCCTAGGGGTATAAGACGGGAAAGAGGAGCAGCTATGACGACCAAGCCATCGACCACACACGACCTCACCGAGGCCTCGTTCGCCGACGCGATCACGCAGAACGATATCGTCTTCGTCGACTTCTGGGCCGCATGGTGCGGGCCGTGCCGTTCCTTCGCGCCAACCTACAGCAAGGCCGCCGCACAACACCCGGACATCTTCTTCGGCAAAGTCGACACCGAGGCTGAGCAGAGCCTGTCCGCCGCAGCGGCGATCCAGTCGATCCCGACCCTGATGGCATTCCGCGAGAAGGTGCTCGTGTTCTCGCAGCCGGGTGCCCTGGGCCCGGCGGCGCTCGACGAGGTCATTGCTGCGGTGCGTGCCCTCGACATGGACGAGGTGCACCGCACGGTCGCCGAGCAGCAGAAGGCTGAGGCTCCGGTCGCGTAGGGGCTTGTCGCTGTCGTGCGCTCCGTCTCACCCCACACCCCACCTCCCGGCTGTATTTCGGTGAGATTGCCCGAGCGGCCCTTGCGAGGCGCGGCGAAGGGCCGCTGCTGACACCTCAGAGTTGCGCGGCCCGGTCCCACCAGGCGAGCACGCGGGTGGCGTGGAAGGTGAGCCATTTCGACGGTTCTCCGGGCGGCGCATCCATCTCGAACCACACCCGCCCGGGATGCCGTCTCTCCTGCACCCAGGTGCCGTCGGATTGCCGGGCGTCACGAATCACGGTGATGGCGTCGGCGAGGCGCGGGTCTGGTGGGGTGCCATCGTGCACCGCTGCCGCCCGAAAATGGTCAGCGGCGTGCAGAGCGCTGTAGAGCCAGCGGAACGGGTACGCGAATCGGGGCGCCCACGACCCGACGAGCTCCCCCGAGCTGAGGCTGTACAGCAACCGGCGTACCAGCAGGTATTCCTCGGCAGTGTGCCTGGCCGCCCGCAACCCGTCGGAGCCGCCGGTGGCAATCTCGTGGTACAGAAGTCCCTTCAACACGTTGAGTGTGGAATGGAACGACGATCGCGTGGAGCCCTCGACCCACTCGCAGTTCCACCCGCCGTCGGCAAGCTGGTGCTCGGGAAACCATCCGGCCAGCCGTTCCACATCCGCGCCCAGCCAGGTTCCGTTGGCCAGTGTGGAGGCGTTGATGCAGCAGTCGACCTCGCCGCCCCAGTAGGGCAGGTTCTCATACTCCCAGCGGCTGTTTCTATCGAGCAGTTCCGCAGTTCCGGCGAGCACGGAGGCGTCCAGGCCCCATTCGCGCAAAGTGTTCAGTGTCCACGTGGTCGCTGTCCACGGTTGGCCGGCGCCCTCGGCCGCCTCGGAGCCGTGGAAGTCGAAATCGGCGGGGAAGAAGGCGCCGCCCGCCCATTGGCCGTCGGCATCCTGCAGCGCCAGCAACCGCGCCCCGAAGCCCTCGGTGGCGATGCGGGCCCTCGTCGCCTCCCACACGTCGTGCGGTGCACCAGCCAGGTCGCGTTCGACCTGCCATCGCAACGCGGGGTCAGAATCGAGTAACCACTCGAGCAACCCGGCGTCGGTGTTCATGCTGGGAAGATTACCACCGGCGGTGGTGCAGGGTAACCGCGAGAATTCGTATGCACGTCTGCCGTCCACGCTCGGCGGTGAAAGGTTTAGAAACGCTCTTCCTCGAGTCAGGACCAACCCGACACGAGCACTCGGGCGCCGCTCAGTCGAATGCGGGACGGGCATTCCGCGTCTCGGGAGGGCGATCGTTGGAGAGGGCTACTGGTGGAGCCGCCTATCAGAATCGAACTGATGACCTTCTCATTACGAGTGAAACCGATCTACTAGAGGCAGGCAATTTCACCCATCTCAGTCATTCCCCTACTGCCTACAGAGTGCGGGTGTAGACAGCGTTTACGATTCTGCGGGGACCGAATAGCGACCGGGGAGGTCCCGGGTCAGTAATCGTTCCATGCGCCTAAGCAGAGTGCCCCGCCCAGGAATCAGACAGGGCACTCTACATTAGGGGTTACCTCAGATTAAACGCGCGGTTACAATGACCGCACCTGATCAGGCCAGGTGAATATCCACCGACCAGAAAGCGTGTCCGGCAGTAGGGGCATGTAAACGTCCTGTTGCCCCGCCTCACTTTTTGCGCGTTTCTTTTATGGTCGTACTGGGGTGTTTGTCCGCGTACTTGCGGTCGTGTATCGCCCGTTGTCCGCCGCCCGATACGCCCTGGCATACTTCGCCGTAATCTCCGCTCGCGCCGACATAGACAACTCACTTCCCATGCCAACCGAGCGTGACAGCTACGCGGGCATTCTTAGATGAGGCACCGCTGACCGTTCGCGGGCACTTTTAGTGAGTCTCGTCGGCGGCTCGACGCCTGCGGGAATCACGGGTATCATGCAGCCACAGCGGTTCGGTCGGCGGGTGTTGGGCCGACGTAGTGCGTTTCGTGCCAATTTCATTCAAAGGAGAATGATGGGTTCGCAAAATCAGCAGGGAAGAGCTTGGTCATGGCTAGCGTCGCCTTGATGGCTGTCATTTTTTCGTCTTTTGGCTCCGTTCCCTCAGCGGAAGCACACAACAGTCCTTACGGATATTTCTGCTGTACTCAACGGGCAAAGACCCAGGTAGGTCCGTTAAAAGTCGGATATCTCGCCGGCCAGTTGCCCGTTGACGGAAATGGCGATGGTGTCGTCAATAGCTTCAAGGACCGACTGTCCGATGCAACGAAGAGCCTCGGCACGATTATTCGGGTTAGCGGGAGTCAGCCGTTCGGGGCGAAGTACCTGGGACAGGTTGCTTCCGCCTCGGGCGCAAACATCTTGATGAAAAATGTAACGCTGCCGAATGGAATCCTGGGGCGGACATACATGCAGCCGGAGTCCTGCGCCGTAGTACATGGACCGAAAGTTAATGTGGAGGCGACAATTTACGTCGGCGTCGCTATTCGAGACGATTGGTTCACTCAAGACAACAGTCGGCGGGCGTTGTGGGAGTCCTGCCCAGCGAATGGGTATATGCCAACGTACTCATGCAGCAAGAAGGTCGATGTTGGATCGACCATGCTCCACGAGCTCGGCCATACGATCGGTCTCGCTCACCCCAGCTCGGTGGAGGCCCATGTAACCGGCGGTCCTTCACCTATGACGACCGCGAAATGCACAATTGCAAACGATCAAGCGACTATGTGTCAGGCGGCAGACGCGGCCGGCGGCGGATTGTATAGGACCCACCGCCGTACCGTCGAGGACTATGACCGAGCAAGCGTGCAAGCTCATTTCTAAAAAGAGAGTGGAACGTGACATGAAAAGCCAGCTATGCGTGAAGTCGGTCGTTTTGGGCCTTGGATTGGTCGTGGGTGTGTTGTGCACATCCTGTGCAGGGATGCAAACCGTAAGCTCAGTTTCTGCCGTCCAGGCGAGCCCTTCGACCGAATCGCACGCGCTTTCCGAGAAGTGCTCGATTGCGGTCATCAACGATTGGGACGGAAGTGCTGGACCCGGCACCCGCCAGGGTGCGGTCGATGAGATCATCGCGGGCCTGAAGCGGGACCTTGCTAGCCTTCCGGCCGTCGCTGACCGGGACTTCCCGGATGTGGCGCCGGACGACAATCCAGTTATTATTGCTGCTAGCATTCGAAGCCTCGAGGCAATTCGTTCTGAGGTCCCCCGCGCCGAAAAGGGCATAGAGATCGATGCCTCTCTCGAGGTGACTGCTCGTTCAGTTTCGGGGCAGGTAATCGGTCAAGCGATAATTCAAAAGGCCGGTGCCGCCGTTGAGGGCTACCGAGTTGAAATGTACAAGGCGTATGGTTGGGTTTCCGACGACCCAAGCTGTGAATAGTCCACCTTCAGTACGACCTGTTGTCGTTGGTGATCTAAGGTACGACCACGTACCAATCCGTGCAGTCATAGGGGGTCTGAACCAGTCCTGGTGATAACTTGATAACTATTTCTAGAAACCGATTCGTCTCTTATCACCCCATAGTCCTGATTCCCAGAATGTCGAGAGATCGTCCAGCGAATAAAGGCAAAGAAAAGGGACAGAACCCTGATGGATACTGGCCCTTCTGTCGGAGCCGCCTATCAGAATCGAACTGATGACCTTCTCATTACGAGTGAGATGCTCTACCGACTGAGCTAAGGCGGCGTGGCCCCAGGGGAACCTGTGGACACAGGAATAAAGCTTAGCCTGTCGGCAGGTACTCGCCGCAACACTCACGGCCAGCACCCAGAGCGGTCGCGCCCATTCGGGCCCCAGGTTGCAGGAAGCTTTGAGCCCCGCGGCGAACTGCCCGCTCGGACAGAGGTGGGATCGGGTCAACCCTGTCAGACTTGGTCCTGTGACCCACCACCCTGCTCCACCGGCCGACGACCCGCGAGCGTCTGCGTCGTCTGCCCCCACGGCAGCCGACATCGCCCGGTGGAAGCAGTATCTGGCGGATGAACGCGCAGAGGCTGCGGTCTACCGCGACCTCGCCCAGCGGCGTGCTGGTGAGGAGCGTGAGATCCTGCTGGCACTCGCCGAGGCCGAGGGCCGGCATGCGGCCCACTGGGAGACCCTGCTCGGCGAAGACGCCGCCGGGGTGACGAAGCCGCGCCTGCGCAGTCGTGTGCTGGGTTTCTTCACCCGCCAGTTCGGCTCGGTGTTCGTGTTGGCGCTCGCACAGCGGGCCGAGGCGCGCTCGCCGTACAGCCGGGATCATGATGCCACGCAGTCGATGGCCGCCGACGAACGCATCCATGAGGAGGTCGTGCGCGGCCTTGCTGCGCGCGGGCGCAACCGGCTCTCGGGCTCGTTCCGGGCTGCTGTGTTCGGAATGAACGACGGTCTGGTCTCCAACCTCGCGCTGATGCTCGGGGTGGGCGCAACCGGGGTTCCCACTGGTGCCGTCCTCATCGCAGGGCTTGCCGGATTGCTGGCCGGTGCTCTCTCGATGGGGGCAGGCGAATACGTGTCGGTGCGCTCCCAGCGTGAACTGCTGGAGGCATCGAGCCCCAACAGCGACACCAGCACCGCCTACCCCCACCTCGACGTCAACGCGAACGAACTGGCGCTGGTCTACCGCGCCCGCGGCATGAGCGCCGATGAGGCCACCGCCCAGGCGAACGCCGTACTGCGCGGCCACAGCATAGATCCGGGCAGCATGGATTCAGGCAGCGCGGATCCAGGCAGCATGGATCCGCACAGTGCGGATCCGAACAGCATGGATCCGCACGCCAGGAGCGCGGCCGGGGGAGAGTTGGCAGCGGCGCAGGCCGAGGCACCCACCGATGAGCACGAGACGATCGGAACCGCTTTCGGTGCCGCCATGGCGAGTTTCTGGTTCTTTGCCTCCGGCGCGATCATCCCGGTTCTGCCCTACCTGTTCGGGATGGAGGGCATCCCGGCGCAACTGGTCGCGACCGGGCTCGTGGGGATCGCACTATTGGTCACCGGCGCGGTCGTCGGCCTGCTTTCTGGCGGCCCACCGCTCAGGCGCGCCCTTCGCCAACTCGCGATCGGGTTCGGGGCGGCCGCCGTGACCTGGCTGCTCGGGCTGGTGCTCGGCCGAACCATCGGCTGACGACCCCGCTCGCTGCCGCTCATCTCGCAAGCTCGGTAAAACCCGGGTAGGGGGATGAAAGAAGAGGACAGGCAGGGCTTATGCGTCAGCACAGGGGGTCGGTGGCGGGCACCTCGCCCCGCAGCAGGAAGTTGTCGACGGTGTCGTTCACGCACTTGTTCGACTTGTTGTAGGCCGTGTGCCCCTCACCGTGATAGGTGAGCAGGTGCCCGTTCTCGAGTTGCTTGGCCAGGTTCTGCGCCCACACGTACGGGGTGGCCGGATCGCCCGTGGTGCCAACCACCAGGATCGGCGGGGAGCCCGCAGCCTGGATCGGTGCCCGGGTACCGGTGAACTTCGCCGGCCAGACCGAGCAGAGAATGTCGCCGTAGGACATGTACTTGCCGATCACCGGGGCCGCCTGCTCCAATTCGGCTGCTTCTGCGCGCATGCGCTCGACAGCAGCGTCGTAGGCGTAGTCGGTGCAGTTGATCGCAAGGAACGCCTCGGTGGAGTTGTCTTTATAGGTTCCGTCGGCGTTTCGCCCGTTGTAACCGTCGGCGAACTGGAAAGCGATCGAGGCGTCTCCCTGCATGACCGAGGCGAACATGGCGCTCAGGTACTCCCACGAGGTGGCGTCATAGAGCGGGTAGATGATCGCCGTGACGAGGGTGTCGGCGCCCAACTGCCGGCCGTCGGCGTTGCGGATCGGGCTCGCATCGACCGCAGCCAAGAGCGCCGAGATCTTCGCCATGGCGGTGTCGACGGTGCCGGAGAACGGGCACGAGGTGCGGGTGAGACAGTCGGTGAGGTACGCCTTGAGGGCGTTCTCGAAGCCGACCGCCTGGGTGCGGGTCACCTCGAAGTTGGTGGTCGACGGATCGATCGCGCCGTCGAGAACGAGACGACCGGCCTTCGCCGGCTCCAATCCGGCAAAGGTCGCACCGAGGAAGGTGCCGTAGGAATAGCCGAGATAATGCAACTCGGCGTCACCCAGCACGGCGCGCAGCAGGTCGAGGTCGTGTGCCGCGCTGACCGTGTCGACGTGCTGCAGAAGGTCGCCCGAGTTCTGCTCACAGGCATCCGCGAACTCCTGGCTCGAGTTGGTCTGCTCGGTGATCCACGCGTCGGATCCCCGCTCCGCCGTGGACAGGCCGTAGAGGAAGTCGTCCATCTTCTTGGGTCCGTAACAGGTGACGGCGGTGGAGCGGCCGACACCGCGCGGGTCGAAGCCCACCACGTCGTACTGCTTCTGCAGCGCGGCGTCGGTGGCGTAGTCGACCGAGTCGAGCACGAAGTCGTACCCTGACCCACCGGGCCCACCCGGGTTGACCAGCAGTGACCCGATGCGGTCCTTACCGGTGGCCGGCTTCCGAATCACCGCCAACTCGACCTTGTCGGCCGAAGGCTTCGCCCAGTCGAGCGGGGCCATCACCGTGGTGCACTGCATCCTCTTGCCGCAGTCTGACCACGACAGTTTCTGGTGGTAGAACGGCGTCAACTCGGCGGAGACATTCTCACCGGTCGGCGTCGACGGCACTGTGCCGGTGCCGATACCCACACCCGGCGGGGCAAATGTGGTGCAGCCTGAGGCGATCACGGCCACGGCTGCGAGCAGCGCAACCAAACCGAAGCGGCGGGGACGGGGCATGCGGGGCATCAGCCCTCCTTCTGAACGGCTGTGACGAGCATTGATTCGAGTGCGAGTGCGGGGGCGACGTTGGCACCGATGCGTGCGCGGGCGAGAGCGATGGCGTCCATGGTCGCGAGGGTGGCTGAGGGGGTGGATGCCGATGCGGCCGACCTCACGTCTGAGTCGAGTTCGGTATTGACGAGGTCGCCGCCAGATCCCAGTTGCACCTTCATCACGTCACGGTACAGGGAGAGCAGGTCGACCAGAATGCGGTCGATCCCGTCGCGCAGGCTTCTGGTGGCCCTTCGTTTCTGGTCTTCTTCCAACTGTCGGATGTGCGAGCGCAGCGCCATGGGAACGGCAGCGCCCGGTTCCACGCCCAGCGAACGCAGCGTGTGTTCGCGTTCTTCGGCATCGCGCTCGGCGGTGATCGCCTTCGCGTCGTCGCCGGCGATCTGCAACAGACGGGCGGCCCCGATCACCGCATCAGACACACTGCGCAGGTCAAGGGCGATCCGCAGGGTTTCTGCGCGTCGGTCACGCGCCTCGGGGTTGGTGGCCAGTCGCAACGCCATGCCGATGTGGCTCTGGGCCTCGCGGGCGGAACGCAGGGCGGTCGGCTCGTCGACGTCGACGCGGCGAAGAATGAGCTCGGCCACGTCGGCCACGTCGGGCACGCGCAGGCGAACGGTGCGCACCCGGGAGCGGATGGTCGGAAGGAGGTCTGCGGCACTCGGGGCGCAGAGTATCCAGACGGTGCGCGGCGGCGGTTCCTCCAGCACCTTCAGCAGCAGGTTCGAGGTGCGTTCGGTCATGCGGTCGGCGTCTTCGACCACCATCACCCGGTAGCGGCCGACCGACGGCGAGAACTGGGCGCTGGTCACCAGGCGGCGCACCTCATCGATGGTGATGATCACCCGGTCGGTGGCGAGTGCCGCCAGGTCGGGGTGGGTGCGGGCGGCCACCTGCTGGCAGTGCGGGCAGACACCGCAACCGGCGTCCGGGCAGAGAAGTGCCGCCGCGAACGCGTAGGCGAGGTTGGAGCGCCCCGAGCCGGGCGGGCCGGTGATCAGCCAGGAGTGGGTCATCGAACTGCGAACGGATGCCTCGTCGCCTCGAGGCTCGGCACTTTCCCCGGCCGAGGGCGCAGTGGCCGCCGCCCGAAACACGGCGATCGCGTCGGACTGTCCCGCCAGATCGTCCCACACAGTCATGCGCCTAACCTACCGTGCGAAAGGGGACTCTGACTGAGTGTGGGGTGACCGATGCACACGTGATATCTGTCAGAGCAACGGCTCGACCCGGGCGCGGATTGCCGCGGCAATCGCGGCCGGTTCATCGGACGCATCCAACACGATGAAACGCTCCGGTTCGGCCGCAGCCAGCGCCAGGTAGGCGTCGCGCACCCGGCCGTGGAAATCCAGCTTCTCGGCCTCGAGCCGGTCATACCGGGTGCGGGCCCCGTCGAGGCGGGTGCGGGCGGAGGCCGGGTCGAGATCGAGCAGGATGGTGACATCCGGCAGCAGTCCCTCGCTTGCCCAGAGGGAAAGATCGCGCACCTGAACGGCATCGAGCACGCGCCCGGCGCCCTGGTACGCGACGGAGGAGTCGAGGTAGCGGTCCTGGACGACGACCTGGCCGTCGGCCAGCGCTGGTCGCACCTTTGTCTTGATGTGGTGCGCCCGGTCGGCGGCGTACAGCAGGGCCTCCGCTCGGGGCGCGATGTCTCCGCGGTGGTGCAGCACGATCTCACGGATCTCGTCGCCCACCTCGGTGCCACCGGGCTCCCTGGTGCGCACCACCGAGCGGCCGCGGGTGACCAACCATTCGGTGAGCAGTTCGGCCTGGGTGGTCTTGCCGGAGCCGTCGCCGCCCTCGAGGGTGATGAACAGCCCGCGCGAGCCCACCGCCTAGCCTTCGCTCAACGTGCTCGGCAGCCCGGACTTCCCAGCCGGCGTGCGTGCGGCCGCCTTCTTCACGACGGTAGTGGCGCCGGTCTTCGTGGCTGCAGGCTTTTTCGCCGCCGGCTTCTTGGCCGCCGGCTTCTTCGCGGCCGGCTTCTTCGCGGGTGCCTTTTTCGCCGGTGCCTTCTTCACGACCGGCCCCTTGGCCCGCTTATCGGCCAGCAGCTGCACCGCGCGATCGAAGTCGATGTCATCGATCGATTCGCTCTTCGGAATGGTCGCGTTGGTGATCCCATCGGTCACATAGGCGCCGAACCGGCCGTCCTTGATCAGGATCGGCTTGCCCGACTCCGGATCCTCCTCGAACTCCTTCAGATGGCTGGCCGCACGACGGGCCCCATACTTCGGCTGCGCGAACAGTTCGAGGGCCCCGGCCAGGTCGATGTCGAAGATCATCTCCTCACTGGTCATCGACCGGCTGTCTGTGCCCTTCTTCAGGTACGGCCCGAATTTGCCGTTGTAGGCCAGGATCGGCTCGCCCGACTCCGGGTCGACTCCGACCTCGCGAGGCAACGACAGCAGTTTCAGCGCCGTGTCCAGGTCGATCGTCGCCAGATCCATCGATTTGAAGACCGACGCTGTGCGCGGCTTCACGGCCGCGGCTTTCGCCGTTTTCTTCGGCTTGGCGGGGGCAACTGCCTCGGTCACCTCTCCAGTGGCCGGGTTCACCGTGCCGACCTCGGCCACGGCCTCCACCGGCGGATCGATCTCGGTCACGTAGGGGCCGAACCGGCCGTCCTTTGCGACAATGTTCTTGCCGTTCTCGGGGTTGACGCCGATCACACGGTCGGTGACCACGGGAGCATCCACGAGTTCCTGGGCCTTCTCAGGCGTGAGCTCGTCCGGCGCCAGGTTCTGCGGCACGTTGATGCGCCGCGGCTTGGCAGGTTCCCCATCGGCGGTGGGGGCCGCATCCGGATCCGGCACCTCCAGGTACGGCCCGAACTTGCCGATGCGCAGGGTGATGTCATCGGTGATCTGGATCGAGTTGATGCTGCGTGCGTCGATCTCGCCGAGGTTGTCGATCACCTGGCGGAGGCCACGGTTCTCCTCGTCGCCGAAGTAGAACTCGGTCAGCCAGTGCACCCGGTCGGTCTCGCCACCGGCGATGCGGTCGAGGTCGGCCTCCATCTCGGCGGTGAAGTCGTACTCGACCAGGTCGGCGAAGTGCTGCTCGAGCAGGCGCACCACCGAGAAGGCGATCCAGTTCGGAACCAGGGCGGTGCCGCGCGGAGAGACATAGCCGCGGTCGATGATGGTCGAGATGATCGCGGTGTACGTCGAGGGGCGGCCGATGCCGAGCTCTTCGAGCGCCTTGATCAGGCTCGCCTCCGTGTAGCGCGGTGGCGGCGAGGTCTCGTGACCCTTGGCCTCGACCTCGTCGAAGGTGAGTTTCTGGCCCTCGGTGAGGGAGGGCAGTTTGGCGTCGGCTGATTCGGCCGGCGCGTGCCGCTCCTCGTCGCGACCCTCTTCATAGGCGTACAGGAACCCGCGGAACGTGATCACGGTGCCGCTGGCGGTGAACTCGGCGCGTGTTTCTGGCGCTGCACCGGATGCCGCAGCGACGGCCTCGATCGTGACGGTCGCCGTCGATCCCTTCGCGTCGGCCATCTGTGAGGCGACGGTGCGCTTCCAGATCAGCTCGTACAGTTTCAGGTCATTGCCGCGCAGCACGGAACTGAGCTCCTTGGGCGTGCGGAACGTGTCACCGGCGGGGCGGATCGCCTCGTGGGCCTCCTGCGCGCTCTTGTTCTTGCCGGAGTACAGGCGCGGCTTGTCGGGCACCGTCTCTGCGCCGTACAGGCTGGCTGCCTGGGAGCGGGCGGCCGAGATCGCCTGCTGCGACAGCGACGGGGAGTCGGTTCGCATATAGGTGATGTACCCGTTCTCGTACAGCGACTGGGCGACGCTCATCGTCTGCCGGGAGGTGAAGCGCAGCTTGCGCGCCGCCTCCTGCTGCATCGTCGACGTGGTGAACGGGGCGGCGGGGCGCCTGGAGTACGGCTTCGACTCCAGCTTCGACACCGTGACCAGGGCATTGTCGGCGGTGAGGCGGGCGGCCAGCGCCGTGGCGGCCTCCTCGCCCAGAACCGCGGCCTTCGACTTCAGCGCGCCGGAGTCGTCGAAGTCACGACCTGAGGCGATGCGCTCGCCGTCGAGGCGCACCAGGCGGGCCGAGAACGGGAGGCCGGCGTCGGCATCCTCGGCGGTCTGGGGGTTGACGATGGCGGTGAGGTCCCAGTATCCGGCTGCGACAAACGCCAGTCGTTCGCGCTCACGGTCCACGACCAGACGGGTGGCTGCCGACTGCACGCGCCCGGCGCTCAGCCCCGGGCCGACCTTGCGCCAGAGAACGGGGGAGATCTCGAAACCGTAGAGCCTGTCGAGAATGCGGCGGGTCTCCTGGGCGTCGACCAACGCCTGGTTGATCTCGCGGGTGTTGTCCCTGGCGTGCTGGATCGCTTCTTTGGTGATCTCGTGGAACACCATGCGGTGCACAGGCACCTTGGGCTTGAGCACCTGCAGCAGGTGCCAGGCAATGGCCTCGCCCTCGCGGTCCTCATCTGTGGCCAGATAGAGCTCGTCTGCTGTGGTGAGCGCCTTCTTGAGCTCGGCGACCGTCTTCTTCTTCGCCGTGGAGACGACATAGTACGGTTCGAAGCCGTTATCGACGTCGACCGAGAACTTGCCGAGCGAACCCTTCTTCAGCTCTGCCGGAAGGTTCTTCGGCTCCACCAGGTCGCGGATGTGCCCGACCGATGCCAGCACCTCATAGCCGTCGCCGAGGTATTGGGCAATCGTCTTCGCCTTTGCCGGCGACTCGACGATAACCAGCTTCTTGGTGCTGGACATGTTCTCCTCTTTATTGCTTTTATTGCTGAAATCTGAAATCTGAAATCTGAAATCTGAAGTCGGTGTGATTCAAGAAATGTGAAGCACCGTGAAAACCGTGGGTGCCTTGCTCTGGGGCATCGGTGATGCTCGCCTGACACGATACACAATTGGTGAGAGTACACCCCCGACGTTCGCACGGGGCGAATTGCCCGGCTGCCCGGTTGCCCGGTTGCCCGGGGCGGCAACGGTAACCGTCAGGCACACCCTACACATCTTGGCCGCGACATGACCCAGTCGTTCTGAGTTGCCGGCGTCTTGTCCCGTCTGCTTGGCAGGTGAATCCCCAGCGTTCACAATGGCTTTATGAACCCACCAGCACGCGAGAGCTATTCGGCGAAATTCATCGATGGGCCCCTCGAGGGCAAGACCATGCGTGTCGACTTTCTGGAATCGGGTCATCCACGGCCGAGGTTGGAGATTGCGGCCGACTCCGGCGAGAAGTCGTCAAAGCGTTTTGTCTATACCCGCGGATCCGGCATCGAGTTCGACGAGAGCCAACCCGGCCGGGAGCAGCCGAGCGCCGTGGACTACCGGTACGTGGAAGTCTTGGCCGAGTGATCTGTGCGCCGGTGCCGGCGCCAGCCCCTCAGCCTACGAATCGCGCCACCAAGAACGCTTCGCGCCGGTTCGAACCGGCGCGAAGCGTGCCAACTGGCGCGCAGAGGACGTTGTGCCGCCAGACTGCTGTGACCGGGCGGGAGCAGTTCATCTATGGAGACACATCGCCGGCCGGCGGCGGGCCCGCCCGACTGCGGGCGGTGAGTTCGAAGCCCAGAATGGTGCGGGTGACCGTGACGGTCGCGATGTACCCGTCGAGGGCGCACTCAGCGAGGAATGTGCGGTTGAGCTCAGCCGCCTGCCCGGCCCGTTCGCACGGGTGGCCCCACGCTGCGCCCGACGCGGTGTCGGCTGCGGCGAGGGCTGCGGCGTCGGCTGCCGCACGCACGCTCGGGCGCAGCGCCAGCACGGCGAGAAGGGGAACCGCAATCGCGGTCACCGTCAGCAACACTGCGATGACGGCAAGTGCCACAAGTGTTCCCGAGCCTCGGTCACGCCCACGGCGGGCACGGGGAAGTGCCATCACAGGCCACCGGCCAGCGCGCATCCGTGGGCTGATGCGGTGAAGCCGAGCAGATCAATCGGGCCCACGCCGTTTTTGCCGGAACCGGTTGAACTCAGGGTCACGCACACGAACTCGCCGCGGTGCTCGGTCTCAACCCGCACATCGCCGACCAGCGTGCGCACCTGTTGCGCGGCGACCTCGAACGGCTCACCGCGGGCGAGGCTTCGAGAACAGACCGCGGCCGCATCCGCCAGTCGCACCTGGAAACCCATCGCGGCCACAGCGGCCAGGCAACAGGCCAGAACGAGGATGACGGCCGGCAGCACCACGGCGAACTCTGCCGTCACGCTGCCGCGATCGCGTGAGTGGCCGCGTTTCGGCGGATCCCGATCTTTCGGTGAGTGCCAGCGACTCAGTGAGCCCCTGTGTGAACGCCCGCCACTCAGTGAGCCCCTATGTGAACGCCAGCGCCCGTGTGGATGCCAGCCCCTATATGAATGCCAGCGCCCGTGGGGATGGCCGGGTTCGTGGCCACCTGAACGTTGGAGTGTTCGATCGCTTGCCGGGTGAGGGCGCGCTTCTGGGCGTTGGGGCCCAGGCTCAACCCGCGACGCTGAGTGCATTGCGCACGAGTTCGGTCAGGATGCCACGCACTTCGTCGCCGCGCAGAATCACGACCAGAAGCCCAGCGAACCCGACCGCCGCCATGGTGGCCACGGCGTACTCGGCGGTGACCGAGCCTCGATCATCGGCGCGCGTGCGTGCGGCAGTACAACGAACGCGGGCGTGGAGACCGAGCCCGCCAGCGGCGGCCGGCAGTCGTCGTCTTGCCTGGGCGGCGAGGTCTGGGTCGGTGGAGTCTGGCGTTGCGTGGTGGGGCAATGGCCCGCGTGACGCTGTTTCGTGTGGCATTGGGATGAGTAGTGCTGTGTCCCGTGGCGCTGGCCCGCGTGACGCGGTGATGAGTAGCGCTGTGTCCCGTGGCGCTGGCCCGCGTGACGCGGTGATGAGTAGTGAGGTGTCCCGTGGCGTTGTGTCGTGTGGCGCTGAGATGAGTAGTGAGGTGTCCCGTGGCGTTGTGTCGTGTGGCGCGGTGATGAGTAGTGCTGTGTCCCGTAGCGCTGTGTCCCGTGGTGCTCTGTCGCGTAGCGCCATATTGCGTGGTGCCGTGTCGTGTGGCTGGTGATCACGGAGCTTGGGTCTGGGTCGCTGTGGACTGCGTGAGTTGGGACTGCGTGATTTGCGGCTCTGTGTTTTGGAGCGGTGTGTTTTGAAACCGTGCGACTTGAAGCCGTGCGACTCGATGCCGTGTAATTCGAAACTGTGAGTTCTGGAACCGTGTGTCTCGGAGCCTTTTGTCTCGGAGCCTTGTGTCTCGGAACCGTGTGTCTCGGAACCGTGTGTCTCGGAACCGTGTGACCTGGTGCGCATCGTCTGTACCCTTCTGAGGAACGCGGCCGGCGTTGAACGGGGCACGAACATCACCAGTGTGCGCCGAGTTGCAGGTGCGGGCATCCAACGATGTGGAGTTTGTCGGGTGGTTCAGAACTCGGCGATTGTGGAGGACAGGACAGCCATCAGCAGCGGGGCCACACCTAACAGCATGAACGCAGGCAGCACGCACAACCCCAGCGGAATCATGAGCTTGACCGCGACTGCCGCCACCGCTTTCTGGCCGTCATACCTCGCCTGGCGACGAATTTGCGCAGCCTCCGCGCGCAACAACTGCGCTGCCGGAATACCGGCCCGCGTCGCCAGCGCAAGCACCTGATCGACAATCGCATGTTCACGGCTGTTGGGCTCGCAGCTGTTGGGCTCGCAGCTGTTGGGTTCACGGCTGTTCGGTCCATGGCTGTTCGGCCCATCGCCGTTGGCTTCGCGGCCGTCATGGTTCCGATAGCCGCGGCGGAACTCGGGTCGTTCGGCCTGCTGTGGTGAGGATCTGGAGTGGGGCTGTTCACCAGTTGTCACGCGGGCAGTGCGCCTCGGTACCGGCGGAGCGTGGGCCGCCGTGACGGAGGCATCCGGGCTGCCGAGAAAGCGGCGCGCGGCGTCGGCAGCCAGTATGCGGGCGGCGTCGACTGAACCGCCACCGGCCATCGCAATGGCGGTCAGGTCGACGATCAGCCCGGGAGTCGTCTGCTGCGGCGCGGCAGCGCGGATCATCGAGCGGCTCCAGCGCCCGCCGGCCACCATGAGGCCCCCTCCGAACGCAAGACACAGTAGCCCGGGAACGCTGCCGAACAGCACACCGAGTGTGTCGAATCCGAGCACCGCCCCAAATAGCACGCCCACAACAGGAAGCCACATCACCATGCGGGCCGTCGCGGCCGGGCCGGCCAACGCAACCTCCAACTCGCGTTGCCTGCTGCCGTGTTCGTCGAACGAGTCTGCCATTCGGTGCAAACAGTCGGCCAGCGGTGCTCCAGTGTCGGCGGCCACCGACCAGGCGGCAGCCAGGGAGCGCCAGGCAGATTGTTCGGCCGTCCCGGAGCGCGCCATCATCGACGATGGAGCCGTCGGCGGGTAGGCCGGTGACGGTGTGCCGCCAACAGCGGCGATCACCGCATCCGGCACCGATCCTCCGTCGGTCTGGGCTTCGACAACCGCATCCACGACGGTTGCCAGCCCTGGACCCAGCAGAGTGTCTGATACCGGCTCCGCCCGGCTGTCTCTGCGGGCGGTGGCGGTGGAGGCTGTGACGGCGGAGCCCGTGGTGGCAAAGCGGCCGGTGTCTGCGAGATAGCCCCAGGCGGAGCCGGGTGTGACCCCAGCGGCCAACAGTACTGCGAGTCGGCGCGTGAGGCGCGCCACCTGTTCGATCGCGGGTGGGCCGGTGCGGCCGCGGCCGGGCAACTGTCGCATGGCCTACCCGTCGCCTTCGGGAAAGCGGTGCCTGGCCCGGATTCCAACCGGCCCCGCCGGCCCGCGGGGCGGGGCATCCGGTCCCGTGCCCAGAGGGGGCAGGTAGGCGGCGTCGACCTTCACCCTCAACCGGTCGCCGGGCCCGAGCCAGAAGTGTCCGGCCTGGGCCAGATACCGGATGCCCGACACTCGCCCCAGGTGCAGCACCAGGCCGATCGCCCCGACCGCCTGCCGGGCCACCGCCTCCGGTGACATACCCGCCAACGCGCCCAGGGCCTCCAGCCTGGCCGGGACCGACTGCAGTGAGTTGGCGTGCAGGGTTCCGGCGCCGCCATCGTGGCCGGTGTTCAACGCGGTCAGCAGCTCGCGCACCTCGCCGCCTCGGCACTCGCCGAGCACGATGCGGTCTGGGCGCATGCGCAGTGCTTCGCGCAGCAGTGCCTGCACGCCCAACCCGCCGGCGCCCTCCAGATTGGCCTGCCGTGCCTCCAGGGAGATGAACCCGGCATGTTCGACGGCGAGCTCCGCGACATCCTCGATGGCGACGATCCGCTCGCCCGGTGCTGCGCACGCCAGAAGGGCGCCTACCATTGTCGTCTTCCCGGTCGCGGCGGCGCCCGTGACCAGCACATTTGAGCGCTCGGAAACCGCCTCGCGCAGCAACGCCTCCACCTCACCGTCGAACATTCCACCCCGGCGCAGATCGGACAGGGACAGCGGGCGCGCTCGCGGCAACCGGATCGACAGCAGTGTGCCCGCTGTCGAGATCGGGGGAAGCACTGCGTGCACGCGCACTCCCACCCCTCCTCGCACGCCACCATCACGCGTGTGGCCCAGACGCACATCCACGCATGGAGACGCCTCGTCGATGTGGCGCCCGCCCGCAGCGATCAGCTTCACCGCGAGGGCCCTGAGCGCCGGCTCCGCGAGGTTCCATCCCGGCTCACGCTCAAGCCCGGCGCCCCGATCGATCCATAGCCCCAGAGTCCCGTTGATGATGACATCAGTGACGCGCTCGTCACGCATATGCGCCGCGAGCGGGCCGAATACGTCGAAGCTTCGGGCGGATGAAGCGGGCAGTGCGATGGCGGGAGAAGTCGCCGGCGTCGCCGTGTCATCAAGGGTGCCCGTCCGCGGCCCCCCGTCCAGCCGCGCGGCTGCGATCGGGGAATTCCCGGCCCCCGGCGCCCGCGTTTCGGGAGGCACCCGTGACGACCCGGCCGCGGGTACTTTCGTCGCCGAATCGGATACCGTCGTCGGACGCTGGACAACGAACGGTTCGAGCATGCGGCCACACTATGTCGCTGTCTCCGGCATCGCTCAAGGACGACAGTCAGTGGGGGATCGCAGGTGACGACGCGCCTCTGTGCAGGAGAGGTCGATGCAGGACAGGGGGGCGCAGGACAGTCGGCGCAGGAGCGATCAACGCAGGAGCGATCGACGCAGGAGCGATCGACGCAGGAGCGATCGACGCTGGAGCGGCCGATGTCGGGAAAAGCGGAGAATAGCAGTCGGAGGAGCAGCCGTTTCACACGAACGGCGGCAAGAGGGCGACACCTATTGGGGGGAACAGGTGTCGCCTCGTGACGCGTGAATTGGGGGGAACTCTTCGCGCCACATGCCAGAAAATCATTCGGCTAATGGTGAGTCTACGCCACACGAACCGAAGCGCAAGCCCCAATTTGTCCGAAAGCGCAACCCCCAATTCACGCCGGTTGCCGGTGCCTCCCCCGGCCGTGTGAGTGATCATAGAGTTCCAGGCTTTTCGTGACGGCCATTCTGAAGGAGTAGCCTCGATGAATCACAGCCCGCCGGCTGATTCGTCACGCATTGCAAAGGAGCAGCCCCGCACCATGGTTCCCGAGATCCAAAATCTTCTGCACGAGGCACGCAGGTTTCCGCCCACCGAGGAGTTCGCCGCGCAGGCGAACGCATCGTCTCAGTTGTACGAGCAGGCGAGCGCGGACCGTGAGGCATTCTGGGCCGACCAGGCGCGCCAGTTGCTGCACTGGCACACCCCGTTCACGACGACATTGGACTGGTCGAACCCGCCGTTCGCGAAGTGGTTTGACGACGGCCAGCTGAACGTCGCCTACAACTGCCTCGACAGGCATGTGCTGGCAGGTCTCGGCGATCGGGTGGCCTTTCATTGGGAGGGCGAACCGGGAGACACCCGCACCGTCACCTACGCCGAGCTGACCGCCGAGGTGAAGCGCACCGCCAACCTGCTGGTCAGTCTGGGTATCACCGCCGGCGACCGGGTGGCGATCTACCTGCCGATGATTCCGGAAGCGGTTGTCGCCATGCTCGCCGTCGCCCGGCTCGGGGCGGTGCATTCGGTGGTCTTCGGCGGCTTCAGCGCATCCAGTCTGCGATCGCGCATCGACGATGCCAACGCAAAACTTGTCATCACGGCCGACGGCGGCTGGCGCAAGGGTAAGGTCATGCCGCTGAAGCCGGCCGTGGATGCCGCGCTCGCCCAGGGCGGCCCGGAGAACCCGTCGAGTGTGGAGCATGTGCTGGTCGTCAAGCGGGGCGAGAACGAGGTGGAGTGGACCTCCGGCCGCGACCTGTGGTGGCACGAGGAGGTGCCGGCCATGGACGCCGAACACGAGGCGCAGCCGTTCGCGGCCGAGCATCCGCTGTTCATCCTGTACACCTCCGGCACGACAGGAAGCCCGAAAGGGATCCTGCACACCTCGGGCGGCTACCTCACCCAGGTGGCCTTCACCCACAGGAATGTGTTTGACCTGAAAGCAGAAACGGAC
>CAJDUP010000013.1_pt1 | contig 31819 bp, 28 predicted proteins | sample 7391181 | NCBI WGS metagenome assembly CAJDUP01 (sample SAMEA7055690, study PRJEB34461) | soil metagenome | biome: terrestrial ecosystem; feature: Peninsula; material: soil | place: Antarctica | collected 2016
GCTCGATGAGGTCCGCCGCGTTGCGGCAGCCCTTCTGCGCGGAAAGCCCGGCGGAGCCGAGCTCGTACCGGGACCGGTGACCGATCTCGGCGGCCGCGGCCACCCGGAGGGCATCCACCAGCCGGCCGGCCTGCTCGATGGCCCCGGTGACCAGCAGCAAGTCGTCACCAGACAGACCAGCAAAGGAACCCCCAGCGACGGAACCCGCAGCGACGGAACCCGTAGCGAAGGAGCCCCCAGCGACGGAGGGCCCGGCGGTGAGGGCCGCGAGCTGTTCGCTGATCGTCTCGAGCTGACCGGTCGTGTCAGTGGGGTTCTCCATGACCTCATTCAAACACCAGCCACCGACATTCAACCCACCAGAATCCCTGTTCAGATGCTGTTTCTGTGGATAAGTGACGCCCAGCCACACTGTGGAGGACAAGCCACCTCGGCAAGCTGAATCGTGGCTTACGAAGCGCCCAGGCGATTGACCGGGGTGATGACCTGATTGACCGCGTGATGGCCGGTGTCAGATGGAGCACCACGGAGACGTGGTCACAGGGTGCAGCACAGATGCCCGCGTTGAGGCTTGCTGAACGACGACTACTGCGAAAGGTCTACTTGACCTTCGACGCGCCATCCCACCATTGGACTGCCGGCCCGCATCCGCAGTTGCTATCCGCTTGGATAGCCCCGATGATTCCAGAGCAACGACGAGGGTACTGTTCCCTCGGACTGGCCGTTATCCCCTCAATCACAGCTCGACATCGACAGTCATAGGGGGCACGTAGGCCAACTTGTTTAGTGGGTCTTGTTCAGTGGGTGCCGTCCTGGCGCTTGTCCCAGCGCTCGTTCAAGCGATCCATGAACCCCGCCTGGTGGTTGGCGGCGGCGCCCGCGGTCGGGCGCGACTGGGTGGGGCTGTCGGTTGAGGAAGAACCCCGTCGCGGGCTGAGTGCGATCAGAACTCCGGCAAACATGACGGCGAACCCGATCACGCCGACTACCGGCAATCGGGTGATGACGCCAGCGACCAGAGCGCCGATCCCTGCAATCGCGATAAGCGCGCCAAGCGCCGCCGCGCGATAATTCGGACGGCTCAGTCCACTTGATGATGTGTTTACGAAATCGGTGTCGTTGTGATAGAGACTGCGCTCCATCTCATCGAGAAGCCGTTGCTCGTGTTCCGAAAGCGGCATCTTCATCCCCTCCGGGTCCTGCTCGTTAAACCCAATTCTAGTCCGACAGCTATGGCTAGGCTAGACAAGTGGCTGACAGCACCCAATTGATCTTGCTCGTGCAATCTCGACTCGACGACTTCATTTCCGGTCGTCACTCAATTCTCTCCTCAATCAGCAGTGAACTGGCCGCGTTCACTGAGATCTCCCGGCACTTTCTCAGCGGTGGGAAGCGATTTCGGGCATCCTTCTGCTTCTGGGGCTGGCGCGCGGTGCAGCCGACGCTCGGTCAGGCATCTTCAGAGCCGACCGCCGCGGTTATTTCCGTCGCCAGCGCCCTGGAAATATTCCATGCCGCCGCGCTGGTTCACGACGACATCATGGACAACTCAGATACCCGACGTGGCCTTCCGTCAGTGCACCGTCGTTTCGAAGCCATCCACCGGGAGAACGACTGGCTCGGGGACAGGCGGGCGTTTGGAACATCGTCTGCACTGCTGCTGGGCGACATGCTTCTCGGGTGGAGCGACGAGCTTCTTGACGAGGGACTGGATCAGGCCGACGATCGTGCATTCGCAGCCGCGGCTCGCGACCAATTCAACCTGATGCGCACCGAGGTGACCGCGGGGCAGTTTCTAGACATTCGCGAAGAACAGGCGTGGGCGAACCAGCCCGAGGACCAACAATTGGCCAGCGCACTTCGCGTCGTCACCTACAAATCGGCTAAATACAGCGTGCAGGCGCCACTGGTGATCGGGGCATCGCTTGGCGGTGCGACCGCTCCGCAGCTTGACTCACTGCGCCGGTTCGGCCTGCCCCTCGGAATAGCGTTCCAGCTTCGCGACGATCTTCTCGGGGTTTATGGTGACCCGGCCGTGACGGGTAAACCGAGCGGCGATGATCTCCGCGAGGGCAAGCGCACCGTGTTGATCGCCCTCGCCCGCCAGGCAATGGCGGATTCGCAGCGCGCGCGGCTGGATAAACTCTTGGGAGATCCGGAACTCGGCGCGGTAGAGATCGAACAGCTTCAGGCAGATCTGACCGCTTGCGGCGCTGTCAAGCAGGTGGAGTCGATGATCACTCAGAACGTCATTGAGGCCGAAGATGCACTCGCCACCGCCGATCTGGCCCCGGATGCCCTGCTACGCCTGCGTGCGCTCACTCATTCCGCGACCCGGCGCAGCACGTAACGGCACACTACTCCGCGGCCTGAGACGCTCCGGACGTGTCCGCAGACCGAGGCCCGGCATTCTGCCCGTTGGCTGAGGGATCTCGCAGCGATGGTCGTGGGTGCCCGATCACCGTCAGCTCGAGACTTTCCTCGTGCCTCTGATCCCTCGACCGGCGAAAGGGACAGGGGCGAACCCGCTTCGGACCGGGCCGCCCCTGCCAGCTTCTACTTAGTGCAGGCGTTCAGGTTGAACACGTTGTTGCTCAGCGCACCGGTGCCTCCGAACAAGGTGACCTGGGTGACACTCTTCCCTTTCACCACGGCCGCTGTCTGCTTCGGAATACACGTCGGCATCGACGTGAACAACGGGCCACCCTTCGCCCCGGCCAACGCGGCCCCGGCCAACGCGTCTGGGAACTGCATCCCGGTCGCCAGGAACACCTGCTTCGCACTCGGGAACGCATCCACCCCGATCAGCCTCGACGTGTCGAACCGGTCATCACCGGCGAACCGCTTCGTGGTGCCATAGGCCTTCAACCCGTTATGGATGCCGTTGCTGACCACAGCAGAACCACCCGCCGTGAACGTGCGCTTGAGCTTCAGCGTCTTCAACGTCGCCTTCGTCGGCGCATCCAACGCCTTCGCCGCACCATTGACCAGGATCACCGGCCCACCCGCCGCCGCACCGGCAGCCGACGCCGACAACGCATCCGGGTAGTTCATCCCGGTCGCGATGTACGCGGTGTCAGCAGTCTTGAACGCGAACGCGGTCACTTTCCTCGACGTGTCGAACCGGTCCGTGCCACCGACCCGCACCGTGTTCTTCAGCTTCTTCAAACTGTTGAACACCGTGTTCGAGACCGCACCCGTACCACCGACGACGACGATCTGGGCCGGGTTCAACCGTTTGATCTCAGCCTCGACCGCCTTCGGCAACGACTTCGACGGCGTCAACAACAACGGCCCACCCAGTTTCACCGCCGCCGCGGCAGCCGACAACGCGTCCGGATAATCGGCACCGGTCGCCACGAACACCACCGGCACGTTCGGCTTCGCCGCAGGGAACCCCGCCTTGGAGATATTGATCGCCGTCTCGTACCGGTCATCCCCACCAATCCGATTCACCTTCACCGGGTCCTTCGGGTTTACCGGGGCGGCTTTCACCGTGACTGCCGCTGACGTCTTCGTGGCCGTCGTGTAGTGCTGCTTCGTGCCGGTCACCTTCACCGACAACTTCTTACCCGAATCCGCAGTCACCAGCGTGTAGGTCTTGCCGGTCGCCCCGCTGATCACAGCACCGTCACGCAACCATTGGTAGGCCAACGTCACCGGTGCCGGCGTCCACGCCGCCGTATTCGCCGTCAACGTCTGGCCGACCTGCGCCGTGCCGCTGATCGTGACATCCTTCGAGGCCACATTCCTCGCCGCGGCCTCGACCGCTCCGATGTCGATCACCCCGACAACCCGCGGGAAGCCCGTGCCACGCTGATCAAAATCAACCGTGTTCTCTGCCTTGATCGCCTTGTCTCCGGCTTCCAGCGCAGGACTCGAGACCGTCGGCAGATGTGTCTTCAAATAGATTGCACCACCGTTTTGCTGCAGCGGGCCAAGAGCCGCCGACCTGCCACTGATGTTCGTGGTGGACGCATCGACCAGCCCCTTGGCGGTGCCGCTGCTGAGCTGGACCAGACTGTGCCTGACCTGTAGGTCGCTGCCGTTCGCAAAGAGATCGCCATTCGCGGAGTTACCGTTGTCCGACAGGATGGTGTGATCAATTGATCCGGACGAATGTTGGAGCCACGCGCCCGGTTGGTTCGTGGTGCCATTGTGAGCGATCGTGCTGTGGCTGATGAAGACTCCCACCTTCTTGCTGGGCGTGCCCTCCGCATAGAGACCGCTCGCCAGCCCCTGAGCCTTGTTGCCCGAAACCGTCGAGTGTCGCAGGTCCAGGCTGCTGTTCAGCCCCGGCTTCATGAAGATCCCGCCGCCGTTGTCCGCCTTGTTGCCGTATACGGACGTCCGGTCCACCATGACATGCAGCCCTTCAGGTTTGCCTGCGACTCGGATCCCTCCCGATGCAGTCGTCGTGGCTCCGTTGTCCACCACCGCCGAGCGCCGGATCTCCACGAAACCTGAGTATGCCCCGGCTGTCTCGTCGCCCCAGATCTCAAGGCCACCGCCCTTGTTGTCCTCGATGATCGAGTCGTTGACAATAATCACCCCTGCGTCCTTTACCGACGCCTCGATGCCCGAATAAGTATTCTGATAGACGTCACTGTTCGCAAGGGTGATCTCACTGTTCCCGGCCGCGGACAAGCGAAGACCCGACACATTGCCCTGGACGGTCACGTTGTCCAACAGCGCCTTGGGCTTCCGTGGCCCGGCGTTGCCGAGATCTACCAAGATTCCGTAGCGCGAGTCCAAGAAGTGCGAATCACTGATATTCACGGTCTTGTAGCCGGTGCTCTCCACGGCGATACCGAACGTTGGCGCGTTCCTGACGATCAGGTCTGCCACTGTCAGGTTCGTGTCCAAAGCCGCAACAGCGTATGAATTCGGATTGGTCAGGCTGAGGCCGGAGATGGCGAAGTCAATGGTGCCGCCAGCGCCCCTGGCGAAGAAGCCATTCTTTCCGGCCATATCAATCGTCAGTTTTCCGGAACCGGGACCGACGATCGAGACGTGATTTCTTATCTCGGGCAGATTGCCGGGAAGCGACCAGACACCGGAGTTGTCGCGGTCCCTGATCGTAATCGTGACCGGCTCGGTTATCCCGTTGGCCGCGATGATTGTGGGGGCGAGAGCGCCAGGAAAATCGGCGAACATCTCCGTCGCGGCAGCGGCCGGAGTGGCTGGCGCCCCGACCGACAGCAGGCCGGCGATCAGAAGCGCCGATGTTGCTGCGGCCAGGGAACGCGCGAGCGTTCGGCCGGGCGGCCCCTTACGAACAGTTGTGGACGTCATTGTTCCTACTTTCCCCAGTGTGATCCAGAATCATCGCCAAAACAGGCAGATGAGCTCGGCTCACCGTAGTGAGGGCGGCTTAAACTATTCTTAAAGCGGCCAGCCGGCGCCAGGGCGGCGGCGCCAGACCGGGCACGAGCTGTCGGAGGGCTCTGGCAGCGATCGATTCGAAGTCCTGATCAGGTGGGATTTTTGAAACGATTCCTCGTACCGCGGAACGTCTCTAGTCGCGGGGCATCACGCCGCGGGGCTTCGCGCCGCTCAGGCGAGTGCTTGCGCGATCCGGCGAACCTCGGCCTTGCGCCCGGCACGGAGGGCGTCGATCGGGCGGGCGGCCAGCGAGTCGTCGGCTTCGAGCAGCCAATGCATCGCTTCGTTGTCGCTGAACCCGGCATCCATGAGCAGGATGAGCGTGCCGCGAAGCTCCGCCAGTACCTTGCCATCCCGGATGAAATCCTCCGGCACCACCACGATGCCGTCGCGGCGCACACCCAGCAGCTCTTTGTCGTTGATGAGGGTGCGAACCTTGCTCACCGATAAGCCGAGCAGGTCGACAAGGTCGGGGACGGTCAACCAGGTCGCGGTCGGCAGCGCAGGAGTCATGGCAATAATCGTGCCATGACTGCGACCACTTGGTAAAGCTGAGAGGCGAAGAGAAGCGAGGTCTTGCACAGAACTCTCGCGCTGAGTTCTCGCGCTGAGTTCTCGCGCTGAGTTCTCGCGCTGATACTCCCGCACTGATACTCCCGCACTGATACTCCCGCACTGATACTCCCGCACAGAGCTCTCACACAGTTGGTTCACGGACCAATTGGAGTCACTTCAGTAACATTCGTCACGCTATTAAATCCAGTCACATTCGTCACTTTGGTTGACTCTGGCCTCTGGGCATGTCAGCGTATGGGGAGGAATAACGCACCAAGCCAGAGGACTATCTGAATGCCACACGCAACGGCCGCGACACCAGCGGCTCTCCCGGCCCCAGCCGCGACGACGAATTGCCGCCCAGAGTCACGCCGGTTTCCGGTGATCCGCTTCGGCCGCGCCGCCCGCACCTCACTCCCGTTCGTGATCGCCGGCACTCTTGCCGTGAGCGCGTCCGGGCTCTCGGCCACGCCCGCCCACGCCGCTCCGGTCGAGCGTCCGGCCATGCCGCAGCGATTCCCGAAACCGACGGTGCAACGGACGGTGCAATCGGTCGTCGTCACCTCCCAGGTAGTGGCCTCGAAGGCGGCACAGAAGGCTGCCCCCAAGGAATACACAGTGGTCGCGGGCGACACTGTCAGCGAGATCGCCGATCGCTTCGGCCTCAAGACCCAGACGGTCCTGGCGGCGAACGGCCTGGACTCCACATCGATCATCTTTCCGGGCCAACACCTGAAGCTTGCCGGAGGGTCGGCACCCGTGGCGAAGGCGAGTACCGCAAAGAAATACACTGTCAAATCTGGCGACACCATGAGCGGGATAGCCGAACGCACCGGTAGCGGCCTCGCTGCACTGTTGGCGGCGAACGGTCTGGTCGCCAGCAGCCTGATCTTTCCGGGACAGGCAATCGTCGTGCCCGGCAGCCAGTCGTCCCCCGCCCCGGCTCCAGCACCCAAAGCGGCCGTTGCCCGCACCCACACGGTGGTCGCCGGTGACACGATGAGTGGCATCGCCGAGACGGCCGGGACCAGCTTGGGCGACCTGCTGGCCGCCAACTCCCTCGTTCCCACCAGCATCATCTACCCGGGTCAGAGCATTGTCGTACCGGGCGCCGATTTCACCGTGGCATCGACCGGCAAAGCCGAAGCAGCCACTGATACGGCAACGGATGAGCTGCCAGAGATCACGATGACCGACGAGCGCCGCGCCAACGCCGAGACCGTCATTCGCGTCGGACGCAACGCGGGCGTGAACGACTACGGGATCGTCATCGCCCTGGCCGCAGCGATGCAGGAGTCTGGTCTGAAGAACTTCGACCACGGCGATCGGGATTCCCTCGGCATCTTTCAGCAACGCCCTTCCACCGGCTGGGGCACCGCCGCCCAGACGCGCGACCCGGAGCGGGCCGCACGGGCATTCTTCGGTGGCGACGGCAACCCGAACCCGGGAAAAACCCGTGGGCTGCTCGATATCCCCGGCTGGGAGAAGATGACGGTGAGCCAGGCCGCACAGGCCGTTCAGATCTCCGGCTGGCCAAACCATTACGCGAAGTGGGAAGCAGCCGCCCGAGACTGGCTCGAACAGCTCGGCTGATCTCTGAACCTCCCGGTGTTTTAGCGGGAATCACCCACTGATCCTCCTTAGACTCAGACAGTGGCATCCAACCAGACCGACCCGATGATCGGCCGTCTCATAGACGGCCGTTATCAGGTGCGCTCACGGATCGCCCGCGGTGGCATGGCGACGGTCTATCTCGCCACCGACCTGCGTCTGGAGAGACGCGTCGCCCTCAAGATCATGCACGGCCACCTCGCCGACGACTCCACCTTCAAGTCGCGCTTCGTGCAGGAGGCCCGCTCGGCGGCCAGGCTCGCCCACCCGAACGTGGTGAACGTCTTCGATCAGGGTCAGGACGCCGACATCGCCTACCTGGTGATGGAGTACCTGCCGGGGATCACGCTGCGCGACCTGCTCAAGGAGCACGGCCAGCTGACGGCCGCGCAGACCCTCGACATCATGAGCGCCGTTTTGCACGGCCTCGCGGCAGCACACAAGGCGGGCATCGTGCACCGCGACCTGAAGCCGGAGAACATTCTGTTGGCCGATGACGGCCGCATCAAGATCAGCGACTTCGGCCTTGCCCGCGCGGTCAATAACAACACCGCCACCGGCCAGGCCCTGCTCGGCACCATCGCCTACCTCTCCCCCGAACTCGTGACCCGTGGCGTGGCGGATGCCCGCAGCGACATCTATGCCCTGGGCATCGTCATGTACGAGATGCTGACCGGCGAGCAGCCGTTCAAGGGCGAACAGCCCATGCAGATCGCCTACCAGCACGCCAACGACCAGGTTCCCGCGCCGAGCGCGAAGAACCCACGCGTGCCGGTCGAGCTCGACGAACTGGTTCTCTGGGCAACCGCCCGGGATCCCGAGAAGCGACCACGTGACGCGACCGCGATGCTCGACCAGTTGATCGAGGTGGAGAACGCGGTGCTCGGATTCGGGCAGCCCGGAAGCCACCAGACCCAGCCGACCGCGGTTCTCCCCCGCGGCTACGCGGTCGACCACCAGACCACCGGCCAGACCCAGCTGCTTGTGCCCGCGAAGGCTGCGCCTCCCCAGGTTCTCGACAAACCGGGCCAGCTTGCCGTGCGTGCGAACCGGCGAAGACGCAAGGGCTACTGGTTGTTCAGCCTGGTGATTCTGCTGGCGGCAGTAGCCGGCGGCACCGGCTGGTACTTCGGGCAGGGTCCCGGCGGACTGGTCGAAGTGCCTGTCACTGCGGGAACCACCCCCGAGGTCGCTGCGGCAATGCTCGAGGACATCGGCCTGATCGCGCTGCACGGCACCGACACCCACCCGACCATCGCGGCCGGGATCGTGATCACCAGCGACCCGGGCCCACACACCATGCTGAAGCGCGGCAGCGATATCACCGTGATCGTCTCAGAGGGGCCGAAAGACATCGAGGTGCCGACGCTCGCCGGGCTCAGCCAGCAGGAGGCCTCCGACCTGATCGCATCGAGCGGTTTTGTGCAGGGAGAGGTGACCAACCAGTTCTCTGACAAGGTCAAGCGCGGTGTCGTCATCCGCGCGACAGACACCGACGGCGGAGAACTTCCAGAGCTGTTCCCAGAACGCAGCACGATTGCGCTGGTCGTTTCTGACGGCGCGGTTCCGGATGTCACGGGCGATACCCTCGACCAGGCCCAGCAACGGCTGACCGAAGTGGGCCTTGAAGTGAATGTGGCCGACAACCAGTTCAGCAACGAGGTCGACAAGGGCCGGGTCATCTCGATGAGCGTTCCCGAGGGCACAGTCACCCGGGGCGCCGTGATCGACCTGGTCGTCTCCAAGGGCCAAGACCTGGTCGAGGTTCCGAACGTCGTGGGGATGACCCGTGATGAGGCCTCGAAGGCTCTGGAGGACGCCGGCTTCCGCTTCGCTTACGCCGACTTCTTCAAAGTCATCCCGGATGCACTCACCAAGGTGACCTCGAGCACACCCGCCGCGGGAGAAATGGCCGTGCGAGACACGGTCGTCACCCTGGGCATCACCGTCTCGGGCTGATGCTCTCTCTGTGATTCAGCAACCGTGCTCTGCAGTGTTCACGTCCGCGCGAAGCCGTGCCTTCAGCGTTCGCGCAGCTCCGCGGCCACCAGGAAGGCCAACTCGAGCGACTGCATGTGGTTGAGACGCGGATCACACAGTGATTCGTACCGGGTCTCAAGCGTGGCCTCCTCGATGTGTTCGGTACCGCCCAGGCACTCGGTCACATCGTCGCCGGTGAGTTCGATATGGATGCCGCCCGGGAACGTGCCCACCTGCCGGTGCGCCTCGAAGAAACCCTTCACCTCGTCGACCACGTCATCGAAGCGACGTGTCTTGTAACCGTTCTTCGTGGTCATGCCGTTGCCGTGCATCGGGTCAGTGACCCACAGCGGCAACGCGTCTGACGTCTTCGCGGCCTCCAACAGCGGCGGCAGCGCCTCTCGAATGCGCGAGGCACCCATGCGCGTGATGAAGGTCAACCGGCCGGGTTCACGGTCGGGGTCGAGCCGGTCGATCAACCGCAGCATGTCGTCGGCGGTGGTCGTGGGGCCCAGCTTCACGCCGATCGGGTTGCGCACGTTCGCCATGAATTCGACGTGTGCGCCGTCGATGTCTCTGGTGCGTTCGCCGATCCACTGGAAGTGGCTGGACATGTTGAACGCGGTGCCGCTGGACGGATCGATTCGGGTCAGCGGGCGCTCGTAGTCCATCAGCAGCGCCTCATGGCTGGTGTAGAACTCGGTGCGCTTCATCTCTTCGAAGTCGGCGCCGCAGGCGATCATGAACTTGATCGCACGGTCGATCTCGCGAGCCAACTGCTCATAGCGCTGGTTCGCCGGGTTCGACCGAAAGCCGTGGTTCCAGGTGTGCACCTGACGCAGGTCTGCGAAGCCGCCCTGCGTGAACGCCTGAATCATCGTCAGGGTCGATGAGGCCGTCTGGTACGCCTCGAGCAGGCGCTTCGGATCTGGTGTGCGCGCCTCTTCGGTGAACTCGAAGCTGTTGACGATATCGCCGCGATACGCGGGAAGAGTCACATCATTTCGAGTCTCGGTGTCGCTGGAGCGCGGTTTCGCGAACTGGCCTGCCATACGGCCCATCTTGATCACCGGCATCGAAGCGCCGTAGGTGAGGATGACCGCCATCTGCAGCACCGTCTTCACCCGGTTTCGGATCTTCTCCGCGGTCGCATCCACAAACGTCTCGGCGCAGTCCCCTCCCTGCAGCAGGAACGCTTCACCCCGGGCAGCGGCGGCCAAGCGCGTGCGCAGCCGGTTCACCTCCGACGGGCTGACCAGGGGCGGCAGGGCCGATAATTGTGCGGATGCCTTGGATGCGGCAGCCGCGTTCGGCCAGTTCGGCTGTTGCTTGATCGCCTTGTCTCGCCACGAGTCAAGGCCAGCCAGCACTCGCTCATCGGTTTCTACAAGCAGGCCTGACGGATCTAACACGTGGGTGATCTCCCTAATCGTTTAACTGCAGCCTCGTTATAACTGCAGCCTCGCTACAACTGCAGCCTCGTTCAACTGCAGGTCTGTGGCCCGACGGTACGCCTGCTTCCCCTCAGCGGCGGCCTGGAGCCTGCACGCGGACACCGTTCCAGTTTATCAAGCCACGTGGGCGCGCTTCTCCTTGACGCTGGTGGCGTAGACGTCACTGTATTCCTGCTCGCTGAGGCTGGCCAATTCGTACATGATCTCGTCGGTGATCGAACGCAGGATGAACCGATCCCCCTCCATCCCGGCAAAGCGGGAGAAGTCGAGCGGCTCGCCGATGATGATTCCGATGCGGCGGATCTTCGGCACCTTCGTGCCGATCGGCATCACCTTCTCGGTATCGATCATCGCGACCGGAACCACAGGCACGCCGGCCTCCAAGATCATGCGCGCCACCCCCGTGCGCCCGCGGTACAGCTTGCCGTCAGGGCTGCGCGTCCCCTCCGGATAGATGCCGAGCACCTGCCCGTCGGCGAGCACTCTCAGCCCGGTGTTCAACGATGCCTCCGACGCCTTGCCGCCGGAACGGTCGATCGGCAGCATGCCGGTGGCGCTCAGAAACGTCTTGGTGAACCAGCCCTTCAAACCCTTGGTGGTGAAATACTCGCTCTTGGCCAGGAAGGACAGCTTGCGGTCAAGCACCAGCGGCAGGATGATCGAGTCGATGACCGACAGGTGGTTGCTCGCGAGAATCACCCCACCCGTGCGTGGGATGTTCTTCTGCCCGATGACCCACGGCCGGAAAACCCCCTTGAGCAGGGGTCCGGCGACCAGGTTCTTCATGAACCAGTAGAACAATCGACATCCTCCTCGTGGGCTCGCACCAGCTTAGCGTCGCGGGCCCCCGGGGTGACTTATTGTCGCGTGCCCCCGGGTAGAATGGACACTGTCTTGATTCTGCCACCTGTTGAGTGTCTGACGCGCCCTGCGCGCACACTAGGGTTGAGATATATTCACATCCGGTTCCAAAGGAGTTGCCGTGCAACAGTATGAAGTTCCCGCGATCGTCCCCGCCGACCCTAATGCGAATGCCACGGATCTGCTCGTCGAGCGGGTAAAACTGGCACCGGAGGCCGCACTGTTCGCGATCCCGTCGCGGGGTGGCTGGGAGGATGTCTCGGCCGCCGAGTTCCAGCGCCAGGTGATTGCGCTTGCCAAGGGTTTCGTCGCTGCCGGCATCGAACCCGGCGAGAAGATCGGCTTCATGTGCAAGACCCGCTACGAGTGGACCCTGATCGACTTCGCCACCTGGTTCGCGGGCGCCGTTCTGGTGCCCATCTATGAGACCTCTGCACCCGCCCAGGTGGCCTGGAACATGGTCGACTCCGGTGCGGTCTCGATCATCGTGGAGACCCCAGACCACTTCGCACGCTTCGATGAGGTGCACGCCGACCTGCCCTTGATCAGGAACGTCTGGCAGGTCGATCTGGGTGACATCGACAAGCTGGTCGCCCAGGGCGTCGACGTGACCGATGAGGAGATCGAACGACGTCGCAACCTCGCCGTCGGCAGCGATCTGGCCACCTTGATCTACACCTCCGGCTCCACCGGCAAGCCCAAGGGCTGTGTGCTCAGCCACTCGAACTTCGTTGAGCTGTGCCGCAACTCGGCCGCGGCTCTCGAAGAGGTCGTGCACCCCGGTGCGTCAACGCTGCTGTTCATCACCACCGCCCACGTGTTCGCCCGATTCATCTCAGTGCTCGCCGTGCACTCCGGGGTGAAGGTCGGCCACCAGCCAGACACCAAGCAGCTTCTGCCGGCATTGGCCACGTTCAAACCGACCTTCCTGCTCGCTGTTCCTCGAGTGTTCGAGAAGGTCTACAACTCGTCTGAGCAGAAGGCGGAGGCCGGCGGCAAGGGCAAGATCTTCCGCAAGGCCGCCCAGGTGGCTGTCGACTACTCGATCGCGCAGGAGAATGGCACGGTGCCGTTCGGGCTGAAGATGCAGTACCTGCTCTATGACAAGCTCGTGTACGGAAAGCTGCGCGCCGCTCTCGGTGGAAACGTCAAGTACGCGGTGTCCGGCTCAGCACCGCTCGGTCCGCGCCTCGGGCACTTCTACCACAGCCTCGGGCTGAAGATTCTCGAGGGGTACGGACTCACCGAGACCACGGCCCCGGTCACCGTGAACCTGGCTGACAAGTTCAAGATCGACACCGTCGGCCCGCCCCTCCCCGGCAATGCTGTTCGCATCGCCGACGACGGCGAGATCGAGGTGAAGGGCGTCTGCGTCTTTGACGGCTACTGGAACAACGACGAGGAGACCGCGAAGTCGTTCAACGGTGACTGGTTCAAGACCGGCGACATCGGCCAGCTCGACTCCGATGGTTTCCTGAAGATCACCGGCCGCAAGAAGGAGATGCTCGTCACGGCCGGCGGGAAGAACGTGGCTCCCGCGGCGCTGGAGGATCCGATTCGCGCCAACCTGATCATCAGCCAGGTGATCGTGGTCGGCGACGGCAAACCGTTCATCTCGGCCCTGATCACCCTGGACATGGAGATGTTGCCACTCTGGCTGTCGAACAACGGCGAGAACAAGGACATGTCATTGGCCGAGGCCGCCACCAACCCGAAGGTGATTGCCGAGGTGCAGCGTGCCGTCGACGTGGGCAACTCTCGGGTCTCGCGTGCTGAATCGATCCGCAAGTTCACGATTCTCACGACCGACCTCACCGAGGAGAGCGGTCACCTCACGCCGAAGATCAGCATCAAGCGGCACGTGATCGTGAAGGACTTCGACAAGGAGATCCAGGCGATGTACGTCGGTGCACCCGCCACCGAGGGCATCGCGCACTGACCTGATGAGAACGTGAGCCGCCGCTAGAACCAGTCCGACTCACGGATCTGGCGCATCGCCTGGCGGCGGCTCGGTTTGTCGAGCCGGTCGATGTACAGCAGGCCGGCCAGGTGGTCCACCTCGTGCTGGAGTGCCTGGGCGAGAAGGCCGGTGCCCTCCAATTCGATGACGCCGCCGTCCAGGTCGGAACCCGTCACCTTGGCGAACGGATGCCGGGGCGTGGCAAACCAGAGGCCCGGCACCGAGAGGCAGCCTTCATCGACCAGTTCGGGCTCTCCACCCAGTTCGGTGATCTGTGGGTTCAGGATGTAACCGATGTCGCCGTCAATGTTGAAACTGAACGCGCAGAGGTTGACGCCGATCTGGGAGGCGGCAACGCCCGCCCGCCCGGGCAGGGTCACCGTGTCGACCAGATCTTCGACCAGCCGCCTGACCCGCTCATCGATTGCGGTGATCGGATCGGAGGCCGTCTTGAGCACCGGGTCGCCGAAGAGCCGGATCTGCCTGACCGCCACCGCTCAGGCGCCCCGACGGCTGGGCAGGCCCTCGACGACGAGCGACGCCAATAGACGTGCGGCGTCTCGCGTGTACTGCTTCAGGTCTTTGAACGAGATGACGGATCCGGCCGCAAGCAGCGGGTCGTAGGGAATGCGCACCACTTCGCGCACGCGCGACAGGAAGTGCGACTCGATCTCTTCCAATTTGACCAGGTTCGTGCCCTGGGTTGCGGTGTTCAGGGCCACGATCGCGTTGCGCACCAGATCGCCATAACCGTTCGCCTCCAGCCAGGTCAGTGTCTCGGACGCAAGCCGGGCCTCGTCGACGCTGCCCCCTGAGACGATCACGACGGAGTCGGCTCGCTGCAGGGTGGCACGCATCACCGAGTGCACGATTCCGGTACCGCAGTCGGTGAGCACGATCGAGTAGTACCGGGTGGCCAGGTCGGCAACCACGTTGTAATCATCCTCGTCGAAGGCCTCGGACAGAAGCGGGTCAGTGTCGGAGGCGAGAATGTCCAACCGGGTCTCGTCGCGCGACACGAGCGTCGAAAAATCGGTGAAACCCTGAATACTCGATGCCTTCGTGACCACGTCGCGCACGGTCGACCTGGTCTGCTTGGAGACCCGCTCAGCCAGGGTGCCCCGGTCGGGGTTCGCGTCGATGGCGATGATTCGGTCTTCCCGCGCATCCGCCAGCGCCATCCCGAGCAGCGCGGTCACGGTTGTCTTGCCCACACCGCCCTTACGGGTGAGGATCGGCACGAACCTGGTTCCGCCCTCGAACGGTTTGTCGATCTTGGTCGTGAGTTCCTTGTAGGCGCGCACCTTGGCTGAATCGCCGCGGTTGATCGCACCGAAGGACACGGTGTACAACAGTTTCGGCCAGCGCCCCTCGGGCACGACGCGCGTGCCGCGCTTGTTCTCAAGTAGCCGGTCGGCTGTGAGCATCGTCGCCGGCTCCGGCCTCTCTGAGGCCTCCCCGCGCATTCGCCCGCGGCGTGACTGGCTGTAGGCGGTATCGGCGGGTGCACCGAACGAGGTATCGGTATGGGTCTGCCGTGCCGGTGGGTCGTTCGACGAAGAATCCCCCATGGCCGCGTCAATCGCGACCGAGGTGATGATCTCTCCGGTGCGCGGCACCGACAGTGGGTCGACGCGCACGTTGTCAATGGACACCGCCGCCTCGTCTTCCGGCACCGTGTGGATCTGGGCGGGCGGCAGGTCCACCCTCACCCTGGGCCGCACCGGTTCGTCGCGCTCGTCGTCGACGCCGGCCTCCGGGTCAGTGGGAAGCGAAGCGTCGTCTGACAAGCTCTGGCCGGCCTTTCTAGTGGTCACGTCAAAATCATACCGGTGGACCGTCGAACGCACGGCCCACCCGCAGTTCCGGCGCCCGGCGCCTACTCGATCAGAGCGCGGCTCAAGGTGGGGCGCACGACGACCAGTAGGTCGCCGGCATCCACCTGCTGCGTCTTCGGGATGGCGAGCCGTTCGACCACTCCATCGACGGGCGTGGTGATCGCCGCCTCCATCTTCATCGCCTCGATCGAGGCGATCGTGCTGCCGGCCGTCACCGTATCTCCTTCATCGACCTGGAGCGTGACCACACCGGAGAAGGGGGCGCCGATCGAGCCGGCCGAGTTCTGATCGGCCTTCTCGGCCTGGGTCGATTCGGTGGCGAGACCGCGGTCTTGAACGTAGACCGGGCGCAACTGGCCGTTGATCACCGTCATGACGGTGCGCACGCCGCGCTCGTCGGCCTCACCGATCGCCTCCAGGCTGAGGAAGAGCTTCACGCCCTTCGCCATCTCGACTTCGTGCTCCATGCCGTTCTGCAGACCGTACAGGTAGTCGACCGTCTCCAGTACGGAGAGGTCGCCGAAGGTCTCCCGCACCTCCTCGAAGGTGCGCGCCGGAGCCGGGAACAACAGCCGGTTGAGCGCGGTGCGCCGCGACCCGCTGTCACCGTGCAATGCGGCCCGCTCCTCGGCAGAGATCTCGTTCACACCGTGCTTGATGGTGCGGCCGGCCAGAACCTTCGTGCGGAAGGGCTCGGGCCAGCCGCCCGGAAGATCTCCCAGTTCGCCGGCCATGAAACCGACGACCGAGTCGGGCACATCGTACTTGTCGGGGTTCTCGGCAAAGTCGTCGGGGTCGGCCCGCACCGCTGCCAGGTACAGGGCCAGGTCTCCGACGGCCTTCGACGACGGCGTGACCTTGGGCACGCGCCCGAGGATACGATCCGCGGCCTCGTACATCTCCTCGATCAGTTCGAAGTCTTCGGCCAGCCCGAGCGCCGCCGCCTGCTGTCTGAGGTTCGACAGCTGGCCACCCGGCATCTCGTGCTGGTAGACCCGACCGGTCGGGCCGCGCAGGCCCGACTCGAACGGTCCGTAGATGTGGCGAACGGCTTCCCAGTACGGCTCCAGCTCGGTGACTTTCGCCAACTCGAGCCCGGTGTCACGCTCGGTGTGCTCGAGCGCGGCAACCAGCGCGGAGGCAGACGGTTGGCTGGTGGTTCCGGCCATCGGTGCACTGGCCACATCCACCGCGTCGGCACCTGCCTGGCTGGCCGCGATCAACGTCGCCAGCTGGCCGCCGGCGGTGTCGTGCGTGTGCACGTGGACCGGCAGGTCGAACCGCTCTCGCAGCGCCGTGACCAGGCGGGTCGCCGCGGCCGGGCGCAAGAGACCGGCCATGTCTTTGATCGCGAGCACATGGGCACCGGCCTCGACTATTTCTTCTGCCAGGTGCAGGTAGTAGTCCAGCGTGTACAGCTTCTCGGCCGGGTCGTTGAGGTCGCTGGTATAACAGAGGGCAACCTCCGCCAGCGTCGTATTCGTCTCGAGCACCGAGTCGATGGCCGGCCGCATCTGGGAGACGTCGTTCAACGCATCGAAGATGCGGAAGATACCCACCCCACTGGCGGCGGCCTCCTGCACGAAGGCGTCGGTCACTTCGGTCGGGTACGGCGTATAACCGACCGTGTTGCGGCCACGAAGCAGCATCTGGATGTTGATGTTCGGCAATGCCTCCGACAGCGCCGAGAGGCGCTCCCAGGGATCCTCGCCGAGAAAACGCAGTGCCACATCGTAGGTGGCGCCGCCCCAGGCCTCGACCGACAAGAGTTGCGGGGTCAACCGGGCGACGTGCGGGGCGACAGCCAGCAGGTCACGGGTGCGCACCCGGGTCGCCAGAAGCGACTGGTGCGCATCGCGGAACGTGGTGTCGGTGACGGCCAGAGCGGTCTGGGCGCGTAATGCGGCAGCGAACCCGGTCGGTCCGAGCCACTCGAGCTGCTGCCTGGCACCAGCCGGCGCCGGCGCCTGCAGGTCGATGTCGGGCAGCTTCAGCGCTGGCACGTGCAGGGCAGGGCGCGAACCGTGCGGCTGGTTGACTGTGACATCCGCCAGCCAGTTCAGAATCTTCGTGCCGCGGTCTTTCGAGCGCTTGCCGTGCACCAGCTCCGGCCGTTCGTCGATGAAGGAGGTGCTCAGGTCTCCGGCGATGAAGGACGGATCATCCACCACCGCCTGTAGGAACGAGATGTTCGTCGACACGCCTCGAATGCGGAACTCGGCCAACGCGCGCCTCGCCTTGTTCACGGCGGCCTCGAAGTTTCGGCCGCGGCAGGTCAGCTTCACCAGCATGGAATCGAAGTGCGGGCTGATCTGGGCGCCCGGGTTGATGCTGCCGCCATCCAGCCGGATGCCGGACCCGCCGGGCGAACGGTACGCGGTGATGCTCCCCGTGTCGGGGCGGAAGCCGGCCGTCGGGTCTTCGGTGGTGATGCGGCACTGCAGGGCCGAGCCGTGCATCCGAATGCTGTTCTGGGTCAGACCGAGTTCTTCAAACGTGTCGCCGAAAGCGATCTGCATCTGGGCCTGAACCAGGTCGATGTCGGTGACCTCCTCGGTGACGGTGTGCTCGACCTGGATACGCGGGTTCATCTCGATGAACACGTGCTGGCCGGCGCGCTCCCCCACGGTGTCGACCAGAAACTCGACCGTTCCGGCGTTCACGTAGCCGATCGATCGGGCGAAGGCGACCGCATCCCGGTACAGTGCCTCACGCAGCTGTTCGCTGATGCCGGGCGCCGGTGCTATCTCGATGACTTTCTGGTTGCGCCGCTGCACCGAGCAGTCCCGCTCGAACAGGTGCACGGTGTCGCCGTGTGCGTCTGCGAGCACCTGAACCTCGATGTGGCGCGGCCTCAGCACGGCCTCCTCCAGGAACATGGTGGAGTCTCCGAAGGCGCTGTTCGCCTCACGCATGGCTTCTTCCAGCGCGGGGCGCAGCTTCTGCATGCTGTCGACCCGGCGCATGCCGCGCCCGCCGCCGCCGGCGACAGCTTTCGCGAACACCGGAAAACCGATCTCCTCGGCTGCGGCAAGCAACTCGTCGATGTCATCGCTGGCGACCGTGGAGGCCAGCACGGGAACTCCGGCCCTGGCGGCATGCTCTTTCGCGGTGACCTTGTTGCCGGCCATTTCGAGAACCGACGCCGGTGGCCCGATGAAGGCGATGTGCGCATCCGCCGCCGCCTGGGCCAGCTCGGGGTTCTCGGCGAGAAAGCCGTAGCCGGGGTAGATCGCATCGGCACCGCTGGAGATTGCTACACGCATGATCTCGCTGACGTCGAGATACGCCCTGACGGGGTGCCCCCGCTCACCGATCTGGTACGCCTCGTCAGCCTTCAACCGGTGCAGGGAGTTGCGATCCTCGAAGGGGAAGACAGCCACCGTCTTCGCCCCCAACTCGAACGCCGCGCGAAAGGCACGGATCGCGATTTCGCCACGGTTGGCCACAAGGATCTTCTTGAACATTGAAACCCTTCGTACAGAACGCCGCATTCAGCAAACAGTTAGGTGGTCTAAGACTAGTGAAGGTAACGTAGCTTGTTGTGCACGTACTAAGTATCAGTTCGCTCAAGGGTGGGGTCGGCAAGACCACTGTCACCCTGGGCCTTGCCTCCGCCGCGTTCTCCCGCGGACTGCGCACCCTCGTCGTCGACCTCGACCCTCAATCGGATGTGTCCACCGGGATGGACATCGACATCACCGGCAAGCTGAACATCGCCGATGTGTTGGAGTCGCCCAAAGAGAAGGTCGTGCGCCAGGCAATCGCCTCCAGCGGCTGGACCAAGAACCGTGCAGGCACGGTCGACGTGCTGATCGGCAGCCCGGCCGCGATCAACTTCGACGGGCCGCACCCGAGCATCCGCGACATCTGGAAGCTGGAAGAGGCCCTCGCGAACGTCGAGCAGGAGTACGACCTGGTGCTCATCGACTGCGCGCCCAGTCTGAACGCCCTCACCCGAACCGCGTGGGCAGCCAGTGACCGGGTGGCCGTGGTGACCGAGCCGGGCTTGTTCTCTGTCGCCGCGGCGGACCGGGCCCTGCGGGCGATCGAGGAGATCCGGCGTGGGTTGAGTCCACGCCTCCAGCCCCTCGGCATCATCGTGAATCGTGCTCGGATGGCGTCGGTCGAGCACCAGTTCCGCATCAAGGAGTTGCGCGACATGTTCGGCCCGCTGGTGCTCTCGCCGCAGCTTCCCGAACGCACGTCGTTGCAACAGGCGCAGGGAGCCGCCAAGCCGCTGCACGTCTGGCCGGGTGAAAGTGCCGAGGAGATGGCCGGCAACTTCGATCAGCTGCTCGATCGCATCATGCGTACCGCCCGCATCGGCGAGTATGCAGACATGGCGGCAACAAGCGAGTGACCCTGCTCGGCTGAGGTGAGCCTACTCAGACGAGCCGAGGCGGTTCGTCCAGTACGACCTTCCGCGTAGCGCGATCTTTCGCCTAGCGCGATCGCTCACGCAGCACGATCTCCCACGTAGCACGATCTCTCACGCAGCGCGATCTCCCGCTGAAGGCGATTCAGGAGGGTGAAGGCGATTCAGGAGGCGCGTGTTGCCCGACGCACCGCAAGCTCGTCCATCGGGTCGCTGGAACCCGCGTCGATCTCGACCAGCGAGTTCTCCACCTCACGCAACACCTTGCCGACGGCGATGCCGAACACACCCTGACCGCGGCTGACGAGGTCGATCACCTCGTCGTTGGAAGTGCACAGATAGACACTGGCGCCGTCGCTCATCAGAGTGGTCTGGGCCAGGTCGTGCACGCCGGATTCGCGCAGTTGGTTCACCGCGGTGCGAATCTGCTGCAACGAGATGCCCGTGTCGAGCAACCGCTTGACCAGCTTCAGAACGAGGATGTCGCGAAAGCCGTACAGCCGCTGGGAGCCGGAACCGGCGGCGCCACGAACCGTGGGTTCCACCAATTCGGTGCGTGCCCAGTAATCCAGTTGCCGGTATGTGATCCCGGCGGCGCGAGCGGCGACCGCACCGCGGTAGCCGGCGGCGTCGTCAAGCTCAGGCATACCGTCGGTGAAGAGAAGACCAAGGTCGTAGCGAGAACTCTCGCCACGGCTGATTGCACTCATTCGTTTTGCCTCTTCACTTCAAACACGGTTGCAACGGTTACAAGCTACGCTACCCATCCGGGCGGCTCCCGTCGACGACATTCACGCAATGTGGTTCGGCGTGTCGTCTTCGACACACGCGCTCCCGATCCTGCACGGTGCATTCACGGAAATGTACCCCCGCCGCCTACGGTACCAGTCGACCGAGTGCACTGCGAATAAGACTGCTGCGCACGAGCTCCAGTTGCACCGCGATCTCCATCGCGAGTTCGGCGGCACGGGCGCGGCTGGAGGCGTCTTTTCGACGCGAGACCGGCACGAGGGCACTTTCGATCAAGCCGAGTTCGCGCTCGGCTGCGGCGCGAAAACCGCGCAGGTGCCGCGGCTCGATCCCACACTTCTGCAATTCCACCAGAGCGCTCAGTACGCCGAGCACATCGTCGCCGAACACGTCAGCGGGTGCGATCAGGTTGGCAGAGATCGCGTCGCCGAGCAGCATGGGGGTCGCCTGCGCCTCTCGCACCAGTTCGGTACGACTGAACCGGCGCCCGGTGTCGAGCATGCTGCCGTTCGCTGTGCCCGGCATTGAGGGGTTTCGCCCGGCGTCAAGGTCGGCCAAATAGGCGCGGATGACCTTCAGCGGCAGGTAATGATCGCGCTGCATGGTGAGGATCATGCGCAGCCGTTCCAGGTCGGACGGAGAGAACTTGCGATAACCCGACTCGGTCCGCGCAGGCAGAACCAGCCCCTGCTCTTCGAGGAACCGAAGCTTTGACGGCGTCAGGTCGGTGAACTCAGGCGTCAGCCGGGCAAGAACCTGGCCGATGCTCAACAGGCCGGTGGGCGGTGCCGCCCTGCCCTGCGCTCGTATCGAAGCCGAAGATGCCGCCATTACCCGCTCGCCTGGGACAGATCGATCCGCGAGGCGTAGAAGGTGAGTCGGAACTTGCCGACCTGCACCTCCGCGCCGTCGGTGAGCAACGCGCTCTCGATCCGAACCCCGTCGAAATAGGTACCGTTCAGCGAACCGAGGTCTTTGACCTGGAACACGGTGCCGTTCCTGGTGAACTCGGCATGGCGACGCGAGACCGTCACGTCGTCAAGGAAGATGTCGGCATTGGGATGCCGGCCGACCGTTGTCAGGTCGGAATCGAGCAGAAAGCGAGCGCCGGTGTTCGGCCCGCGCCGCACGACGAGGAGCGCAGAACCGGAGGGCAACGCTGCCACCGCATCGCTCTCCTCAGTACTGACTTCTCCAGTCAGTGCCGCCAATTTCGAGCTGAAGTCGCTGCCGAAGGTCACTGTGGTGTCGGCGGACTCGTATTCACCTGAAGCGGGGTTCACCGGACCCTGTGGGTCCTTGTTGTCGAAGTCAGACATTTTGTTCGAGTCATCCTCACCTTCAAGCGATTTCGTGTTCACTGAGTCAACCACAATGCACTGCCTCGTGGCTCCCCAGCGTATCGGATTACCGCAAGTGTGGGCGAGTCAAAAGTCGAACCCGGATAACCTGACCCCATGGATATCTTCAGTCAGGACATCATCGACGCGGTCATGAAGCACATGAATGATGACCATACCGACGACAGCCTGGTGATCGTTCGTGCGTTCGCCGAACCCTTGGCCGAGGAGGCCCGAATGAGCGGGCTCGACGGCGAGGCCGGTTTCTGGTCGGTGCGGGTGGGCGAGAAGACCCGGACTGTGCGCGTGGCGTGGCCCGAACCGGTAACCGAACGAGCCCAGATCCGTCGTGCCGTCGTGGTGCTGCACGCCGACGCCTGCACAGCGCTCGGCATCGAGCGCCGGCAGGAGCATTGACCCGCAGAACATCTCTCAGTTTCTTCACCTGAGTACCACTAGACTTAGGGTGCCCTAACCACAAATTCCGGAGTGACGCATGTCCAGCAGTTCCTTTTCAACGCTTCTGCGCTCACGCACCTGGAGTGACCATTCGGATTCCGAGGGTGCCGGCTTCATGGCCGATCTCATGGACGGAAACGGCAGTCGGGACGACTATGTCGCATTGGTCGCCCAGCACTATTTCATCTATGAGGCACTGGAATGCGTGCAGGCCTTCCAGCGCGACAGCGAGGTGGCCGGCGGGTTCATCACCGATGACCTGACCCGGTTGCCGGCGCTCGAGGCCGACCTGCACTTTCTCATCGGCGACGACTGGCGCGAGCAGATCTCGCCGATGCCATCGACGATGCGCTACGTGGAGCGCATCAACGAGGTCGGTGCGACCTGGAGCGGCGGGTTCATCGCCCACCATTACACCCGCTACCTCGGCGATCTCTCGGGCGGCCAGATGATCTACAAGGTGATGCAACGCACCTTCGGCTTCGAGACCGACGGCATCCGCTTCTACCTGTTCGACGGCATCAGCGACGCTCGTGCGTTCAAGGTCACCTATCGGGACCGCTTGGATGCGATCAATTGGTCTGAGGACGAACGTGACCGAATCATCGACGAGGTGACTCTCGCGTACCGCTTCAACACTGAACTGTTCACTGATCTCGCCGAGGCAAAGGCGCGGGCAGTCGCCTGATCCACATCGTGACTGACATCAGAACCACCAACGTACAACCCATCAACCGCCCCACTGACTACCCCTCTGAAAGAGTGTGATGAAAAGGCTCAGTACCCGCCTGCTCTTGACGTGCGCTGCGATCGGCGTGGCCGGTGGCTTCGTCGTTCTGCCCGCCGTCTGGGCGGGCACCGCGTTGCTGGCGGTCGCCCCCCAGTTCTACGGACTCATCGTCGGCGCCTACCTCTTTCCCGGAGTCATCGCCCAGTCGCTGGCGAGGCGCGGCGGCCTCGCCCTGGTCACTGCGACCCTCGCCGGGATCGTGGCCTCTCCGTTCATCGCCGGTGGGTTCGGCTATATCCCCCTGTTCATCCTGGTCGGAGTATTGCAGGAGGTGCCATTCGCCATCGCCGGATACCGATACTGGAAGGGATGGGTCTTCTATCTGACGGCAGTGGTTGCCGGCCTCGGGATCGCGGTCGGCGTCTTCATCGCGGTGAACGCAGCCAGCGCGCCGCTGTGGGTTCAGATCGTCAATCCGCTCGTCTTCGTGGTCAGCCTGGTGTTGTTCACCTATCTGGGCCGCGTCGTCGCAGCCGGTCTGACCCGAGCCGGGGTGGCCCGTGGGCTGGCGTTGCCGGTCGACAGGCGACGTCGACGGTCCGTGAGCGCACCGGCTGACGCGTGAGCACGAACGAGCCGATCCTCGAGCTCGACAACGTTCGCATCCGCCACGACGAGCGCGACAACTGGACGCCGAACGGAGTGAGCCTCACCGTCGCCGACGGTGAGGTCGTTCTCGTTCTCGGCCCCAGCGGCTCCGGAAAGTCCACACTTGCACTCTCCCTGAACGGCCTGATCCCGCACTCCATCTCTGCGACCGTTGAGGGCACGGTCACCTGTGGAGGGCATTCTGTCGCCGATACCAGCGTCGCCGAACTCAGCGAGCAGGTCGCAATGGTGTTCCAGAACCCCGATGCCCAGATCGTCACCGGAACGGTGCTCGACGAGGTGTGCTTCGGGCCGGAGAATCTGCGCCTGGACATTGACGAGGTGTTGCAGCGCGCCGAATTGGCCCTGCGCCAGGTCGGCCTGTGGGAGCGCCGAGCCGAGAACCCCGACCGGTTGTCGCTCGGCGGGCGGCAGCGCCTCGCCATTGCCTGCGCACTGGCGATGCGTTCCCGACTGCTCGTGCTCGATGAGCCGACTGCCAACCTCGACCCGGCCGGCATCGACGAGGTGTACCAGGTGCTGCACGCGCTTGTCGCAGGCGACGGCGACCGGGTTCCCCATTCGATCGTGCTGATCGAACACAACCTCGATGCAGCCATTGACCTGGTCGACCGGGTAGTCGTCATCGACGAGGCCGGGCGTCTGATTCTGGATGGCCCGGTGCGCCCCACGTTGTTGGACAACCTCGACCTGCTGGTGAAGATGGGGGTCTGGCTGCCGGTCTCCACCCTGGCCGCGCTACGCCTTCGCGGTTGCGGGATCGAACTTGACCCACTGCCACTGACACCGGCCGAATTGACGCGCGGAGTGGATGCGCTCCCTGAAGTTCCGGCCGCACCCGCTCGCCCGAAGGTCGACGCTTCGCAGCGCCCGACGCTGATCAGGGTGCGGGAGCTCGACGTCGCACGCGGGCGAACCCCGGTGTTGCACGGTGTGAATCTCGACGTCCACGCCCGGGATTTTTTGGCAATCGTGGGCACCAACGGGGCCGGCAAGACCACGCTGGTGCAGGCAATCGCCGGGGTGGTTGCTCCCCCGCAGGGCGCTGTTCGGGTGGGCGAGCTCGACCCCGGCCATGCCTCGGTGCGCGAGTTGTCGGCGATGATCGGGTTCGTGTTCCAGAACCCGGAGCACCAGTTCATCAGCCACAGCGTGTTCGACGAGTTGGCGCACGGTCTGCGCATCCGTGGGCTGGACGAGCAACGCGTGACGGCGCGGGTCGATGAAATGCTCGACCGGTTCGGGCTCGGCGACCTGCGAGACGTGCATCCGTTCCTGTTGTCGGGTGGGCAGAAGCGGCGGCTCTCGGTCGGAACTGCGCTGGTCGGCGGTGCCCCCATTCTGGCGCTCGACGAACCCACGTTCGGCCAGGATCGTGAGCGTGCGGCAGAACTGCTGGGCCTGTTGCGCGAGCTCAATGACGACGGAACCACCATTCTGGTGGTCACCCATGACATGCAGCTGGTGGCCGACTACGCCAGCCATGTGGCGGTGCTGGATGCGGGGCGCCTGATCGCACACGGGCCGACCGCGGCGATCATCGCCGATGCCGAAGTGATGACCGGGGCCGGTCTGCGCCTGCCCCCGCTCGCGACGGCTATGCGCCGGCTCACCAATCACCCCCAATGGCACGGCATCACCCGACTGCAGGATCTGCCGGGCGAATGACCGAGCCGTCCCAGGCAGCCACAGTGCTGGACCCCTACAACATCACAGCCGACTACGGCCCGTGGCGGTTCCTGCACCGGCTGAACCCGCTGAGCAAAGCGGCCGCCCTGCTGCCGGTGATGGTGCTGGTGATCTTCACACGTGATATCTACACGCCCCTGCTCATTCTTCTGCTCACGGTCGCGCTGATTCTGGTCGGGGCGCATCTGAGCCGCCGCGCACTGGCCATTCTGCTGGTCGGATTGCCGGTGTTCGTGCTGGTGATCGCGATGAGCTTCGGCCTGTGGACCGACCCGAGCGAGGTCGACCGCAGTGTGGTGCTGTTCCGGGTGGGCGGGTTTCACTTCTACCTCGGAGCGTTTCTGATCGGGTTGGCCACCTCGCTCAGGCTCGCGAGCCTGTTGGTGATGGCAATGCTGGGAGGGTTGACCACGACCGGGCCCGATATGGTGCGATCAATGGTGCAGCAGCTGCGGGTGCCCTACCGCATCGGATACACGGCACTGGCTGCGTTTCGATTCGTGCCGCGGTTCGGCTATGAACTGGAGACGATCCGGCAGGCCCACCGGGTGCGCGGTGTGGCCGGCGGACGCGGGCCGATTGCGGCGTTCAAACGCTACTCCGGCTATGTGATCCCGTTGCTGGCGGGCGCCATCCGGCATGCGGAGCGGGTGGCGCTGGCCATGGACTCGCGAGCATTCGGCGCCTATCCCACCCGCACCGAACGCTTTCTCGTGCCGTTCCGGGTGCGTGACTGGGTTTTCATCCTTGCCTTCTGGGCAGCGGTCGCTGTGATCGTGGCAACCGGCCCACTCGGGTAGCCGCCCACACCCGATCGTCGAGTGACTGTGTGGTTGCGGGCACCGCGGAGCAGGCATGCGTGCGCGCGCGGCCACACCGCACCCTTTGCCCGCGGTTGCCGGGCGAGTACGATTTGGGGATCGAAGGAGTTCTCATGCGATACGCACTGTTGATGCACCACACCGAGATGACCGATGCCGACGTGGACGCCGAGATGATGGCTCAGGGCCGGGCGGCCTTTGACGAGTACGGCAAGGCCCTGGTCGCCGCGGGCGTGCTCGTGTCAGCGGATGTGTTACAGCCATCGACGGCCACCGTGCGTGTGTCGGTGCGCGACAAAATGCCAACGGTGCTGAACGGGCCGCTCGAATCCAGTGCTGAGCCGCTCACCGGAATCATCGTGATCGACGTGGACGACCTGACAGCGGCACGCCATTGGGCAGAGAAATGCCCCGCCGCCGCATGGGGAACGGTCGAGATCCGGCCGGTGGCCACCTCACTCGTGGACGGCGAGTGGACGACCTGACATTAGATCAGAGCTTCAGTTTTTACTTCATCAGCTATACACTAATACTTGACTTCCAACCAGAAACGGTTTGAGCCAGTGAATGCGGAGAGTTGATGACTCTGAACAGTGATACTGCGGCAGCGGTGATCGTCGACCTGGTGCGCTCACGACAGCAACCGGATCGGGCCGCAGCCCAAGAGGCACTCGTGGCTGCATTGAGCCGGGTCAACGACGCGGTGCCTGCCCTGCAGCCCCTTGCCCCGACGGTCGGAGACGAGTCCCAGGCACTCTACCCCGATGTGCGCTCCGCCGTGCACGCGACCCTCTTGCTTCGCCTGCACCTGCCTGACCCGCTCGACTGCCGTTTTGGCATTGGCCGAGGGTCATTCCAAACGGTGGGCAGCGGTGACCGCGGCGACATTCAGGACGGGCCGGCCTGGTGGACGGCCCGCGACGCCATCATCGAGGCCAAGACCCGGGAGTCCGGCCGCCATCCGACGCTGCGCACCTGGTATCTGGCGTCCGCCCCCGCTGCCGACGGACCCGAGCAGGCGATGACCAACTCCTACCTGATGTGCCGCGACCAGATCGTCAGCACCATGTCGGCGCGCAGCAAGCGGCTGCTGCTGGGTCTGTTGGACGGCCACTCCCAGGCGCGGATGGCCGCAGCCGAGCAGATCACGCAGTCGGCGGTCTCGCAGAACCTTCGACGCAGCGGCGCCTACTCCGTGGTCGGCGGCACCGAACTGCTGGCGCCGGGCTTCATCGACACGGGGGGTCGCCCATGATTCTGCTCGCACTGCTGCTTGTGACCCTCGGGTCGGCCGACCTGGTGCGGTCCGGTGCCGGGCACGGCACCCGGCCGGTCATGATTCGGATGCTGCTGATCGGTGGCCTTGTTCTCACGCTCGGCATCTGGGGCACCGGATTGGCCTGGTGGTGGTTGCCCATCGGCCTCGCGGCCCTCGCAGCGTGGACTGCCTCGACCCGCGGGGTGATGGTGGAGCGCGGCCCGGCCTACCCGTGGCCCGTGATCGGTCTGATCGCGGTGGTGCTGGTGATCCTTGCGGCCGGATCCAACGTGCCTGTGGCCGATGGTTGGCTGACCGACTGGTACGCCGGACTCGGAGTGCCGGCCCTGGCCGGGGTCTCCTTCGACACTTTTGCCCTCACCCTGGCCTGCCTGGTGTTTCTGATCGACACAGCCAATGTCATCGTGCGAATGGTGTTGACCGGCACCGGTGCCCGGAATGAGGCGGGCGCATCCGAGCTGAAGGGCGGCCGGATGCTCGGGCCGATCGAACGCATCTTCATCTTTGCGATGGCGTTGGCCGGCCAGTACCTGGCGGTCACCGCAGTGATCGCGGCCAAGGGCATCCTGCGATTTCCAGAGATCGCCAAGGACAGCAACATCGGCACGAAGGCCGAGTACGTGCTGGTGGGGAGTTTCGTCAGTTGGGGAATCGCCTTTGCATTCCTGCCGCTACTGTAGTCGTCGTCGCCGGACGACTCCCGCCTCAGCACCACTGTAGCTCTGGGCTGATATTCTCCGGATATCAGTGCTCACGAAACGTTGACGAAGAAAAGGAAGTGCCCATGCCCGAACCTACAGAAGGCCGTGTCGCGGTGTACATCGACTTCGACAACATCGTCATCTCCCGGTACAACCAACTGCACGGCAAGGGCGTGTTCCAGAGGGACAAGGCTCGCGATTTCGTTCCGACCCGCGCCAACCAGAACACAGAGGTGGGCGCCCGGTTCAGCCAGGCGACAGTCGATGTCGGAGCCATTCTCGACTTCGCCTCCTCGTTCGGAACCATCGTCATCAGCCGCGCCTATGCCGACTGGTCGGTGCCGGTCAACGCGAGCTACAAGCAACAGCTGATCGACCGCGCGGTCGACCTCACCCAGTTGTTTCCCACCGTCGTGTCGATGAAGAACGGTGCCGACATCCGGCTTGCGGTCGACGTGGTCGAAGACCTGTTTCGGCTGCCCGACCTCACCCATGTGGTGATCGTCGCCGGAGACTCGGACTTCATCGCGCTCGCCCAGCGCTGTCGGCGGCTGGGCCGCTACGTGGTGGGCATCGGTGTGGCCGGCGGAACCAGCAAGGCGCTCACGTCTGCCTGTGACGAGTTCGCCGACTACGACGCCCTGCCGAGCCTCGCAAGCGACGACCTCGACCTTGACCTGGAGGCCGATCCCGTCGCCGAAGAGACTGCACAAACGAGTAGACGAGGCTCGTCACGACGCGCGTCTGGCTCGGGCGCCTCGGGCGCTGCGGGCGGCACAGCTGCAGACGACGCGCCGGCAAACGGCACGACTGCAGACGGCACGACTGGAAACGGCCCAACTGGAAATGACACAGCCACCGACGCGCCCGACGAAAAGTCGACGGTTACCGAGACCGAGCCACAGGCTGCACGCAAGACTCAGCCGGCGCGACGGGCCTCTGCCGCCGCGACCAAGAAGGCCAAGCCGGTCACCCCTGATTCCGTCGCCACCGATCTCTTGGTGCGCGCGATGCGCCTGGTCGGCTCAAAACAGGACACCGATTGGATCAACAGCTCTGCCCTGAAGAATCAGATGCTCCGAATGGATCCGGCGTTCAGCGAGCGTGCACTCGGCTTCAGCAAGTTCACCGACTTCGTGAAGTCGCGAAGCCACGCGATCGAGCTCAAGGAAGACGGCCAGACCCGCTTGTTCCGACTGCATGCCGTGTCGAAGGCGAGCGAGTAGGCGGCTCGCGAAAGCGAGCACCAGAGAGGCCACTTCCAGAGAAGGGGGTCACGAAGAGCTGTCACGAAGAGCCGGGGTCACGAAGAGCCGGCATCACGAAGAGCCGGCATCACGAAGAGCCGGCATCACGAAAGGCGACGCCGGAGACCCGCCCAGCTCGCGGCGAACCCCGGATGCAGTGGCAGCCGGCCGATCTCATCCATCGGCACCCAGCTGAGGGCGGCCGACTCCGCATCGCCGATCACGGGGTCGAAGTCTTCGAGCGCTTCGGCGACGACGGTGGTGTACGACCAGAACCCACGATCGAAGACCTGCTCGAACTCGACCCGCAACAGCGCCGGCGGCACCCCGGCCTCTTCGTTCGCTTCGCGGACCGCGGCGTCCACCGCGCTCTCCCCCAGCTTGCGGGCACCGCCCGGCAGCCCCCACGTGTCGCCGTAATGACTCCAGGTTGCCCGGAGCTGCAACAATACGCCGGCGTCCGGGTGATGCGCCAGCAAGCCGGCCGCCCCGTGCGTGCCCCAGTATTTCTCACCATTCGGACCGTGTACCCAGGCGTCACCGCTGCCATGGGCGCGCCGCTGCAAATCGGCGTGCGCGTCGGCACGAATGATGCGGCGGCCCGAACCCGACTGCGGCGCCACGGCCCCGCCTGCATCGAGCGGCCCGATGCCAGCTGGAGAATCGCTCATGCCCTCCAGTCTGCCACTGCGCCCAGTCGGCCACTGCGACCAGTTCGTTGCAGTGGCCTGCTCGTCGCAGTGCGGCGCACTCAGACGAGGTCGACCGCGGCCCGCACGATCGACGCCGTGTCGATGCCGTGAATCAGATAGGCATCTTCCACGCTCGACGACTGGCCGAACTCGGTGACGCCGAGATTACGGATGCGGTCACCGCGGGCGCCGGCCAGAAAGGCCAGGGTGTGCGGATGCCCATCCATCACTGTCACGATCGGCGCCCGGTTGTGTGCCGGGAACAGCGTGTCGATGATGGCGCTGCGTGGTGTGGCATCCACCCTGTCGCGGTTCTGGAATGCGCGGAAGACCAGATCGGGACTCGTCAGGCAGACCACGCCGGCGATGATTCCGATCCGGGCCAGCTGTTCGGCTGCTGCCAGCACCTCGGGCATCATGACGCCCACTCCGACCAGGGTCACCTGTTCGGAGGGGTGCGTTGTCAGCCGGTAGCCTCCAGCCACGACGTGCTCTCGACGGCGCTCGAGCAGCACTTCGTCACGCGGAAGTGCGGCCAGCACCTGGTCGATGTCTTCGGCGCGGATCATGCCAAGCAGGCCCTCATGCAGCACCCCTGCATTGTTGACCAATCCGTCCAAGCGACCGAAACGGGAAAATACCTGCTTGAACAACGCGGCAATTGCTTTCGCATCGGTCAGGTCCAGCACCGTACACAACGGAGCAGGGGCGCCGAGCGACTCGACCTCCGCGGCGAGGCTGGACAACGCCTGCCCGTCGCGCGCCACCAGGACAAGCTGAGCCGGCTGTGCGGCCAGATGCAGCGCGATCGCCCGTCCGATCCCGCGCGAGGCACCGGTAACGAGGATGACAGGCACGGCGGTGGACATGCTCAGACAGCCGCGCCGTGCTTGCGCAGGATGTCGCGCGCCTTGCCGACCGAGCTCATATCGATCACTTCGTCCATGTCGATCATCACGCCGAAGGCTTCTTCGAGCGCTGCAACCACGGACATGTGCGCGATGGAATCCCACTGCGGGATGGTCGCGTAGCGCAGATCATCTTTGATGGTGTCCGGGGCGATGCCCAGCACACGGGCGAACACGGCGACAACTTTATCTTCAGTAACGGAATCGTTCATAGAAATTTCCTGAACCCAAACAGGGTGCTGTTGAAATGAAATCCGAGACGGACATACAGATTGAGGATGCCCGTGTTGGCGGCAGAGACGAGAGTGGTGCAATACTGGATATCGCGGGCGGCAAGGGATTCCAGTGCGGTGACCCACAGCGGAAGCGCTAGCATCGCGTAGGGCGCGGTGGCGCCGGTCAGCAGCAGTTCGGCACTGCGTTGTTCGGGATTGACGCGTTCGGCATGGAAGCCAATGGTCCTGCCCCGCGATTCGGCCACATAGGCAAGCCCACCGGTGACCAGGTCCTCG
>CAJDUP010000016.1_pt1 | contig 31585 bp, 23 predicted proteins | sample 7391181 | NCBI WGS metagenome assembly CAJDUP01 (sample SAMEA7055690, study PRJEB34461) | soil metagenome | biome: terrestrial ecosystem; feature: Peninsula; material: soil | place: Antarctica | collected 2016
GATGGTGTTCTCCACCGACCCTTTTTGCGGTTTCAACTCGCCCGACACGTCGAGAATGTTGCCAAAAATGTCGGTATGGGCCGCGCCGAGCTGGATCGCACAGGTTCCACCTTGCGAGAATCCGGCGATCGCCCAGGACGCACGATCTTTGATCACGTTCAAATGATCGTTGATCCAGTTCGGTACATCGACGCTCAAGTAGGTGGCAGAGTTTCCGAGGGGTGAGTCGACACACATCGGGTTGTTGGCCGGATCGCCCAGTTGATCAGGTGAGACCACGATTGGAGCGAGCCCGTGGTGGGCTGCCGCAAATGCATCGAGCCATGGCTGCAACCCGCCGGCACGAAAAACGTCGTATGGTTCGCCGGGCTGCCCCGGAATCACGATCACGACGGGCAGCCGCGGTGGATTCGTCACGAGGGCGGCGGGCGGAAGATAGACGACCGCCGGCCGGGCGGGGAAGCGCGAGACGGTTGCCGGGATGGTCTCGGTGCCCAATTGGCCGGTGGTGGGCATTCCGGGTGGCGCCACCCAGGTCTTCCACAGTGGCCCCGTCGATGATGTGGGCCGTGAGGTTCCCTGCAGTTTCTGAGGCGTGAGCGCAGTCAATTGGTTGCCGGCGAAGATGCCTTCCATGGTGGGGAATTGTCCCACATCGGCGTTGATGCCCATGGCCCCCGTCAGAAGCACGACCGGGATGACGATCATCGACAGCAGCCGTGATCTCCAATGCGCGCCCCGGAGGCTGGCCAACGCCACCCCGGTGGCCGCCAGTGCGGCCGCGGCCCACGCGGTCGTCACCGTTGACAGTGGCTGGCCGAAGGTGGACCAGACGTAGCCGACCAGCCAGGACAGAACAAGGCCGGTGATCACGCCGGCCAGGGCACCGATGGCCAGACCGGCCAGCCAGGCCGCGACCGACGACGCGCGCCGGTAGGAGAGCACCAACATCCAAGCGAAGAGTGCGGCCGCAACGCCGTACACGACGAACAGGAGCAGGCCGTCGAGAATGTTGGCGTTCATGAGTGAGGCGACCATGGGCTGGCTCCTTGTCCATGGGGACTTTACGCTCGATCTCTGGCCATTCGCCGTGGATCGGGAGACGTGCACGGAATCCCACCAGTGGGAAGAAACGGATGGTTTTGAGCCCTCCGAGGGTTGCCCCGGGTGAGGCGGCCACGGCCTCGGCCGGCCACCCCGGGTCAGCGCATCGTGAACGCCGGGCTCGGCCCGTCTCAGGCCACGCGGTCGGCAGTTGGTAGCCGCGGAGGCGCCAAGATCTGAATGCCGCACCAGACGATCACGACAACGCTGGCGCCGAGAGCAGCCCCCGCAAGCGTGTCGGAGAGCCAATGAACCAACAGGTAGGTACGACTGAATGCCATCAGCGCCACCCAGACGACCGCGACCAGCCAGATCCACCAACGGCGTACCAGGAGGATCAGAATGACCGCGACGACTGCGGCCATGGTCGTGTGACCGGAGGGGAACGACGATCCACCGGCCTGGACCGTCTGATCGATCGAACGGGGCCGCGCGATGACGTATTTCAGCGTCTGCGAGCACAGCGTCGCGCCCACCGCCGAAATGGCGAACAACGCGGCATCACGCCTTCGATGCACCAGGAACAGCACGAGGGCGACAACGGTGAGCACGATGGTCATGACAATGGGCCCACCGATCAGATTCAACGCCAATGTGATCGTTGTGAGGAAATCCGATCTGTGGCCGACGAGGAAATCGAGCCAGGCCTGATCGAGCCCGATCGGTCGGTTGCCCGCCACGGTTCGGATGAGAACTCCCGCCAACACCACCGCCAGAAGCCCGGCAAGACCTGCGGCCGCACCCCACACGAAGCGGGCCTGAATCTCGTGTCGTCGTGATTGGTCTTCCCGAGGTTCGACGGGAGACGCCGCTCTCTCCCCGGATTGTGGATCAGACATCTCGGACTGCCTCGAAGCCGGCCGGGACGGTTGTCTTTGGGAACGCAGCGCTCGTTGCGTGACGGGCGCAAGCTGCGGGTGCTTCGAGCATGGGGGTGTCTTTCCTGCGGACACCACGATTGCCCACGATGTGGACGGGGGTGCCGCGAAATTTACTGTAGCGCGCTGATCTGACCTCTGGGCGGGAATTGGTTAGGGGCGAGGCTCGCGGGCGGGCGAGGGAGGACTGGTCTGAGCGGGTGCTGGTGGGCTGGTGGGCACGGGTGGGGGCGGCGGCGCGGAGTGGAATTGGCCGGACGCGTGCGGGTGTGGTGTCGCCTGCGTGGTGGGCCCTGACGCCCGGCGCGCGAGCACACGGTAGGCCAGGCGGCGGCTGAGCGCCAGCACGCGGGCGCGTGCATTGCCGACTCGCACGTCTGCGCGGCTGATCGTCTCCGGTAGCGCTCGCCGCAGTTCACCGTGGAAGGCGACCACCTGGGCTGCTTGTTGTCGCGCGAGCTGCACGCTCCACTGACCGGCTGAGACCCGGAAGCCCGCGAGCGTCGTGGGAACGCCGACGAAGTCCCCGTGCCCGAGCACGGCGACGTAGGTGGCCTCGTCGATCAGGTAGGTCGCGGCCGTGCACCACCAACCGGCGGCTCGCAACGCATCCAGCCGCATCAGGACGCAGCCCGGCTCGCCGAAGATGTTCGTTCCCTGTCGAACCGTGCGCCGGATGGCCGTGTCGCCGGAATGCCGACCGACCAGACCCGCAAGTCCGCGGTCGCGGATCAATTTCTTGCCCGCCGCATCGAGGATATCCCGCGGCGAGGCCGCCAGCACTGCCTCCGGATGCTGTTGCAGCGCGGCCACCTGGGCGGTGAGGATTCCCGGGTAGAGCAGGTCGTCGCCGCAGACCAGTTTCAGGTAGGTTCCGTTGGCCGCCCGGCTGACCCGGTTCCAGTTCCGCTCCGCTCCGCCACCGGCCTCGGTCTGGATCAGCCGCACCCGGGGGTCGTCGGCATAGCGGTGCATGATGGCGGCCGTGCCATCCGTCGAACAGTGGTCGGCGATGATCAACTCGAAATTGGGGTAGTCCTGGCCGAGCACGGTCTCGATGGTCTCGGCGAGAAACTGTTCGTTGTTGAAGGCGGGGATGACCACGGAGACCTGGGGCACGCCGTCGGCCCCGGATGCGCCCGCGGTGTCGGTGTCGGCGGCCGCCAGGGTCTGCTCGACGGGTTCGAGCTCGCGGCGCGAACGACGAAAGGAGAAGCCGCGATGGCCGAAAAAACTCACCAACGCCGTGACGAACACGATCAGTGCCTGCGCCGGGATGACCTGCAGGCCGAACACCTCCACCAGGATCGGCAGAAGCACGAAATTGATGCCCAGGGCGACCAGGTAGACGACTTCGAATCGGCCGAGGTCGCGCAGCACGTGACCGTGCACCCGAAACACGAACCGGCGATAAAGCACGAACGCGAACAGAACGCTGAACACGTGGGCAAAGGCGAGGCTGGCGAAGTATCCCCACAGGCGCCCGATCGTCACCTCGAAGCCAACGAAGAACAGGAAGCCGACGACCGTGTTCACCCCGCCGACGAGAACGAACGCCACCTTCTGGTTGCGCACCAGCCGCAGCAGGGGTCCGGGCGCGCCCTGCATGCCCGCCGGGGGCAGGGGTTGATCCCCTGCGGTCTGGTTCGAGGAACTGGCCATGACGAACATCTCGCAATCGGATTCTGACCTGTGCTTTCACGATACCGCGCGACACCGGTCGAATTGCCGTCAGAAGGCTCCGTGCTCGCGCGAATGTGAGCCTAGACCGGGATCGTATGCGGCGGTGATACTGCGAAACTGTACGGAATCGGTGCATACTGCGGGTGTGCAGTCGAAAAATCTCGTACCTGCCATTGTGACGCCGCTCCTGGTGGGGGCGGCGGTTTTCGCGGGTGCTGTGGTTCCGTTGATCTTCGACCGTTCGTATTACGGGGTCGACGTGGCGAGCGTCGAACTCCGCGTCGTTCTCGCATTTCTGATCGTGGGCGGATGGGGCGCGTATGCGCTGGCCCGCACTTTTCGGGTCGACCACGCCTGGGCGGGCGTGGTGGGTGTCGCCGCTCCGCTCTGTGGCTTCACCCTGTATGTCGCCGCCCCGGTGTGGGTGAACTCTCTGGCCGCGTTCAGCCTGGTGCCGTGGGCGTGGGCCCTCACGCGCCGCGCGGTGTTTCAGGGAAAATCACCGGCCTGGGCGGTGATCGGATGCGCCGCTGTGCTCGTCTTCGGCGTCTCGCACGCAACTCTTGCGGTATTCGCTGTGCTCGCGGCGACCATCGCCGAAGCCGCGATCGACGGGCGCCGCACCCCACTCATCCGGGCAGTTGCGGTGGCCGCCCTCGCAGCCGCCGCCGCTGTCCTGGTGTGGCTTCCGGGCTTCGCGGGCTGGCTGCACGTGGCAGGGCACGACGGTATCCACAACACCGGTGAGCTCACCATCGACCTCAGCGGGATCGCCGCCTCGAGCACCCCGGTCGGCACCCAGCAGGTGACATTCTTCGGGGCCCACTTCCCCAACGCACCGATCCTGTACGTGGCCTGGTTCCTGCCGTTGCTGGCCTTTGTGCGATGGCGCGCGTTGGCGCGGGTGCGCGGAATGGCCAGCATCACGGTCGCTTTCGCCGCGGGAATCCTGGTCGCGGTGATGCCGTCGAATGTGCTCGGCCTGCACGACCCGATTCGTATGATGCCCTTCATTGCACTGACGCTGGTGCTCGCCGTCGGGTTGGGGCTGTCCCGCGCCAGGGTGCGCACCCTGACCGCACCACGGGTGGCGCTGGCGTCGGGGTGGGTGTTGGTCGCCTCGGGCATCACCTTCAGCCAGGGGCCGCAGTTCGTGAAGGTGTTGGTGGCGGTCACGGCGGTGTCGCTTCCGGCGATACTTCTCGTCGGTTGGCTGATCACTGTGCGCGGGCAGCCTCGCGGGGCGACCGAGCGCGATTCGGGCAGGGCGGCGAAGGGCTTGCGCTGGTGGCACACGGTACGGGGACGACGCTGGCCGGCCGCTGGCCTGGTGATTCTTGGCACCGTCGCCGTCCTGATCCCGCAGCACTACACATCGCGGTCGCTGGCCGTTCCCGGCCGCGAACCGGTGCATCTTGCCGTATCGGGGACAGCGTTTTCGACGGCCCAATGGGCGGTCGGCGCGATCGTCGTCGCGGTGCTTCTGGCCTGGGAGATCGGGCGTCTTGTCGTTCGGCTGCGTCACCGTGGCGCGCCCAGTCGGCACGCGTCCCCTGCCGAGCCGAACGCGGATGCGCCGTTGTCCCACAACGCTGAGCCCGCGTCACTCGACGCCCACCAGCCAGCTGATGAGATCGAGGCGTCGACGCCCACGACCGATGACCTCGCCCCGGTGAGGCACTCCGCCTGGGCGCGCACCCTGTGGCCGCTCGGCGTCGCCCTGGTGGTGACAGCCGCGGCACTGATCCCACCGGCACTGTTTCGCACTTACTACTTCACCGGTGACACGCAGGTCGGCGCCTACGGCCAGTGGTACCACATCGGCGCCAGGCTGCTGGCCGGCGACTGGTCGGTGCTCAACCCGACCGTCTGGCAGGCGGGTGCCTATCTGGCAGACGGGGCCTGGGGGCTGTACAGTCCGATCCTCTGGGTGATCGGCATCGCCGCGCACACCGTCAACGACGTTCTCCTGCTCATGAACACGGTGAAGATCTCCTTCCTGGTGCTCGCCGCCCTCGGTGTCTACCGGCTCGCCCGCTCATTCGGAGCGCATCCGCACTGGGCGGCGATGGTGGCGGTGGCTGCCCCGTTCGCCGGTTTCACGATGTATCAGGATGCCTCATCCTGGGTGACCGGGTTGATGACGTGGGCGCTGCTGCCGCACGCCTGGGCGTCGATGCGGTCGTTCGCCTTTCACCGCACCACGATCGCGGGGCCCATCCTGTGGGGCGTCTCCCTGCTCGGGATCACCTACACGCACGCCACGTTGATGCTCGGCCTCGCCGTGGCCGCGGTGATGGTGGAGGCGTGGCTCACCGACCGCGCCGGGTTCAGACGGATGATCGTTGCAGCGCTCATCCTTCTCTGCGCCGCGATCATCGCCCATCTGCCCGCACTCTTGATCTACCCGGTGACCGCCAGGCAGGGCGGCATCAGCAACGTCTCCCGCTACACGCCGGGGGTGAGCGCCATACTGCAGTCGGTGCAACCGTTCGGCACCGGGCGCGTCTACTGGACACCCGTGCACCTGACCGGCCTGCCGTTCGTGTACAGTTCCTGGCTGCTGCCGTTGTTCGTCATGGTTGATTGGCGCAGGTTCGGCACGCTGTTGAAGACGCGAGTCAGCCTTCTGATCATGCTCGCCGGCACCCTGGTCATGATCCAATTGCCTTCGGACTTCGGCCCGATCCGGTTCCCATTGCGGGTGTACCCGTATTTCATCGTCGTGCTGCTGGTGATGCTTGCTGTCGGATTGTCGTTGGCCCAACCGAGGCCGCTCACTGTTCGGCGCCTGGTTGGCACCATTGGTGTGCTTTCGTTCAGCACCTACCTGGTGTGGGGAACATCGCCCAAATGGTGGGGGTCGCTGTTGATCGGGTGGATGGTGGTCGCACTCGCGTACTTCTGGTACTTCCTGGCGATCAGACGCACGGCCGGAGGTGCGCGGGCGAACCACAGTCCTGCGGGTGCCGCGCGCAGCCAGGACGAGCAACATCGTGCCGTGCCTGGCCTTGGGCGGCATCCGAGGCTTCGGCAGCAGGTCTTTGCCGCGGGTGCCGTGCTGCTGACGGCGCTTCTGCTCGGGGCTCAGCATGTCGAGCATCCCACGCCCGGAGGCGTGGACTTCGGCCTGCCCACCACACTGTCCACCTACCAATCGATATTGAAGGATGCTCGCGGTGACGTACTTGTCATCGGGGATGCCCTCGACGATCACGAACACGCCCGCATCCCGACCGAGGCGGTGACCGGCAACAGCTGGTATCTCACCGCCGGTCGGGTGCAGAACGCCTACACCACCCTGCAGTGGCCGGCGTACTCGAAGACGCTGTGCATCTCACTCAAGGGAAACGTGTGCACCGGCACCTACAAGCAGTTGTTCGTGCCGCAGCCTGAAACCGGCAAAATGCTGGTCGACCTGCTCGGCATCAATTCGATCTACCTGGTCAAGGTGGCATTCCACTCGCACTCCTGGCAGGCGGTCTACCCCGGTTGGTCGATCGTCTCCGACACCCCGGGTGTGCGGCTGCTGGTGCGAGACACCCCAGTGCCGAACGCCGGCTCCGTCGTCTCCACAACGCCCGGGTTGCAGGTACGCGTGACGAGAGAAACCGAGAGCCGCGTCGACTTCGAGGTGATCAAGGCCGCGGCATCTGACGGCCGCGTGGTGCTCAGCCGCATGCCGTGGCCGGGCTACACCGTCACCGGCGGCACTCTGGGGGCGGCGACCGAGGGGTTTCTGCTGACGGTCGATGTGCCGGCAGATGCCGTCGGGCACACGGTTTCGGTTGAGTATCGGCCGGCCGGCTTCGGGGTCATGGCGAGTGCGGCAGTGGTGATCGCGGCTCTGCTGGTGCTCTGGGCGGTGTTGACAGTTCTGGCACTGATCGGGCGCCGACGCGGATGGCGTCCTCTAAGGTGGGTTTTGTCTGAACGGGGCCAACGAACAGGAGCACCCACGCAATGAAGGGCATTATTCTCGCTGGCGGGTCCGGAACCAGGTTGTGGCCGATCACGCGCGGTGTCTCGAAGCAATTGATGCCGATCTTCGACAAGCCGATGATCTACTACCCGCTGTCGACTCTCATGATGGCGAACATCAATGAGATCCTGATCATCACCACCCCTGAATACAACGATCAGTTCCAAGCGCTTTTGGGCGACGGCTCCGAACTCGGCATTCGGCTGGAGTATGCGGTGCAACCTACTCCCGACGGCCTGGCCCAGGCCTTTGTGATCGGCGAGGAGTTCATCGGCGATGACTCGGTGGCGCTGGTGCTCGGTGACAACATCTTTCACGGAACGGGCCTCGGCACGGCGTTGCGCGACAACCGCGACGTCGACGGAGCCACCATCTTCGCCTACCAGGTGGCTGATCCTCACCGCTACGGCGTGGTCGAGTTCGACTCCGACCTTCGCGCGATCTCGATCGAAGAGAAACCGGCGAAACCCAAGAGCAACTATGCGGTTCCCGGGCTCTACTTCTATGACAACTCCGTGATCGAGATCGCCAAGTCGATCACGCCGAGTGCGCGTGGGGAACTGGAGATCTCCACCGTCAATGAGGTCTACCTCGACCGCGGCAAGCTGAATGTGCAGGTGCTCGACCGGGGAACGGCCTGGCTCGATACCGGAACCTTCGAGTCGATGGTGCAGGCCAGCGACTACGTGCGGGTGATCGAAGCACGGCAGGGCTTCAAAGTCGGCTGCATCGAGGAGGTGGCCTGGCGGGCTGGTTGGATCGACGACGCCCAGTTGCGGGCGCTCGCCGAACCGCTGCAGAAGAGCGGCTACGGCGCCTATCTCACCCGGTTGCTTGAGCAGCGTTGACGGAACGGGTGTAGACCCAGGGCAGGCGTGCGATCTCCAAGCGGTGACGTGGTCCGGATGCCTTTAGCATTCCGTCATTGGAATATGCCACGTCCGGCTCCCACAGCAGCACGTCGCCCTGTGCGGAGTGCCGGGTGTGAAAATGGATTTCTGGGGTTGATGCTGCCCGGCTGAGGATGCCGGCGAGGTTATCGGTCTCGGCGAGCAGATGCAGCGTCACCCAGGTCGGTGCCACCAGCTGCAACCGACCGGCCGAATGGGCGTCCAAGGCGTCGATGGGGCGGATCCAGGCGTGGTCGACGGCCTCATCGGCGGAGAGCGTGATCTCGCCTGCGGGCGCTTTCGCCAGGTAGAACCAGGTACGGAACCGCCGGGGGATGCCGAGCGGGGGAGTCCAACAGGAGATCAGCTGAAGATCTGCGACCGCCACGGTCAACCCGGTCTCCTCCTGCAGTTCGCGCACGGCTGCTCGCCGGGCACTTTGTTCCTCGTCACCACCTGCGACCGGCTCGTCATCGCCTGCCGGGCTCACGTCCGCAGGCAGACGACCTTCAGAATCATGATCTGCGCGGTCATGGTCTGCGGAGTCATGGTCTGCGGAGTCATGGTTTGCGGAGTCAGGGTCTGCGGAGTCGTGGTCTGCGCAGTTATGTACTGGGGCGTCATGTTCTGGGGCGTCAAGTTCTGCGGCGGCACTGTCCTCGGGATCGACTCGACCACCCGGAAACACCCAGGCCCCGGCGAACGATCCACGGTCGCTCGGCCGCTCCAGCATGAGCGTCTCAGGCCCGTTGGTGCCCTCTCGCACGAGCACCACGGTCGCGGCGACTTCGAGGGTGGCGGCGGGGAGATTCATCCGTCCACCCTACCCAGCGCGCACAACCCGCCGGCGCTGCCGCGACCGCTTGAGCGGCCCGTATGAGAAAGCACAGGCGCGCACTGTGCGGGCCGTCCGCATCCGGCCATCCCGGACCGCGCGCGAACCGTACCTGGCGATACGAATGGCATTCGTGAGTCTGGAGCCCGTCGTCCTCGCGTCCTCGTCGACGCCATCGCCGTCTTCGGTGCGTGTCTTCTGAGTCAGAATCTCCGGGGCAGAATCTCCGGGGCCAGAATCTCCGAGACCAGAGCATCCGGGGGCAGAATCTCCGGGACCAGAGTATCCGGGGGCAGAACCTCCGGGACCAGAATCTCCGTTGTCCGATGATGAACAGGTGATTCCTGGGTATCGTCGCAGGCACGGTGGTGCACACCACGCCCGGAGAGGGTTGGATCGATAGCAACGCGAAGTAAGGAGAAGCAATGAGCGGGTCGGTGGAATCACACAGGCTGGAGTTCCCTGGATCCCAGGGCCACGTACTGGCTGCTCGCCTGGACGTCCCCGACGGTGAGATTCGGGCGTACGCCATGTTCGCCCACTGCTTCAGTTGCAGCAAAGACGTCTTGGCTGCCGCGCGGATCGCGCGCGGCCTGACCGGTGCCGGAATTGCTGTACTCCGATTCGATTTCACCGGTTCGGGCCAATCCGAAGGAGACTTCAGCAATACAAACTTCACCTCGAACATCGACGATCTGGTCTGTGCCGCCGACTTCCTGAGGGATCACCACCGTGCGCCGAGCATCGTGATCGGCCACTCGCTCGGGGGTGCGGCGGTGCTGGCGGCGGCGCACCGCATTCCAGAAACTCGCGCCGTCGTCACCATCGGTGCACCCTCCGATCCGCGACAGGTCGAGAGCCTGTTGCAGGATGACATCGCTACGATTCACCGGCAGGGCTTTGCCACGGTAGATATCGGGGGCCGCCCGTTCAACATCCACCAGCAGTTTCTCGCCGATGTCGCCGCCCAACCCCAGGCCGAGCGAATCCGCACGCTGGGTGCGGCGCTCCTCGTGATGCACTCTCCTGTTGACCAGGTCGTCGCCATTGACAATGCTCGCAAGATCTTCGACCTGGCGCGGCATCCGAAGTCATTCGTTGCTCTCGACGGAGCGAATCACCTGCTGTCCAGACGGGAGGATTCCCAGTTCGCGGCAGACATCATCAGTGTGTGGGCCGGTCGCTATGCCTTCGAAGAACAGCCCTCCTCCACCGGTACGAGCCCCGAGGCAACCAGCACACCCTCGCCGAACGAGACGGCCGAGCGGGAACCCGGCGTGGTCATCGTCGAGGAGACCGGCAACGGCCCCTTCCAACAACTCGTCTCCTCGGGAGGCCACACGCTGTTGGCCGACGAGCCAGACCCGATCGGCACCGATACCGGGCTTTCTCCCTACGAATTGCTGCTGGCTGGGCTCGGTGCGTGCACGTCGATGACCCTGCGCATGTACGCAGATCGCAAGAAGCTGCCCCTGGAGAAGGTGAGGGTGCGGCTCGCCCACTCCCGCATGCATGCCAAAGACTGTGAAGAGTGCGAGACGACCTCGGGTCGTATCGACCACATTCATCGGTCGATAACCCTGACCGGTGACCTCACCGACGAGCAGCGTGCCCGGATGATGCAGATTGCAGACCTGTGCCCGGTGCATCGCACACTGCAATCGGAGATCACGATCACCAATGTTCTGGTCGATCGAGACCGTTCGGCCTCGGGTCAAGACGCCTGAGCGAATCGGAGAACCCGGTTGGGCAACCTGGTCGGCGGTGGCGGATGTTCGCAGCCGACTCTCCGGAGCGTGGTAGCCCTCGGTGGTCACGGGGGCGCGGTCATGAACGGGGCCGTCATGAATGGGGCGTGGCACTCAACATGGCGTGATATCCCGCCGCAGTGCCTGCGGCATAGCGACCGCTGACGATTAGGCTCCCAGTATGGACGATGCGACTGATGCGACTGATGCGACTGATGCGACTGATCGAGGCAGCACTGGCCAAAGCCGTACCAGCAACGACGACCCTCGCGACCCTCGCGACCCTCGGGACCCTCGCGACACTGCCGCTGGAGCCGTTGGTGCCGCTGGTGCCGCTGGCCCGATTGGCGACCGCACCAGCGAACTGACGCGCCGCCTGCTTGCCCCGAACCCCGGGCCCATGACCCTTGACGGCACCAACTCCTACATCATCCGGGCCCCGAACGCAGAAACCTGCGTCGTGGTCGACCCGGGCCCACTCCACGAGGGCCACCTCCAACTACTGGCTTCTGGCGCACCGGTCGAACTGGTTCTGATCACCCACCACCACAGTGACCACACCGAGGCGAGCGCCCGGTTCGCCGCGATCACCGGAGCTCAGGTGCGTGCACTCGACCCCGCGTTCTGTGTAGACGGCGCCCCACTGGTCGACAATGAGGAGATCGTGGCCGGCGGCACCCGCATTCGAGTTCTCGCCACCCCCGGCCACAGCTCCGACTCGGTGTGCTTTGTGCTCCCCGACGATGGGCCCACCGGCTCGGTGCTCACCGGCGACACCATCCTCGGCCGAGGCACGACGATCATCGCCCACCCCGACGGAAACCTGGCGGAGTACCTGCACTCGCTGGAGCTGTTGGCCGGCATCGGCGACGCGGTCGCACTCCCGGCGCATGGAGACACCCTGGAGAACCTCAGGGCCGCATGCGAACGGTACCGGGCGCACCGCTTGGCGCGCCTGGCCGAAGTTCGCGATGTCGTTGCAGCACTCGGGCCGGATGCCACGGTGGAAGAGGTCACCGACCTCGTCTATGCCGACACGGATCCCGCCATCCGATTCGCCGCCGAGGCGTCAATGCGCGCGCAGTTGGAATACCTTGAATCGGAGGCCGCGGGTTCAGCTCCTGCGTAGCCGGGAACAATAGACTGCTGATGCGCCGACACCTCGTGGCGCTTTCCCCACCGTTTTCAGCAGCCAGAAGAGAGCACGTGACCGAACCCACTTCCGTTCCGCGCGTCGTCGCGGTCGTCGTCGCCTGGAACCGTCGCGACCTGCTGATCGAAGTGCTCGAGGGTCTGCTGTCACAGACGGTTCCCGTCACCGAGATCGTCGTCATTGACAACGCATCCGACGACGATTCCGCCGAGGTGGCCCGCACCCGTGCTCCGAACGCCGACGTTCTCACTCTCAGCCACAACACCGGCGGCGCCGGCGGATTCGCGGTCGGAGCTGCCCGGGCACTCACCGACCACAACGCTGACTGGCTGTGGCTGATGGACGACGACACCATCCCCACCCCCACCGCACTCGAAGAGTTGTTGCGCGGGGCCGAGGGCGAGCGGGTGGTGCTGGCCGGTTCTCGCGTCGTATGGACCGATGGGCAGGACCACCCGATGAACACACCACGCGAGAAGCCGTTCGTCACCCGCGCCGAACGTGCCGCCGCCGCACACGCCGGCACTCTGGCCGTTCGCAGCTCCTCGTTCGTCTCCATGCTGGTGCGCGCCGACATCGTGCGCGAACGCGGACTGCCGATCGCCGACTACTTCATCTGGAACGACGACTTCGAGTTCTCCACCCGCATTCTGCGTGGCATGCGCGGGCGCTATGTTCCGGCCAGTGTGGTCGTGCACAAGACGAAGAAGCTCGGCTCCACCGATGTCGACCCCGGTGAACGCTTCTACTACGAGGTGCGCAACAAGTTGTGGATGCTGTTGCATTCGCGCGGGCTGAATCCGGGGGAGAAGGTGCTCTACTTCGGGTCGACACTCAGACGATGGCTGCGCACATTCCGACGCTCCGAGAACCGGGCGGTGCTGCGCACAGCATTCCGCAGGGGCCTGGGAGACGGCCTTTCGACCAGACCGCAGCCCAACACCGTCGCATTGGCCCGGTTGGGTGCCCAGGTCGCCGAGACCTTCCGTATGGCTGCCGCGGCGGTGCCGGGAGAGGCAGAAGGAGGATCGAGTGCTGGGTAGAAAGAAGACCCGTCCCGATGATGAGGGGCACGAGGCGCCCGACCGCCGGTTCTCGCTGCTGCTGCCGGTCTACGCGGGCGACAAAGCCGACTACTTCACCGAAGCGTTCACGAGCGCGGTCAATCTGCAGACGCTGAAGCCCGACGAGGTGATCCTCGTCCAGGACGGTCCGATCTCGGTCGAGCTCGATGACGCGATGGAAGACGCGATCGAGAACTCCCCGGTCACCGTGCTGCGTGTGCTGCTCGACGAGAACCTCGGGCTGGCCAATGCTTTGACGGTCGGTCTCACCCACTGCACCTACGACATCGTTGCCCGCATGGATGCCGATGACATCGCGCTGCCGAACCGTTTCGAGGTGCAGATTCCTCGCCTGGTCGACGGCGGCCTCGACCTGCTGGGAGCCGGACTGCTGGAGTTCGCCGAGTCCACCGGCGACATCGGGGCCCGCCGCACCCCGCCTGTCGGAACCGAGGCGATCGTGCAGGCATCCCGCTTTCGAGACCCGTTCAACCACCCCACCGTCGTTTACCGCAAGTCTGCGGTGAAGAATGCGGGCGGTTACCGTGATCTGGGGCTGATGGAGGACTACTGGTTGTTCGCCCGCATGATCCACAAGGGCGCCGTGGTCGATAATGTTCCGGATGCCCTGGTGATGTACCGGGTCGGCGACGGGGCCTACGCGCGCCGCGGCGGGTGGTCGCAACTGCGCGCCGAGACTGCCCTGCAACGGGAGTTCTTGAGGTCGGGATTCGTCAGCAGAAGGCAGTATTTGCGCAACGTCGCCATTCGCGGAGGCTACCGCCTGGTGCCCGAGTCCTTGCGCAAGATCGCCTATCGGCGGTTCTTCACGGGGGGAGACGAAGGGTGAATCACTCGGGAAACACGCAGGTCTCCCATTACAATTGACTCTGGCCGTCGCGACGCTCGCGCAGAAACTTCGTGCCCGAGCGTGTGACGTGCGGGCCCCAGCCCGAATTCTAGACACGAAACAGAAGAGAAAGTATTGACAGTGACCACACATGAACCAGTCGATCTGACTGGTTTTTCGACTCCCGGTCGTGGCAGAGGTCTTCTTGACGTGTTCCGCAGGCGGTACCTCTTGCGCCTGCTGGTTCGCAAAGGAGTGTCGACGAGGTACCGCAACTCCGCCCTCGGCTGGGGCTGGTCCTACGTCAAACCGCTCACCCAGTACGCGATCTACTTCTTCATCATGGGCACCATTCTCGGCCGTGGTCGAGGTGGAATAGAGAACTTTGCCCTCTACCTGCTCGCCGGCATCGTCGTGGTGAACCTGTTCAACGAGGCGTTCACCAACGCGACCAAATCAATTGTCGACAACAAGGCGTTGGTCAAGAAGATCTATCTGCCTCGGGAACTCTTCCCGGTGGCGGCGGTCATCGTCGCGTTCATCCACTTCCTGCCGCAGGCGGCGGTGCTGACGATCGTCGCGGCCTTGATGGGGTGGGTTCCCACAGCCCTTGAATTGGCTGCGATCCTCCTCGGCACCCTCATCGTTGTTCTGTTTGCCACGGGCCTCGGCATGATCTTCGGCGCCGTCAACGTCTCGTTTCGTGATGCCGAGAACTTCGTGGAGATCATCCGGATGCTGGCCACCTGGTTCTCTCCCGTGCTCTACAGCTACGTGCTCATCGTCGACAAGCTTGACCAGGTCGGCCACTGGTTGGGCACCCTGTACATGCTCAACCCTCTGACGTCTGCCGTTGAACTGTTCCACTACGGCTTCTGGTACGGCACGACGACAGATTCCAGACCAACCCCGCCGCACCTGCTTGTGTTCTCCCTCGTCGGATTGGCCGCGTGTTTCGTGCTGATCATCGTGGGGCAAGTTGTGTTCCGCCGGTTCGAGCGCCGATTCGCACAGGACGTCTAGATGACCACCGTGACTGCCCCTCCGAAACTCAGCATTCTCGTGGAGAATGTGCGCAAGACGTTCCTGCTGCGCCACACGCACTCCTTCAAGGAAGCCTTCATCTCGAAGATCAAGAAGAAGCAGACCTCGACGAGCTTTGACGCTTTGAAAGACGTGTCCTTCGAGATCAACGAAGGCGAATCCGTGGCGATCCTCGGCTACAACGGGTCTGGCAAGTCGACGCTGCTGAAGCTGATCTCCGGGGTGCTCGAACCCGATGCGGGTCGGATTCGCACCCGCGGGCGAGTCGGAGCCCTGATCGAAGTCGGCGCTGGGTTCCACCCCGAGCTGTCCGGGCGTGAGAACGTGTACCTGAACGCCGCCATCCTCGGCATGAGCAAGAAAGAGATCGACGAACGCTTCGACGACATCGTGGCGTTCTCCGAGATCGAGGACTTCATCGACAGCGAGGTCAAGCACTACTCGTCCGGGATGTTCCTCCGGCTCGCGTTCTCCGTGGCCATCCACGTACGACTCGACATTCTGCTCGTCGACGAGATTCTCTCGGTCGGAGACGCGCCTTTCCGGGAGAAGTGCCGCAAAAAGATTCGCGAACTGATCGGTGAGGGCAAGACCATGGTGGTCGTCAGCCACGACGTGGGCACCGTGCGCGAGCTCTGCGACCGCGGCATCGTGATCAAAAAGGGCGTCAAGATCTTTGACGGCCCTGTGGAAGAAGCTATCGAAGCACTGAAGAACCAGTGACCGGACAGGACTGATTGCACGTGAACGCTGATCTACTCGTAGTCGGGTCTGGATTCTTCGGGCTCACCATCGCCGAGCGCGCGGCCACAGAACTCGGCCTCAAGGTGCTCGTCATCGACCGGCGCAATCACATCGGCGGCAATGCATATACCGCGCCCGACCCGGAAACCGGAATCGAGGTGCACCAATACGGTGCGCACCTGTTCCACACCTCCAACGAGTCGGTGTGGGACTACGTCAGCCGGTTCACGAAGTTCACCGACTACCAGCACCGCGTGTACACGAACTTCGGCGGCGAGGTCTACCCGCTGCCGATCAACCTCGGTACCATCAACCAGTTCTTCCGATCGGCCTACTCACCCGACGAAGCCCGCGAAGTGATCGCGATGCAGGCCGGTGAGTTCTCCACCAAAGAGGCCGCCAACCTTGAGGAGAAGGGCATCTCGTTGATCGGGCGCCCCCTCTATGAGGCGTTCATTCGCGACTACACGGCCAAGCAATGGCAGACCGACCCCACCGAGCTCCCCGCCGAGGTGATCAGCCGGCTGCCGGTGCGGTACACGTACAACAGCCGCTACTTCAGTGACACCTACGAGGGTCTGCCCGTCGACGGCTACACCGCGTGGCTGGAGCGGATGGCCGACCACCCCAACATCGAGGTACGACTCGACACCGACTTTTTCGACGACTCCCACGAGGCCAGCAAGGCCGCTGCGGTCGGCCAGGTGCCCGTGGTCTACACCGGCGCCATCGACCGTTACTTCGACTATTCCGAGGGTGAACTCAGTTGGCGCACGCTCGACTTCGAGCAGGAAGTTGTGAACACCGGAGACTTCCAGGGGGCGCCGGTGATGAACTATGCCGATGCGGCCGTACCCTACACCCGCATCCACGAGTTCCGGCACTTCCACCCCGAGCGCACGTGGTACCCCACCGACAAGACCGTGATCATGCGGGAGTACTCCCGCTTCGCCACGCGTGAAGACGAACCGTATTATCCCGTGAACACCGCGGATGACCGTGCTGGCCTGCTGAAATATCGTGACTTGCGCGGGGGAGAGAAGGACGTGTACTTCGGCGGCCGGCTCGGCACCTACAAATACCTCGACATGCATATGGCGATCGGCTCTGCGCTGTCGATGTTCACGAACCAGCTGGCGCCGAACTTCACCCGCTGACGGAGCGGTCTCGCGGCGCGGGCGTAGAGTGCGCAGCAAGGATGCGCGGGCGCGGATTTCGAGACGATCCTCCTCTGTCGGATCCCTCAATCCGCGGGGCTTGCGCGCCGCGATTTCGAGAGGATCCTCCTCTGTCGGATCCCTCAATCCGCGGGGCTTGCGCGCCGCGACTTCGAGAGCATGCGCCGTTTCGTGGCGTAGTGGTGACCGTAACGATCGAGTTGCGGGCTCTGCGCGTCTCCGTTGGTCGAGGGGTCGCGCAGCGCTCCCCATCGCACGGCCGCCCGAGGTCACGTCCCGCCCGATGCTGGCGCATCGTTCGGTACCGGCTCTGTGGGCCCAGTCTCGAGACCCAGCACGATGTACGGTTTGGAATAGACTGGCGTGGTCTGCCTATCAGGCCTCGTGTGTTGAAACCGAAGGAGAACGATGAGCCAGGAATCCGACAACCAGCTTCGACGGTGGAACAGCCGCCAGGCGCTTGCCGAGTCGATGATTCCCATGATCGGAACCCTCTATCGTGACCACGGCGTGGTCACCTCGATCTACGGCCGCAGGCTGATCAACCAGTCCGCCATCGAGGTGCTCAAGGCACACCGGTACGCGCGTAAGATCGATGAGCTCGAACTTCCCATCGAAGAGACATTGCCGGTGGTGCAGGCCATGATGCAGCTGCAGCTCGGCCCGGCGTCGATCGACCTGGCCAAGCTCGTCGCCCGCTACAAGGCGCACGGCCAGGGCCAGGACCTGACCGACTTCCTGCGTTCTGAACTGGGCCCGGTAGTCGGCGGTTCGCAGGAGCCGAACGGCGACACGGTCGACGTGGTGCTCTACGGCTTCGGCCGGATCGGGCGCCTGCTGGCGCGCATTCTGATCTCTCATGCCGGCCAGGGGCACGGGCTGAAGCTGCGCGCCATCGTGGTGCGCAAAGGTGCTGAGAACGATCTCGTCAAGCGGGCGAGCCTGCTTCGCCGCGACTCCGTGCACGGTCCCTTCGAGGGAACCATCACCGTTGATGAGGAGAACAGCACGATCCTCGCCAACGGCACCCTGATTCACGTGATCTATTCCAACGACCCGGCGTCGATCGACTACACAGAGTACGGCATCAACAATGCGATCGTGGTCGACAACACCGGCCGTTGGCGTGACGAGAAGGGGCTGTCACAGCACCTCGCCTGCCCGGGGGTGGCGCGAGTACTTCTGACCGCTCCGGGCAAGGGCGACCTGAAGAACATTGTTTACGGGATCAACAACGGCACGATCGGTGACGACACCATCCTCTCGGCGGCGTCGTGCACCACGAACGCCATCGTTCCAGTGTTGAAGGCCGTCAATGACAAGTACGGGATCGTACACGGGCACGTGGAGACGGTGCATTCCTACACCAACGACCAGAACCTGACCGACAATTTCCACGCCGGTGACCGCCGGGGTCGCTCCGCCGGTCTCAACATGGTGCTGACCGAGACCGGCGCCGCCAAGGCCGTGGCCAAGGCGTTGCCGGAACTCGAGGGCAAGCTGTCCGGAAACGCCATCCGAGTGCCGGTGCCGAACGTGTCTATGGCGATCCTGAACCTCTCGCTCAACGAGGGCACAACGAAGGCGGAGGTGAATTCCTACCTGAGAAACCTGTCGTTGGATTCCCCGTTGCAGCAGCAGATCGATTACATCGATTCCCCCGAGGTGGTCTCCAGCGATTTCGTGGGTTCCCACCGTGCCGGAATTGTCGACGGACTCGCGACGATCAGCAACGACAAGAACTTGGTGCTGTACATCTGGTACGACAACGAATACGGCTACAGCAGCCAGGTCGTTCGTGTGCTTGAGGAGATGGCTGCGAGCCACCCGCCAGTATTCCCCGAGCGAGCCAGCGTCTCCAACTGACCTGATCGAGCGTCGTGTGCCTGTACACCTGCCTGAGTGGCCGGGTGCCGCGGCCCGACCTTACGGGGTTCCCGTGCACGCGTAATCGTTCGGGGGTGCTAGACAATGCCGACTATGTCGATCCGTGCCGGCGGTGCGTAGGCACGTGAGTTGGTCGTCCCCTGTTGACTTCGTGCGGGCTGATTCCCGTAAAGCTGGGCTCGCTCCGGAGGAGTTCTCACCGTGGCGGGCAGAGTACCCGGAGTGCGCCCGGGTGTATTTCGACGGTGAGGGGCAGGGCGCCGACCCTTTCCCCGTCGGCGTAGGCCACGACCCCATCCGCCTCGATACGAACTGATCGGGCCCGCATGATTTGAACTCGCGGGTCGGTGATGTGGGTGCCCTTGAACACGCGCGGGAATATCCGGAGGAAGGCAAGACGCGCCAGCGGTGGCACGATCAGCACATCGAAGAGGCCGTCGTCGAGTTCCGCATCGGGGGTCACCAACATGCCACCGCCGATCGACGTGTTGTTGGCCGCGAGTACGAGCATTGCCCGGGTGCTCAAGTGCTCGCCATCGAGCGTGATGCGGTAGTCAATCGGTTTGAGCATGGCCAACTCGCGCAGCAACGCGATGTTGTAGCGGCTGCGACCCCGCGGCCAACGCATCCGATTGGCGCGCTCGTTGACGATGGCGTCGAACCCTGCAGAGAATACGCCGGCGAACCAGGTCACTGCCGTCTCGCCGTCGTACACGCGACCGAGATCAATGGTTCGCGCCGGCACGGTGAGGGCCAGGAGAAGGGCTGTGGTCGCCGCCACCGGATCTTTGAGCGGCATGCCCAGCCCCTGGGCCATATCGTTTCCGGTACCGGTGGGGATGATCCCGAGAGGGATCGGGCTTTCGGCCAGCAGATTCGTGGCGAGGCTGACCATGCCGTCGCCGCCGACCACGATCAGGGCATCTGGGCCGTTGGTGAGTGCTGCGGCGGCTGACTCGCGTAGCCGCTCCTGGTCAGGGTCCTCGAGCTTGGTCACCCGGTGTCCGGCATGTTCCAGCGCGATGATGACCTGCGGCCCCACGTGCCTGTTCTTGCCGAATGACGCTTCCGGGTTGACGATGACTAGCAGGTGGAGGGGGCTGGTCGTCATGCACCGAGTGTATGGCCGCCAGGGGCTTTGCCCCGGCAGGTGACAGTCGGAACCACGTCGACAGCCGCGTGAACTATCTGGTCCCAGGGGCCATCGTTTGACCACGCACCAGGCCTCGCGACTACACGAAGGCGCTTCTGTTCCGTCTCGGGACCTGCTGCGGAGACGGCCTCACGTCGGAAGGCACGTTTCTCCGCTCCGCCCGATCAGCCCACAGAGCCCGCCGCACCCGCTGGTTCATTGGCCGCCGCCGATACTGGCGACCCCGGATGCAGTCGTGATTTGCTGTGTAGGGGGATTGGTCTGCGCTCTGAATCTTCGGTTTCCGGGGGAATCAATTGGTACTTCGCTGCGCCCACCCGAATGATCTCCCACTTTTTGTTGTGGAGTAGCAGGTGATGTCGTTTGCAGAGCAGGATTCCCAGCCCGATGTCGGTTCTGCCTCGATCTCGTTTCCATTGTTCGATGTGGTGCGCCTCGGTCCACGAGGGTGGCCGGTCACAATCGGGCCACATGCAGCCGCCGTCTCGCGCGGCGAGGCCCTGTCTCTGACGTTGATTGAACAGTCTCAACTGCCGGCCCACGTTCACGCACTCACCGCCGTCGTCGAACATGATGGGAACCGCTCCCGATGAACACAGCTCGCGTTCAATGGTTTCGATCGGCACTGCGTCGGGGTGACCCTCGATGAATCCATGTTCGCGGCCGGTGCGGGCTGCTTCAAGTGAGGTCTCCTTGACGATGAGCTTGACCGTGGGGCTGGATCCGCAATAGATCGTGCCCGGGTCAGCGTTCACCGCCACATGGAGCAGTTCGACGAGCCCTTCGGCAGCGATGCGCTCAGTGGTGCGAGGGTCGTTCAGCACCTTTTGGTACCACTTTTTGCTCGGTTCTTTGACGAAGCGGGGGCCGCCGGTGCGAGGAGAGATCAACTGGTCGACGATGTCTTTGACGAACATGCCGTTTTCGGGATCGAGCAAAAACCTGCCAGCCACCATGCCGTCGGTCTGCACCCACACTTTGAGAGACTGTCGTTCGCGCTTGTTCTCGGCGCGGGCCGCGATCCCCGCGGCGTCGATCTGGTCCCGAGCCCAACGGGCCTCCTTGTGGGCCTGGTCAGCGTTCAGGTGAGCGCACTCGGCTATGAGTGAGACAAGTGTCTCGGCCAGCATCTCGTCGGTCACGCCGGGTGCGGGTTCGCCGAGCCCTTGCCGGATCGAGTGAGCGGTTTCAGCTCCGATCACCCCGCCCGCAACCGCGGTGCCGAGAGGTGAGTGCCACACCTGGCCGGTGGTGGCCAACTGTGCCAGAGAGTCGTCTTCTGGGTTCTGGGCTGACTGGACGGCGAGGTCGAGCGCGGCCTCAGCCTCGGCAACCATTGTGCCCACCCTGAGACGACGGCGTGTGGCTTGCTTGCCGTCGCCGGTCAGGCTCTGCAACATTGCCTCGGAGTTGACGTGCCCCTTGCGCCACGCCAGGCCGTCTTGCCCCAGCATCCGACTCGACCGACGGTCGATTTCGGCAGCTGACAACGACGCACTGTTCTCTGCCGCCCGCATGAGGGCAGTGGCCGCAACATGCGCGGCGGTCAGTTCGTCATCGGAGAGGGCGGCGTAGGTGGCAGCACGCACGCCGGCTGCCTGGACTTGGGCAACCAGCTCATCGAAGAAACTTCCGATCTTTGACATACCTCTATGATATGTTCAGCCTCCGACATTCGAATATAATGTCGCAAAGTTGTGGAGAAGAGATCAAAGAACTACCTGTGGAGGAGGCATCCGTCGGGACGGGATGCCGTCAACGCCCACGCAGCTTCTCCAGGTCTCGGCGCTCGCGCTTCGTGGGGCGCCCGGTACCGCGGTCCCGCTGTGGCGCGATCGCGGCTTCTTCGCGGGGCAATGGTGCCGGCGTCAGATCGGTCACTGCCGCAGCGGCAGCCGGCGCTCCCACCCGCTTGACCAGCAGGTGCTTCACGATCAGGATGCGATCAAAGCCGGCTATCCGAATCCGCACCTCGTCGCCCGGTCGTACCGCTTGGGCGGCCTTCGCGCGCTCCCCGTTCAGGCGCACATGGCCTGCCCGGCAGGCCGCCGTGGCAAGCGACCGTGTCTTGAAAACGCGCACGGCCCAGATCCACACGTCGAGGCGAACGCTGCTCAACGCGGCGGATGCCGAGGGGGATGCCATCCTCTGACTCTAGACGGCTCGCCTCTGAATCGTTGAGGCGTTGAGGCTCCTAGGCCCTGAATCGGGCACTGGGGCACCGAGGCACTGAGGCTCCGAGGCACTGAGGCACTGAGCGCACCGAGAGCAGGACAGGAGCGCCCCAGTTACTTGACGACGGGCATTCTCAGATGGGCGACGACCGGCCGGTGATCCGATGCCTCGTTGGCGCGCAATTTGCCGCTGGCGGTGGTGTCGAGCACCACGGTGAACTGCTCGACTCCAATGTCTTCAGAAGCGAGGATGTAATCAAGCTTGGTGCCTCGCTCGCTGCCGTCAGAACCGCCGAACCGGCTCAAACTGTTGAACTCGTTGTTTGTGGTCCTCGCGGCAGACAGATCAGTGCGGGCAAGGCCCATCTCGGAGAACATGTTCAACGGAGTCTTCTCAGCCCGGCTGTCGAACGTGTTCAGATCCCCCGTCAGGACAACAGGCATTCCCCCCGGGTTGATCTTCTTCAGAGCTTCGATTATCGTCTGGCTCTGGTTGAATCGTGCCTTGTTGCGGTCAGCCCCTGGGCCGTTTGACAAGTGGGCGTTGACCACGAGAAAGCGCGCCTTCGACTTCTTGTCTCGCATTTCCTGCCAGACCGCAGCCCGTGTCGACGTGTCACCGGGCACGTAGGCCAGGTTGATCACTCCGTGGCGCACGGGCTCGAACTTCTTTGCGTCGTACAGAATGGAGGTCCCCAGGTGCGCTGCCTTCGACTTCGTCAACCGGGGCTTTGTCAGTGAAGCAAGATCGTCGACCTGGCTGCGTGCCCCGGCCGGCCCCCTCACGACAGCGCTCGCCTCCTGGAGGCCGATCACGTCCAGCTTGGCCGCATTGATCAACTCAGCCACCCGCGTGCGACGCGATTTCCAGGGCTGCCCTTCCGGATCGTATCGGGTACTGCGCACGTTGTAACTGGCGACCTGGAGCGGGATCGTGGCGGCATCGGACGCCTGCGCAGTCACCACCGCATCCCCCAGCACGCTGGCATCGCCGTTGACAGCCCGCACGCGAAAATAGCTGATCCGTCCTGGGCTCAGGTCGTTGACCGTCAGCCGCGTGTAGGCGAGCGGAACACGGTATTCATTCTCCGGATGAATGAAGAACTCGTCGGATGCCCGTTCCACCACGTACTCCTGCGCGTTCATGCTTGGCTGCCAGGCGACTGTCACCCCAAGAGATGATCGGCCCGAAAGTGTCACTGTGGCCGGTTTGGTCGGGAACGTATTGCCGACAGCCGTTGCCGATGGCGGGGAGAGGTTCTTTCCATTCTTTGATTGCACGCTGAAGAAGTAGTCGCGTCCGTACTTTTCGACGGGGAGATCTTCAATAGTCACCGCAGACAGCGTGGCTTCATGTTCGACACCACGCATGGGCTCGGCTTTGTCTGTCGACTGGGTCACGATGTAGCCGGTCGCCCAGGTGACAGGCTTCCAGGTGACTCGCACACTCGTCGGTGAGAGGGGGGTGACTTTGAGCCCAACCGGGGGATCCACCGGCCGAAACTGCGTCGTGACCGACTGCGGCGTGGTTGCCTCGCCGGCGAAGCCCAACGCGTTGAACGAGTTCACTTGGTACCAGTATTCGTTCCCATTGCTGAGCCCCTCGGCGCGAGCGTGTGGTTCGGTGCTCACTTCGCTCCACACCACGTCGCTCATCGCAGAGTCGGTCGCGACCAGAAAGTTATAGCTGGCTGCATTCTCCGCGGCTGCCCACTCCGCGTCGAGCGTCTCATACGACGCGGTGGTGTGCACGTCTGTCGTGTGCAAGGCGGTAGCTACGGCGGCGTATGCAGCTTTGCCCCACGGATAGGCGAGAATGACGCCGACAGCGCCTGCGAGGGTAATGGCGACAACTAGCAGCACCCGACGAAGCCATCGGCGGCGGGACGGCTCAAAGTGCGGGTCGGGCGAACTGGTCTGGATAGACGGAAAATCCTTTGTCACTCATCCACCGCTATGTTCTTGCGGGCGCCCCTGCGGTGCTGGCCTGGCACGTGGTTCCAGAATTTCGTCGCCTCGAGGGTCCTGGGGGTGAACCTCGAAAATTTCACTGTCCGGTGCGTTCACCACATCGTCGAACCCAGGCCGGGGCCGGGACCGTCGTAGGCGACCGATCAAATTGATCGGGTCGAGCAGCCACCGGGTCGCCCGTTGGACGGGGGGAGAAGCCAGCGCGAGCGAAAGCACAATCCCGGCAATTATCAGTCCAACGACGGAAAAGAGACTCCAACCTTTCCAATCTCCAATCGTGAACTTGAGTGGGTACACGATCGCAACGTGCAACAAGTAAACGCCAAGACTCGCAGCTCCGAGAGAGGTGAGGAGATTGTGGCGCCGCGGTATGAGAGTCAGAGCGGCCAACGTCAGAACGAATGCCGCAAGGAGCACGCTGCATCGCAGGATGATCAGCTCAAGGTTGGACATGTCGAAATCACTTTCGCGACCGGACATGTAGAGCCAACGGCGTGCGATCCAATCACGCAAGAAATAGGTCACAATGAATGTCGACACGAGCAACATTGCTGACAGTGACCGAACCCAGAGCGCGCTCGTGGCCTCCTTGAAACGCTCCAGTCGTTCCGGCGTCGTCATTAGCCCAAGGGTGAAGAACGGCAGGAAGGAGAGAATTCGTGCGCCACTCAGATCCTGCGAAATTCCGCCGTACGTGACGGAAAGAACGGAAACAACAATCGACACCACCAGCGGATGCGGAATAACGCGTAGCAACGGAGTCATGAGCCTCCACGCCGCCAGAGCCAGCAGATACCAGAGCGCCCAGTTCGGCTGAAAGAAGTTCAAGCTGAAGGCGCCACCCATCGACCATCGCTCTATCGAAATGATCGTTTGAAAGACCATGTAGGGCGCGATCAGAAGTGTTATGAGCGAGAGGCACTGCTTGCGCGTAGCCGTGAAACTGCGTGAAAGATAGCCTGAGAGTACAACAAACGCCGGCATGTGGAACAAGTAGATCCATGTGTAGGCGCCATCAGCTGCTCCTGAAGGCGTCACGTTCTCTAGAAGATGCCCTACGACCACGAGGGTTATGAGCACGACTTTAGCGTTGTCGAGAAAGGGGTCCCGGGGTTTGCGGGCAGCTGTTGAGGCGCCTGTCACCGCCGGAACGTCTTTTCCCACTCATCCACCGATGTGATCTCGGGCGCGGCCGCACGATACTGATCGCGCAACCTGTCCCAGTTCTTCTCGAGTGCACGGTTCAGGCGCATGCTCTCCCGCCACAACCCGCGAAAGCGAGCACGGTCGCGCGTGTACCAGGATGAGCCTGTGCCGTCGCCCGTGTCGACCAGTGCGCTGTCGAAGCCCGGCACGCGCCACCAGGTGGCATCACGTTTGGACAGACGAACCTGGGGCGCGTCGACATCCTTCTGCCGGGGAGAAGTGAACCAGTGCCTCAGGGTTTCTTTGCCGATGAATAGCAGCAGCGCGCGACCACGGGGGCCACGCTTCTCGTCAGGTGGATAGGAGCGTTCGCCCTCGTTAGCGGCGGGGGCCTCATCGTGAGGATACACTTTCGTCTCCGCGAACGCGGCCGCAGACCGGCGCACCTCGCCGAGCTTGGTCGGCATTGCTGCGTGCAGCCCGGCCGGGCCGTCGAGAACGTCTCGAAACGCCTGGTGTCGTAGCGTCACCGTGTAATACTGCATCGACAACAGGTGCTTGAGGTCTTGTTTGCGATATTCGCTCAGCAGCGTCCCGCCCCGAGGAGCCGGGGAGTGCAGCAGCGCAGCGATCAGCCGGTTGCGCGCATGGAAGTAGGCCTGCCAGTCGAGCGAGTCATCCTTATCGAGCCAGGAGATGTGCCAGAGTGCTGCGCCGGGGAGCGAGACGGTCGGAAAACCGGCGTCGGCGGCGCGCAGACCGTATTCGGAGTCGTCCCACTTGATGAACAGCGGCAGGGAGAGTCCAACGGTGCGCAGAACGGTGGTTGGGATCAGGCACATCCACCAACCGTTGTAGTCGCCGTCCTGGCGGGCGTGCAACCACGGGGTGTCTCGCAACGATTCCTCGGCGAAGTCGTGGCGCTCCTGGCTGGGGTCGGGTGAGCCCCACATGAATCGGTTGCGGTCGACGATCTCGCTGAAGGCGTGCAGCACCGTCTTGTTGTTGAGGTCGAGCATGTGCCCGCCGACGATCGTGGGGGAGGCACACAGGCGCGCGAACTGTACCGCGCGCAGGATCCCCTCGGGCTCCACCTCGACGTCATCATCGAGCAGCATCACGAACGCGGAGTCTTCCCGTTTGAGCGTTTCCACCATTCCGCGGGAGAAGCCGCCCGAGCCGCCCAGGTTCGCCTGGTCGATGATCTCCAGATGCTCCCCCAGAGCGGCCGCAACAGCCGGGAAGGCCTGCTCGTCGGCGACCTTCTTGTCGCCCTGGTCGATGATGAAGATCTTGTCGACCGCTGCGAGCAGGGCGTGGTTTTCGGCGAGGGCCTCCAGCGTGCGCACGCAATAGTCCGGCTTGTTGAACGTGGTGACGGCGATCGAGAGCAGACCAGCGGTTACCGGCGCCTGGGCGGTCTGCCAGGATGCCGCGGTGATCTCCACGTCATCATCCGCCGCCACATCGAACCAGTACCAACCACCGGACTCGAAGCCGGTGAGGGAAAGCTCGAAGTGACTGGTGGATGCCCCAGAGATCGGGTGCGAGTCGACGACAGATGCAGCGCCCGCGGCGTCCGAGCGCATCACAGTGATCGTGCCGCGGCCCGTGGTTGCCACTTCGAGGGTCACCTCGCGCACCACGGTCCAGTGCGCCCAGTACCCGGCGGCGAACGCGTTGAAATAGCTGGCGAGTGACAGCGTTTCACCGGCAGACACGTGGGCAACGGTGCGCCCCGTGACCCTGGTAGACGGCGCAGAGTGTGCATCGAGATACAGGGGTCGTGCGGTGCTGGAGTCGTCGGCGAAGGCGAGATTCTGCAGTATCGTGAGCGGCGCGGGCGAGTGTGTCATCTGTTCTATTCTGCCGTCCCTCGCGTGACACGGCGAACCTCGGGCTGGCGGGTTCGCAACTCACGCGGTGAGGTGAGCCACGATCTGGGGCCAGCATTCCCCCGGTTGCCTCTGTTAGCGTGGGGCAGGTCTTGTGCACAACAACTTCGGGAGACCCACAGAATGCGACGTTTTTTAGCCCTTATGGTCGGCTGCGGCCTGCTCGCCGCGGTACTCACCGCGATCGTTCCGGTGGCTTCGGCCGAGGCGGCTACCGCTCCAGCGGTGAATCGTCTGTCGGGGAATGACCGTTACCAGACGGCGGTCACGATATCGAAGGCGGGTTTCACGCCCGGCGTTTCCGTGGTCTACATCGCTACAGGCTCCGACTATCCTGATGCTCTGAGCGCGGCCCCGGCGGCGGGCAATGCTGGCGGACCCCTCCTCCTGGTCGAGCGCAACTCGATTCCTGGCGACGTTCTCACCGAACTCAAACGGCTCAAACCGGAACAAATTCTGGTGGCTGGTGGCACAGGGGTTGTGACGAACGCCGTGTTCGACAAGCTCAAAACCGTGCAGCCGAACACAACGCGTCTCCAGGGCAGTGACCGATATGCAACGTCGCGGGCGATTGTCGCGAAGGCCTTTCCCAAGGCAACCTCGTTGTACCTTGCAACTGGGCGCGACTTCCCGGACGCGCTCTCCGCGGGAGCGGCCGCCGGAGCCAAGGCGGCCCCGGTGCTGCTGGCCGACGGCAAAGCCGCATCTCTCGACACGCAGACCGTCGACCTGATCAAGAAGACGGGCGTTTCGACGGTCTACATCGCCGGGGGAACCGGCGTGGTCAGCACCGGGATCGAAGCGCAGGTCAAGAAGTTTGCGAATGTGAAGCGCCTGGCAGGCAACGACCGCTATGAGACCTCGGTCGCGCTGAACGCCGGATCATTCACGACAGCGCAGTCTGCCTATCTCGCGACCGGGACGTCCTTCCCGGATGCGCTCGCCGGCGCCGCCCTCGCCGGCTCGAAGAGCTCGCCTTTGTTCGTGGTGCCGAAGTCGTGTGTACCCCAGCAGGCCTTGCAAAACATTGGCACGCTGGGGGTTGAGAGGGTCTCGTTGTTGGGCGGGACCGGTGTCTTGACCGCCGCCGTCCAATCGCTCAAGCAGTGCCTTACCGCGATTACCGTCGTCGGCGGCGACCGGTCGATCACCGCGGCCTGGCCGGCGGTTCCCGGAGCCGTGAGCTATGCAGTCGAATACGGCACCAGCTCGTCGTTGAAAGGTGCCAAGAAGATCAACGCCAAGACGGAGCTCTCCCAGCTGATCACCGGTGTCGCCAACAAGACCAAATACTATGTGCGGGTTCTCGCGATCGGCAGCAACGGCAAGACACTGACCGCAAGCGCGATCACAGGCGCCACCCCTGAGGCGGGTTACCCACGGGAACTCAAGGTGAACGTGGTTCCGGCCGGTGAGCACAAGATCAAAGTGAGCTGGACTGGCCAGGGCCGGGCAACAAAGGTGGGGGTCATCGCCGGCTCCGAAGGCGGGATCACGAAGGACGTCTTCAAGTCGGCCTGGTATCCCGCGACGACCACATCGATCACGCTCACGGTCCCCGCGAACCTTCGGAGCAAGCTCGGCACCGGATCAGGAAACCCGATCCACGTGAAAGTCGCGACCTACAACTCGGCATCCGCCAGTAGTTCCATGCCGAACACGAAGAATGAGGCGGCCGGTTACCGACTCTCGTTGGCGGGCTCACATTCGTACACGTCGCCGACAGCGGCGAGTGGCACCAAGCTCAGGGTGGCGACCTGGAACGTCGGGCATCGTGAAGTCCGGTGCGTCAGTGGTGGGAACCCAGGAGCTAACCACCGGCGATGCGGGCCTTGGAAACGGCAAGACCCAGTTGCAAGACCTCACCGGCCTGGTGAAGGACTACCGTGTTGCCGGCACAATTCCCCCCGCCACCGACGGCACCAATGGCGCCCACCTTCTCTACAAGCCCGCAGTCGTGAAAGTACTGGCCAGCGAGTACGTCTCGCCGAAAAAATTGCTCGGCAAGACGTGGCCCAGTAATCTCGATAACCGCTGGTTCTCCTGGGCAAAGTTTGAGATCATCTCATCCGGCAAGCAGTTCGTCGCGGCCGCCGTGCACCTCCCGGCGCAGAACGACGCACCCGATGCACTTCGTGTAGCAGAGGCGAAAGCGATCGATTCGTATCTGTCCCAGAAGGCTGGAGAGCTCCCCATCGTGCTCTTGGGCGATTTGAACTCCAGCTTTGAAGAAATGCCGAACGGCGCACAGACTGCATTGAGAGACGCTGGGTACTACGACGCCAGCGCCGCGACGAAACGCTCGAACGCGAAACATGCGACGGCGAACATCACGAACCAGATCGACAACACGGGTGCCAAGGGCTACCCGTTCACCGCGTACGCCTACAAGTACACCGCGCCCAGAATCGACTATGTGATGCTGAAGAAGGCCCCTGGCGCCTTCGAGTACGTGAACCAGATTGTTCTGAAGAACGGGAAGATCGATCACAACCTGCAGTGGGCCGATGTCGGGATCAGATGATCTGGTCTCAGCTCTCACGATCTGAGGATCTACCGGCCATAAGGCCGGACGTTCGGTTCAGACGAATTTTGCTGCTTCCGTGAGAAACGCATCGGCGTAGTGAGCCGGACCGAAGTCGCCCAGGTAGTACGACTTCAGCGCGTGGCGCTCCTGCTTCAGGGGGTCGGTGCCGAGGAGCAGATCGAGTTGCGCCTGCAAGTTCTCCAGCTGGCGGTCGAAGAGGTAGGCGACCTTGGCGATCGGAAACTCGTCCACGAACGTCGCGATGCTTGCCGTCATGCTCGCCATGGCGAACGGCTTCTCGCTGTAGAGAAAGTCGGGCACCACGCTGGAGACATCAGAAATCAGGGCATCCGCGGCGTTGAAGCACTCGGTCATGCCCAGAGTCTTCTCGGCGGCCTCACCCCAGCGGTGCGGGCGCCCTGTTGCGGCGGCGTCCTGGGCCAAAAGGTTCTGAATGCGGTCTGCTTCCGCCGCGTGTGCTTTGTTGCGGCGGGTGTAAGGATGACTGCGGAAGATGACTGTGCAGCCCCGCTTCACGAGCCCTTCCACGATGCCGTATCCCACGGGAAGTGAACTGTAGTCCGAATCGGCGTTGTGCCCGGCCCAGGTCGGAGCGTAGAGCACCGTCGGTTTCGCTCCGCTGGAGGTGTTCGATCCAACTTGGATGCCTTCGACCTGGGGCCGGCCGACGATGGAGAAGAACTCGCGGGGTACAACCACCCCGTGGTTCGCGAAGCGGTCGATGGCCGCCTGGCCTGCGACGAAGTTCTTGTCGAACATGCGGAAGACCGGATTATAGCTCGGCGCCTTATCGCTGTCGCCGTGATTCAACTGGATGTGGGTGAGCTCCGAGAATCGAACGAAGTGTGAGTTGCGTACCGCGTTGTTGGTATAAAACACTGTCTTGAGTGACGGCACGACCATGGCGTCGAGGTCGGCCATCGTCGTGCGCTTGTCAGCGCGCTCACTGCCTCGAACGTTCCTTGGTTGCGCACGATGACAAAGAACCTCTTATCGAGCCGCTCCAAATAGGGAAGCCACATGGAGAGTTGATATTCAGTTCCGTGTGGGGCATCCCAGTGCACCGCGAAGCTTGGACTCAACTCGTTGAGAGCTTCTGGGACGCGTCTCTCGGCGATGCGTCGTGCTCGAATCCGGTAGATCCCGTCGAGCAGGATCAGGGCACTTGGAATCGCCGCGATGATGACCAGGGCGACTGCGATCCAAGGGGAGGCGCCGGATAGTGACAACACCCACAAGACGAGAAGAGCCGCTGAGTTGATGTAGAAGACCCAAGCAGCGCCGAACGGGGCTTGATTGCGAAGAGTGATTCCGGGGAGCCGAACAGAGTGGGGGATCGCTCCGCCCGCGACGCGTGCACAACTGATCTCGGTGGCAATCAGGGATGCCAAGAGCCCAGATGCAACCCACAGAACCCACTCTGGGGTAACTCCCGTATACATTGCTCCTGCTGTGATTGTGAGAAGTATGCGGGAAATTGTGAACGCCCCTGTGGGGCGAACGAGCTCATTAATCTTCTTGATCTGGCGCAGATGTGGAGTGAGCGAGAGGACGAAAGAGAGCCCGGCGAGCGGAAGAACAGCCCACTTCGGAGCCCCGGCCAGAACAGCGCAAATGCTGGCTATCGCGAAGAGATTTGTGATCAGCGCGTGTCCCGC
>CAJDUP010000057.1_pt1 | contig 30963 bp, 34 predicted proteins | sample 7391181 | NCBI WGS metagenome assembly CAJDUP01 (sample SAMEA7055690, study PRJEB34461) | soil metagenome | biome: terrestrial ecosystem; feature: Peninsula; material: soil | place: Antarctica | collected 2016
AACTCCTGGAATCGATTCTGGGCCAGAAGCACGACCTGCAGAAACTGCTCTTTGGTGAGCCCGACGATGCGCGCGAGTTCATGGCCCACCTCGCGCGGCCCCGATGCCAGACCCACCCAATGCTCAATATCAGTGGCACCGGTCTCTGCCCCGGCGACGGCGCTTGTGCCGTTCGCCTCGCCCGGTTGCCAGACAAACAGTTCGGCGGTGGGCTTCTCCGTCGTGGTGCCCGTTCCGCTCTTCTTGGCTCGTTCGTATTCGGGCGTGCGGCTCACCCGGTAACGATTGCCTCCGGCCGTGAATTCGAGCGTGACGTAACTGCGGTCTTCCGGTGCGGCGTGGTGGCTGCGCAATCGGGTCTGCGTGCCGTCATAGCGCGGTACAGCATCGTACAGCGCGAAACAAATGGCGTCGAGGATGCCGGTACAGCATCGTACAGCGCGAAACAAATGGCGTCGAGGATGCTCGACTTACCGGCACCGGTCTTTCCCGTGATCAGGAAGATGCCGTCGTCGATGAAGTGGTCGAAGTCGACGGTCTGCGCGGTGCGGAACGGACCGAAGCCGGCCACCTCAAGTCGGTGGATCCTCATCGGGCCGCCTCGGTGGCCGCGAGTGTGGCGATCACGTCGGCGATCACCCGTGCCTCATCGGCGGTCGGGCCCACCCCGTTTCGTACGTGTTCGAGAAACCCGGAGAAGACCTCATGGTCGCCCTTGCCTCTCAGCCGTTCACTGTAGCTCGTGGCGTCATCGACGGTGAGGATCGTCGGCTGGTGTTCCAGGTTGACACACCACGGGAAGCGCCGCTGCAAGCGCCGCATGCCGTCAATCGGCCGCGCCTGGTCGGTGAGCACGGCACTCACCCAGGACGATTCGTGGTGGTCGAACCGGGCATCCGTCAACAGTTGGTCGATCGTTCCGGTGAGCTGAACCAGGGCGCGGGGAATGGGCAGGTGCAGCCATTCGATAGCGGCGCGCCCTGACGGGCCGAGGTCGACCAGCCAGACACCCCGAGGTTTTCCGGCCTCGGAGAAGGAGTAGTGAAGCGGGGCGCCCGAGTAGCGCACTCGTTCACGGAGAGTGGCGCGACCATGGATGTGCCCGAGTGCGACATAGTCGTGCCCCTCAAAGACACTCACCGGCACCAGGTCGAGGCCGCCCGCGGTGATGTCACGCTCCACATTGCTGGCCTGAACTCCCGCTGCGAAGCAGTGGGCGAGCACCACCGAGCGCCCGCCCCTTTGCGCACGATCATCGGCGATGAGCGACATCGCGTGAGCGATTGCCTGCTCGTGGGTGCGCAGTTCGACCCCGGGATACCGGTGCCGGATGAGCGCCGGTTCCAAGAACGGGATCCCGTAGAAGTGCACCGGCCCGTCGGCGTCGACGAGGGTGACCGGTTGATCGACCTGCTCGGGCCGAGTGAGCACGTGCACCCCGGCGAGGCTCGCGAATTCCGATTGGAAGCCGAGCCGGGTGGCCGAATCGTGGTTGCCGCTGGTGACCACCACGTGTGCGCCAGCCGCGAGGATTCCCCGAACCGCCGTGGTGAACACCTCGAAGTAGTCGGCTGCCGGGGTGGCCGAGTCGAACACGTCGCCGGCGACGAGCACCACATCAATGTTCTGCTCGCGCACGTGGTTGATCAGCGCATCAAGCACCTCGCCCAACGCTTCGTGCGTCGAATGCCCGTGAAAGGTGCGACCGATGTGCCAGTCAGAGGTGTGCAGGATTCGCATGCTCTCACGTTATCGGTCGCCTACGACATCCACCTGACTCGCCTGACGCCACACGGTTCGACGCGAGACAATGGAGAGATGATCCGCGGATATTCTGCCGAGCAGGTGCGGGAGGCCGAGGCCCCACTGCTGGCTGCCGGTGTTCCTCTGATGCGCCGGGCAGCGGCTGGCCTGGCCGACGAGATCCGCCGGGTTCTGGCAGAACGATCCCGGCCGGCATCAGACCCCGGAAATGCAGAGGGCGAAGACGCGCTCGCCGGCCACCCGGAGGCTGCCCGTGTCGTGCTGCTGGTGGGCTCCGGGAACAACGGCGGTGACGCCCTCTACGCGGGAGCCGAGCTCGCCGCAGAAGGGGTGAGCGTCGCGATCGTCAGCACCGGCAACCACGTGCACGAGGCCGGACTGGCCGCGGCGCTCACGGCAGGCGCCCACCGTGAACCGGCGGAAGCCGACCGGGTGTCTCGGCTTGCCGCCGAAGCCGATATTGTCGTCGATGCGATTCTCGGTACCGGCAGCAGCGCGAACCCGGCGTTGCGCGGGCTGGCCCGCGAGATCGTCGCGGCGATTCGGCCGGTCGTCGCCGGGGGTTTCCCGCGGCCGCACGTCGTCGCCGTTGACATTCCCAGTGGAACCAACCCGAATGACGGGTCGGTGCCCGATGCGACCGTGCTTCCCGCCGACGTCACAGTCACTTTCGGCGGGTGCAAGGCCGGACTGCTGCTCCGGCCTGCATCAGAGCTCGCTGGCCGCGTGCGGCTGGTCGACATCGGGCTGGGTGCGCGTCTCGCCGGAATGCAACCGCTGGTCAGTGCGCCCGACCCACGTCTGTGAAGACTCGGTCACCCGTAGCGCACGAGCTCATTCCGCCTGGTGGGAAGGATGCTCGAGGCCAGGCCCGAGCTCGCTCTCCAAACTGCCGATGACGTGGTCGACAATCACCTGCGGGCTGTCCCGAATGTCGACACTGATTCCGCGTTCATCGGCCCCCAGCGGTTCCATGGTGTCGAACTGGGATTGCAACAGCTCGGTGGGCATGTAGTCGTGATGGCGGTAGCGGATTCGCTCGGCTATCAGCTCGATCGAGCCGACCGGATTGATCACGAAGAGCTCGGGAACGGCCTCCCGCAACACGTCACGGTACTTCTTCTTCAAGGCCGAGCAGACGACAACAATGCCGTCATCGGCATGCTCGGCCAATGTGCGTGCGATCTTCTTCAGCCACGGCAGGCGGTCTTCGTCAGTGAGCGGGATTCCCGAGGCCATCTTGGCGATGTTCTCATCAGAGTGCAGTGCGTCGCCGTCGATGAAACGTCGTCCGAGCCGTGCCGCGAGAATCGCCCCGATTGTGCTCTTACCCGCACCCTGCACCCCCATCACCACGATGGGAGGAATATTTGCTGGCATCCGTGCTCCTTGATTCAGCCCTGATCTGCACGCGCGTTCGTTCCCTCACCCCACCCTACGGCCCCGTCCCCGTCAGTTGGGACGTTTGATTTCGTTGAGCGTGCACTCGATGGCATTATCCGGCTGTTTCGACCCCATCCACTGCTCGCTCGACGAGTCGAGCGACGTTCTGACAGGTCACCGGGCCAGGCTGGACCACGACCGATAGTGTTGACGAATATGCGCCTCCTCTTGATCCGCCACGGTCAGACGCCTGGGAATGTCGCCGGCCTCATCGACACCGCCCACCCCGGCCCGGGTCTCACCGACCTCGGCCACCGGCAGGCTGCACACATCCCGGTCGAGTTGAAGAACGAGCCGGTCGACGCGCTCTTTGCATCGACGCTGGTGCGCACCCAGTTGACGGCCATACCCTTGTCGACGGACCGAAGACTCGACATCGACGTGCGCCCGGGCCTCCACGAGATCCAAGCCGGCAGCCTGGAGGATCGTCGCGATCACGAAGCCGTGCGGGCCTATCTGGAAACCGTGTTCGCGTGGGTGGCGGGCGACCGTGATGTCGCCATGCCGGACGGCCCCGACGGGCACGAGTTCTTCGGCCGTTACAACACCGATCTGCGGGCGATCGAGGCATCCGGCGCCTCTTCGGCCGCGGTCGTCAGCCATGGCGCCGCCATCCGCGTCTGGGTTGCCGCGAACGTCACCAACGTGTCGCCGGTGTTCGCGCAGGAGAACCACCTGGACAACGCGGGGATCGTCGTTGTGGAGGGCTCGTTCGAGCGCGGATGGACGCTGTCCAGTTGGGCGGGCCGGTCGATCGCCGACCACGGCGAACCGGGCACACCGCTCGTCACTCCGCCGCGCCCTGACGTGCACGACCCCACCGGCGAAACCCTCAGCGAGGCGCGCGCCGACTCCGACTAGCCGTCGGGAAAGACGCGCTTGTAGCTGCGTCCGTCCGGCAACGTCACCGTCTCGGCTCGCAGTGTGCCGCGAGTGACCCGCAGATAGATCGCCTGGGCGGAGACACCCAGCTTCGTGGCGGCCTCCGCCACCGACAGCCCCGGCAGGTCCGTCGGCACGCTACTCGGTCGCGACGACCGTTTGCGGCCCGCCTGATGCCGGGCAGCGATCTCGTCATCGCTGCCCTGCCAACGCCATTTCGCGGCGGCGGGTTTGATCGACGCGGCCCGAGCGACCTGCTCCCAACTTGCCCCCGACTCCAGAGCGTCTCGTACGCTCGCGAGCGTGGCCGGGTCGTTCTCCAGCGCGGTGATCAGCGAACGGATGCCGTCCAGCCGCTCCAACGCATCCGGCACCTCATCGACCCCGTCTGCCGCAACCACGCGCTGAAGAGCTGCCCGCGTTGACTCTGCCAAAAAGCTCACGATGGATCTGCCCGGGCCCCTTCTACAGCGCCCACTTCGACACCGTGGCGTTGAACTCAGCCGGTGCGGTGGCGAATCCCCCGTGGGTGGGCATGGTGGCAAACTCTGCATTCGGCAGGTTCGTCGTGATCCATCGCTCAGCGGCATCCGCCAAGTCGTCGCGGGCGATGAACAGCGTGGGGATCGTCGTTGAAACCTTTGAAGCGATTACCGAGAAGTCACTGGTCAAGCCGTCGGCAGCGGTGGTGATGGCGACATGCTCCGGAGTCTGGAAGCCCAGTTGCACAACACGGGTGACATCGGGTTGATCCGCTGCAGTGTCGCCGTCACCCACATCGACCTGTGACTCGGTCACCGAAGCGGGTACGGGCGGCAACAATAATTCGGTCATGATGCCACCTAAGCAGAGCCCACGACGCAAAGGCAAGAGGCGCGAGAGCCCGGGCGAACGGCTGGGCCCGGATCGGTGAGCCCGGCGGATGCCCTGCACTCAGCCGATCAGCGTGACAACGTCTTTGGGCGCCTCGTCGACGAGCAACGTGAACACGTCTGGGCGCGAATAATGGCCGGCGCTGTCGAAGTCGAACTTCGCCCGCGGAATGTCGTCGAGGTCGATCTCGGCGACCAGCACGCCCTCTTCACCACGCAACGGGCCGGCGAGCACCTCACCGAGCGGTGAGACGATCACACTGCCGCCGTTGATCAGCACCGTCTCTGGGGCCTCGCCCTGTACGGGATGAACGTCATCCGGCAGGTCGGCCCGGGTCAGGTACTGGCCGGCACCGATCACGAAGCAGCGCCCCTCCAGGCTGATGTGCGTCATCGTCGACTGCCACTGCGCCCGGTCGTCCACCGTCGGCGCGCACCAGATCTGTACCCCTTTGGCATACATCGTCTGGCGGAACAGCGGCATGTAGTTCTCCCAGCAGATCGCCGACCCGAGCACCCCCAACTCGGTTGAGACAGCGGGCATGGTCGAACCGTCGCCCTGTCCCCACAAGAAGCGCTCCGCCGCCGTGGGCATCAGCTTGCGATGTTTGGCGACCATCCCTTGACCCGGCACGAAGAAGGCGGCCGTGCAGTACAGAGTGCCACCGTCGCGTTCGATCACACCGACCACCAGGTGCACGTCAAGCTCGGTCGCGAGTTCTGCGAGGTGTTCGGTTTCCGCTCCGGGCAGGTCCACCGCTGATTCGAAATAGCGCCGAAACTCGTCCCGGCCACCCGGCGCGCGGGAGCCCACGGTCACACCGAAGTCGAGGCCCTTCGGGTATCCGCCGAGGAAGGCCTCGGGCAGCACGATCAGCCGCGCACCGGCATCCGCCGCCTCTCTGATGAGACCTTCCCCCTTGGCGAGAGTGCCCGGGGTGTCGAACAGCACTGAACCGGCCTGAACAGCGGCCACCGTGATACGCGTCATGCCCCGAGCCTATGGCACTGCGCCTGACCGCTTCGTTACACCCACTCAGAACCAAGTGCTCAGCCACGGAGTCGTCGGCGAGCGGAACGCGGCGTCGAATGCGATCGCCGAGCCCGGTTGCACCTCGGTGAGTCGGCCGGCGCGCGCCAGGGTTGCGGCCGACATTCCCCCCACATAGAGGGCACCGAGTTCACTCACCCCGAGGGTGAGTTCGGCAGTGGCATCGGGTACACCAACATCCGACTCCAGCGCCGTGATGGTGCCCACACCGGCGTCGTCGATCGCGAGCAGCACCCGTCCGTCTGCGAATCCCAGTGGATCGCTCACGCGCAGTACGATCCGACCGGGCGCACTGTAGCGTCGCGCTTCGAGGGCATCCTTGAGATCGAGGATGCGCACCCACAGATGGTCATTCACGGCGGCGACACGCACGGCCCGCGGGTTCGCGACGAGCCAGAGCAGGGGCTCGTCGACGGGACGCAACCGCGCCGACACCGACCCGACCAGGTCAAGCCCCAGCAGGTACTGCCACAATCCTGCATAAGCGTCGTCAGTGACCGAACACAGGTATTCCACAGTCGCGACACGCTCTGTGTTCTCACCCCCTGAGTGCTTCACGCTATAGATGGCGAAACCCTGCGGAACCCCGTCCGCATCGTCGAATCGCACCGCACGGTTCTGCTTGGCGTTGTCCTCGTCGCCCACAACACCGACGAGCTCGCCCCAGAGCTGCTCGTCGAGAGTGACGTCGCCGGGTGAGCCGAGCTGGGCCCGCTCCAGAATCTCCCGCCCGGATCCGTGGATGTGCTGCAACGACACCAGGTGCACCCGGCCGGCTGTCTCGCGCCCAGCCCATCCCGCCCTCCGGGTCTGAATTGTCAGGTCGGCGCCTTGGGTGGCGGGTCCGAAACCATAGCGACCATAGAGCGTGGCCTCGGACGCGGTGAGCACGGCGAGCGGCAGATTCTGCGCCGCGGCGGTGCGCAATTCCCCCTCGAGCAGGGCTCGGGCGATGCCGCGGCGGTGATGGGTGGGTGCAACCGTGACGGAGCTGATCGCCCACGCCGGCACCTGCATTTCGCCCGGGACGGTCATCGCCAGCGGCCATGAGCTGACCGTCGCGATCGGGGTCTCCGGTTCGGCGGCCGTGTCGTCCCACACGCCGGAAGTACGCCGGTAGGCAGTCTGCCCCACCAGCTCGTCGAGTTGAGTGCCGGCAATCCGCTCACCGTGGAATCCGCGCGCATCCGCCTGCAACCACGCCTCGAAGGCCGCTCGGTCAGCCGTGTCGACCCGCTGCAGCCTGAGTCCCTGCTTCGTCATTCTCTCGGATGATTGCGGATCGATCCTGATCTCAGTGAAACTCATCTGTTCAGGCTAATGCCCCGACCCGCGCCGAGGTCACGAGCTCGCAGGCGTCCGACCGCTCGTCCGGGTCGTCACTGGCTCGTTGGCTGTTTCGATCGGCTCGGGCCGAGACACGGCCCGCCGATCAAGCCGACTCGACCTCAACCGCCTGGAACCAGGGCGGATACACGGCGACACGCGCACGGTAGCCGGCGCGCTTCAATTTCGCCTTCACCTCATCGCGCACACGCTCGTTGCACACCCCGATCAGCGTCACCAGTTCGAACGGGAGGGCGTCTTTCACGAGAAACTCTGCGTTGAGGATGCTCCCAGAACCATCTTCGGTGCGCAGCGAGCGCAGCATCTTCTCGGTGCCTGTCGGGCCCGTGCCGAACCGGGTGATGCTGAGGGCCGCGTCGCCGTCGGTCACGGAGTACGGCACCGCGTCGGTGGAGTCTGCGCAGGAGACGAAGATGTCTTTCACCACGGTCACCACCACCACGAAATCCCGCGCGGCCAAAGTTTGTGCCCCGGTGGAGATTCGAGGGTCGATGCCCCGAGTTCGAACGGTGTCCCAGAGGTTGGCATCCGGCGACAGATAGAAGGGAACGTAGTCGGCGACGGTCGCCGTCTGGCCGGGAATGGCGGTTTCGCGACGTGCTTGGCGCACTTCCGGGGAAGCAACGTCGATCGTCGGTACCGCACCAGCTGTGTCGGCCAACAGCCCGCCGGACTCGATGATGGAATCCAAGTTGTCGACGTGGGTCACGTGATAAAGGCGCTGCTCCGCCACGTCGCCCGTGTGCGTGAGCTTCGTCGGCCCCGAAACCGCGCCGGGTGCTGTTCGCCGGGTCACCGGGTGGGTGGGTTTTCTCGTCGACGATGTTCTCGGATTCGGCGCCGACCGCGCTTTCGCGGGTCGCGTCTTCACCGCCGATTCAGGGACAGCCGGTGGAGAGCAAACGGCGCAGAATCCGTCATCAAAACCGTGGATACATTCGTCGCTCATTTCACAAACCCTTCACCGCGTGATCGCCGCATCCGCATTCATCAGCCACGGCCACCCCTTAACGCTACGTTGTTTTCGAACCCGCCGAGAACATTCTTGGGTTCGCTCGAGCCTGCCGCCTCGGCTCGCTGGCCGATTAGGCTGGCGGAGTGCAACGAGACGACCAGGGCGCCGCAAAGCTCGACACCCCAAAAATATCCAGGCCGCGCACATCGGTGTTCGGGCCGGCCCGCGAGTTTCTGCTCGGAGCGCGTTTTCTGTTGCACGGTCTCGGCCTGTGGACCCGCTCGCCCCGGCTGATGTTACTTGGTGCGGCGCCGGCGTTCGTGGTCGGCATCCTGTACCTCGCAGCGTTGACAATGCTCGCGCTCAACCTGTCCGCGGTGGCCGCCTGGCTCACCCCGTTCGCTGCCGAATGGGGGGATGCAGCTCGGGTCACGGTGCAGGTCGTCGCCGGCGCCGCCCTGCTCGGGTTGGTCGTGCTGCTCGCGCTCCTGGCATTCACTACGATCACCTTGATAGTGGGAGCCCCGTTCTACGAGAAGATCTGGCGGTCGGTGGAGATTCGCGCGGGTGGGCTGCCCGAGCGGGAGGCCGCGCCCTTTCTTCACGGCCTCGGCCGCTCCATCGGGGAGGGCCTGCGACTCTTTCTGGCCACAGCTCTGATCGGGATGGCGTTGTTCGCGGGTGGGTTCATACCGTTCGTCGGCCAATCGGTGATTCCGGTGCTCGCGGTGGGCGTCGGCGGCTGGTTCCTCACCGTCGAGCTGACCGGACTTGCCTTTGAAGCGCGCGGTCTCTCTTTGAAGGACCGACGCCGGACGCTCGGCTCGCACCGCCCGCGCACGCTCGGTTTCGGGATGGCCACGTTCCTGATGTTCTTGATCCCACTGGGCGCCGTGATCGTGATGCCTGCCGCGGTCGCCGGGGCGACGATGCTCAGTCGGAGCATGCTGGTGCCAGGGGCACTGACACCCGCGGCCCACCCGTCCGGTGTTTCGGCGCCTTCCTCCCCGCCATCCGACGCCTCGGCACCGATGCAGCGCGCTACCGGGACGACACCCGGTCGAACTTGCGAATAGCCAGCGGGACGAATATGGCCAACGTGACGACGATGCCGATCAACACCGTGAGCACCGGGTACTGCCCGGTCCAGGTATCCGGCACCGGGGTTCCGGGCGGCACGTTGCCGAACAGTTCCCTGGCCGCTTGCACCAGTGCCGACACCGGGTTGAGCTCGGCGAAGATGCGCAACGGGGTCGGCAGCGTCTCACTCGGGACGAAGGCGTTCGAGATGAACGTGAGTGGAAACAGCACCAGGAAGGCGACGTTGTTGATCACCTCGGGGCTGCGCACCAGCATGCCGAGAAAGGCCATCACCCAGGACAGGGCGTAGGCGAACAGCAGCAGCAACGCCACCGCGGCGAGCGCCGACAGAAAACTCGTGTGCACCCGCCAGCCGACGATCAGTCCGGTGCCGATCATCACGACCATCGAGATGCCGTTGATCATCAGGTCGCCGTTGGTGCGCCCCACAAGAACGGCAGACGGGCTCATCGGCAGGGTGCGAAACCGGTCGATGATGCCGTCTTTCAGATCCTGCGCCATCGCCGACCCCGAGTAGGTCGAACCGAACACGACGGTCTGCGCGAAGATCCCGGCCATGATGAACTCGGTGTAACTGCTGCCCGGAATCTTGATCACGCCCGAATAGATATAGGTGAACAACAGCACGAACATGATCGGCTGCAACGTGGTGAACACGATGATGTCGGGCACCCGTTTGATTTTGATCAGGTTGCGACGGGTCGTGATCCAGCCGTCGGAGAACCAATGGGCGAAGGCAGATCCAACGCCGACGAAGACGCCCGGTTGTGCCTGTGCGGTGCTCATGCCGACCTCTTTTGTTTGCTCTCGGCGGGCCGCGCCTTCGCGTGGTGCTCGTCCGGGTGCGGTCCGTGCCCCGCACCGTCGTGGTCCCGGCGGGCGACGAGTTCGTCGGGTTTCTCCTCGGGCGGCGTTGTCGAGGCCGCGTGCCCGGTCATGCGCAAAAACACCTCATCGAGGGTCGGCCGGCGCATTCCGGCGTCATAGAGCCGAATGTTTCGATCGGCGAACTCCCCGAGGATGCCATACAGCGCGGCCGGGGCATCCGTGGCACCCACCGTCAGCGAGCGCCCGTCGGCAGACACCGTGGGCTGGGCACTGCCATAACGGGTCAGAACCTCACGAGCCGCCTCCCGATCATCGGCGGTCACCAGGTTGATCTCCACCCGCTGCCCGCCGCTGGATGCCTTCAACTCGTCGGCGGTGCCGAGCGCGATCACCCGGCCCTCGTCGATGACCGAGATGCTGTCGGCCAGCCGGTCGGCCTCCTCCAGGTATTGGGTGGTCAGCAGAACCGTCGTTCCCTCTCCGACCAGATTGGTGATGATGTCCCACATGCCGAGCCGGCCATGCGGGTCGAGCCCGGTGGTCGGTTCGTCGAGGAACAGCACCGTCGGCCGGGTGACCAGCGCGCCGGCGAGGTCAATGCGGCGGCGCATGCCACCGGAGAATCCCTTCACCGGCCGGTTCATCGCCTCGGTCAGCTCGAAAATGTCGATCAGCTCTTTCGCCCGCTGCCGAGACGCCCGCGCGCCCATGTGGTACAGCCGGCCGACCATCTCCAGGTTCTCGAAGCCGGTGAGGTTCTCATCGACGGCCGCGTACTGGCCGGAGACGCCGATGATCGGCCGAATCCGCTCCGGGTGTCGCAACACGTCGATGCCGTCGATGACCGCGGTGCCGGCATCCGGTCGAATCAGGGTCGTGAGCACCTTGACGGTCGTGGTCTTTCCGGCGCCGTTCGGGCCCAGGAGCGCGGCGATGGTGCCCTGCGGCACGGCGAGGTCGAGTCCGTCGAGCGCGCGTACTTCGCCGGCGCCCTTCGGAGTATAGATCTTGGTCAGGTGGTCGACCTCGATAAAGGTCACGGTGCGAATGTACTCCTGCCCAGCGGCACTGTCCACGTTTTTTACGGCAGAGAATGATGGGTCTCGGCATGGCCTTACAACCCTCGGCGTGCCACAGTTGGAGTACCCGGGTGAGGCTGGCTGAGATGAAACGAGCGACGATGAAATTCATGATCATGGTGTTCAGCGAAGAAGAAGACCTGCGCACGAACCCACCGGAGTGGACGGAGCAGATGACCTCCTTCATGGCCCAGCTCGACGACGAGCTTGCCCACAGTGGCGAGCTGGTCTATTCCGAGGTGCTGGCCTTCGGCAGTGCCGGGTCGCTGATCGACCGGCACGGCAAGGCGCACCACGGTTCGTTCTCGGGCGCGACCAAACCTCTGACCCGATTCTGGGTGGTGAAGGTGACTGATGAGGACCGCGCAGTCGAGATCGCTGCGAGCATCGCCGCGGTGATCGGTGCCGCGGTCGAAGTGCGCCACGTGATGCCGTCGTCGCAGCGGCCGTGACGGTGCTCGGGTAGTGGCCACCGCATTGGGGATCGCCTCGTTGGTGGTCGCGTCGCTCGCCGCTGCCCTGCATGTGGGAATCTTCGTGATGGAGAGCGTGCTCTGGACCCGCCCGGCGGTCTGGCGCCTGTTCGGCCTGCGCACCCAGGCGGATGCCCAGACCACCCGCCCCTTCGCCTACAACCAGGGTTTCTACAATCTGTTCCTCGCGGTGGGTGCCGGTGTCGGCGTCGGCCTCGTCGCTGCCGGCGGGCAGGGTGCCGCCTCGTTCGGCTGGGCGGAATATGTGGCCGTCCAGCCGGGCACGAACATCGAAAGCGCCGGGATTGCCCTCGTGATCTTCACGATGGGGTGCATGCTCGCGGCGTCCGTTGTCCTGCTGACGACGGGCCGAGGCTACCTGCGGGCCGCCGTCGTCCAGGGCGCGCTGCCGCTTGCCGCCCTCGTGCTGCTGGTTGCCGCCTCGGTCTGAGCGGCACACCTCGTCCCTTTTAGCTTCGCGCCACCCGGCACACATCGCGCCAGCACGAACCGGCGCGATGTGTGCCAACCGGCGCGATCTTCTGGATGACCATTGACACGCCACCCCCGGTTTGTAACGATCTCTATATTCGATGATTCTCAACCCGATGAACAATCCCGGGAGCATCCATGGCCACCCAAATTTTTGTGAACCTGCCCACCACTGACTTGGAGCGGTCTAAAAAGTTCTTCACCGGACTCGGTTGGACGATTAATCCGAACTTCACGGACGAGAACGCGGCCTGTGTCGTGATCGACGAAAACGTCTTCCTGATGGTGCTCACCCGGGAGTTCTTCGCCACATTCACCGACAAGCCGATCGGCGATCCGCACACATCGGTACAGGTGCAGACCTCACTCAGCCGAGAGAGCCGGGCCGAGGTAGATGCACTTCTTGAGAAGGCGCTCGCGGCCGGTGCAGCCGAGCCTCGCGAGCCCCAAGATTACGGTTTCATGTATTCGCGCGACTTCGTCGATCCAGACGGTAACGAATTTGGTGTGCTGTGGATGGATACGCGTGCGTCCGAGGTCGGCCCCGAAGCGTACTTGGCCCAGCAGGAATCAGCGGAGACGTCTGAGCAGGCGCCAGGCACCTGACCCGCTTCGCGCCACCCGAAACACATCGCGCCAGCACGAACGGGGGCGAAGCGTGCCAACTGGCGCGGTGCTCAACAAAGCCGCGGAGCTCAGCCGGCCGCACGCAACGCATCCCACTCGGTGCGCAGCAAGGCGTAGACTCCGGTGTCCTCCCACCGACCCTTGATGAACATGTTCTGCACAAAATACGCCTCTTCACGCATATTCAGGCGGTGGCACAATGCCACCGAAGCAGTGTTCTGAGGCGTCAACTCCGCAACGACACGATGCAGTTTCCACTCGTCGAAGGCGATCGCCAGGAGCGCGCTGGCCGCCTCTCGGGCGTAGCCCTTGCCGTGATGATCCGGATGGAAGACCCATCCGATCTCCGCACACTCGTGTTCAACACTCACCAGTGAAAAGTACAACTCCCCCAAGACGGTGTGGTCGGCGAGTCTCTCCACGAGAAGTTGCACGAAGTCACCGTCATTCTCAAGTCGGGTGAGCGTGGATGCCTCCACAACTTTGCCGGCGACGGCATCACGGTCGCGCGGCGCGTAGAGAAGGTACTCGCACACATCCTGCCGGGACTGGTACGAATGAACAGCGTCGGTGTCGGCCGGAGTCATCAACCGCACCATCAGGCGCTCCGTGGTCAACGGCCCGTTGAAATCTAGGGGGACCATGCTGTTCATAGTACGACTCCGGCACGCGATCACCCATGAATCCCGAGGGCCGGATGCCTGAAGAACCGATCCGGCTCAGCGCACCGACTGGGGGTGGATCGTCTCGCCGCTCTCGAGCATTGCGATATAGGTGGCGATCTTCGCCCTGCGCGTCTCGGCCCGTTTCACCCCGTTGATGCGGAACAGTATGGCGAATCGGTTCTGCGCGCTGAGCGCCTCGAAGGATTGTGCCGCGGCGGGGTGTGCGGCGAGCGCATCCTGCAGGTCGGCGGGGACCGGGGCATCCTTCTGGCGGTAGGCGGAATCCCACCGTCCGTCGGCCTTGGCTCGTTCGATCTCGGCAAGACCGGCCGGGCGCATCCGCCCCTCTGCCGTCAGTCGCCCGACGTGCTCACGGTTTCGCTGCGACCACGGGCTGCGGATCCGGCGCGGCGTGAACACCTGCAGGTGGTAGTCGTCGTCAAGCCGGGCCAGCTGCCCGTCGATCCAGCCGAAGCACAGCGCCACGTCGAGAGCCTCCGGGTACGTGATGCCCGGTTTGGTGGATCTCTTCTTACGCAACCGCAACCGCACCCCGTCAACGTCTGGATTCTCTTCCAGCCAGCTCTCCCACTCCGCAACGGTGGCGACGGTGACCACTGGTTTCTCGGCGTTGGCTCCCATGCATCGATGGTAGACGGAATCCGGTTGAACTCCCTCAGAATGCGTGCACTCGGCTTGCAACGTGTGCTCGGCTGAGGAATCGTGGCTGGGGCTGCCTGCACCAGGCAGCAGACAACCGGAAGGAAAAGCACATGCTCACCCTCACCGAAGACGCACAGAACATCGTCAAGACGATCACCAGCCAGAGCCCTGGCGCCGACGAGGGCGGCTTGCGCATCGCCTCGGCCAATCCCGACAACTCCGATTTCTCCCTGACCGTCGCTCCGGCCCCCGAGCCTGAGGACCAGGTCGTCGAAAGCTCCGGAGCCCGCGTGTTCCTCGAGGAGAACGCCGCCGCGGCGCTGTCGGACAAGGTGCTTGACGCACAGGTCGACGAACAGGGCTCCGTGCGTTTCGGCCTCGGCAACCAGGAGTGACCGTTCGCTGATCCGACAGCGGCCGGTTGGCACCGGTCACCTGCGACAATGGAACGATGAGTTCTGTCGTCGCGGGGGTATCGGATGCCGCGGTTCGCGTCATCAAAACGCGCCCTGCCGGCATGAATTCTGCGGGGTTCGACCCTGCAGATGCCGAACCCACCGGCACCCGCCCCTTCGAGTCGTCCGCTGTTCGGCGGCCCACGCTTCTCAGGGCCGCCGAATGGCGCGAACTCGAGCGTTCCCATGAAGCGCGCGCCGACCTCCTGACCGCGGGCTGGCGGTCCCGCGCCGGCACCGGTGTCACGCATCCGGTCGAAGACTTTCTCTTCACCTACTACTCGTACCGGCCACGCATACTGCGCCGCTGGCATCCGGGCGCGAACATCACCCTGACGGATGCCGCCACTACGAGCCGGGCCACGTGGAAGTGGTATCGGTCTCATGGCGACGACGTGAGCGTCGACACGGAGGCTTTCGTCGTGGCGAAGGGTCCCAGCATCCGGTTCATCAGGAACCTGCTGGCGCGAACAGCCGCGCGCCCCGGAAACTTCGGATGCTTCGGCCTGCACGAATGGGCGATGGTGTACCGGGCGCCGGAGCATCGGCACCAGGTTCCGCTCAGGCTTGGCGCCAGTGCCACCGACGAGGTGGTGGAGGCCAACCGGATCGCGTGCACGCATTTCGACGCGTTCCGGTTCTTCACTCCCGATGCGGTGGGCCTCAACCATCGCACCCCGACCCGGGACAATCAGCCCGGGATGGAACAGCCCGGCTGCCTGCACGCCGGTATGGATGTCTACAAGTGGGCCATCAAACTCGGCCCGATCGTGCCGGGAGACCTGTTGCTCGACACCTTCGAGCTGGCCGCTGACATTCGCGAACTCGACATGCGCGCCTCCCCCTACGATCTCACCGAGTGGGGCTACACCCCGGTGCCGATCGAGACGCCCGCAGGCAAGGCCGAGTATGCGCGCCAGCAGCGTCGATTCGCCGACACAGCCTCGCCGATGCGCTCCTCCTGAAAATTCAGGCTTCGATACCCGGCTGGGGAAGGATTGCGCCACCGGGCGCGTTGGCATCACCATGAAGGCGATCATCTACAGTGAAACCGGTGACCCGTCGGTTCTCCGCCTCGTGCATTGCCATTCGCTGACATCGTTCCGAACCAGGACGGCGCCGGAATCATTGACGCCGTCGGGCCGGGCGTCACCGGGCTCGGCGTGGGTGACCGCGTCTGGATCACGCTCGCCGCCTACCAGTTGCAGAGCGGCGGCACGGCACAGGAGTACACGGTGCTGCCCGTCGATCGCGTGCATCCGCTTCCGGATTCCGCCAGCTTTGAGCTCGGCGCGAGCCTTGGAGTGCCGGCAGTGACGGCGCACCGGGCACTCACGGTCGCGGAGGACGGCCCATCCCGGCTGCACCCGGGGGCACTCGACGACAAGGTCGTTCTCATCGCCGGCGGCGCAGGAGCGGTCGGGCACGCCGCCATCCAGCTCGCCCGGTGGGCGGGCGCCACCGTCATCACCACGATCAGCTCTCTGGAGAAGGCCGCGCTGGCCTCGGCTGCCGGAGCCCACCATGTCGTCAACTACAAGCAAACGGATGCCGCAGACGAGATTCGCCGTATCGCCCCAGACGGTGTGGATGTCATCGTCGAAGTGGCCCCGGCCCCGAATGCGCAGCTCAATCTCGCCATCGCTCGAAACCACGCCACGATCGCGGTCTACGCCAACAACGGCGGAGACATCCTGACCCTCGATGTGCGCAAACACTTCAGTCTCAACGTGCGCTACCAGTTCTTGCTGCTCTACACGGTCGGCCCGCAGGCGTTGGACGCCGCCGTCGCCGACGTCACCGCGGCCGTGCGCGACGGCGCACTGGAGGTCGGCGAGCAGACCGGCCTGCCCGTGCACCGGTTCGACCTCGCACGCACCGCTGAGGCGCACGCGGCGGTGGAGGACGGCGCCATCGGCAAGGTGCTCATCGAGGTCACCGCCGTGCAGTAGATCGTGCCGGGCCAGCGCTCCAGACCCATCCGCCCGATCCGCCACGCGGATACAAAACCGACCGGTCCCGAGGTCAGTGGCTGAAGCCAGTGGCCAAGCACCGCGATGAGTCGGCCTCGCGCGGCAGCCAGCGTAGCCGGCAGTGCGCACCGCGTGCATCGCGTGCATCTTCAGAGTTTTTGACGCACCTCCCAGTCTGTAAAGCCGCACTCCGCCTACGCTGAGGATTCAGCCCATCTGATATAGGGAAATCAGGGAAATAGGGAGTGACGATGAGCCGCCGAACCAGCGTAGTGATCACAGCGAGCGCGTGCCTCGCACTGGTCCTAGCCGGCTGCACCACCGCCGACCCGCCGCCGCCCGCACCCGACCAGGACAACGAGCTGACCGCCACCGGAACCGTGATCGATGACGGTGACCGCGACAACGTCTTGCTGTGCATGCAGGTACTCGAGTCGTACCCGCCCCAGTGCGCCGGCGGAGTGGTGCTGGACGGTTGGAGCTGGGATGGCCTCGATGAGACGACATCCGAGCACGCGAATGATGTGCGCTGGGGTCTCTACCAGGTGTTCGGCACGTATCACGGTGAGACGCTGACACTCACCCGCGCTCCCGTCGTGGCCGATACGGTTCCGGGTCCGGACGAGCAGGCCGATCCGACAGGGTCGCGCAGCGATGCCGAGTTGGCACAGATCGAGCAGGTGGTCAGAGACAAGCAGCCGTATGTGTTGACGACGACTCGGGGCGACGGGATCCTGCTCGTGACAGCGAGCTACGATGACGGCACGTTGCAGCGCGAGTTCGATGACGAGTTCGGGCCGGATGCGGTGGCCGTGACCTCCTGGATGCAACCGTCGAACGTCGGCCGCTGAAAGCCCGTCAACACTCCACCCGCGAGCGCTCACCCCGGGGACGCCCCATATCGTCGTCCTGATAGAACCGTCCGCACACAACTGTAGAAAACGGCCTACCACATCCGTTGATCCGGGGGTACTCTACGCGTATCGGTGCGCCCGCACCGAGCCAAAGCGGATACCCGAACCGCCCAGACGCACGTCGCTGCAGTAGATCGCCCAAGTGGATTGCGCGTCCCCGATCGGGGCCCACCGAGGCGCACGCAAGTCCAAGGGAGTACCTTCGTGAAGAATAGATTCGTCGTCGTAGCTCTGTGCGCGACGGCACTCGTGTCGGTCGGCTTCGCCGCCCCTGCATCCGCGGCCAGCACCACCGTGTCGCAGCATGCTTTCACACCCAAGATGTCGACCGTGGCCGACCATCTGTTCACCCCGCTCAGCGTCGCAGTGGACGGCGGCGGAAACGCGTTCGTCGCACAAAGCTTCATCGGCGAATTGACCAAGGTGACGAAGAAGGGCCAGAAGTCGACGGTAGTGTCGGCCCCCGGCTGGGAGATCGGCGCCGTGTCTGAGCGCTCCGGGAACGTCTATTTCGCAAAGAACAAGCAGGAGGAGGGCAAGGGATATCTGATGGTACTGTCACCTAACGGTGCAGTACGTCAGCTGGCTGATATCGGCGCTTTCGAGGCGGCCAATAATCCCGATCAGGTCAATTCCTACGGGTTCGTCGGGCTGGCTCAGGATTGTTTGGACCAGTTTGACCCGAACAGTGAGATGGGGCCCCCCACTTACACCGGAATCGTGGACACACATCCGTACGCGTCAGTAGCCACGAAGCAGGGTGTCTACGTGGCGGATGCTGCGGGCAACGCCATCTTGAAAGTCGACTACAAGGGCAACGTCTCGACGGTGGCGGTCATGCCGCCGACCCCGCCGATCGTCGCTTCGCAGGAAATGGCCGACGCACTGGGGTTGCCGGCGTGCGCAGTCGGTCAGAAGTACTGGTTCGAGTCGGTGCCGACCGACGTTGAAGTGGGTCCCCACGGTTGGCTCTACGTGACCTCCCTGCCGGGCGGCCCGGAAGACGCGAGTATGGGCGCCCGCGGTGCCGTCTACAAGGTGAACCCCTACACCGGAAAGGTTGTTTCGGTTGCGTCCGGCTTCGTCGGTGCCACTGACCTCGCCGTGGATGCCCGAACCGGAGTCATGCTGGTGACGGAATTGTTCGGCGGCAAGGACGGCACCGGTCAGGTCTCGCTGGTACTGCCCTGGATGAAGAAGGCGGTCAGCTCGGTGGCGGTGTCGTCCCCGGCGGCAATCGAGTTCTCAAACGGCAAGGTCTACGTGACGACGGATGCCTTTGTGCCCGACGCCAACGGCGCCCCGCAGGCGATCGGCAAGCTGGTGGTGGTCAACCCGAGCAGCATGTTCCACAACATGCGCTGGTAGCCGCGTTCCTCCGCTGGGTGCGCACGTTCCGTCCTTCCCGCTCACTGGGAAGAACCGGACGTGCGCACTCACACGCTGCTGGCGCGGTATTCGTCAGCAGGACTTCAGCTTCTTCACGCCGTCGGTGAGCACCCCGGTGCCCCCCAGCAGATTCACTCGGTTGACCGGCCCGTTCAGGATGTCGGTGCGGATCGATGTCGGGATGCACGTGCGCTGCACCACATAGAGCGGCGCCTTCTTGGCCCCGGCGACGGCAGCACCGGCCAGGGCATCTGGGAAGCCGAATCCGGTGGCGACGTAGGCGGTGTTCGCCTTCCCTGCTAGGGCCTTGTTCAGCTTCTGGCTGGTGCTGAACCGGTCGTTGCCGGCAACCCGGGTCACGCCGAACGAGGAGAGGGAGTTCTGTATCCCCTCGGTCACCACGCCGGCACCACCGGCGATGATGGTCTTTTTCACCTTGAGCTTGGTCAAGAGATCTTTGGTGGCCTTGTCGATCGACTTCGCCTTGCCGTTCACCAGAATGACCGGCGCGCCCGCGGCCCCGGCCGGGGCAGACGCGGAGAGGGCATCCGGGTAGTCCGAACCGGTCGCGATATATGCCGTTGTTGCCGTGGCGAACGCCGCCTGGGCGATGGCTCGCGCCGTGGCGTATCGGTCATTGCCAGACGTGCGCACCGTGTTCGTCACAATTTTCTTGACCTGGTCGAACGTCTTCGCTGAGACAGCCCCGGTTCCGCCGACGACGACGACCTTGGTGGGCTTCAGCCGCTTGATCTCGTTCGCGACCGCCGTGGGCAGCGACCCGCGTGTGGTCAGCAACAACGGGCCGCCCTCCTTGGCGGCAGCGGGCGCGGCGGCCAGGGCGTCGGGGTAATCGGAACCCGTGGCCACATAGACGACCTTGGCCGTCGTGGGGTAGCCAGACTTCGAGACCGCGATCGCGGTCGAGTAGCGATCGTCACCGGCGATGCGGCTGGTCACGGGGAGCGGCGCCGGACCCGCCCTCTTCAGCGTGACGCCAATGTCTCCTGCGCAGCCTGCGTAAAAGTATTTATAGTAAACGCTCGCCGTACCGTTGCTGGCGATTGTTCCTGAAATGGATTCTCCATCGATCTTCTTCGAGAAACCACCGGCGGTGTCCACTTGAACCGGGGTATCCCAATAGGCGGCGCCAAATCCGGGCGATGTCCCGCAGCTGTAGTAGTACCAGGCGTTGAAGTAGGTCACTTTTCCGTCTGCCGACACCTCGAGTACAGTCTCGTAACCGTTTGCGGTCCCGGTGTATCTACCGGCGAACGGGGATGCGGCGTGGGCGGGCTCAGCCGAGACAATGCCCAGGCCCAAGATGACGGCGAGCGTCAGGACCAGCGCGGAGATGATCGAATAGGGGTTTCGTCGTGAGGCGGTCATCGGCGAGCGTGCTCCTTGCTTCGTTGCAGAGGCCGCCGTGCGCGGCATGCGTCACCCTATCCCCCAGTCGGGGGGTGCCGCAACTGTGCACTGGGCCGCTGACCGGGAGTTTCACCGGCACCGGCCGATCGGGAGAACGCGAATCCGGAGCGTCCAGCGCCCAGGACGGGTGGTGCGAGCGGTCCCCGCACGCACTCGAACATGGCAGGAGGCACGCATCGCAGGCGCTGCGCGCCGATGACCTCTCTACGCGCGCGGCTCGAGCTCGGCGTCGGCGCAGGGGTTCTGGCACTGCACGATTTCACACGCTCGCGCGGGCATCCTTGCAAGAATGGACACCAAACCTTTGGAGGACACGCTCGATGACGACCTCGTTGAACTATGAGCCGCTCAGGTCTTCAGTGGACGCCGAGCACATCGACCGCCGGCGTCGCGAGGCCGAGGCTGCCGGGTTCACCCACCGACCACAGCTCTGGCTCGTCGTCATCCTGACAGTGTGGGTGGCCATCGCTGTCTACACCTGTTTCGTTCTTCTCCGGGAAGCGGCGAAGTTCGCCGGAGTCAACTTGAGCGGCGGCGAACCGGTCGCAGTGACCTTCCTGGTATTTCTCACACTCGCGTTGGCTGGCACGCTGGCGCTGATCAGTGTTTTCGCCTATCGCGTGCTGTTTGCGAAATCGCCGTGGGAGCGGTGGCTGCGCCTTGAGCGGTTCGCGGCCGCGAATGGTCTCGAGTTCGGCACGGGGGCACCGAATCCGGGGTTTCCCGGCGCTATCTTCATCGTCGGTGATGACCGCACCGTGCAGGAGCATCTCTTTCGCGCCGAAACCCACTCCCCCGACATCGGCAACTTTCGCTTCACCACCGGCGCCGGCCGCGGCACGGTCACGCATACCTGGGGGTACGTTGCGACCCGGCTCAACCGGATGCTTCCGCACATGCTTCTCGATGCCACGGCCAACGACACGCGGCGCACGCTGCCGGTCAGGCTGACTGAGGGCCAGACGCTCTCGCTCGAAGGCGACTTCGATGACCACTTCACCTTGTACTGCCCCGAGGGGTACGAACGAGATGCCCTGTATATCTTCACGCCCGACCTGATGGCGCTGCTCATCGACGAGTCATCGACCCTCGACGTCGAGATCGTTGACGACTGGATGTTCTTCTACTCGGCGAAAGAATTCGAGCTCGCCGATCCGAAGGTACTCGGGCGGATCTTCCGCATTCTGGATGTCGTTGCGCAGAAGACCCGCGGTCGCACCGACCTGTATGCCGATTCGAGAATGAACCCGGTGGCGAGTTTTGTTCTTGGCCCCGACGGCAGGCAGATCAGCGGCCGGATGTCGGTGAATGAGGTTGCGCCCGAGGGAAAGCGCCTCACGCGGGTGCGCCCGATGTCCCGCGCTGTGGTCATCGCAATCCTCGCCGTGTTCTGGGTGGTGCCGATCGCACTGCTGGTGGCGTTCGCCTAGGCTGGTAGGCATGAACTTTCAGGATTCGACCGCGAAACCCAACCATGCCATCGACCCCGATGTGGTGATGTGGGACCGTGACCCGGAGGAACGCGGCGGCAAACCGTTACTCGTCATGATGCACGGTCTGGGCAGCCACGAGGGCGACTTGTTCGGCCTGAACCGGTTTCTCCCTGATGACCTCGTGGTCGCCTCCCTGCGGGCGCCGTTGGGCTATGGCGGTGGTTACGCCTGGTTCCAATCGGGCGCGCAGTCCAGCAGTGCTGGCACGAATCTGTTGGACGCGTCGGTGCAGGCGGTGCTGGACTGGATCGACGGGCTCGAGGTGACCCCTACCGGAATCGGCCTGATGGGCTTCTCCCAGGGCGGTTGCATGGCGCTGCAACTGATCCGCGAGGCACCCGAACGCTTCGATTACGCGTTGCAATTGAGCGGCTTCGTCGCCAATGCCGACCATCCGGGTGACGCTGCGCTGGCCGCCCGCGAGCCGCGGATGCCCGTGTTCTGGGCCCACGGCGACCAGGATCAGGAAGCGCACCGGTACCCGATGGCGCACACCGTCAGCCAGCCGGAGCTCGCCGACCTGGTCGACTTCGTCACGGCGCAGCTTCAGCGCTGAGCTCGACTCTTACTCCTGCTCTCCTTCGCTCGTACCGAACGCGTCTCTCCCCGGCGTCCGAAAACGAACGCCCGTGCGCGGTAGAAACCGCGGGTTGGTCAAGGGACCCGTCACATTGTTGGAATGTAAGACAATCCTTCATCCCTTACAATGAGCAAATGCAAGGGTTATCAAAAATGCCACTTCAGCGTGTGAGTTCTGCCGAGCAGGTACGTGACCACATCACCACATTGATCCTCAACGGAGAGCTCAAGCCCGGCACCGCGCTTCGCGAGACAGCCATCGCAACCAGCCTCGGGGTGTCACGCAACACCGTTCGCGAGGCGGTGCTTCTGCTGGGCCACAGCCGCTTGATCCGCCATGAGATGCATCGCGGCGCCGTCATCGCCGAGCCCACCAAAGATGCGCTCGTCAACCTTTATGACGCACGCCGCGGTCTCGAAGTCGGTGCCGCTTCGGTTGAGGCGAGCGACGACGTCGTTGCAGGACTGAAACAGGCCCTCATCGATCTCGAAGCCGCCGCAGAAAGTGGGAACGACCGGGACATCGTCGCCAAAGACCTGGCATTCCACGCAGCCACCGTGCGCAATCTCGCCAGCACCCGAATCGACAACTTCTATTCAGGGCTCGCCGTTGAACTCTCCTTCTACCTGGGCAGCCTGGCGGCGTCACGACTCGACTATGCCGAAGATGAATTCTTCCTTGAAGAGCATCGCCGCATCTACCTTGCGATTGCCGCGCGAGACACCGAGACGGCGGTTCGATACGTGCGCGAGCACCTCGACGAAACCATTCGTCGCCTGCAACGCCGCCTGGAGTCCTGAGCGGGGGCTCGAACAGCGCCTGCAGACACGGCCCCCATCGGGTGGAGTGGTGCAGGTCGGATCAGACGTCGAGGCTGATAACCGTCGGGCCACTGCGGCTCAATGCCACGCGAGCTCGTTCGGCAGCATCCGTCGCGTCAGTCGCCGTCTCTCCGACGGCACCGATCGCGGTCGCGAGGGCGGCGAGATCGGGAACATGCAAATCGACTCCGACCGGAGGGATGCCGCGGGCTGCCTGCTGGTCGCGAATCTCTCGGTAGCCACCGTTGTTGACCACGATCACGACCAGGGCAAGCTGCTGCTCCACGGCGGTGACGAGCTCCTGCACCGAGAACATGAACGCGCCATCGCCGAGCAGGGCGACGACGGGTGCCTCGGGCTTCGCCACCTTCGCGCCGAGCGCCGCCGGAACCGCGTATCCCAGAGTCGCGACGCGCGGCATGTACAGGAATGAGTTCTTGGCGGGCACCGGGAAGAAGTGCACGGTTCCCATGTAGGTGACCTGAGACGAGTCACCCGTGATGATCGAGTTCTCGGGGAGCGCTTTGCGCAGCTCCGTGTTCAGCTCGAACCATGCCTCGCCGTCGACACGCGCCTCCTCGATCAGGCTCTTCCTGAATTCATCGAGGTCGGCCTGAGCCTTGGTGCCGGGTTTGTCACGAGCGTGCGCGGCGTCACTGTCGTCTCCCAGTAGTGAGTTGATCTGATCGAGTGCCTCAGCGGCATCCGCGTGAATCGCGACCAGCGCGGGGGCGTTGAGGTGCAACTGGCTCGCCGCGATGTCAATGCGAATCAGGTTCGTCGCGGTGATCTTTCCCTCCCAGAGGTCAGAATCGCTCAACTCGCTGCCGACAACCACCAGGGCATCACTCTGGTTCAATCGCGCTTGGGCCCCCGGCAGACGAATATGGGCACCGAGGGATAGCGGATGCACTTCCGGCAGGACGCCTTTGCCGTTACAGGTTGTCATGACCGGCGCCTGCAGTCGTTGGGCGAGTTGACGCAGCTGGCCGTCGGCCCCACGAGAGCCGCCGCCGGCGATGATCATTGGCCGGCTCGCGTGACGCAAGAGTTCTGCGGCCTGCTTCACCGCGCTCTGCTCCGGTTTCGGCGTCTCCCGCTCGGCGGCATGCACGACGTCGCCATCCCATGCCTCCGCGAGCACATCACAGGGAATTTCGATGAAGACCGGTCTCGGCCGGCCGTTGAGCATGAGCTCGAACGCCCGTGCGATGGATTCAGTCACTTCTTGTGGCGTGCGCGCGCGTACGCTCCACTGGGTCATGCTCGCCATCGCGGCGAGCGTGTCTTTCGTGTCGTGCAGTTCTCCGCCATCCAGATAGTCGGTGCCTGAGGGCAACCCTGACGAGATGATCAGCACGGGACGCGACTCTGCATACGCGGTGCCCGCCGCGACCATGGCGTTCAGCACCGCGGGGCCACTCGTCGTGATGACCACTCCCGGCTTGCCGGCCACTTGGCTGTATCCGTCGGCAGCGTAACCCGCGCCTTGTTCGTGTCGAGTCGTCACCGGCTTGATTCCGAGGCGCACCAGGTGGCGGTAAATCTCGAGATTGTGAGTGCCGGGAATGCCGAAGATCACGTCAACGTCGTGGGCGAGCAGTGTTTCAGCAACGGCAGCGCCGCCGTTTCGGTGCTCAATGTCGGAAGGAGTTGTGGCGAGGACAGCAGCGTCAATTGTCATAATTGTTCCATTGTAGGACAAAACTTCATTCTGTTTGCCAGAGATTCGCGCCCAATATTACTGGCATGCCACCCCTGCTATCAGCGCACAACAACGATTTAGCGACGCTTCTAATTCTTTCGAAAATTATGGCAGCCAGAACGAGAATTTATATTATTGTTGGACATCCATGCAATAGTGGATTCAGAACGATCAGGAATTGCACCTGACCGGATATCACTCAAAGAGGAGAATCATGCGTTTCAAGATCACACGCGTCGCGCGGCAGGCAGCTGTTCTCAGTGTGGCAGCGGCCATGACGGCGACTGTACTGGTCGGATGCTCGGCCGGAGACACGGCGACACCGGCTGCCAGCGACGCTCCTACTGCCGGCGCATCGGGTTCGACCGATAGCGCGCTGCATGACATGCTGCCGGCCGACATCAAAGCTGCCGGCGTGCTCAAGGTCGGAACCGAAGCCTTCTACCCTCCCTTTGAATACCTCGACACCGACAACACCACGGTGATCGGGCTGGACATGGAACTCTTCAACAAAATCGGCGAAGAGTTGGGCCTCAAGGTTGAAGTGACCAACATGGCCTTCGACGGTTTGCTCCCGGCGCTCGACACCAAGCGCATCGATGTCGTTGCTGCGGCGATGACAGACACCGTGGCCCGCCAGAAGAAGTACGACTTCGTCGACTACTTCCTGACGGGACAGGGCATCGTGGTGCCGGCAGGCAACCCGAAGAACATCACCGGGATCGACAGCCTGTGTGGTTTGAATGTGTCGGCGCTCGAGGGATCCGTGCAGGTCGACATGCTCGAACAGTTCAACACCGACCAGTGCAAGAGCAAGCCGATCGTGGTCACGGCACTTGCCACTGACGCCGATGCCATGCTGCAGGTGCAGAGCGGCCGTGCCGATGCTTCGTTCTCGCAAGACGCCGTCGCGCGGTTCAACGTGGAGGCAAAGGGCGGCAGCGGCAAGTTCGAGGTTGCCAACAAGGAACCGCTGTTGCCGGTGCTGACCGGCCCGATGTTCACCAAGAGCAACTCCGAGCTTCGCGACGCGGTCAAGGCAGCCGTTGAGAAACTGATCGCCGACGGCACCTACGCCGACGTTCTCGCCCAATACAAAGTGGAGTCCGGAGCCGTCAAGGAGCCGACGGTCAACGCGGGCACCCAGTAACAGTCCGGTCGCGGGTCTTCAACCCTGAGAGGGAGCGGTAACACCCATGAGCAACAGCAACGAGCCGATGACCGGACCGGTGACATCCGCAGATCGCCCCGCTCCGATCCAGGCCATCCCGGTTCGGCACTGGGGCCAGATGATCGCGGGCGTCATCGTGATCGCGTTGCTCGCGGCGTTCCTCTACGCAGTCGCGACCAACCAGAACATCGACTGGTCGATCGTCGGAGAAAACCTGTTCAACTCAACCATTCTGAGCGGGTTGTGGATCACCATCTCGTTGACGATTCTGTCGATGATCATCGGGATCGTGCTGGGTATCGGCTTGGCAATCATGCGGCTGTCACCAAACCGCGTGCTGAATTCGGTTGCCGCGGGGTACATCTGGATATTCCGCGGCACACCGCAGCTGGTGCAACTGCTGTTGTGGTTCAACCTGGCGCTGTTCTTCCCTCGGTTGGGCATCGGAGATTTCAGCGTCGACACGAACACAGTGATCACCGCATTCGTGGCTGCGCTGCTGGGCCTCGGGCTCAATGAGGGTGCGTACATGGCCGAGATCGTGCGTGGCGGCATCCTGTCCGTCGATCACGGCCAAAGCGAAGCGTCCATGGCACTGGGTATGCGCCGGCAGAAGACAATGTTCAAAATTGTGCTCCCTCAAGCGATGCGGGTGATCATTCCGCCGATGGGTAATGACCTGATCACCATGTTGAAGATGACCTCGCTCGTGACGGTCATCGCGGCACCAGATCTGCTCAACCGGGCACAGACGATCTCGGTGCGCAACTTCTACATCTTCGAGCTGCTCATCGTGGCGAGCATCTGGTATTTGGTGCTCACCACCATCGCGACGATCATCCAGTCGCGACTCGAGAAGCGCTTTGCGCGTGGTATCGCTGCCCGCCCCTCCACCCGCGCCCGTGTTCTGAAGAATCTCAAACCGGGTCGGGTCGAGTCCATTGCGGCCGTCACAGAACCTAATGCCACGCCCGAGGATCACGGAGTGAAATCATGACAACCCCCATGGTCAAGGCGGAAGACGTTCACAAGTCCTTCGGCCAGGTCGAGGTGCTCAAGGGAATCAACCTTGAAGTTCGGGCCCGCGAGGTGTTCTGCCTGCTCGGGCCGAGTGGTTCCGGAAAATCCACATTTCTGCGCTGCATCAACCACCTGGAACGAGTCGATGCCGGCCGGCTCTCAGTTGACGGTCAGCTCGTCGGTTACAAGGAACGTGCCGGCAAACTTTACGAGCTGAATGAGAACGAGATCGCCGACCAGCGGCAAGACATCGGAATGGTGTTTCAGCGATTCAACCTCTTCGCCCATATGACTGCGCTGCAGAACGTGATGATGGCGCCGATCCAGGTTCGCAATGAGCCGAAGAAGGATGTGCGAGAGCGCGCCCTGCAACTGCTCGAGCGGGTGGGGCTCGCGGACCAGTCGCACAAGTACCCGTCGCAGCTTTCCGGTGGCCAACAACAACGAGTCGCAATTGCCCGCGCCCTGGCGATGAAGCCGAAGCTGATGCTGTTCGACGAGCCGACCAGTGCGCTTGATCCGGAGCTGGTCGGGGAGGTGCTGGATGTCATGCGCGACCTCGCCGAAAGCGGAATGACCATGATCGTGGTGACCCACGAAATCGGGTTCGCCCGCGAGGTCGGCGACAGCCTTGTGTTCATGGACGCCGGAGTTGTTGTTGAGCAGGGGACACCGCGCGAGGTGCTGTCGAATCCGCAACATGCGCGCACTCAGGCCTTCTTGTCCAAGGTGCTTTAGCTCCTCGCCATGCACCGTGCCCCGATGGCACGGCAGCAATGAATTGCATCCATGATGAAAGAGCGAATCCGATGACCAAGCCTCTGGCGATCTATACCGACAACGAAGACATGGACCCGACGCCGGGAATCCGGTTGCTGGAGAGCCACGGCTTCGAAGTGCGCTTCCTGGAGACACTCGACCCCGAGCGCATTGCCGTCGAAGCGCGCGATGCGGAAGCCCTGCTGGTGGGGTATGCCCCAATCCCGCACGATGTGATCGCTGCTTTGCCCAAGCTGCGCATCATCTCCCTCGTGTCCATGGGTTTTGACAATATCGACCTGGCGGCGGCCCAATCACGAGGTATCTGGGTGACGAATCTTCCCGGGGTCGCCAGCGAAGAGGTGGCGACCCACGCACTCGGACTGATCCTCGCCATCACCAGGGATCTGCCGTACTTCGAGCACAGCATCACCGTGGACTGGAATGCGCGCCCCGATGTGACTCCCCCGCGCCTCAGCACACGAACTCTCGGGCTGCTGGGCCTTGGACGTATTGGGGCCAAGCTCGCCGAAGTAGCCCGACCCCTTTTCAAAGACGTGATCGGGTACGACCCCTTCGTGTCGGAGAACGCCGAAGCCCGAACGCGCGTCGAGGCGTTGGGGGTTCGGATGGCAGCCCTCGACGAAGTACTTGCAACAGCTGATGTCGTCTCGCTGCACCTCCCCCTGACCGCGCAGACCCACCAGATCATGAATGCCGAATCGATCGCACGGATGAAGGCAGGAAGCTATCTCGTCAACGTGAGCCGCGGGCAACTCATCGATAGCCCCGCGCTGCTGGCCGCGCTGGACTCCGGCCACCTGACGGCCGCAGGGTTGGACGTCTTGGATATCGAACCCGCGCCGGCGGACCATCCCCTGATCAGTCATCCCCACACGATCGTCACTCCTCACGTGGGTTTTCTTTCCGAATATACGCTGGCTGAATACATTCGAATCCAGGCGCAGAACGTCGTCTCCGTTTTTGAAACAGGCGCACCAGAGACCACGGCTGTCGTGGATCCACGTTCAGTTCGAACGCATCCATAAAGTCATCACAGCAGCAGCGTCACTCACGAAAGTCAGGTTTCCCATGGTCAACGAATTCTCCAATGACGATGCTCCCATCGGCCCGGTCGATGCGAGTGTGGTGCCCCGGTTCGCGGGGATCGCCACGTTTGCCCGGCTGCCGCGGTTGGACCAGGTGCCGCGCGCGGATATCGCGATCGTCGGGGTGCCGTTCGACAGCGGTGTCAGCTACCGGCCCGGCGCCCGGTTCGGTCCCTCCCATGTGCGCGAATCGTCGCGGTTGCTGCGCCCCTACAACCCGGTGCAGGACGTCTCCCCATTCGCCTCGCAACAGGTGGCCGATGCCGGCGACATCGCCGTGAACCCGTTCAACATCCTCGAAGCCGTCGACCAGATCGAAGCCGGCGCCCGCCACCTGGCCACGGGGGGAACGAAACTGGTCACCATCGGCGGCGACCACACCATCGCCCTGCCGCTGTTACGGGTCGCCCACGCCCAACACGGCCCGATCGCCGTGGTGCACTTCGACGCCCACCTCGACACCTGGGACACCTACTTCGGGGCACCGATCACGCACGGCACCCCGTTCCGGCGCGCCTCCGAAGAGGGCCTCATCGACATGCGGCACAGCCTGCACGTCGGCATCCGCGGCCCGTTGTACGACCGCGACGACCTGCGGGATGACAAACGGTTGGGCTTCGCGATCATCGCCAGTCACGAGATCCAGTTGGAGGGCCTGCAGTCGGCCATCACGCGGATGCTCGACCGCCTGGGGGACCGCCCCGTGTACGTGTCGGTCGACATCGACGTGCTCGACCCGGCCCATGCGCCCGGCACCGGCACCCCGGAGGCCGGCGGGATGACCAGCAGGGAACTGCTGGCCATGCTGCGCGAACTGCAGCACGTGAACCTGGTCGGCGCCGACATCGTCGAGGTCGCCCCGGCCTACGACCACGCCCAGATCACCGGCATCGCCGCCGCACACGTGACCTACGAGATCATCTCATCGATGGCGCCCCGCGAACGCTGACAGGAGACTGCAGGCACACGCTCGAGCCCGTACATACGCCACGCGAACGCGCGCGAGACAATGAGGACATGACTATGCGCCAAAAGCTCTACGACGCCGTCCTCAAAGGGATGAACCTGGGCCACCGCGCCCTGCTCTGGCTCTCCCGCGGTCGAGTCGGCTGGGCCATCGGCCCCATGCCCGCAGTCGAGTTGCACACGATCGGGCGGGTCTCGGGCAGCCGTCGATCAACCATGCTCACGGCCCCCGTGCACAGCGACGGGCGCTGGGTTCTGGTTGCGTCGAAGGGAGGCGACGATCGCGATCCCGACTGGTACCGCAACCTGCTGGCGAACCCGGAGGCCGAGCTGACAGTGCGCGGGCGCACGCTGCCCGTGCACACCCGCACCGCGAGCCCCGAGGAGAAGGCCGAGTTGTGGCCGAAGATCGTGGCGGTGAACCCCGGCTACGCCGGTTACCAGCGCAAGACCGAGCGCGACATCCCAGTGGTCATCTGCGAGGCGCGCGGCTGATCGTCCTTCTGCCCCCGCGACCATCACCTCGCCGAGGGGCCAAAATCGGCACTTGCCAGAGATTCCGAACCCACTGGTGGTGCCGATTCTGACCCCTCAACATGGGTTGGGAGCGTCACACCGGATGTGACAGGGGCGGGATGACCTCGCGCTGCAGCTCGCGCATCCAGCGCTGCCCGGTTGCACGGTATTCGGCACGCGTGGCGAAGCGGTAGTGCCAGGTGCGCACCCGCACCCAGCGCGGTGGGGCGCCGTCGAAGGGGTCGAGGCGCAGCAGCCGCAGGGTCGGCCGGTCGGCTTCGAGCAGCTTCTCCAGCAACGCGTAGAACCAGCGTTCGTGTACCGAGCCCAGCGGCAGAAACCACATCAGCCAGTCCAGCCGCAGGTGGTAGGGCGCGAACTGGCGGGGAATGCGGCGCACATCGCCCGGCTTCCCCTTG